>Ga0247765_1001144_pt1 | contig 14542 bp, 22 predicted proteins | sample UWRJL106311C6_FD_179949 | JGI IMG/M metagenome (GOLD analysis project Ga0247765, IMG submission 179949) | Plant litter microbial communities from Arlington Agricultural Research Station in Wisconsin, United States - UWRJ-L106-311C-6 | ecosystem: Environmental > Terrestrial > Plant litter >... | reverse complement strand
TGGTTTGTGGGGTGTGGGGTGGGGGGTGGGTTTGGCGTCTTCCCGCGCGTTTTTTATTTATAAATTATAAAATAAATTTAATAACTAAATACCCAAAACCCGCTAAATTTCCAGTTATAAAACCCCCTAACCCCTAACGGATCCTTAATTAGTAATAATTTGTCACGGCACCAAAGGACGCAATGCGTAAACACCACAAAAAGTGGAACGTTGTGCAGTCAGGGCACTGCACCGTAGTCTTTCTACATCTAGCTGCAGCCACAGGCAGGCAGCGTCACCGTACCGTGACAAGTTGTTGTTTCCTCAGACTATACCTTCAGTTGCATCCAAAAGCGGAATTCCCAGGGAGAATCCTTCCTAGGAAACATCAATTACGCTACAACGGACCTAAGGAGGTAGTATTAGAATCAATCTATCTCTTTGGCAAGCACTTCGCCGACTTACTAACATCGGAACCATCTAACATAGGTTTTGACGCTATCTAAATAAAGAGTCTGCCTGCTAAACCCGTCTTTATCATATTAGGTATACTAGCTTATTATCTCTACGGCGTAGGGTATAACCCGAATCTTCGAGATAAAATCTTCCATCGATATACAAAACAACGGTTGGAGCTTCGGCCAAATCCTTCCAGTATTTCTATTGCTTAGGCCGATCACTATAATAATCCAAGCTGCAACCTTTCCAGACAATAACGCGAAAGGGATCGAGAGAGATAGAGCTGTCCTCCCTGCAAGATGTGTAACTTATAAGCATACAACACAGAGCGGTAAGAGAAGGCAGAGCCTAACTTGAAACTTCTCTTACGGTTGGCGGGAAGTCTGGAATAACATGCATCCAACTATAGGTGTTTCAGAGGAATCCGTTGGTGACCAGCTCCTGGATGAAGCAAAACTAAAAGAGGTCCTCGATACTTGCTACCGTGATAAGAAACGGGTGGCAGTTCTTATAGCCTTTAGCTTCAACCAGGTTATTTCATTGACGGTCTCGTTTTTTTCTGGGCCGCTCAGCGCTATTCACCAACAATTTGATCTGGTATTGCCTAATGATTTTCCTAGTTCAACCGTTCAACCGTTCAACCTTTTTTTTTTCTAATTTTCATGGGCCTCTTTGTGCACGGGATACCCCTCGATATACACGGTCGATACTTCGTACAGATTTCGCTAGATTGGTTTAGCATCTCTTTCGTCTTTGGCGGTATTGTGGTTTCTACGACACTGATGTTCACATATCCATATATTGGTCTACAGTTTGTTCCCTTGCCAGCGGCAGCCTGCCTTTATTTTCTCATCTGGATATGTTCCTGCCACTTCCAAAAACTGCATGTACTTTACCAAGGACCTTCTGGGCTATGAGGTTTCAGACATGCTGACCAATTGAGATCTCAACTGAGGGTGCATCTATCAGCATGGGAAACTCTGTGACAAGATCTAATGCGAATCGCATTCCGTGATACTTGGCGATTAACTCATCAGCCTACCCCTCTCCAACATTTCGATCATCACCAGAACTGCCTGTACATATATGACTGCTCGTTATCATGGTAATCAAGCCCTTAACAAATCCCAAGATGAGCTCAACCCAGACGTACCCAGGCTAGGTCTTCTCACAATTCGGCAAACACTTCAGGGTCACGATAATGACGGGATGCGTCTAATGTGACAGGCGGGGTTTAACAAGAGACAGGGGCACCAATAGAGAACAGGGGCGAACTTTAATCTTGGTAGGCTCTGCTCTATGCCGTTTTTTTTTTAAGTCCAGAGTCGCGCCCGGATGGGACCCTAGCCGCGGCCCTCATCGTTTCCCATGGATCCTCTGTCCATCAGGCCTTGGTGAGCCGCTTCGGCGCTCTCCTTGCCACAACGTCGGATACGATGGATATTATCATCCACGAACACCAACAGTGGCTAGCCGATCTACCGCGTACTGAGAGACGAGATAGGTTCCCTCCAAAGTCTACTCGCGCTTATATAGTCCCTCTCTAGACCTTTCTAGAGATAACCTAAGCCCCTCTTTTCCAAGTATCTTAAGACCTCGGTATGTTTTCAGCAAAAAGAAAAAACTCGATTTAGTTATAAAAACTCTCTGGGAGCTTGAGAAAGATCTGGCGATTTTACCACCAGAGTGGCTATGGAACGTGGGTACGAGAATTTCAAAACATTGTGGACGGTGTGCTGAGCAATATTTCCTCCCCATACTGCGCAATCTGGGCTCCTATGAAGGCTAAAAATAGAACTGGGGCTTGCGAACGACCAGATTCCCGGGAATGGATTAAATCCAATCTCACGACCAATATCACTCCCGTTGGGGTATAAGACAATTGGTTCGCCTCAGCGTAATCTATTAATCTTGCCTATCCTACCGCTGCATCGCTTCGGGGAACCACATCAGCCTCAGGAGTCGCTACCCTGACCAACGATGTCGGGCCTTTCAAAACCATAAAGCCCCGGCGGACTGCCACTTTTGTAGGAAACACTGTACTGCTCTTCGACCTTCAACTCTGTCAAACTCGGCTAAATTCTCTTCTGCCTGTCTTTCAAAGCCTGCAAAATGCGTCTCTCTCAAATTTTGAGCCTCCCAACCAGCGTCGGAGCGGCGTTTCCCACCTTCAACACACTCTCTCCTAGATCTTCCACACCCGATGTTTCCGACGTGAAGATAATAGAGGTTGCTCTCGCCGGCTCCGGCTGCCCAGCAGGAACCATCTCGTCCTGGTCCCAATCACTTATGAACCCGGAAACCATGGCGCTGCCCCAGGTGACGTTCAACGCCAAATCCGGGGAAAAGGCATTAGTGAATGAAAGCCGCACAAACTGCCAGATGGCGGTCAAGCTACAATACACCGCCGGCTGGCAGTTTTCAGTCTATAGTGCCGACTACACCGGCCATGCCCAGCTTCCAGATGGGGTGCTTGGAATCTCCATGACAACGTACTACTTCTCGGGTGACTCGCACATGGTAACACGTCTCCCCTTGGCCTGGATCTCAATCTTTGGAATGGGAGGGAGCTAACATGCCCAAGGTCTCTTCAAACACCACCATGCTTGGCCCCGTCGATGGAAGCTACTTTAGAAACGACCGTTTTGGCTTGGTCAACACTGTCTGGTCTAGTTGCCATGGATCAGAGAGCATTCTCAATATCAACTCTGAAGTGCGGGTGGGGCCCGTCAAATCCAACCAGACTGCGGTAGTAAGCATACAAACTCGGGGAATAGTGGGAATTTCGTGGGCAAAGTGCAAGTGATGGAAAAGAGAAAAGCAAGTGGCATGCATGGAAGCTAGTAAAGATTTGGTGGTGTTACACAGACCAAAAGCAGAGCATCAAGTCTGTCATACGTGACGGATTTTTACTATTTGCTGTGTATATGCGAGACAATACATGCACGGCACGAACAACGCTGATTTGGCAAGAGAGTGTAAAAATCGGGGCGAATGACTTCATCTTCTGGAGGTCAGCCTATGTTGTATTGCAGACGCAGACACGAACTCGATAAGTCTACGATCACGCAGAGCCTAGAGCGGCGGCTGGCGCATTACCACACTCCCTACACTCTCTCGCTCAAAGAGGCTACGTATCCCTAAAGATTAGGCCCATCCTCCCCATGGTTTGCGACATCACCGACCTCTCCGACACGGCGCGCCTTTTTGACTCTTTCAAATCCGACAGCATCTTCGTTGACGTCCTCGTTCTCAACGCCGCCACCACTGGCGAGATGAAGCCCCCTTCTCGAGGCCGGTGTTGCTTCCGTCTGGAATGTCTTTGAGTTCAACGTCCCGGACTTTAATGGATTTGAAAGAGCGTTTTTTTTTTTTACAAGCAGGAGGGGGCTCGCTAGAAGTACCTCGTGAATGTCTCGAGTTCGGCAACCCATAATTTCACTATCGACGCGGTGGTCATGCCCGCATATGGTCTGACCAAGAACGCGGGGGACTTTGCTAGTGCAGCAGATTGCCAAGTACGTAAGCCCTGATGATATGCAAGACTGTGAGTTTTCATCCGGGTGGAGTTTTGACGAACTTGGGGGAATCTGCCGGGTCAGTTCGCGGTTTGGTTGGCGAGTCCCGAGGCCAAGTTTGCGCATGCGAGGATGTTGGCGGCCCATTGGGATGTGGATGAGCTGAAGCGAGAGGCGGAGGAGAAAGATGGAGGCGCAGTGGAATTATTTGAAGGTCAGACTTGTTTGGAATTTGACTAGATTTGCGCCGAGTTGAGATTGCGAAATAGAAAGCAAGTAGTTAGCGACACTTTGAGAGCCAGAATCAGCAACCCTGCCAATTACTACAGGCCCCCCCCCCCCTATCCGCTACGTCACGCTCTGTATCGTGAGAATACTGATGCTGAATTTTCCCGTCAGGCGATTAAAAGGGGCGTGCGACTGGAAGAGTAGCCGGTAGTTGGTGAGATATAGATTGCCTCCGATGTCCTCCATGTTCTTTATCTCTGCCGGAGAAAATCGTCTGCGAAGAACCTGCTTAGGCGGGCAATCCTTGATATTCACGAGCGCGTCTGCATTCCGTTTCATCAACACATTCTCGCCTAGGAGAACGCCCTCTGAGTGAATCAATCCATTGGAGAAAATTTCTGGGGGGGCGCAAAGAACAGTAAATATCGTCAAACTTTCTCGAGTCAGCGTTACCCCAAGGCAATGTGTGGGAAAGAAATTGGAACGATTGACTTTGATAATTTTGGCGTGGGAATAAGAGCTAAATCTTGAGCTGATCTCTTGATCTTGAGGGAGAGGTGAAGAGCGAACGGCCGGACCCCTGATACGCTGGGTCCCAGGTGCATAAATATGTGAACTGCGCTGTCTCTCCGTGCAGCCCTCTCTTCTCGTGACCTTCCATAGCACCCAGATCCCTGACAAGTTCAAAAAAAGGCTCTCCTTATGACATACCGAAGTCTATTTTTTGGTAGTGTAGTTTGTCATGAGCGTTACCATCTCGTGCTATTACATCTAGGCATACAAAAACTTTCCCTTTTCGAATTGATACCTCGTCTGCCCAGTATTCCTCACCCGAGAATACTCTTATACGTATTAATTGTATTGTGCGTTGTGTTGTAGAAAATTTCAGGATCTGGCAATATTAGAATCGGGGTTCGGGATTTGTTAGGGCCGATGAAGAGCTGGTTTCTTACCTCAGGGGTTGCATATTGACACCCATTTACTGCTGCGCCTCAGGTGGCAGTCGTCATTATGGACAATCGCGGGCCGCGGGTGTGGTCAATTTGAACAGAGAACCAAATTTTTCAATGGCCGCAGTCAAGGTACGAACGCTTGGAGGGGCTTGGTTTTTACGCGGAAAATTTCAAGCGCCTTTTCCCACTCCCTTTTATTGTTCTCAACTAGGTACTACAGCATTAACCGCCTTCGACGCTTATTGGTCGAGAGGGCCTGGGCCGTGCTCTGGCATCAGGCTGTGTGGTGTGCTTTGGGTCCTCTTATACGCGTATCTGCAAAACCATTTCGGCCGCGAGATGAAAAGAAAATGCAAGGCGAGAGAGTTTTGATTCGTTTTCTCGCTTGTGGCTGTGTAGGGGCTGTAGTTGGCGGCCTACGCGTCGCACCTGGCCAGAGCTGTGGTGTAGGTCTAGCTAGCAGCACGCTGTTTTGCAATCCTCGCTGTTCATTATCATTGCTTTTTGACAAGACATAATAAACTGCTTCGGTCCCACCTCTCGAGACGTTCTAGACTCCGTTTTGAATCCCGCCATTCTAGAGCAAGAAGGAGCGGCAACCATGAGTTCAGAAACCAAAAGTATGTTATCGCCAGTATTTTTTTTGGCAAAGATGTCAGACAACAATCTAACACACATACATGCCAGGCCACGGCTATGTCGACCCCAACTGGCCCAATCCCGGCGGGCCCAATGACGTGCCGGTCATCATCTACGGCTATACGCCATCGTTTGCGCTGGCCGTCCTGGCCGACGTCATCTTCTTCATTTTTTTCATCATCCATTTGTGGCAGGTCGCGCGCTACCGGTCGTGGTACTTTGTCACCTTCCCCATCGGCCTAGTCTTGGAGGTAGTCGGGTACGTGGCGCGCACGCTCTCGGCGCGGGCGGACCCGTACCACCTCATCTTCTTCGTGCTGCAGTACTTCTTCATCGTGACGGCGCCCGTGCTCTTCTCGGCCGCCCTGTACGCCGTGCTGTCGGGTCTGATCCGCCGGCTGGGCCGCGCCCACGCGGTGCTGCCGCCGCGGGCCATCCTCCGCATCTTCATCGCGTCCGACGTGGTCGCTACCGCCACGCAGATCACGGGCGCGGCCCTCATCGGCGTCCGCCAGGGCAACCGCGAGGACCCGACGATCGGGAGCGACATACTCTTGGCCGGGCTGGCGTTCCAGGTCTTCGCCATGGGCATCTTTGTCATCCTGACGACCGCCTTCCTCGCGCGCGCGGGGCCGGCGGCGATAAAAAAGAGCGGGCTAGCGGCCTTCGTCGCAGCCTTCTCGGCCGCTACGCTGCTCGTCTACCTGCGCACGTGCTTCCGGCTAGCAGAGACGGTCGAGGGGCTCGACGGGAACCTGAGCTCCCACGAGCTGTACTTTGGCGTGCTCGAGTTTGCGCCTGTTGTGGTTGCGGTGACGTTGATGACCGTTTGGCATCCCGGTCGGTGTGTGGGGAATCGTATTTCGGGGACTAAGTCGGAAGAGACGGAGCGGGGTCCATCGGAATAACATGGGTGTGGCTGCAATATTATATTACGACGACTATGCAATATTTGGCTGAGATACTACTATTCATAGCGGCTGTGTAACAGAAGGTCGGTGTCAAGAATATAATACTAAATACTGATGAGTAATGCCGCAGTGGAATATCGCCATCGACACATCGACCTTACAGCAGCACCACGCCGGCGACGAGGCGGTGCTGCTCGCACGGGGCTTCGGGTTAGGGGAGGGTCTGGAGGGCGGCGAGCTTCGCCTCTGTGCAGGGCTACGAGGTGCGCTGGGCCGCAGTCGAGGGCGCTGTCGCCCCGGACCTGACGCCTATCAGCGCCACCTGCCAGGGCCCCAGGAAGACGTACAAGCTCGTCCCCTACGGCCGGGCCAAGGTTGCACATGTCGGAGCTGCCGGTGCTGGGAGGGGAAGGCGCCCGAGGCGACGGGGACTATCATTCCTATCTGACCCGACTTGTAGAACGGTCAAGAAAGTCAGGGGAGTGAGTGGTGAGCGCGCGCGCCTACGTGTGAATGGAAAAATGGACTTTTAACTTGTAGAGACGAAACGGACCCATGGGCGAAGAATGTCGGACTCTTTTCCTAGACGGCGTCCCAGCCTCATTCTTTTGTTGCGATATGAGCCCCGCATTCGATGCAGCTGCATCAGCACCTGAGGCAATAAGACTTCTGCTGCTTCTGTCCGCAAGGAAATTTTCACACCCAAGCCTCTTCTTAGGAGTGGCCGAGCCTTCTCCAACAACCTCACGCCCTCAGCACTTAACTCCATCCCGTTCCGCTCCCTAATCCTCACTACTTTTAAGCCGGCGATTTCAGAAGCGAAGCATGAGCGGCTTCGAAGTCGCAGGCCTGGTTCTGGGCTGCGATGGGCCTTGTCCCACTCTTCCAAGAAGGCTTTCAGCTCGTCAGGCGGTATCGTCAGACCCGACGCGACCGTGCTGCCGCCAGTCGTCTGACGGCCGAGCTCGAAAGCGAGACAGAGAGCGGAGGAACTGCAGTTACCGACCGTTATGAAGGGTTTCATGCCGCGTACGGGGAACGGGTTTGCGCTAGGGGGACGGTAGTGACACCCCTTTCTGTGATGTCATGTAGAATACATTATCAGAACCCTGATATTTTTTTTTTTCGTTTAGGTATCGCGCGCGAGAGCCTCATAGCATTAGTTATCCAACTACAGCAAGGGCTATAATCTTGCAGCTTCAACGCACGCAGCACGGGGCCAATATCGACAACCCTTCTCGTGACGGTAACAGCGAGCATCCATTGCGGGAGTGCTCACCGTCTTAGCTAAGCTCGCGCAACGGCTCGCAGCATCGAAGCCCCATCCAAAAGGGTGCTGCCGGCTTTAAGACCTCGACCTAGAGCTGGTCTGCCCGAGTCTAATCAAACAGGGGCCCTTCATGTCGACTCCACCATCACGAAAATCAATCCTCTGGAAGCTAAGCTACGTTTACCCAGATAAACAGTTCCGGCTCACTGCCAGCGGTGTCTGCAAGATGGTCAACGGCAAGAAAATTCGTTAGTTGTCTGGGCAAATACGCGCTGATCCCGTCTCCGTCGACGTACCGTCGCGACGGGTATGGAGTATACGGAACACCGACCCCCCACCCCAGTGCGCGCCCATTGCAAGACATGGTTAACCCCAGAGGCTCTCGCCGAGACTTACATGTTGGTGCGGGGTCGCATGTCCGTCTGGGAGAGAGGATGGCTGACAACACGCGAGATTTTTTTATGTGCGGCCTGGGTGGGTTGATTCGGGGTAATGGCGCCGGCTACGGGGGATTTGGGATTTGTTATCAACCCGAGATATGGTCATCTTCATCACATTAACGGACGAAATACTAGAAATATCAATGCCGTTACCCGCAGTATAAGCTTGACGTTCCCGTAAATTGATAGTGGAATGAGAATACGTGGCTACAAGGACCGGTATTAAAGGTAGGAGCGGATAAAGGTCGGAGAACTCCAGGGCTAGGTGTGAGGGCGGTAGATGTTGCTCGACAGGGGGTACAGATAGTGAAAGGGACAAGGGAGGAGGAGGGGGTTTATTTGGAGGTGGTTTGACTTTTTTGGAAAGAGGTGATGGAAAATAGTGCGAAGCAGTAATAGTGCGAAGCAGTAGTAGAGCTGCTGCTGAAGGAATTCGGGTGCCAAGTGAGAGTATCAACCACTACTTGGATGTCGGTTCATGGAGAATACAGTGATTGGGCGCGCCACTGACGAGAATATGAAAATTACTACTGGCCTCGAATCAACTACAACTTTGTTGCTCAAGCGGCATGGGAAGCAGTGGCTGGAGGATATTGTAATTATCGCGTCTCAAATCATTCGAATGACATGGGAAAGTGCATAGAGAATCATAGAAAAGCACTGTTCGAGTTTGATTCGCCTAATGTCAAAGTTTACTAAGCTAACATGAGGGGACCCTGATCTCCTAGAGAGAAGGAAGGTTTAGTTCGTGTGTCAGATGGAAGAAAGGGCTTGTGAGCACTCCCTCGGACTTTCCCAACAAGCGAGTCGAATGAACGTCATGCCCTCCATATATTCCTCATGTTCTTCAGCCCGCCGAAGCCGTCACGCTCAAGGCACCGGCCCCCTACGATCCAACCAGCAGCTCCCTTCCGTCTTACTATTGTTGCTGGACATTGGGGTCTAGACCGTCGCCCATGCAAGCCACTCGGCTGCAAGTCAGGTTTCCTTATGGCTGAAAGCGGGGTAATGCAACACACCATTTTTTCAGATTGCTAACATGAGGATAAGCTGCGACCAATTACGCAAACCTTTCAATCTTGGGTGCTCTCGGCTGTTCAGCTGAAATGTATGTCCGACCGCCTCAGCTCGCCTCCGGCAGTCCCTATTGAGCTGAAATGCATCAATAAATGTAGCTTCAGACGCTACTGCAACACAAGCTTCCACATGTAAGTTCTTGGCCATGCTCTAGCTATTCAATGGACACTAGAATGCGTTCTGTATGATGCAAACCACCTTAATCAGTTTGGCGGCATTGCCGTAAAGGTTGAGACGCTCAGTTTTTTTTATCTAACTTGGATGTAAGGTGACACGGCAGATCATAAACCACATGCCAAACAAGCCGTGTATAAATGACAAGATAAACTCGTATTCCCCCTTGCCCAGATTCCAAGTTGTAATCATCCTTCTTCGATAAAAAGCAGTTTATCAACGGCAGCAACTTCTCAACAACAACAACAACAACAACAACAACAACAACCCAACCCCTCTCAGAATGGCTGTAGGTTACCACTTTCCTTACTGGCTACCTTTTGTTAACTTCTGTGTGTGTAGCCGTACACCATGCAGATTACCATCAACAACCAAACTGATAGCACCATGACGTATCTCGGTGCCGCATTTTACGACGGTGATGGAGATGTCAAAAGTCAGGGGAGTGATATCGCCCCACGATCAACTGGAAACGGTGGAACTTTGGAGAAGGTTGGAGGATCCGACGGCCTATTCGGCTTGGTTGCGTATAGCTGCCCGGATCCAACCCAGATGCTGGTCATCTACATCACAATGCCAGCCACCAGTTCTACTCTGAATCACTGTTATGTACGTCTGAACAGTCCGTCAATCGTCTGCCCTCTAACTTTGTCCAACTAGGTTGCTCTCGCCCCATCAAGCACTCGGGTCGGGGACCAACTTGCGACTGATGCCTACGAGTCACGCTTGGCTTATGAGACCGAAGGCATCATGAACTACCCATTTACCCAGAGTGGTAAATCCTTCACGATGCAGGTACGTATCATCATCACTTGCATGCATAGTACCTGGTCGCTCATAAAACCAGGTCCTACCCAAGGTCAGCGACACACATGCCTACAGCACATATTCGCTTGTTCAGGTCAATCTCTCTGGGAGTTCCTAGTACCTGCGTTCCCAGTGGATGACCCTGGACGGTTAGCGCACCGGCTCCCGGTGCTGGAAGTGGATGACTACAGGAATTGCTTCAGGAGCCCTGTTCCTGCTCATCATCCTCGCTGCTTGTACTGTCGCTACAGAGAATGCGCTTCATGTTGACCGTGGGTTGCCTACTTACCCACCCACAATTGATGTCTCTCATGGGTCCGAACCGGAAGATGTGCCGTACTGTTTGGCCAGAACCCTGTCTTTCTGTCCTCCCCCTCCCGGCGGTCATCAATCCCTGATATTTTCCCATCTTAACACACCTGCTAAGCGGTTTTCCATAAAAATACAGACAGCAGAAGTGGCACATGCCCTGGTTGCACTAACAGGGCCCCTAACAATTCTACCTGGTTCCATCAGCTTACCTTGCCCACCAAGCTCACCGCTCCTTTTCCATTACCACAATTACCAACAATACAATGTGCCTTGGTGATCTTTACCATACAATACCAAAAAGGCGAAGATTCTTGGAACAGTTGCCTATCGTTAAGATATGGCCCCTGGCTACCCTGCATCCCTAGGGTTCTTTGGGGGGGGGGAAGGGGTTGCTCCCCCTCTGATCAGAGGGAGAGTAAGTGCCGTGGGTGGCATGTCGTTGAGTGTGTGGAGGCGTGAACCACATTGTGGGTGGGGGCTGTACAGGGGTTGGCCCCTGTACGAGCCAAGGCTACAGGGGGTCCGTGCCGGACCCCCAGAACTGTCATTTCTTAACACCAAAGAAGATTCCAGAGATCCGTGGCATGCCAACTAGCCCTACCGAGCCCTCTGGAATTCCAGCACTGAACGCACGATTCCTACTGTAATTTAGTCATCTTCAGGGCCCTGTGGGCCCTTCAGGGGCGTCTCTACAGCTGTAGAAAGCTTTTGAAGAGACTTTTTCTCGCGATAAGTTTCCCCCTTTTTTCCACTCCTTTGGATGGTTTCTCTCCTCTCCTTAAGTAAATCTATAGCTAATAGAGCCTTTATTATTAGTATTCAGTTCATTGTAAGCCTTTATCTCGTACCCTGAAAGAATCCTCGTACAGTATTACTGCCCCCGTATTCTTCCTCTTTTTACTTCCTTTAGCACATCGCAATCGTACCACAAGCCTTCCGCTGCGCCCATTGCAGGACCTCCGGCCCTGCAGTAACCTGCACAGGTACTCCTTTCAGGCCTGTCAGGTCACAAGCTTTAACAAAGGTTCTAGGTTTGCCTTACGTAATCGGTTAACTTCGTTATAGTCTGAACTTTTCATCGACGACGATAATTACCCGACTAATAGCGACGATTTGTAACCCTTTTAAGCAAATCAAAATATATTCTAAATAGTACCCTATTAAAACTAATTTACTAGTAGGTAATGGGGGGGAAAGAGCTTAAAGCCAACTGTTTGGCTTCGCTAGCTTTGGTTACAGTAGGGTATTTTCCATATCAGGTTAGATACAGTTATTCTGTTAAGGGTGACGGTCATTTTAACCGGATCGAGAATTCTGAGGCTCCGCTTGGCCTGTGCAGGGTCTAACGATTGGAAGGAAAATAAAACACTTGCAAATATGCAGCCCCGTCGGTGACCAGTTATATGCTTTGATCCTAAAGATGGAACAGCCTAACCGATGCCTGACCATCGATTAATAGTTTGTATAAAGGTGTATATTAGATGCAACAAAATTTTCACTCTTTGATCTTCAAGAACAACACAGTTCTATCCAAACTGATTCTCACTCGACTTTGCCAATCCGACAGCGGCAAACAATGGCGGAACTCGGCTTCCTCGGACCGACCATCGCGTCGCTCGTCAACACGGGGCTGATGGCGCCCATGGCAGCAGAGACACTGATGATGAACAGCAAGAAGATGACGGTAGGTCACTTCCTCAGGTCTACGAGAACGTCTTGCACTCACTGAAACTCATCAATAGCTCGACCAACAAAACGCATGTCGAGAGGCTCTCGCCAAGGCGCTCCAGGAGATGGCCCAGACGCTGACGCAGAGCTACAAGACCCGGCTCCGGTACCTGCAGTCGGCGGTGTTCCCCGACGACAACAGCATTGCGAACACGCAATGGGCTGTGCAGGCGGTCAGGAACCACGACGACGCGCTCGCGTCGGAAAAGATAGCGTTCGCGCGGGCGTGGGCCGCGGCGACGGCCATCGGCAAGGACAGAAAAAGGCACAAGGCCATGCTGGCCGCGTACGACCACAGCTTCGAGACACTGCTACCGCTGGCCCAGGACCTCGTCGCCCTCTGGGACCAGCGAGCGGCCAGCCATGTATGGGATACCCACGGGGGAGAGCAGCTGGGCGGCACCAATGTCGAGGACGACCCGACAGTCCGGCGGAAGCATGCTGCGGCAGCGGCGAGGCGACGCGCCGGACTGCTGGAGGAAGAGGAACCGGCAGCTGAGCCGGCCGTGACGCAGCAGCAGGAGCAGCAGGAGCAGGAGCAACAACTCCCTGCCCAGGTCTCGACTGGCTACCAGGAACAAGGGGGAAGCAGACCTTGGTGGTCTCGGTGCACGTCTGCCAGCGTGTTTCAAGACTGAGATGCCCGTGTGGTGTTTGTTTCTTGTTTTCCCGACTGGGAGTTCCTGCAATTCGCTCTCGTGTAGAGACTCGGACACTTGTACAGTCCATCCTGCACTTGTGCCGATTCGCTATCATGTTGTCTGAGCACTGCTCCAGCCATGTTATCAGTTGAATATTAGCTATTCTCGAATGAGGTTTTTTTTTAATAACGAGGGTGCAACTAACCCCTTTGGATCCTTTTTCTATGAGAGATTATAATCTCTAGTTTGGACCGTGAACTTATCCCAGGTGCCGGTCTACGCCTCTTGTCTCAGCCTTCCGAGGTATCGTAGGCTCGGATCCCGTATTTGCCGTGCTACGACATTTCGACGTCGTCACTGCGGTCTAAATCCCCCTTTCCTCCAGCAAACTCCACAGATGTCTTAGTCAGTACCACATCAGCTCGAGCCTCTTCTCACAAAAACGGCTGCATGAGCATCCTCACCAACACATCCTTTTCCATACTGCTTAACAGCACTATCCTCTCCCTTCCGTACCTCGGGCGCACCTAGTTCAAGGAAATACCTCAAAGTAAGCTTGGTGATATTAAACAGGATGTAATTGTTGTAAAAAAAGAGCTTAGTCATATATAAAAGAGGAAATTTATTTCAGCTGTAGCCCAAGGCTATTTGCACTGTGGCACATGGAGGCCGGTTGTTCCGCGGCTCTGCAGGCGTTGTGGCTGATCCCCTGGCTGCGGCTCGGGTCCACCTCAGGGGGTGGCATGTGCGCTGGAACAGAGATTTCCAGAGGGATTGGGCAGAGCTAGAGAGCTCCAGAGATAGAATACAACATAGTGGATTTAAGCCGATTGACGAAGAAGTAACTAATCCAACAGGTCCGATTATAGGAAAACGGCCTGTTTAGCCGTGGAAATAACCCTGACTTATAGTAGGAATAGACTAAAGATATATCGGATAAAGATTTACTAGTTAGTTAAGGGGTCCTTATAAAGGAATACATAGGTTACGAGCTCTAATCAACTTCCTATAATAAGTCTCCTTAATTTAAAAGGCAGTTTATTACTGTATTCGTAAGCTTACATAGTAGCAACATTAGTGACCGACATTTCAGGAGCAGGTAGCAACTCCCTTTTCTTGACTTTCTCCTTTGGCAATCCCGAGTGCTGATCCATGCCGCACTATCTGGTTATTATTGGTGTCAGATAAAACAGAAACTTACCACTGGATAGAAGTAATGAACGTTTCGCGCTTTTTAGCGCAGTAGTAGTTTGTGGCAATTGCTGTGAAAAAGTGTTTGCGATGATGGCTTGTTTGTTCTAGAAAAATAGAAAATTCAACCTAGGCACAACGGTATCGGAGACAGTGCTAAAATGGCAGGTATTTTCCCCCTTTTTTTTTTTTTTTTTTTTTAAAAGAAAAAAAAG
>Ga0247765_1001143_pt1 | contig 14545 bp, 14 predicted proteins | sample UWRJL106311C6_FD_179949 | JGI IMG/M metagenome (GOLD analysis project Ga0247765, IMG submission 179949) | Plant litter microbial communities from Arlington Agricultural Research Station in Wisconsin, United States - UWRJ-L106-311C-6 | ecosystem: Environmental > Terrestrial > Plant litter >... | reverse complement strand
GAACTGTTGCGCAACAGTTTGAAGTGGGTCCAATTCTGGATTTGGCCAATGAGAGACCAGTATTCTATAAGCACATGGGTTCTCATTGGCTGCAAGGTCTTGGCACTTGGATCTCATTGCCTGACAAGCCCATCAGAGCCCACAAGAGCCCAGGGACAGTTGAGCCGTGGCTGCCGTGGCTGCCGTGGCTGGGAATAGCCTCATTTCCAGCTTTGCAGATGGAAGGTGCGTGGTGACAGCCCACAGGCCACAGAAAGACAATCGCCCAACCCACTAGCAATCCAAATTCTTCATCTTCAACAACCTTCGACCACCACCACCACCATCGCAATCACCACCCCCATCGCACACGCGCGCATCGCCGCGCGATCAATCGCCTGTAAGTTCCCGATCCCGGCATTTGACTGGCACTGAATTTGGTTGCAGAACTGATGCATCGGCGGGGAATTGACAGGACAAGTGGCCGATGGGCATGCGATTGACTGCGACGGCGATGGTGGTGGTGACGGTGGTGGTGGTGGCCGGGCTTTGAGTGTGTGCAGGTATCCAATGAGATCCAAGTGCGAAGACCTTGCAGCCAATGAGAACCCATGTGCTTATAGAATACTGGTCTCTCATTGGCCAAATCCAGAATTGGACCCACTTCAAACTGTTGCGCAACAGTTCAAAGTGCCCCCATTCCCCCTATAATGTAGTCCATGCAGGCATTTAGAGACGAACCAAGAATGTTGCCGGGAATAGCACGAAAAATTATAGCTGTGAGTGTCAATACGTGTCTGGCAATCAGCGCAACCAGCAACCACCCTTATCAATTCCCACAGATATTAAACTACTCCCAGTCCATGATGATGATCGCCTGGCGCAGACTGGAGCCAGACGTACATTCTCAATTGATAGCAACCCTCCTCTTCCCACTTCGCATACAACATCGCAAGTCAAAAGTGCAACGACAAACTGCCGTGGGTGCATAGGTGAGTCAGCGTGCAGTACAGAGTAGCTCTCTTCCCATGCAAGGCCGTATATGACGTGTTTATGACCGCATAGACGTATCTGCAATAGCGTATCGAACATATTCGGTGGTACGAAACCGGGTTTGCACTGAATGCGCATTTAACACATATGAAACTGACGTGGGGTACATGTATACACTTTGTATTGCTTTTCACCCTCGTGCCAAAATCATTCCAGGTCTATGTGCTAAGTCCCCGCTGTCTGGCGACTTGACTCTAGTTTCCTCCATATCTCGTTTCATCTTGGAGTTTGTGAACCGAAAATGGCACCAGCCGAACCCAATGCGATCCCCTTCCGCGCACAGGGTGAAATCCCCCATTTCGCCGAAGAGAGGGAGGGATGGAGAGGCTATATCGAGTGGGAGAAATACCCTGAAAAGAAAAAGGAGGTGCATGAACTCATGAAGAAATATGACTTTCCCGATGTGAGATCCAAACTTGCTACTTTTTCATGTTCGGTGCCATGACTGACAAGAAAAGCCGCCCGAATTCCAATTGGTCCCTCTGCCGAACACCAATCCGGTTCTCACAGGCGAGCGCTGGAAGCAATACCACTCAGCCTGTGGGCTGGATTACATTACCGATTTCAGCTGGGAGACTGTGCTGAAAGAAAAGGCCGAGGATATGATCCATGTGTTGCAATTTCCCTACAATGGCGAAGCTCCTGGGGTAAGCATATTCTCTTCATCAACGCCGACGTAGCTAATACGTATTTTAGGAACGCCTCATCCAAACGGAAATCACTGACAATAAAGACCACTTTGTCCGCAACCACGGCGGCATCCCCGATATCGACGCCGACAAGTTCACGCTCGATATCACCGGCTTCGTCAACAATCCGCGGACATTCACCCTCGCCGAATTACAAGACGAAACCCTCTTCCCGCGCCAGACCAACGTTGTCACCCTCCAATGCTCCGGCACCCGTCGCATCGAGCAGATTCACGAATACCCCGGCGACGGCGACGAACTGATCAACGCCCCCTGGGGAGAAGGCGCCATCAGCACGGCGCGGTGGACGGGGGTGAGTCTGAAAAAACTCATCAAAGCCTGCGGGGGACTCCAACCTGGCGCGGATAACCTCGAGTTTTTCGGAGCGGACACGTATTTCAAAAAAGGCCAAGTCCACAACTATGTCGTCTCGGTACCCTGGCGAAAGGTGAAAACCCACAACGAGGTGCTTCTGGCTTGGGAGATGAATGACCAGCCCTTACCCAAGATTCACGGATATCCGCTCCGCGCGCTGGTTTTTGGCTATATCGGAGCCCGGAGTGTTAAATGGTTGTATGAGATCCGGGCCATCCGACAGCCGAGTACGGCACCCGTTCAGCAAAAGGAATATCTCTATTACACGCCGCAGATTGGGAAACAGAATGCGCAGTATAGCAATGGCTTTTCGATTCAAGACATGCCGGTGAGCTCGGCGATTATCTCCCCTAAAAATATGGATCAGATTATCCACGAGGGGAAAATCACGCTTGCCGGCTGGGCGTATTCGGGCGGTGGACATTGGCCGGTGAGAGTGGAGGTCAGTGGAGATGGCGGGTCGATTTGGTATGAAGTTCCGTTTGAGAATATGAGTACAAAGTACTACTATGCCTGGAGGCTGTGGAAGATTGAACTGCCGGTCGATGCGGAGGGGTGGATTGAATGCTGTGTAAGGACATGGGATAATGCCATGAACACGCAGCCGACATATGTGAGGAGTGCTTGGTAAGTCGCCCCCATACCGTTTGTCATTTCTAGTGGGCATTCCGGTCATTAGAGACTATAAAGCTATAAGAAGAAACTAACAAGCGATAATCAGGAACTGGGATCTTCACGTCACCTCCTCCGCTCACCGGATCAAGATCTACAGCATCAACAGGTCGAAACCCGCTACGGCTGCTAGACTGAAGCAGATTGAAGACATGGGCGGGTCGATTGTTCCGATAACCAAACCGCTGCCGTTTGATCTGGAGACGGACGACGAGTACAAGGCGGCTATGCAGTCGCGGGCGTGGCGTGACCCGTTGGAGTAGTCTCAGCCTTTTCGTTTGACAGAATCCATGTTGCTGGGTGATACTTGGACAGTCTAGGGCCTGAAATTCTCAAGTTCGTACATAAAAACTAAACCAAACAAATAGTTTCCATTTCATGTTGGTGTCCGACCGCTGCTGAACTCAAACTCAAGCCTTCCAAGCCAATGCCCTCCGAGTTTATACTCTCCGAGTCAATACCCTCCGGCAGCCGAAACATGGCTTGCAACGCCTCCCGATCCTTGAACCACGCCTCAAATGTGCCCACGCGGGAATATGTATTTTCCTCCCCGCTCAACGGATTGACCAGCAAACCAATGATGAAATCCCAATGTACAAGGAACAAGATGGGAAACACGCGGGTATGAACGCTGAGCTTTCGCTGAGCAATGGTCCCGGGAATTGCATGTTCAGTGTCGTCGGCGAGCTTGGGTATGTGTGTCTCCAATCGGGATGGCGCCGCTGCTTGTCCTTCGATAATGTCCGGATAGGTCAGGACCCGGTCAATTCCATGTTTTTTGTCGACATCCGTCGCACACTCCAACAACTTTGTCAGATTTAACAGTTGCTGACAGGTGACCCTGAGCTGGTTACATGTCACAAACGGGTTCGCGTCTCCGTCTTCGACCTCGACTTGGTGCTCATCTCCATGTCTTCGTCGCAGTCCATCTGGAACCGCCGTCGCCAGGAGTTTAGACTCTCCGTAGGTTCGGTGCGGGTCACACATGACGGCGCGATCTAGACTTGCCCACGACCAACTGGGGACGTCGAAATCGCGTAGAATCGTCGCCACCCCAGCTTTCTCAGACGCGCCCTTTTCGTCGTCAAACTCGTCGACCCTCCAAAGCAACCCCTCAACCAAATGGCTCTCCCATAACCCCGCGAGGAATTTGTTCTCCGGCATGAGGCCCAGTAGTTCTTGGGCCATCCCAAATGCCGCGGGAAGTCGGTCGCCTTGGCGGGTGAGATTGGTGGCGGCATAGCGATGAACAAAGGCGTTCCAAAAGACGACGATATCATCTGTATCTTTCCCTTCCTCTCTATCATCATCATCATCATCATCTCCGGTCTCCTCGTCCAGTTCATGATCGTGATCGTGGCAAAGTCTCTCGACTAAATTCCGAAAACTCCTCGTGTTTGAACTCCAATTGTACGTCGCCAACCCGGGGATTCCTTGGGGAAACGTCTCGCAGGCCAAAGTCTCGGCACATTTCCAGAATATCTGTTCTCTCGAAAATACCAGGATTGATGCGGACAGTTCGCGTTCTTGCGCTACCCACCCGCGCGTATTCAGTGCCGAGTTATCAACGTGTGTAGACCAATGAGCAGAGTCGCGGAGGATGTAAAACCCCTCGAGCGAAACGGGGTTGGGTTGGGCTTCGAGAGGGAGAGAGGGCCAGCGGATATGAATATGTGGTGAGAAATGAGAAAATGGATCGCGAGACGTGAAGAGGCTACCATCACCCACCCGGGTAGTGCTGGTGTCATTGTCGGAACTTGAGCTGGCAGCACCAGCAGCAGCAGCAGCAGCAATATTGCAGACAGCGTTCTTGTATATCGCCCCCATCTCAGCAGATTGCGCCGCCCAATCCAGAGGCGAATCCTGCTTGATACAGAGCGTATCGATCCAAATATGTGAAAGTCCCAGATTCCAAACGACGTGCATCGCATCCTGGAATACCTGTTCCAGCTCGGAAATGGGGATTTCCTGAGAGAGTTGGCCTGCGTTGTCTTCTTGTAGACGAATAGCGGGATCGGGTCCCCACCGATGACTGAGAGTTGCGTATCGCACGTCCGGATGTACATGCTGACAGAGTCGAGCCTTGAGCACATGGTCTGGGGATTTCCAAATCTGAACCAGCCTGCTTGGTCGGGCTTCCATCCCTGGCACGGCCTGTCGACATATCCCATGTTTCTCACATTCCTCAAGCCAATGCCTCGCCAATTTCAGACACTGCCGTGTTCCCGTTGACGTGTTTTCCGCCTGGGGAGTGACCAGCTCCGACGTCGAACTTGGCGGGGACATGGCGCAGTCAACGGGATCCAACATGAAGAAAATACACGGCGACATGATTTTGCCTCGACTGGGATCATCCCAGAGACTCCAGTTGTCGAGGCTTGTCGCATAGAATCTGAGACTGAGGTTTTGTACCCTTGTCAAGCGAACCGTGTAGCAAACCCCGTCAACAAGGGAAGCCTTGTGCTCCCCAGTCTTGTTGTAAATCCGCAGGTCAATGAATTGAGTGAGGACGAGTTGGCAGAGCACGCAGCCTGCCGATGCGGAATTCCGGAGAGCATCTTCGGTGGGGTGGTGGTGACGCGGGGTCGAAGAGTAGTGGTCAACGTCGGGGCCTTCCCTAACAAACTCGGGCGGGGCGGTGAAGACCTCGAGACATTTCGAGCAGAGAACGCAGAGTGGGACGGGTGGGTAGTCTGCCAGCTCAACATGGCCGGGACTGGTGAACATATTGGGTGTTTTGTCCATGTTTGTGGCGCAATTGCATATGATGAAAATGGTAAATGGACGTTTGATTCCCGGTGGTGAGGAGTCAGAACCGAAGATTTTGTGATGTTCCAAGGACTGGAGAAGTGCGGGGTTCCCAGGGTTCGGTGAAGAACCCTCGCCGACAGTTCTGCCTATTTGTTTTGCTGCTCATCCGTTGGTCAATATTACCAGTGCCGCATAGTCGGGAAGATTGGCAGCACTAGGCTTTCAGCTTGGCAAGAATGCATATCCGTGGAAGTTTCTGACCAAAATATCATGGATGTGGGCGGTACAGCCCAGTGCACTCGGGAGGCTTCACGACGGAATTGTTTCGCCCTATTGGAAAATAACGTAGATCTCTCCTGCAGTCCATGTATGCAACCCTGTGTCAGATCGGAAACGAAGAAACGAGAAAAGGACAAAATAAAATAAAAGAGAATCTTTCAGAGGACTGGATTTTTTTGTCACAACTTAAACGGAACTTTCGTAAAGTGTCCTATCCTCAGCTACTAAGAACGTGCTTGTAGGCATCCAACCGCCTAACTGATACCTAAAGAGCTGTAAAATACCTCTGGGCTTGGCTCCCTTCCCAGAAAATCTAGCAGGGTTTCCATCTCGGGCCTACTGCCGCCTTTCTCCAGCAGGCCATGGCGATACTTTCTCCCCTGAGACGCGTCTCTCGGATCGGCTACGAAGAAAGAAGCAAACATGTCGGCCGCATATACCTCGGACCTGTATCTCACACAAAAGTTGGTTATTATTCGCTTTTCTTTGCTTAAATCCTCAATGCGACAGACAGAGCTTATAGCAAATACCCATAGTATCCCGCATTGTAATCGCCACATGCAATCCCCTTCCATGACGTGTAAGGGTGGCCCCACTCATCTCCCTCGCCCAGGTGCCAGGGTGTATCTACGGGGAAGATCTCGCGTCGGAGGCGGTTGTAAATGGCCGAGATGTTCATGTCTTTGGCCGCTTTGCGAGTCTGTTGGTCGTGGATGGTGAAATCCCAGATGGCGGTGACCAGGTCGTTCAAGTACCCTAGGGCCTTGTTGATTGACTTGGACTGTAACAATTTGTCAATCATTTCGTCAGAGAGCTGTGGCTCAGGGGCCTCGATTGCTGCTTCCTCGCATGCACCCGACGACCCAGCTTGGACAGTGGGGATTTGTTGCTGCCGCCACACCCGGAGATGGTCTTCCGACAGGGAAGAATAATGTCTGCTGAGCTGTTTGAGTTCTGAGGGAATGCGATACCAATTCTCCAGCATCTGACTGGGAGCTTCACCGAAATCGACAACCGTGCCGGCACTGCCGTGAAATCGGGCATAGCGCGTTTTCGAGACCAAATCGTGGATTCCATGGCCGAGTTCATGAAACATTGTGATGACATCTTGATGCAAGAGCAAGCTGGGTTTCGTCGCAGTAGGTGTTGGGAAACCACAAAGTAGTGCGACGGAGGGATAGACTCGCGAGCCGTCAGGACGGAGGTGACCCTGCCGGGTAGGAACTGTTAGCAGCCGCATATGTGTTGGGTGCAAAAAGGGTGGAGCAATACCGGAACAAGACTGTAGCATCCTGGGTTCGTCGGCTTGAACTCGCGGGCGTACAGATCCAGATATAAATATCCCGCAAATTCACCTCCCTCGTTGGCTGTATTCCAGACGGCAAAAGCTCGGACGTCGTCGTGCCAAAGACTGCAGGCTTTCTTCGTTGCATCCCCAAATTGCATCTCGGTGAAAACCAGACCAAACAAGTGGCCCATGGTCTGTAACATGCCGCCAGTAGTCGTCTCGAGGGGGAATATTCAGCAATATGCTGATGGTCGACTGTGTATTTCTGAGCAAGCAGTTTTCGACCATAGTACGGCGTATCCCACACATAAAAGCGCCCATCCCAAGTCTCCCCTTTTTCTACCAAATGCGCTTTCTTTACCTCCTTTTAATGCTTGATCTCCTGTAGTCCACCTGGGAGTAACCCAGTACGAAGCCTATTAAGCAGAGAGTGAACGGTTTCAGTGTTGCGGGCCATTTTATCCTCGACAACAAAAGCGGCATGGCTTAGGTACCCCAGTAGTCTCGCCGACTCGTCACGAAGCGTGGTAAGCTCGTGGAAGACGGGTATGTTTTCGTTACATCGGTTCTCGTAGCCAAGATACATCCGCTTCCTCGTCTCAGGGGGTTATTTGCGAATCGAAGCACCGCTCCAACATGTTCGACAAAGCTTGCAAAAGCTTGTTCTCATTATCGCCGTCGCCTCTCTTCATGGCTGACAATTGGTCAGTCAGAATCCCGTCCAGCTCTGTCGGTGTAAACCAGATACCACTCTGGCTGGCGTTTGCTGCGTTCTCGGAAAACGCACAAGTCAAATCGTTGATGCGATGCTGGATTTCCACGAAGCGTTTTCGGTCTGGCTCCGCGGCGATATTCAGGCCATTCTTGATGAACTCTCGACGGATCGTGCAGACATAGTGGTCCGACTCAGGGTCAAGTCGCTTTTGGGAGACATCACGCTCTGATACATGTATAGCATCGATGAGGACGAACAAATCTCGGCGCTGCTTGTATTGGAGTGCAAATTCCTGAAGCATGTTCTCGGCTTTCCTCGACGCCTCCCGAAGTTCTGCGTTGAGGAAAACAGATTGATAGAAGCCGAGGACCCTCAAGCTAGTTAATCGCGCATTTTCATCATGCGCGAAGGGCACAATGACATTCTCAAAGGTGGCGTCGCCAGGAGGTATTTCTGAGACGATGCGATCGTGCAGGCTGCCAGAGTTTTCAATGAGACGCTGTGCCTCGCGCAAGATTGACTCGGGTGTCGCCGTAAACTGCTGAGGATCTTGAGGGGGCGTCTTGAAGTCCGACATGGTTTTAGCGAAGACCCGGGTTCTGAGTTGACTGTGTGGTTGTGGTCATGTTGGAACAGGACGAGGAACAGGACAACGTGGCAGCAGTTATATAACCTACAAAACTGGCGAAGGTGGGTAAGGATTGAGCAAACAATGAATCTCATGCAGGTTAACACCCGGCCACTAGGGAAATTTCAGACAGTACCTGCCTACTGGTTCCGGGTATTATAGCAGAACCAAAACAACCAACAGACCTGCACAACCAACACAGCATCTCAGCCAGTGATATAGCGCAAAAGGAAGAAGAAAAAAATAACAAAAATATGATCTCTCCCGCCGGGAATTGAACCCGGGTCTCGAGCGGAGTCGAAGAAATGACAAGCTCACATACTGACCACTATACTACGGAAGACTTGTTGGTGTGGACACCAACCGTAGCTGTTCGATGGTGGGCACCCCACTAGAGTGACTCATGTAGGGTTCAACCGTCAGTCATCGATTTGTTGAGCCATATCAAGTCCGAGGAGTCGAGGCAATGCGTAATATGTAGCACAGCGCAACCGGAGGTGCCTCGAACAATGTTGAAATGGGTACGTGTCAGGTGTAAGCCGTTGTTATTGGGACGCCCGACGAAAAGCAAAGTGCAGATGTCGACCGCATAAATGCTCTGGTGAAGTAATTCACGGCGAAGGTCTAGACCTCATCTATATATCAACAGATGTAGATAAAACGTGGTTGTGCATAACCAAGACCAGTTCGAGCCAAGTACAATGTCGACAGCGGTGCGACAGTGTGATCGTGGCGTATTATTTCCGTTCTGGGCTGCATGAAGTATTGATGCAATAGGTCTTACCACTTTCTTTGCGCTTCGGTGCAAGTATATGCAGACAAAATTATCTTCTCACATCAAATTATGGAGGGCCTAGAGGACGCAACACTCGAAAACAATACTGATTGACATTGCAAACATTGATGGCACAATGGACTACGAAAACCAGTACGTGACGTTGCTTGCCCTGGCTCAGGCTTGGCTCAGTTCCTGCTCAGAATCTGCTCAGGATTTCCTAAGGCTCGCTCACTTTGGTCACCCTGATTACCATTTCGGCAGACTGCGGCGCAGTTAGGCCGAATCACTTTAACTCTAGCTAAGGGAGCCCAGAACTGGTCTCATATACAAAATTGACCAAAATGAGCCCCATTTTTGAAAGTGACGGTCTTGTGTATTGGTAATATTAAAAGTCTAGAAATTCCTGCTTAAAAAGCTATTCCTACGTGCAAACGCCACTGTGGTTATATAAGTAACCTCAAGCCTTGGCTAACAAAGCGGCGGTGCAGTTGCTCTATAACCTCCGACATCGACGCTCCCTGTTCAACAACCTTCGCCTTCGTCTCACCAGCCTCCAGCGACGAGTTGACAACGCAGTTGGGCTGGAATTCAACTTGGTATCGCTGCAGGACTCGGCTACGATGAGACGAGATGCGAGCTCCATGAAGATCATTGCCGCTATCACCATGGTATTTCTTCCGACCACAGCTGTGGCATCGATTGTGGGTAGTCAGCTCTTTAACACCATTTTCAATGGGGAGAATGGCAGTTGGAATGTGCAGACTTCGCCCTTGTTCAACGTTCTTTGGGCTGTGGCTTGCCCCCTGACGGTCTTGGTTATTGCCCTGTCGACATGGTGGAATCGCTTGATAGAAAGCAGGAGCCGAAAACGATTAGCGCAGGAAATTTGAAGCATCAGGTCGACTCCGCTAGCAATCTACACCCTCCTCCCACTCCCACTACCGACTGGCCACCGGCATCTTCCCAATCCACCTCTCCCTGCCATCCTTGGCTGTATTAACTAACCACCTCACTAACACTCACCTCCTCTGTGAAAGGGACCACCCGGTCTCCCCCACGTACCCCTTAAAAACTTTACCGTCCTCCCTATCCGCCTTCTAACTCGCCTCATCACTCCCTCTAAGGATCCCTGTAATCTAAATGATAGTCCAGTCTATCCCCTCCCTAGCTTCCTTTAAAAAAAACTTTCCCGGTTTAAATCACAGTTAAATATACCCTGTTTATAACGACACAGACCAGGTTAATAAAGAGTAATATTAATAAAGGAGTGTCACGGCCCAGGCCATGACCACCGGGAGAGCGCGTGGATTAACTGTGAATGGCTAATTGTTAGGCCTAGGATATAACAACCCATAAGCCCTGACAGACTAATTAAAAAGGACCTGGCAACCTAGAGTACTGTGCTTGGGCTTACAGGTCCCGGAGCTTGGAATAAAGGACCTAGTTGTTACAGCCTGCTCCTGGTACACCGCAGTGACCGTGGTAAAGACAGATCGTAGCAGCGGACAGAGTCCAACTGCTATAAGGTGATAGGGGCAAGATGACTGGATGAGGGCTAGCACAACTCTCGGGGCAGTACACTGTCAAGCCGATCGTAGATCCGGAGGTCACTGACAATAGATCTCACTGAGTGTTACTCAAGAATAATGTATTGCTAGCGTGATGAACCAAGATTCCTCACACGGTCGTGGGCACGACCATCGTGACTATATACCCAGACCTTGCTGCTGCGGGACCCGGACTTTCAGGACCCGAGCTCGGGTCCAGGCCGGCCGGGTCCCTCCTTACTGGCGCTCTTGTGGACCTGGGTGTTGTGGGCCCGAGGCCGGGTCCTTCCGTGCTGGATCTACCTTAATTGGTCTGTCAGGGTTTCGTGGGTCGTTGCACCCTGGGCCCAATGATTGGTTATCTACTCCCGTGATGGTTTGTTGTACTCCCTCCTTCTCTCCTACTTATCCGCTTTAGTACGCTTTGAGATCCTCCGCACATTCCTAGTCAAGATGCCGGCGACCACAAGCAGCAGAGTGCTGATTATTTCCGGGAGGAAGCTGAGGACGACCCGGGCGGCGAGAGATCCGCTAATGGGGTTGAGGGCCGGATTTTGAGTGCAAATGGTAGCCAGGCTATAGACGACCCGGATACCAATGAAAGCCAGAGTGGTCATGGCGGCATTAAGAAGCTGACGGTGGTATATGTTAGCGATGTAACCTGACCAAGAATGTAGAGGCCTCGGTACGAACAATACTTCCATCGCGGTAAGTGGCAGCAGCTCTGCTTGCTTGCGACCGCATCCGCCACGACACGGCAGCCACAAAGCACAACCCAATCCAACAGACGGTCAAGATAGCGATGCCGACCTTGACTAGCGTCAGGTCGCTAGATTTAGGATGGCCGTCTTGTAGGGCCGATGAGCCTGCGGCCAAAAGGCCGACACCACTACCGACAGCCATGTGGAAAATGAGGACAAAGATCCATTCGAGCTTGGGATCGAGACTCGGTTGGCAGCAAACCCTCCTATATATGCCGAGTTAGATAGTTCTGATAGCCTAGTATTGATTTATTTAATCAGCGGAACACACGCTTCATGAAGGATGCCGGAGACTGCAAGGAGGAGAGGCGAGAGCCCGACATTGGCGATGATGGTCATAGCCGACGAGGGAGCGTCTCCCATCGACATTGCCCCGCCAACGATGCGGATAGTGCAGAACATAAAGAGGTATGTCCATCCTACGAGGCCAACGCGCCCGTGCCGGAAGAGGATGGAGAGAATAGGGAAACTGAGCGCGGCATAGATTGCCAACTCAGCTGTCTGGAGGGGGTTCGTCATGGCGTGAGAGGATTGGTAGGTAGCTGACAAAGTTCCAATGTCCCCAGGGAAGAGTTTTCGCAAAGATGGTGAACAAAAGTGGCAAGTGAAATAGAATGCTTCACAGCGCTGAATGAAAACGCCAACTGTCCTCGATTCTTGGCGTCGATGGCCCCTTAAATAGAAGAAGACGCATGCTGTGCTGCGACTACAGCACAGCGATCTTCGTCAGACACAGCCCCGTCCTCCCTCACAAAGCGGACCGCCATGAAACCGTAACCCGAACACCCCTTGACGTTGCGGTGCAATCATTTGGTTCTGCGATGGGCCGAGGCGAATGGTGGTGGAAAAAATCTAGGGGATTTGACAGAAGTAGCGCCCATTGGCTCGCAAGATGTGGATGACGTGCCGCGCCTCCGACCTGCATTGTGGGTGCTTAAACGATAGCGAGTATCCCTGCTCGCGCATGAGCAAGCAGTCGGCAGCCCTAACCCTCGGTGATGATGGCATTCTAACAGGCTCTTCTCACGAGAGATTCTCCATTCCTGTATCAATCATGGCATCAAAGAAGGATATCAAAATTTCTGTAGCCGCTTCCATCACATCATCATTCTTTCCTAGTACAGTCTTTTGGGTCTTGTTACGCGTACGTGGCTGGTATTGCGGCATTAGGAGCAGTTAGGGTGTGTGGTAAAGACCAACCAAGTTGGAGCCAGCTGCCAGCCCCACAACGTTTGGATGAATTTGATGCCCCTCCCTTGGATGCCAAACCCATGCGGCTTGGCTTCCCCACCCAACCATGGAGGCCAATGCAGACAATTTGGGGCGAGAGGTGCAAAATCGCCAAGGACGCCCTCGCCTGTATCATAAAAAGTCAAAAGCTGGCTGCACTCGCTGCCGAGCTCGTCGCGTCAAGGTAGGCTGCTTTTTTTTTTTTTTTTTTTTTAAACTCATGGGCACCCCAACGGCCAACAGCTAACTCCAAAGCGTTAGTGCGACGAGACGCGTCCTGTCTGCGTAAGTTGCTAGAAGCCACATGCCTTCATCAATGGCTCTAACCAGCTAGTTTCCAGAACAACTGCCATCGTCACAGCGTCCCTTGTCTCTACAATGGAGAACCCGATGCATCCTCTTCCTCCCGTGGGGTCGCTGGCCCCGGGCCGCCGCCAATCGACTCCATCTCCAGGGGCAGCAGCTCGGGACAACTTGAACCTGCAAGCGGTTTCCAGATACCCTCTCAACCCCTGACGACTGCATGTGTCGCCTCTCCTCTCACTCCACATCTTGAGCTTCTCCTCATGCACAACTTCACCGCCCATACTGCCCGGGCCCTGGCCGGTGCGTACATACCCGCGATTTGCGAGCTCTGGGTGACACGCATCCCACGCTTGGCGCTTTCCCACCCACCCCTCTTGCATGCCCTCCTCGCCTTTTCGGCTCAGCACATGCTGGTCGTCGCCGACACCGGTGTCCAAGGTGCCTCCTCAGCCGAGTTGGCTGCCTTCCGCGCAAGTTGCCTCAACTCAGCCCTGCGAAACCACCGCGAGTCTCTCAGTAGCAACGGCGGGGGAGAAGAAGCAAGCAGAGGAGCCGCCGCCAGTCCGACACAGCATCAGGCCTGGAACTCGTCATCACGGTCGGCCGACATGGTGTGCTTCACGTCGGTGCTGCTGATGCACGACGCGCTAGCCGGCCTGTTCGACCGGAGGCTCGACCCGTATGAGCCGCCGCTGCAGTGGCTCCGCATGGCGAGGGGCGTGTTCTTCACAGGAAGCGCCGCCATGTTTGTGGCCATGGCAGACCCTGGGAGTCACTTTATGACGCTTGTTCGGGCGGCGGACGACCTGAAGGATGTGTACGACCCCAATGCTGCGGAGGTCGACGAGCAAGATTGGACGACGAGGCTCGTGTTTCCCGAGCTCGTACTGGCGAAGACGGCGGATGGAGAGACATGGCTGGAGACGGATATGGAGAGGGCGGACAAGGAGACCACTGATGCCTACCACCACACGGTGGGCCAGGTAGCTGCCATGACGAGAGCTCTGGAGAAAGGAGCCGACTGGAAAGCACTGGGAAGGAGGCTGACAACGTTTGCCGTCATGTTGAGACCGAAGTTTATCGAACTGCTTGGGGACAGGCGCCCAAAGGCGTTGGTGATACTGGCCCACTACTTCGCAGTGGCGACTCACGCAGCGCAGTACTGGTGGATCGGGAATATGCCATTTAGAGAGTTTGAGGCGTTGGAGAAGGTCATCCCGGTCGAGTGGCAGCATTTGTTGAAGTGGCCTAGGGAGGTCGTGGAAAGGAATCGACTTGCAGGGTGAGTTAGCCAACACAGAATGACCGTTGCGGGACAAAGGTTGAAGAAGAGGGGCTCTTTCAGACAATCGAAAGACGATCCTTACGCAGCTTTCTTCATCGCAGCCTAGTAATTTGCGGCGGATAGATTCAGGGGTTCAAGACCATAGTTTTATCTCCACACCTCTCTCCTCCTTCCTCCTCCTTCCTCCTCAACCCTACATCACCCCCCTC
>Ga0247765_1001141_pt1 | contig 14556 bp, 26 predicted proteins | sample UWRJL106311C6_FD_179949 | JGI IMG/M metagenome (GOLD analysis project Ga0247765, IMG submission 179949) | Plant litter microbial communities from Arlington Agricultural Research Station in Wisconsin, United States - UWRJ-L106-311C-6 | ecosystem: Environmental > Terrestrial > Plant litter >... | reverse complement strand
GCTCCGCCGTCGGGCAGTGTGACCGTGACGGGGAGCATGTCGACGAATTGCTTGCGCGACATGTACCCGGAAACCACAGAGCCTCCGCCTCCGGCCCCTCCACCTCCAGCATTGCCGTTGCTCGTGCGTGCGCCCGCGCCACCGCCGCCACCAGCGCCCTGCAACGACCAGAAGAACAGATTCCCCGCCGGGATATCAGAAGACGTGGTGAATGTCGGCGCTGAGCCGTTGGCGTAGACGTTCCGGCTCGCGTAGCCGTTGGCTCCGCCCGTGGCCCCCACGAACGAGCCCGTGGCTCCAGTTGCACCCGTCGCCCCAGTAGGACCAGTGGGACCCGTAGCGCCCGTTGGACCGGGGGTGCCCGCCGCGCCGCGCATGACGCTCCAGCGCGTGGCCCCGTTGCTGGTGAAGACGACCGTGCCCGCCGTGGAGAACGTCTGGATCTCCGCGCCGTCGATCGTGGGCGCCCCCGAAGGACCCGCGGGGCCGTCCTGAGACACGAACGCGCGGAGGTCGCCGTCCGGGGCCTCGATGATCGCGGTGACGGTCGCACCCCGGTTGTTCGCGGCCGGCGGAGGCAGCACGAAGCCCATCCCTGCCGGCGGGGGCGAGACGCGCACGGTCTCCCAAGGGCTCGCGCGGTGGGTCGTGGTGCGGAGAGCGACGTCGCCCGGCTGCTCACTGAGCGCCGTGGTATCACCGAAGATCTGTCGGAACGCCTCGAGCAGTCTCGGGCGCGCGTCCTCCCACTTCTCGGGCAGCCGCGGAACGCGAAAGCGCGCCATGGGCTACCGGTGGAAGTGGCGGACGTCCCGGGTCCAGCTGCGCACGCCGTCGCGCGTCTCGTCGGCGGTGAACTGCCCGATCGCCTCTTCCGCGGCCTTGCTCGCGGCCTCCGCGATGGCGTAGCGGCGCTGGCTGTCGTTGTCCCGTTCGCAGATCTCGAGCACCGCTTGCTGGACGTGGTAGTCGTACCAGCTCTGCTCCCGATACAGGAACAGGTAGGTGTCGTTGCCCGCGATGTTGGTCCAGTCGGGCAGGTACCAGATCGTGTAGCTGCCCGAGGTCGGCACCGGGAAGATCGCGATCGTGCCCGCGGTGAGGACGGTCGTCGCCACCGAGCCGTGGCTCAGCACATCCCAGCCGTACGGGCACTTGTCGTAGCCGAGCTCCGTGGAGAACGCGCTCTGATGGTCCCTGCGCTCGCCCCAGCCGTCGAGCTGCTTCAGCCGGCGCCAGATGCCGCTCTCCAGCACGTCGATGCCTCGGATGTGGGTCGCGCCCGACGGGTAGGCGATCGTCGCGTATTCCTCTCCCGTGACCGCCGCCGTGGTCGGGAGCGCATCCGTGGCCTGCCGCGTCAGGTACTCGCGGAAGCCGCGACGGGTGACGAACGATCGCGTGCGCCGGTAGGTCTCATCGGCGATCTCGTCGATGTAGGCCGTCTTGTGGCGGAAAGCGTCCGTGCTTCCGATCTGCCCGACGATGTCCGCGAGAATGCTGACCCGGGTCTTGAATTGGGCGAGGGTCTTGGTGAACAAGGCTCACCCGATGTTGGGGCGGTGGCACTCCACGTCTACGAACAGGTAGCCCGTGCCGCTCGCGCCCATGGTGATGCCGCAGTCGATGATCAAGCCCTGGTCGGCCTCGAGCGGTTGAGGCAACCACAGAGCGCCGGGCTCGATGGTCTCCACGATCGCCGGCTGCACCGCGCCCGCGGCCACCGCCACGAACTCTGGCTCGCGCGCCGTCTGGGCTAAGAACGTCCCGCCCGTGATGGCCCCGGTATCGGCGATATAGGCGCTGATGTCCGTGAGCGGGGCCCGAAAAGAGCCTGCGCCCCTGATGTTGCCCACGCGCTTGTAATGGGCGCGGACGGCCGTGCCGCCCGTCGTCTGGATCGCGGTGAAGCCGTTCACCTTGTAGCCGCGGAACAGGAGCCCCTGCGCCGAGCCGAACGCCGTCACAGGGGCAAACCGCACGCGCACTCCCGTGACCACCAGGGCCTCGGTCACTGCGCGTGAGCCGCTCTTGCCCGGGATGCCCTCCACGTCCGTTGCGACGTTGCGCAAGCCAAAAACGAGCCCGTCCGCAGCCACCGTGGTGAGCAGTCCACTGATGGCCGAGACGGTGTAGCCGCGAGCCTGGACCATGTTGCCCGGCTCGATGACGTGATTCTCTCCGAAGCCCATTCAGCAGCCTTATCCTGGTGTTCCGCGGCGCGCGCCCGGTGCCCCAGGAAAAGACCCGGGACGCGCCGTGGTGTTACGAGCCCTGGAACGCGACCTGCACCGCTCGACCGAGGAGGACCTCGACCCGGTGGCGCGTCTCGTCGCTCGCGATGCCGGTGATCTGCAGCTCCACGTGGGTGCTGTTGATGACCAGGTTGCAATCGCCGGGGGGCAGGATGAAGAAGCTCACCTCGAGCCGGCCATCGTCGTCGAAGCCGTCGGCGCTGGGGGTCGCCAGATCCGCCGTGAAGATGCTCATCGTGGTCGTGTTGACCGGGAAGACGCTGGCGTGCAGCGCCTCGCTCGCCGTCGCCACGTCCGCAGAGGCGTTGACCCCCAGGATGCGCTTGCCGGCGTCGCGCGCGACCGGGTGGGTCAGCGTCGCCGTGTTGGTCGAGACATCGCCGATACTGGACCCCGCCGTGCTCCCGTCCGCGATCGAGCCTGCCACCGCCGTGAGGATGGCCGTATCCGAACTGTCGTAGTTGGCGACCGCGTGGCAAACGCCGTAGGCGACGTTGGCGCCCGCGATGACCCCGTGGGCATGCAGCACCCTGCGCGTACCGAGCAGGGCCGGGGTCGAGCCGCCGAGCACCCACTGCTCGTATTCGACGTAGAACCGATCGTTGTCGGTCTGGATCCAGTGGCGCCATTTGATCTGCCGCTTGGTCGTGGCCGCGAAGGTCACGCCCTGGTCAGTCAGGTCTACGATCTCGGCGGCGAGCGGGGTCAGGCCGTTGTCCACCACGGCTTCCACCGTGATATCCGGGAGCGAGAAGAGGCGCGCGAGGAAGCCCGCCTGGTCTGCAGCCGGAGCCTGCGCGCGGGCCAGGATTTGGCGCGGATCGCCGTCGACCGCGGCCATGAGCCCCGCGCTCGATACCGCGTTGGCGGGAACCAGGGGAGCGGAAACAGTAGTGACTTGGTTGGCCATGCTTCAGTGCCTCAGGGGTCCGGCCTCAGGTGCCGCAGGAGATGTCGATCCAAGCGAGGAGAGTGGAGCCGTCGGTCGGGTCGGCAACGTCGCCGTCGTCGCCCGCGCGGGTCAGGATGGAGGCGGTGCCCGCCGCGAGATCGAATGGGCCAAAGTTGACCGTGCTCGCATCCGCGGCCGTGACCGTGGTGGAGGGCAGAACGAGCGTCCCGCCCGCCGCGAGCACGCGCTTGGCGCCGACCGTGGGCAGGTTCGTGAGCGCGTAGAGACCGGCGCTGGTCCGGGTCGCGCTGATGCCGTCGGAGCCCGCGGCCGTGACCGTGATGGCCCCGGTCGCGCCGATCGCGGCGGTGAAGTAAATCCGCCGGATGAAGCCGTGCTTGACGCCGGTTTGAACCGCGCCCGGCGTCGTATCGCTGAGTGCCGTGGGTGCAGCCATGGCGGTGCCCTCAGCCCGTGAGCGGCAGGATGCCGTGAGCGTGAGTCGGACCGACCACGTGCTGACCCATCCAGTACGGGCGGGCCTCGAAGTCGTTGGAGCTCGGCTTGGCCACGAGCATGCCGTTGCCCATGCCGAACGAGACGAGGTTTACGAGCTTGCCTGTCATCGAGGCGAGCCGGATGACCTTGGGCGATACCAGCCGCGCCGTGCCCTTCTTTCGAGCGGGCTCGGCAATGACGTCCATCACACCGAGGGCGGTGCGGATCTGGATCGTCTCGTAGCCGTCGATCGCGGTCTTCTCGACTTCGCGCCCGACGCGCGCGGACTGCTGGTCCTCGAACGTGTCCCAGTCCTCGGGGTTCAGCACGAGCTTCTGCGTCTTGCCGATCGCGCTCCGGGTGTCGCCGAGCCGGTTCACGCACTTGGCGACGAGCTTCTTTGCCCGTCGCGCGTAGGTGCCGGTGGCCTCGCCGGAGAGCAGTCGCGCGCCCGAGAGGAAGGCGTCCGCGCTCCGGTTCACGCCGTAGAGCGTGCCCGTCGAGCGGGTGTCGGGGTTGTATGCGCTCCAGGGCACGATGATGCTGTCGGGCACGCCCTGCTGCATCTCGCCGAGCATGTAGCAGTAGTAGGTCGTGGCCCCGGTATCGTCCCATCCGCCGGGGTTACCCGCCGTGGCAGGAGCGCTGGTCGGGGCCACCTGCAGGTAGCCGTTGTCCGTATCGCGGTCGATGACCACGCCGGCCAGGGCCAGGGTGGCGTCGCTCGCGCCGGTGCCGTCGGCCGTGGAGACCTCGATGTGGTCGCCGACCTGGACGCGGCCCAAGACTTCCGGCGTGCTGCTGAAGTTCAGGGAGAAGACCGGGCGCGCGCCGCTCGAGGCACTGTGGAACGTCGCCGTGCCGAACGAGCCGCCGAGCTGCCCGTCGAGCTGGTAGACGATCTCCTGCGCGAAGCCGGCGATCCCGCTCTCCATGTTGGTGTCGAGCAGATCCGCGCCGTACTCGGGGTCAGCCTCCGCCTTCACCAGCTCCTCGAGGGAGAAGATGATCGACCCTTCCATGCGCCCGTAGGGCACGGTGAATCGGAAATACTCGCTGTTGCGCTTGATCGCGCTCTTCTGCTGGGCCTGCGCGAGCGTCCGGGCAAAGCCACGCGGACCGCGCAAGGTGAAGCGCACGGTCACGCTCTCAGAGCCCCGCGACTTTTCGATCGCGTAGAGCCCCAGCAGCGGCTGCGCCTTGATGGCCAGGTCATGAGCGTCGTCCGGGTCGAGTTCCCAGCGGCTCAGGTAGTTGCTAACGAAATCACCCACGGGACAACTCCGAAGGGCACACGCTCGTGTGCACTGGGGGTCATCGCAAAACGCAGGCGAATCGGGTCTGCTACCGCCGTGCTGGTGTCAGCACCGATGCAACACTCGGCGGTGTTGCCTGCCTTTCAGCAGAGCGGCCCACATCGAGGTGAGCTCCGGGAGCGGCTGTCCCGATGCCGTACAAGGTGACGGACGGAAACGGGGGCTGTCAAGAGCAATCGAACAAGCCCCTTGACGCCTACATGCGCGCAGGCTCTAGCTCGATGAGCGGCGCGGCGTCACGTCGCGGGTCAGCCAGCTTCAGCGGGACGCCTGGCTACGTCTTCAGGATGCGATCCAGGCGCCCGAAGAACTCCTGCCACACGGCGAGGTACGCGACCGCATCGGAGTCCGCCACCCTGGCAGCGGCGCCACCCTCGGGCAGGTACGCGGTGTGCTCGGCGCAGCGGAGGTCGGGGTAGCGCGCGGCGTCGCGGCAGTGCTCGCAATACCTGCCACGGGGCAGCGAACCTTGGCGGGGCTGGGGCACGGACAGGAAGCGCTTCACTCGCTCGCGGAGCTGCTCGTCGGCCAAACCCTGCGCGCGCGCGAGCACTTGGGAGAGGGTTTGACGCGGCTCCCCATCACATTCGGCGGCGTGCAGGTCCGCTCGCCCGCACTCCTCACATGGGGGCTTCAGCACGGGGCGTAGATTCAGAGCGACGGACACCGGTACGCCTCCAGTCCTTCGAACTCGACCACGCCGCGCATCCACCCGAGCACGGCGAGCGTTTGCCACCAGGTGTAGCGATTGCCGGCCCAGTGCTGGACGGGTGGGACACCGAACGGGTTGGCGCGTTGCCGCTTGCGCGCCTCGAATCGCACGTTGGCCCGGTCGTACCAGGCGCTGAAGTTGCGGACGAACTGCTCGCTCAGTGGTGTGCCGGGTAACGGCTCTTCATCCGAGGCCGGCGTTCCGTGGTCTACGTTGACCACGTAGCCGCGTGCCCCTTGAGCCACAGCCTCGCTGTCATCGTGCGGACAGCCCTCGTCATGACCATCAGCCCAACGGCACCAGGGGCACATCGGGACAGGCTCCTCATCCGCCGCGGGCTTCAGGTCGGTCACGACATCGACTCCGCCTGGTAGACGCCGAATTCCCAGGCATGGGCGAGCGCGAGCCGGTAGCCCCAATCGTCCACGCCCGGCATCACCGCTTGCGGGTTCTCCATGCCGTCCTCGTACACGAGCCCGCGCCGAACCAGCCGGCTCACGGCAACCCGCATCGCGGCCACGCAATGGTCCGGCATCTGGTTGTGCTCGAGCCCCGGGCCCCAGGGTACGGTCGCGAAAGCTTCCTGCTCCACGACCCGGGAGGGTATCACGCCTTCGGTCGGGGCCACGCGACGGTCTTGCGCCGGTCGTGCGGGGTACAGACCCAGTCGAGCTTGCGCTGGATGCGGTCGCGGTCGTTCATGGTCCGCCACAGAAGCACCAGGGCCCCTACAGTGGTGCCGAGCAGGAGCAGGCAGGCCGACAGCAGCAGCACCAGCATCATGGGCTGGAGGGTGTCGGGCGACGTTAGGGCCACCTCGCCTACACCGCTCCCGACGAGCCCCACCGTGCCGGCGAAGAGCTGGACGAAGGGTGTGCGCCGCATGTCGCAGCATACCACGGTGGAACACCCTCGCCGGCGCGCCCACCGTGACAGAACGCTACGTTTCCTGCTCGATTCGTCACCCCACGGGGGCGGTGAGTAGAAATTGACCCATGTAGCGGAACGGGTCAGAGTTTCGCTATGCGAAACGCCACGGTCCTGGTTTCCGCGCTGGTCGGTCTCTGCCTGGTCCGCGGCCTCGCCGGGTGCGGAGGCGAACTCCAGTGCCGCGTGGACGCGGTGCGGTTCCTGCCTGACGACCCAATGCAGGTCACGCCGTACGATGTGGTGGACCTCGTGGGCAGGCTTCACGCGTGCAAGGCGCAGGGGGATGCGGGGCAGTGACGAGCCGCGACTTCTGCTACTGGCTCCAGGGCTACCTGGAATTGAAGCCGCTGGAGCGTGGCTCGGAGCGCTTGGATCTGAGCGCTGAGCAAGCGGTCTGCATTCGCCAGCACCTGGCCCTGGTGTTCAAGCATGAGATCGACCCGAGCGCTGGGAGCGCCGCGCATCAGCTCGACCTGAACCAGCTGCACAACGGGCTCGGTCAGACCTACTGCGCACCGGCGCCACAGCAAGGGCAAGACGCGAAGACGACCCCGAGTTGGGCACAAGGCCCGCGACCCGACGGCACGCAGGCCAGGTGCTGACATGACTGACCCTCCCAAGCCCCCGCGCCCTCGCACCGAGGCCTTCCCCCCGCCACTGCCCGGCGCGTACACCGAGCCGTTCCCGCTCGCGCGGGACCCCGAGTTCCGCATGCGCTCGACGCCGCCCTCGGGCTCGCTGCTCCTGAATCGAGAGGTGGAGCAGCTGAGCGCCGAGGACCAGCGCGACCAGATCATCCGGGAGCTCCGACAGACCCTGGTGCTCTTGCGCGAGAAGACCGCCGCGCAGGCCGTCGCTCCCGAGGTATCGACCCGGAGCACGCCGGCACCCGTGAGCCTGCGCACCATGACCAAGCGGGAGCTCGCCAAGGTGGGCGGCAAGTGGACGCTCTTGCTCGCGCTCCTGCCGATCGCCGGGGCCTTCGTCGCGAAGAAGTGGCCGGCGTACAAGGACCTGGTCGACTTCGCGTTGAGCTGGCTGCCGTGACCTACCGCCTTGGCACCCTCAGCGCCTCCCGCTTGCTCGAGGTGCAGGTGGACCTCGCCCGGGTGGTGCGGCGAGCCATCGAGATCACCGAGCAGGACTTCCAGGTCTTCGAAGGCCTCCGGGACCTCGAGCGCCAGCGGGAACTCGTCGCCAAGGGCGCCTCCCGCACGCTCGATAGCTACCACTTGGCGGACAAGTACGGGCAGAGCCACGCCGTCGACCTGGTCCCGTTCATCGCCGGCAAGGTGCAATGGCAGGACGGGCCGTGCCTCGTGGTTGCCAAGGCGATGCACCGAGCAGCCCGGCAATTCATGGTGCCCGTGACCTGGGGCGCGGTGTGGGACCTGCAGCTGGGTCAGCTGAACCCCGACGACCTGGACGGCGAGATCGACAGTTACGTCGCGCGCTACGTGAAGGACCACGGGAAGAAGCCGCTCGTCGACCGCCCTCACTTCCAGGTGCCGCGGACGTGAGTCGCTTCAATTGGATCGGCACCAGCGCCTCCTACGAGCTCGACCAGGCCTGCCGCTGCATCGTCGACGCCTATGGCTGGTGCGTCTACCACGTGGGCTCGTCGCTCGAGCGCCGCGACTATCGCGACGTGGATGTGCGGGCGATGCTGCGCGACGAGGAATTCGCGCATGCTTTCCCGGACGGCGGCGGCTGGTCGGATCCGCTCTGGTCGCTGCAGTGCGTGGCCATCTCGACTCTGCTGCAGAAGCGCACCGGGCTTCCCATCGACTTTCAGTTCCAGCAGCAGACCGCCGCCAATGCCGAGTTCGGCGGGCGACAGCGCAACCCGCTTGGCGTATTCGTGAGCAAGTCCACATGACCCTCCGCTCCCGCATCGTCGACGGCATCTTCAACGGCCTGGAGCTCTTCGCGGCCACCTACGACTTCGTTCGCAAGCTCCAGCGCCGGGTCCGCCGAGACACCGACCCCGTCTTCCCTCTCACCCACAAGGATGCCGAGAGGATCGCGGAGTTCGGGCGCCGCGCGGGGCATGAGCAGGGTTACAATTCTCCGAAAGTTGTAACCGAGACGCTCAAACTGCCGAAGCCGCCGCGCGTGCCGAGGATTTAGCGAGCCCGAGTCCGCGCGCCGTCTCCAGGTCGGGTGCGCCTCATAGCCTCTGCCCGGGTCGTCCGAAGGCGGACCGCTTGTCCGTGGTGTGACTGGCGAACGGATTGCTGGATGCACCGACGTGCAGGCTCCGGATCGCTCAGTCCCTCTCGCCTCGCTCCAGTGCGCATTGCTCGGCGTAATCGAGTTGCTCTCTCAGCTTCAGATTGTAGGCCTCCAGCTCGCCCACGCGAACCGTCATCATGGCGTCTTGGGTGCGCACATATTGTCTCAGCTCCCGCCTCTCCGCCTGCAACCGATCGTGGATGCGGAGGAGCTTTGCTGCGGCTGAGCCTGAACTCACACCGTCGCCTTGCCCTGCCCATCTCGCGTACGCCACCAGTAGCGCACGCTCCCCCTCGGTGAGTTCTTCCGTGTCCACTTTTCCAGACTCGTCCCGTTCTGCAGCGCTCACCTGTTCCGACTTCAGTCCCGCGTTGTCGCCGCCGTCGGTCATGTGGGCGGCTCCTCGAATCTGACCGGGCCCTTCATGAGCGACTCATGTGCCATCAGTCTTCCTCTCACATCGTCCATAGCCGCGCCCGCGTCCGTATAGACGCGCTGGTTCTGCGGCAAGTGCTCCGCGTAGGTCGTCACGATGAAGCCATTCGCCACAAGCTCAATGAACACGCGGGCTCCACGCGCGCCGACTGTCCCGTCGGTCATGATGTGACCTTCTTCTCTGCGAGCTTCAGCTTGCGTTCCGTTTCGGAGCGCTCCCACTCCTCATCGACCAGCGCCCGAATCAGGAATGCGCGATACGGCATCTTGCGTCGTCGCATGAGCTTGTCGAGTCGCTCCGCCTCCTCAGGGGTGAAGAGCACCGGGATACGCACGCTTGACGGGACACTTTTCCTCTGCCTCATTCGCTACACCCAAACATGTGCTTGGTACTGGCATGGCCAGTGCCGCGTGTCAAACTGCCTCCAGTGTCACACACGGCCGTACCAAAGTTGTCACATGTCGCGGAATGGGATTGTGAGTTCCGTTTCCGGACTGTACCTATGTCGATTGCCGGGGAGGTTGATTTGAGCGATTCGTTGCTGAGAGGCATCGCCAAAGAGCTGAGCGCGTACGTGCTCGAGGAGCTGCAGAAGCAGCGCCAGGGCGACGAATGGATCGACCAGTTCCGCTCGCCCCTCTGCCTGCCTGGGCAGGACCACTCCCGCCGACACTGTAACATCGTGAAACGGCGCATCCGCAACCGCATGCCAGGGGCCTACATTAGCCCTGACGGGAAGCAGTACTTCCTGACCACCACTGCGCTCGCGGAAGAGTGCTCCGGGGCAGAGCAGGAATCGGGCCCCGACGTCGCCAAGATCCAGCCGGACCCGACGGAGGACGGCTACGAGGGCATGATGCGCCTCATCCGCGGGGGCTCGCGGTGACCAAGCCCCAGCGGACTGTGAGCGGATGGAGCATCCAACTCCGCTTCGGCAAGGGCCGGCGCAAGCGCTTCGCGATGCCGCGCTTTTCACGGGACGCCACCCAGGACGAGCAGAAGGCGACCGAGCGCGCGGCGACCCTGGAAGAACTCGCGGCGCTGCTCGCGGACATCACCCGGCTCGATGCCTCCGCGCTGCTCGAGTTCGCAGCAGGGCGGGAGAGCGACCGGGACTTCAACGGCGCCGTGCGCGCGGCCCGGGAAGCCGCGAAGAACCCCGAGGCGCTTCCGCCCGCGCAGAAGCGCTGGACGTTCAAAGATGTGGCCGAAGCCTGGCTCTCCGGTGAACTGCACAGGAGGTACCCCTTCACCCTCAAGCCCAAGAGCGCCGAGTCGATCGCGCAGAGCCGGGGGATCTTCCGCGTGCTCTACCCCGTGCTCGGCGACAAGCCCGTGGATGAGATCACGCGCGAAGACGTCGTGGCCGCCAAGAGCGCCATCCCTGAGGGTATCGGACAAGCGGCGTTTGCCCGGTACGCTCGCCACATCCGCATCGTGATGGGCCTCGCCGTGGCGCCGCTCGAGCTCATCGACGTCTCCCCGGTGCCAGCGAAGTTCGTGCCCGGGTACGGACCCAAGCGAGCCCTCGGGTTCCTGTACCCCGACGAAGACGCGCAGCTGCTGTCGGCCCCCGATGACCTCGTGCCGTTCAATTACCGCTTCTACTATGGCCTGCTCGCCCGCACCGGGCTCCGTCCGACGGAAGGGCGGCGGCTCACGTTCGGCAACTTCGATCTGCGGCGCAGCATCCTCAGCATCGACAAGACCAAGACCAAGACCCCGCGCGCGTTCGTGGTCTCCGCCGATGTGACGGCCGTAGTCCTCGCCGAGCGGGAGCGCCGGAGCGCGACCGAGGACGACCTGCTGTTCCCCGACGTCGAAAAGAAGGACATCGCCGGCACGTTCCGCGAGCACCTCACCCTGGCTGGCATCGATCGGCGGGCGCTGCATCAGAGGACGGCCGAGCGCCGGCCGCTCCGGGTCCACGACCTCCGCGGCTCGTTCGTGACCATCGCGCTCGCCAACGGCTGCAACGAGGACTGGGTCATGCAGCGCACTGGGCACACGACGAGCGGCATGCTGAGCAAGTACCGGCGGCAGGTCGATTATGCCCGAGACGCGGAGTTGACCTGGTGGCAGCCGCTCGATAAATGCCTCTCGGGTCAGGCGGCCCCGCCGGAGGGGGTGGCACGCGGGGTGGCACACAGAGTGAGAATCCCCGTAGAAATCCCCGGATTGGCAAGTCCCAGATGGACTTGGGCAGTCGCGTCCGAAGCCACTCCAGAGCCAAAAACGCCTGGTAAAGCTCCGACCGCCACCGCAGAGAAACCCCGAGAAACATCTGGGTGGCACGCTCCGCACCAGGGGGTGGCACGCGAATCGGCAGAGCAACAGCCTGCAATGTCCGCGACGGAGGACACCGTTGTCGCGCCCGGATCGCCCACCGTCGACCAGCTCCGCGCCGAGACCGATGCCGCCCTGGTGCGCATCGAAGAGAGCCTCGCGGAAGACCTGAAGGCGCTCATCGCCGCCGGCCGATACGAGCTCGCCGACAAGGTGATGGCCGAGCTCCGGGACCGGAGGCTCCAGCGGACGGCGCCCCGGGTGACGTCGATCGATCAAGCCCGGCGTGACCGGGAGAAGGGCGGCGGGAAGTGAGACGCATGTCCTTCGCGCTCACGGAGCGCCAGCTGCTCGACGGCACCAAGACGGTCACGCGCCGGCTCGGGTGGCTCACCCTGAAGCCGGGAGACGAGCTGCTCGCGGTGAACAAGGCCATGGGGTTGCGCAAGGGCGAGAAGAGTCGAGCGCTCGCGCGCATCCGCGTGATCTCCGTGATGCGGGAGCCGCTCGACACCATCACCCCGCTCGAGTGCGCAGCCGAGGGCTTCCCCGGGATGCCGCCGAGCGAGTTCGTCGAGATGTTCTGCGCCGCGCACGCCAAGCGATGCACACCGACCACGCTGGTGACGCGCATCAAATTCGAAAGGCTCCCATGACCACCCCCGCCTACTGGCGCCCGCCCCAAACCCCCAAGCGCGATCTCCTGGGAAAGACGTTCGGTCTGCTCACGGTGATCCGAGAGGCCCCGAGCACATCCCGGGCCCGGTGGAGAGTCCGGTGCGAGTGCGGCCATGAGCGCGTTCTGCCCGCTCAGGACATCGTCCGGTGTGTGAAGACCCATCGGAGTTGCAAATGAGCCCGGTCGTCAACATCGTGGTCCGCCACTCGCGCGCGCTGCCCGTGGTGCTCACGAACGAGCCCACCCTGGCCAAGCCCCTGCCCGAATCCAACGCCTCCGTGCAGGCCATCCGCGCGCTGGAGGAGCAGATCGCCCGCCTCTCACCGAAGGAGACCGCAAGCCCGTGAAGAAACCCGACAAGCCCCTGCACGTCAACGTGGTGCTCGACGAGGAGCACAAGCGCGCCGTCCGCGTGGTGATGAGCAAGCTGGTCAAAGACAGCGACACCGCCGCGCGAGTGCCGAGCCAGCGCACGGCCATCCTGCATGCGATCAAGTTTGCCGCGGAGGCGATGGGCGGATGAGCTGGCTGCGCCACGACGACGACATGCTCGACCACCCCAAATGGATCCGAGCCCTCCGGGACGGCGGCGCCGAAGCGCTGCTCATCTGGTGGCGGCTCTGCGCGTGGTCGTCGCGGCGTTTGACGGACGGCGTCATCCCCGTCGACATGATCGGGGAAGTGGCGCGGGTGGAGCGCAGCAAGAGCAAGCTGCGCGCGCTGCAAGTGCTCGTCGACGTCGAGCTGTGCACACGCCGTGACGACGGCGCGCTCGTGATCAATGACTACCTGGAGCGCAACCCGAGCAAGGCAGAGGTGCTGGAGGAACGCGAGCGGAGGGCCCGAGCTCAACGCAATCGCAGACTTGCAAAGCCTGTAACCGGGCACGCGCCGATAAGCCATCCCCCGCCGTGCCCTAGTCCCGTCCCGTCCCGTCCCGTCCCGTCCCCTTCACTCTCTAACGAGAGTGAGAGCACGCGCACGCCCAAGGTCGATCGACCACCGGATGTGCCCGGACTCGAGGTGGTGCATCCGGGGCCCTTGCCGCAATCGAAGCGCGAGCGCGCGGAGTGCGACGCGCTGACCGACAAGGGCAACCCACGCCATGAGTTCACCCCCGGCTGGAGCCCGGGCAAGTCCAACCAAGCCCGCGGCCACGAGCTCGGCCTCACCGATGACGAGATCTGGGCTCGGTGGGAGACCTGCAAAGACCGCTACTTCCCGGCTCCGTTCCAGTCGGACGTGAAGCAATTCAACCGCGAATTAGCCTTCGCGGCTCAGGACAAGACCACCGCTCGGTTCAAGCTGAGCAAAGCCGACCGCGCTGCATTCGAGATGCCGGGGCGGGAACGGAGGCACGGGTGAAGACCAACGCTTGCGAGACGCTTCGGGTGCAAATCATCAACATGCCGAAGCCGGAACCGGAGCGCTCGCCGGAACTCTGCCGGTGGTGCGACGCGCTCGCTGTGGCCGGCTGCGGTGACCAGTGCGAGCGCTGCTTCGCGGAGAACTCACTCAGCGCAACGGGTGGGTATTGATTCGCTACCTCACAGGCGCGTCGTCGGTCGGCGCAGAGGCCGTCGCATTCGAGAGAGGGATCGGGCTCATGATTCAACCAGGCAACTCGTATCACCTGAAAGTCGACCGCTACCCCTTCTGGGCAGCGGACAACGGAGCCTTCACGCGCGCGCCGGGCGGCTTCAGCGCGGACAAGTTCCGCGCGATGCTCGGCCGCCCGATGCTGCGCGACCACGCGGCAAGTTGCCTCTTCGTGGTGGCCCCCGACGAGTTGGTGGTTCTGCCCGATGGGAACGTGGTCGGCGACGCGACAGGAACGCTCATGAAGTTCCACGACTGGGCCGTGGAAATCCGCGCGGCAGGCTTCCCGGTCGCACTCGTCGCGCAGAACGGGCTGGAGAAGCTCCTGCATTGCGTTCCTTGGCACCTGGTGGATGTGCTGTTCATTGGCGGCAACACCGAGTGGAAGCTGTCGGAGGAGGCGCGCTGCTGCATCGTGGAAGCCAAGCGGCGCGGGAAAATGGTCCACATGGGCCGCGTCAACTCCTTCTCTCGGCTCGCGCGCGCATCCGAGATGCTCTGCGACACCGCCGACGGGACGTTTCTCATGTTCGCACCCAAGACGAACCTGCCGCGCCTGCTCGGTTGGCTCGACCGGGTGAAGCACGGGATCCAGGCGCACCTACCGTGGGGGCGCCCATGACCCCTGAAGCCCTCCAGGCCGCCCTCGAGCAAGGCACCCCCTTACCGCGCCACGAGCCCGCCCCGACGCATCACCCCCTCAGCGAAGTCATCGGCT
>Ga0247765_1001140_pt1 | contig 14558 bp, 15 predicted proteins | sample UWRJL106311C6_FD_179949 | JGI IMG/M metagenome (GOLD analysis project Ga0247765, IMG submission 179949) | Plant litter microbial communities from Arlington Agricultural Research Station in Wisconsin, United States - UWRJ-L106-311C-6 | ecosystem: Environmental > Terrestrial > Plant litter >... | reverse complement strand
CAATGTTTTTTATTCAAGTCAAAAAATTGATCTTGTGACTTTTAACAGCTGCCCCCCTATTCTCACTCACCCGGAGGTCATCTTCAAACCTGGCTGCATTAGTAAACATGTTTTGAGGGAGATCGCGAGCATGTGGTTGGTTGGCTGGCATGGCATGGTGTGGAAATCATGTCTAGATAGGTAATTGACGTGGATGTAGTCGTCGCTGATTTCAATGTCCACCAAAAAAGACTGGATTGACCAAAAATAGGAACTTGCAAGGAGGTAAAGGGGGGGAGGGGGTGGAGGGGTTCTTTCGTTACGGCAAAACCAATATTTCAAGATGGATAGGCTGTGAAACGAGCTTCTTTTATTATTATTATTTTCTTTTTCTTCCCTCCCCTTCTGCCCTTCGTTGTCAGTACACCTGACCTGAGAATGAAACCGATTCACATAAAGGATGTGCATGAATTCACACGAGGACTTCCACTTTTTTTATTTTTATTTTTTTTTTATTTTTACAAGAATTCTTTCAAGTTCGTCATCCTGTTCTCCTGGTAAATAGACCACCAGATCTAGGAATCACCCCCTAACAAATCCATCGCATCAAATCATAACCTAGGTTGATACCTAGGTAGATAGGTAGCAGGTACCTACTTCTGACACTGCGAGTACCAATCATTGCTATACTTGCAGGTCCCCTCGGCACATCTCGTGGGGCCCGTCCAGCCATTCCCACCACATTGACCCCAAAGGGGTGCCGCACCCCCATTGTTGTTTCCACCCCCATTAGTCTGCGGCGGCGGTGGCGGGTTCGACGGCGCCGCACCACCTCCATCACCGCCTCTCCAAACGGCATGTCTCCCGATATTAGTATAAGTATAAGAATTCGCCGGCACGCCATAGATCCAGAACCGCAGCGCCGGATCGTTACTGTCATACAGCCCGGGGATTTTGACGAGCGGACTGGGCCGACCGTTGCCGTTTCCGCCGACCTCGATCTGCGCGCATTCAAAGTAGAACTCGGTGTGGCCGTCCTTGGCTCCGTGAATAGCAATATGCTCGACCCGTACGAGGTACTGGCCCGGAGGGGTGTCCCGGGGGATTTGGAATTCCACCGTGGAAAGATCCCAGGTGCACCAGTCTTTGTCGTCCTTTTTTTTTCTCGTCGTTAGTATGTTATCACGGTTAAAGAAGGGAAGAGGAGAGGGGAAGGCTTACAAGGTATCCCTGTGGTCCCTGGACATTACGGCAGGTAGCCATCTGATGGACTTTAAACCAGTCGCCATCACCGCGGTACTGACGCACATCGCCCGGGGCCTTGGACATGTGGATGGTCAGCGGTCCGGGGTGTTGCATGGTGGCATAGTACCACAGCTGGAAGCCGAGAGTGTCGCCGGGCATGACCTTTGCGACCTTTGTGCGGCCGGCGTTGGCGAAAGAGCCCGAGTTGCAGCGGAAGTCGTCGCTGGGCGTGATGAACTGCTTGGTCGGCATGATGCCGTTGCTGTTCTCACGAATGTACTCAAAATCGTTGGACAGACGTCCGTTGACGAGCAGCTTGCTGAAGCGGTAGTGGGCCTCGGCCGTGTTGGCCGCGGCGAGAGCCCAGAGGGCGAGACCGGCGAGGCTGAACTGCATGTTGAGAAAAAGGGATGAAGCGAGCGAGTGCTGAGCCTGGCTGATATTTTTGTCTTGTCAACGAGAGGTCACTGTCTTTTATATACCTGATATCTCCAACTCGTGTCCGCATGATTTGCATATATCTCTCTTTCCCTGACGGCGACTTACAAGAACCAACAATAGCGTCTCATTGTGATCTCGCCTAGCACTTTGTTGATGACTCGCGCCTTGGCGGTGACTTTTGCTCCCCTCCGTCCATCACAATTGGGCGTTTTCCCGGCCTTGGCTGACCCCGTCGATCGCCAAGCGCGATCTCTGCTGGAACCGAACTGGGGCTCTCCGCAGCGGAGGATCGGAGCCGAGCTAGGCGAGGGCATCGCGACCGATTTTTGACTTTCGGCAGTTGCTGATCAGAGATGAATAGCTCCACCTTTCCCCGGGATTTTCTCCTGGAACCAAGAGCGTCCGAACAGGGCGGGAATGTCGGCCACACGGTAACAAGCCCGACCCTGCAAGAGTGTTAGGGTGTTGGGGATAACGTCACGGAGTAGAGCGCTTGAAATGAGCGAGAACGGTTCTGCAAAGCATCTCAACACTGTAACCAGAGGCATACTTGTTCAGCAAGTGGAACGAAGCCTATGTCATCTGCACAGCCAAACCTGTCAAGAAAACAATCCCTTCCTTCTCCATCCCCCACTAACATTTCTCCCACGCTCCGATCTGCCCTTGCAGCAGGTTACCACCGGAGGCACGGTACCGCCCCCGTTCCCGACGTTGGCTTCCACTTCACTACCACTTGACCTCCAACGACTTGGCGAGGTTACGTCCCGATGCTAGCCAGCCAGCCAGCCATCCACCCTCAGTGGAGAGAACGAACGAGATGCGCGCCAATCGTTTCCCCTAGAATGCGACGCGACATGGCGCTGCTTAGCACTGGCTGCTGTCTTGGTCGCGGATTAATTGACGTCCACGAGTCATGGATCGAAGACAAGACGGAGGCGAAGACGAAGACGGGCGGCAAGGCTCAACTTCAGGCAGGTCATCAGAGGTGCAAAAAGCTTGGTGCGGTGCAGTACGAGGTTAGGTTAGGTTGTGTTACTCATTGTCAGATTGGTTCGTGTCTGGTAGAAATAGTGTTTCCCGCTGTTGCCGTCGGCACGATTGGACCAACCGTGTTTTTCTCAAGCCCCGATGGTGAGTTGTGCGCTTCCGTGAACCTAAATCTTTAATCCGAAGAGGAGGACGGATCGTTGATTGGGATGCATTTCTGCGAGGTGACTGAACTTGGGGGGGGGGGGGGGGGGAGGCCCGGTTTCCCTTGATCCTCAAGCTATTCTCGATATGGCAGGCTTTGACACGGCGAGAAAGGAGGGAGACTCGTTTGTCGTCGTTGTGACTCGTGAGTTGACGATGGGGCGCGCTGGAAGACGATCATTTGACCTACTGCATCAACCTTGACTGGCTGGCCGTGTGCAGGTGGGGTGAAGATTTTTCAGCCTTTGTGGTGCTATCCCGATCGATTTCTCAGCAGAATGGTCTGGTTTGCTTCCAACAGGGAATGACGCATCTCCACCTGTCCAGCTTGGGCGTGCGTGGACCGTCTCACAACGTACGGGAATATCAAGCTGGAAGCCCGCTGTTGGTATACCTGGCATGGGTGAATTCTTCCAAGCGCCAGTAGATTGCGCGCCCCGGGGAAACCTGAAAGTTGGTTCGCGGTTCGCGCAGTGGGGTGTTCATGTCATGTTCATCTCTTCCACCGCGCCTTCCCAGACTTGACAGTCACCCGCAGGATCCCACCAAAGGGAAACAAGGGAGAGAAAAGCAGAAGGGGAAATCTTGACAAGGTACATGCTTGAAGTCAGTTGGGTTTGCGTCTTCCCGTTGGTTCCATCCTATGATCTATTCCATGTTACTTTAGGTGCTTGGGTATCTACCCGATCATCATTGACCATTATCTTTACATTTTTATTCCTCTACCATTATCCCGCCCATTCGTGTTTGATGTTCCCGATAAGATTAGTCCTGTCCAGGCCCCATTCCGGCCCTCTCTCCTAACTTATTTCCGTCGGTCGGTTTACCAACCGTGGCCGAGATCACCTGCACAGTTCCGGAGTCCCCACCCTTGGCACACAGACAAAGCTATCTCTGTTCCGCCGACTCTTGAAACTCCCACCCGCTCTTGCTTCTTTCGCAATCTTCACTTCTTGTCTTCCCACTTGTATGGGAATTATATCCAGCGCATCAGCCTGGGGAACTACGCGGGTACATTCGTCGGCGGAGCGTGCTCTGGGGACGCATAGATCACGGGTTACCGTGTCGGAGGTGGTTGAAGTCTTTTGACATTTAAGGGCAACGCCGCGACGGCATTCGAGATCGTCGCATGCGCAGTTGGCAGGGGCGATACTGACGGCTTTGATGGCGAGAGTGGGGCCCGAGGTGATGGGGTTGTCAGTCGTGGGGAAGAGAGTGCTGCCGTTGGCGGGGCGGTTGATGCGTTTATCATCGGGGAGGATTTGGGAGGTGTTGGAAGTAGTGTGGAGTGGTGTTGGGGGTGGGATAGGGTTGTTAGAGCCTTGCCCGGCGGTGGTGGAGCGGTTGGTTGAACCGGCTACGCAACGCGCTTTGCCTCCCCAAGATGCTTCGGCAACATCTTGCCAGAGGTTGGTCATGTTCCAGAGCGTGTCGAGTCGGTAATAAATGCGACAGTCGGCGGCTTCGTACCGAAACTGCAGCGGGATGGGGTCAGGTGAGGCGAGGTCTGACTTGCGGATCTGGTCGCGGAGGTTGAGGCCGGCGTAGGTGATCCACATGCCCGTGTCGCGCGAGAGCTGGTTACTGGGAATTTCGGGAAGTGTCGCGTTAGCCGTCTCGTTGAGCAGTCCGGCGAGTAGAAAGTCAAAATCCAGTTCGATGGCAGCATAATCGCGTGCTCCTCGACTTCCACCCACGGCTTGCATTGGCCCAGCTTCCGGCCGACCACCAGCCACCACGGTACGCACACCAATACGCGTCATAAACTCCACCAGCAGCGCACAAGCCGACGAGCACATGCCATCGGTGAGCAGCACAACATCCTCGGGCTTCCAGAAGTCGACCTCGGGCCCCGTGTCGGTGAAGCCAAATGGCTCAATGTGGAAACCTGCCTCGCTAAAGATGGGGTCCGTGACATTATACCGTTCCACTAGAGAAAAGTTATCGCCGTGGTATCGGCGGGGGCCCGAATACTCCCCCCACGTGCGGAAATTGGTGCCCGTCTCGGCGTTGATCCTCGGCTTGATGACCCACTCGCTATCATAAACGGCGAGATACTCCTCGTCGGTACGGCCCGGCTCGTTGGGTTCATCGTCGGGATGTCTCGCAAACTCTGTCATGGCGTGGCCCAAAACATCACCGAGGAAATGAGTCCTTCTTCGACTCCCCCCAAATGGCTCAGCTTGTGTTGCATGGCTGGGGAAAAAACGCGCAAACACCTGGTAGGCCAACGAGGCTAGACCGCCGGTGTTTCCATGCAGGTCAATAATGACATGCTTGACTCCCGCTTCGCTCGCTTCCTTGACAAACTCCTGGATCGTGTTTGTCGCATTCTCCACCGCCTCGCCGGTCAGCTGGAACGTGGGCAGACACAAGATACCAGTGAGGTTGCCGCTGCCGCCAAAGTTAGCAATGTATCCGGTTATATCGCTGTCGTCGTGTTCGTTCTCCACACCCTGGACCGCGTTCGGGTTGTTGGGGTAAGCATTGTCCGTCTCAAATGACCAGTCGTCCCCATCCGTCTCGGGCGGGAAGGTAATGTTGATGCTGCTGCCGCCGTCAGGCTGTAACGACGCCGGCGGATTTCCAAGGACAAAATAGTTGTAGAAATCCCCACCGGTTGTCAGCGGGCCTGTGTCATACGGGTAAATGTACTCGGCGATCCAGAAGGTGTTGAGAGTGGAACCGTCCTCAAAGGTCAGGTTGAGTTCATCTCCGGGATACCAAATCGCCCCTCCGGTGAAGGCAGTCGTTCCACCGAGCAGGTCGAGCGAAGGATGCCACATGAGGTTGTTCCAGTCGGCATGGGGTTCTAGCATGCCCCGGGAATGTTCGGTGGCAAAGGCAGTGAGGAACTCAAAGACCGGTTTGCCGTTGATCGTGGCGATGGCGGAGGGGGTGGTTTTGTTTACTTGGCCTTCAATGATATCGTCTACGACCGTTAGCTGGGTGTCATTAAGAATTTTGATTTGTGATAGACGACAACGACGACGACGACGACGAACGAAAAGAAGGGGACACTAGAGAGAGAGAAAAAAACACACCCAAAATATACACCTTGGGCGGCTGCACGCCGTCCACCGATGCCGATGAGATAGCAAACGGCGCGCCAAACACAAACGGACCCAAGACTCCCAAGTCCAACTGGACGTGGTCATCATGCATGGCCGTCACCAGCCTCTGGACATCGAGTTCGAAACTATACTGGTTTTGGTAATGACCCGCCTGCACTTTTGCTTTTATCTCTGCTAATCGCGGCAACACATCGACTGCCGGTTGTTGGTATCCCTTCGGGGGATCTCGGAGGTAAACGAGCGTGCTATGGAACTGCAATGTGGTGTTGTAGTAATCGAGAAAACGAAGGGCAGGTGCAGCGTGGAAGGGAACGCTAAGAAGACATTCGTAGACATCGACGGCATCGAAGACAGTGAATCCTAAGCCAGTTCATCAGAATCTTTGACTGTGGACGTGGCTTTCAGTAAAAAAGATATACCTTCCGGACCGCGGATATGATCAAAAATCTCCCCACACGCCGTTGAGACGGCCGGTGGGGGTGAAGTTGGAGTAACGGAAACCGCGGCAACGAGTGGCAGGCACAATAGTGCCCAAGAAGAGATGGTCATGATTGATCACATAAGAAACCAAAAAAACACACTGAAAGAAAAGGTAAACCCGCCAACTAGGTTCGCGACAACATTTTCGTGTCTGCCATGGGAGATATAACTGCTCGATGCAATGCACAAACCAGTGCCTGCAGCCTGCGGCCTGCATGGCTTGAGCCTCAAGGCCCCCAACGTTGCACTCAGGAGCAACCATGAACCGATCCCTCAGCCCCAAGCGAGAGAGAGAGACAGAAAAAAGAACCCTGCCATTTTACCCGGTAGGGCCACCAATTGCGCCTCAACGGCGATGGTGTGTACCGAATTCTGGGGAAATGACCAGCACAGAGAGGGCCGCATAAAAAGGGAGGAAGGCACGGGAGATTGACCCCTCGGCTCCCCCCCTGAGTTTTACCGTTTACGATTATCCCGATCTGGGTATAGCGTGTAGTTTGGACTTGGGGCCGTGCTGCAACATGTCACACCAGCAAGCAGGCATCCTCAATCAATCCCATCAGCCCAATCAGTAACCATGCTGACCATGATTACCCCCTGGACAAGTAGGATTTTCGGTTCGAGACAACAATGTAACGGTGAACTAGTGTATACTAGTCGGTGGTTGCCTTCGCCTCTGCCATGCATTTGGGGCCGGATCTTTGGTGAACAAGGCAAAAACACCGAGATGGGGGATCCATACACAAGTTCGCTGCAGGTTTAGAGTTTTCTTGGCAATCCTGAGCTGAGCTGAGCCACAGTGCAATGTTACAAAACATGACTTTTTGTCAGGTGTGCGTGACAATTTATAGAATTGAAACTTTGAACGTATCTTTTTGTGTGTGTATTGTGATACTGTTATCGTGTTGCAAAGAGAAAGAGGAAGAAAAAAAAAAAACTCGCCGAAAACGTCAGAGAGGAGAACGCCATGCCACTATCTATGGCAATCACTATCAAAAGTCATCACCCTATTTTGCCTACTATCGACCCTCGTCTGTTTAGCTGGGTGTTTGACGAGAAATTCTCGCCGCGGTATTACGCGTGGCGAGATGGGAGAGCAACGTACCAGCTCCGGGTGATTGGGGGGCCGGGTTCAGGAAAGGTGAGCCTCCCTTACATGTGCCTATATGCATACATCAAATGCCCTGCCTTCCTACCTCCTTGGGTATCAAAGTTGAGTCCTACCGAGGGTTTTTTTTTCTGCTGCAAAATGATGAGTGATGATTGATGAGCGGTGACTAACATGGCAAAACCGGGAAACCTTGGGGACCAAAAAAAAGACAACATTAGTTTCCCTCTTAGCTCAAGATATCTTGCTTGCCTCTACATCGGTCCCTTCTCATCAAGGCGACGCACATCTCCCCCGAAAACTAGAAGCAGTGGTTTCCATCTTTCTCGACCTCCCATCTCCGCCTCCGTCACAGCTGGCCGACTCGAACCGGAATGAAGGAAGACACGAATCCGCCAAGACTTTTATATCCCGGTTCCGTAACGAGATTCTTGGCCAATTATGCCGACAACTAGGGAACTCTACAGCTCCAGGCAGCAGCGGTAGCGACAATAACAGCGGTAGCGAGAATCTCGGTGAGCAGCGGCAGCACAGCGACAGGATTCAACAGCACAGGAACAGCGATAACGATAGGATTCAACATGGACACGGACATGAATGTGAACTAGAGACGAAAAGGGAGACAGTCCTCACTACAGCAAACAAGTTCGAGACCATCACCCTCCTCGTCGACGGAATCGACATCCTCTGGCCCACCCACGATGTCTACCTCGCATTAGAAGCTGAGCTTGCGGCATTTAGTAACGCAGGATGGCGCGTCATGGCGAGTTCGCGGGTCCTGCACCCGTTCCGCGTGACGGGCGTAGAATGCGATGCGGGAATCGGCGTGGCTGGTCATGAGCCGATGGATGCGCACCGAGGGATCTGGTGGGAATGCGAAAAGTGTTTGGGGGAGCAGTATTACATCTGTGAGGTTTGTAAAGAGGAGGGGAGGGGATGTAAGAATCTGTGAGTTTTTCTTCTTTCTCTCTCTCTCTCTCTCTCTCTACACACCTCCTACCTGCCTACCCTAGGTATACGACTTGCAGACTTTCAGACAAGGACATGGCTAAACGTAGGTACGTACGTAGAGAACACTCCACCCACCACCTCGCCATCCAACCTTCGCGGTCCGCGGCCACACAACCCGCCGTGCTGGAAATATCTCTCCACAACCACCCGGCGGTGCATTTTCGGGATTTTATAACCACCCAACTTCAAGAAGAGCATGGGGATCTGCATCTTCCTTACCTTCCCCATTCTTCTCAGCTCTCCTCCTCTCAATCCTCCTCTCCCCAGGAAGAAAGACAGCTACCGCCCCTCTCACCACTAGGGCATTCTCTCGTGTCGACCTCCCGAACCTCCGAACTCCTAAATTACCTCGTTACCAAATCCAGTGGGAATCCCTTCCTGCTTCTTGCCCGACTAGAATATATTCGCGACACCAAATCTGCAGGCGAGGCGCTCATGACGGGGGATCGCCTTCCCGCGAATTTAATAACTCCGTTTACCGCAGGGGTAGATCGGATCATTCACTCTTTATCTTCAACTTCAACATCAAGAGAAGAGGGACTCTTGAATCTAGCGCTGGATGCGTTGATCGTCGTAGCAGAGACTGACGCGGCGCAGGGCATGGAATGGGAGGAATTACAAGAAGTGCTAGAGGATTTAGGATATGGATATGAGCATGTAACTGAGGAGAGAGTTCTGTTTGCAACAGCGGGGTTTCTGAAATGTTACCCCCTGGCCGGGACGGTTTGGATAAAGTGTTTCTGTGAAGACTTTGCCTTGTTTGTGGCGCAGGACTACCATGCTTTTTTAGCGGAGAGGGCAAAAGTCTTGAAGGAGGCGGAGGATGAGGAGGAGGAGGAAGAGGACGAGTGAGTGAGCCAGCATGGTCAATATACACTTGACGGATTTCCCTTTTTTTTTTTATATAGTCTACCGAGTCTTGTCACATGCCTACCTCATTGAGTGTCAATAAATGTACTCAATAGTCATATCTCTTGATATTCTACACTAGGACTAGACTGGGTAAGGTAGTTATACCAACCAAAAGTTTTGCATCTCCCCCGCCGTCAGTTTCCCATACTCTTCCCGCCCCATCGCTGCAAACGAAAAAGTCCCAACACGGATATACTCGCCCGTATATTCCACGCCCTTTTCCTCCAAAACCAGCCCGATGCCGTCAAGCTTCTGATCACTTGTTCCATCAACGGTATTCTTGACGGCAAGAACACAGAGGAAATACTTGCTGGTGCTGGCCTCCAGCTGGCTTGCGTGACCAAGAGGAACATCAAGAAATGCCTCGATTCCGGGGACTGGGTCCACCGATGTGTGTGCGTCTGCGTCTGCGTCTGCAAGACACACGGAATACTGACCGTAGTCATCCTCCTCCTTTCTCAGGATAATAACCCGTGCCAACCTCTCCCGTATTGGCAGTTTCCAGCTCTTTAGCGTCAACTCATCACCTGATCCCGCCACGTCCATGCACAGTTCTTTTCCCTCGTGGTTCTTGGCCCAGGAATGTTCGTACCCTTCATATTGCGACCACCCGCTCAGCTGAATCTCGGCGATAGTCCACACCCACGTCCAGGTCGGACCAAGCTTAGTATCCTTTTTAACCATCGAACCGGAACCGGAGGAGGAGGAGTGAACCACCCGCCAGGCAAGTTGTTCGTGTAGTCTATACTGCCAGAAACCCTGACAATACGGCAGTGGGAGTTCCTGTCTGGCGACTCTTGCCACTGCCGAAACGGCATCAAGTCGGTCACTGAAATTGGTAAAGTTGCAGCGCGTGTAGTACGCCACGGACATTTTCCAAAACTGCTCAATCGAAACGTCGGCGGTCCCTACATACTGCACAGTATCGCTTTCCGGAGAGTGGATTTGTTTTAGCTGTAGCTGTTCTCTCCACTGTCGATCAATGGACGCAAGTGTGTCGAGCGGGGGCGGGAGGCCATTGGGAAGTGCCTCGCATGCGCTCAGTCCTGCGCAATCCCAAAAGATTTGATCATGCGAGTAGTGGATGATTCGAGAAGACATCATTCTTTCTGGACCCATACCGTTAGATGATGACCACAGAGCCCTGGGTTCGGGATGGACAAACTCACCTTGGAATACCCAACCTCTTGTATAAAGAACGCGCCCAAGCAATTCCCGTTCCCACATGTCCTTGCGCAAAACCAACCACGCTTGCTTACCCAACATCAGCTCCCCCTCCCCTTTAATTACTCTCAATTCACGCATTTCTCTCGTTCGAAACAACCCCTGTAGACTATCCGCTGAATCTGCCGCCGCAATGGTACACGACGCGTTCCTATAAATCGCATGCATTTTCATTCCTTCTGTCGCAAACTCGCCATCGTCCTGCGTGATACAGAGCGCATCGATCCAGATGTACCGCACGCCCAGCCTCCGCGCGACGTTAATTGCGTCGACGAAATTCGCCGGTAATTCCGCACAGTCGATCCCCCCCTTTGAAGGGTCCAGTAGTCGGTCGAGATTGGTTTCTTTTTTTGCTTTAAACAGCTTGGATGGATCGCCCCAGCAGTGACTTAGCGTGACGTAGGGTTTGTACTCGAATTCGGGACCGGTTGTTTCGACTAGTAAACAGTGGGATTGCGGGAGAGAGGGTGCCGCAAGGTCAATTAGACGGAGAGGAAGCTGTTCCGGAGGAGGTCGTGTCATGGCGCCATGGTGACAGGATGAAGAGTGAGAAGTTTCGCAGGTATGCATCCATGATTGGACTTGGTTCCAGGATTCGGGAGAGTCAGTTGAAGGAGAGAGAAAAACGTTGGCGTGAAGCGACGATTGGGAAAAGAGGTTGAAGGTGACAGTGGGCAGTAAAGAGTTGGAAGAACGGAAGATGAGAGTAATGTAGTCGTCGGATTCACGGATACGGCCGGGCTTGCAGAGGATCCAGCTGTATTTTTCGCCGGGGGTGAGTGCAGAGCAGAAAGTGCAGGATTTGTCGGTTGATGGAGAAAGGGAGCCCCATCGCTTGTTAGAGGAGAAAATGGAGCGACAGGATGTGCAAATCATGTTGTTGGTGTCCGGCAACACGCAGACGAAAGAGGGGATCAGACATTTTATCTAGGTTGTGGGAAGTACAGTGAGCTGAATGCATGAATCCTGTGTGCTTGGGGTGGGGCACTCCAGGCAGACACGGTACCTTTTCTCACCCCTAGCACACCCGCTTATCCGCGGCAAAGCATACATCAGGTTGCAACAACAATCAAATTGGTATCTATCAACCACCTCTGCCAAAATCACGTCAAACCTCACAGAAAATCACCAACTAAAAGCCTCGTCGACAAGCACGTACGGCCTCCTCCCCGCCCCGCTCCTCGCCAGCTGAACGACCTTGTGTCGTACATGATCTGCCATTTCAGGGGGACCACAGACCACGATACCCAGCGCTCCTTCCTCATCTATAAGGGACCTCTCCAAAATCCTGTCGAGATCCAATCTCTGTCCCACGGAAACATGCACCTCGACATGCGCTGGTAATCTAGCCAATACTGGTGCCAAATCTGCTGCGAGTCCGCTTTTTCGTGTTCCCCAATGTAGCTGCACCAGCCCAGGCTTTTTCGTAGATGATTCTGTGTGTAGTAAATGCGGTAACAGCGCAGTGATGCCAACACCCCCCGCAATGTAAAGCATTCCCGAACAGTGGGATAGCTGCGTCAGGGCTCCGGAATGGGGATATGGTCCGTCGATTATAACGGGGATGCGGATGCGTCCAGACCCGGATTCTCTGCATCGCGCGGCGAGGTTATATGTCATTCCGTAGCGGATGCGCGCGTAGAATGTCGTGGTCGATTTCTTGGGAGACTCTGAATTGTCATTGGCGTTGGCGGTTGCGGTGGTCGTGGTCGTGACAGTCTGCTTCTCCCCAGTCCCAACGTGTTCTGTCTCCAATGCCGTAGGTGGCGTGGATGGGGTGGATGGTGTCGGCGATATTGACGGTACGGACGAAAACGCCACCGAAAACGGATGCGTCTCCCAGAACCGCCAGCTCAACGTGGGAAAACACAAATACGCCACCCCATCGCGAAGCTGTACCCCCTCCACGTCAATGCGGAGGTACTCCCCATCTGCTTCTTTCACAACACCGATTTCGGCCGTGCGATATCCCCGCCAACCCATCCGTACCAACCGCACGACATGTTCCAACCCCCAGATACCCCCCGCCAGGTACACCCAGATTTCATATCCCCAGTTATACTCGTAGCAGTACCAAATATGGTAATAATACCCGATAATAAACAGCAGCGCCAGCACGATGTGCGACGCGAGGAAGAACTCATACAGCGCCACGCGCACGACCAGGAACGAGGTAGGGAGGATGGCGACCACGGTGATCGTCGCGACAATTCCCCAGATCCAGTACTCGCGCGTCTGTTCCGTTTCGTACGACCCATACCGTTTATAATACTCAAGCAGCATGAGCGAATGGATAACCGTATGCAACGCCGCCCAGTATCCCAGCCACCGATGCAGAAGGAGATACGTCCCGTGCGACCAGTCGGTGATCCACACTAGGAGGTTATTCCGCGCCGAAAACAAAAATACGGCAACGACATTGCCCATGGCCAGAACCCCCGCGCGGTTCCCCACGCTACTCAGCTGCTGTTCGGCGGGGGACGAGAATGTCGCTTGCGGATGGTGCGAAACGTACGGAGCTACCAAGAAGACGAGATTAAGCAGGCTTATGAGAGCGATATATAACGCCTGCCCGCGCGTTGGCACCATCCCCACGTTTCCGGAGACTGGTTCGCGATGTCGTTTTCCTATAAAGGCAGGGTAGACGATGGAAGCGTGAAAAAAAGTCCATGCGCGACTATTCGTGAGACCAGGGATGAAACGAAGCAAGGATAGCGGAACGGGGAGAAACACGGCAACCAGCATGATGGTAATCGTGTAAGTCGAGTGGCCGTTCTCGTTGGCTTCAAAATCCAACATGCCGTTGTAGGACTTTTGCCAGTCCGCGGGGGTGATGAAGCTGGTCGTGTTGAGGGGCGCGCCGCTTTTGATGGTCGGTAGAGTGCTGGTGACGTTCGGTCCCGCCGGTGTCATGAAGCCGGAAACGGAAATGTGCTCGGCGTGGTCATCGTCGTTGTGACGGGTTCGGAGGAGTACTCTCTTGTGATGACTGTGATCGTCCCCTCCATGGTTGGCAGCGGTAGAGTTGACTCCATTCTTTTCATCTTCCCTCGCAGCGGCCAACGCCTCGACATACGACATTGCCGGAACGTATTGTAAATCCCCGAGCGTTCCCGTGCCCAGATGTTCGGACCAATAATTCTCGAGAAGACTAACCGAAGGCTTGTCGCTCAAAGGACAATACGTGTCGAGACAGATAGCCATGGTCCTGAGGAAAGCATGGTCTTTGACGTAGCAGGTTGGCGGAGTGGCAACGGGGTTATGGTGCGTTCCGTGGTTTGCGTCGCTGTCGGTCGGCGTGCAGAGGAGTTTACAGCCCTTGATGACGTTGCGACAGGCAAAGGCACAGGTTGGGTTGTACATTGTTTTGCCGAAGCCGATGAGGCCCACGCCATCGGCGTATGCTCCGGCGGCATACAGCGGGAGGAGGGCTGTATCGACCCTCATAGTGACGGCAATGAGATTCTGCTGCAGAGTTGAGCTGAGTCGACTTGTCGATACCACGTTAGAGAGGAGGGGACACTGGCTCCGTTATATCAGCCCGGGTTTCTGTTACCCCCTGGGACACACTAGTGTTGATCTGGATGAGCAAATTGTGTGGTGTAAATACCAAGCTCCTGCCATTCCTTCTGCGACCTTGTCACCTTGCCGGTGGGTTGGTGATTCGGTAAGCGAACCGAGGGGAGGGGGGTTATGTTGGCAAGGGACCGGATTGGTTTAGTACCTATTACACTCCGGTAAAGAGGTTTATATATCGTAACCGAATGGGTGGGACCGACCACTCATTACTCCATTGCCGAGTGGATAGATATAGAACCCGGATGGCGGGCTGCGAACCGCAACTGGCGATGCCGAGACAGTCGGCTGGGGTCGTGAAAAGCCAACACATCCCA
>Ga0247765_1001139_pt1 | contig 14581 bp, 6 predicted proteins | sample UWRJL106311C6_FD_179949 | JGI IMG/M metagenome (GOLD analysis project Ga0247765, IMG submission 179949) | Plant litter microbial communities from Arlington Agricultural Research Station in Wisconsin, United States - UWRJ-L106-311C-6 | ecosystem: Environmental > Terrestrial > Plant litter >... | reverse complement strand
TTTTTGAGCACCTCTATCTTGCCAGGAGTCTGGACCGAAATATTCTGCTTCTCGAGGTCAGCGACACAAAAACATGTCCGGCGTTAACACATGGTTGGTGAGCAGACGACCGACGTCGGTCTTGGAAATGTCAGCACAATCGTGGCGAATGTGCCACACTAGGCCGTAGAACAGGCTGAGGTTTGCATTGGCAGCCTCGTCAGATTTCTTCCGCCGATTGTCCTGCTGCTCATCATCATCCTCGCCATCTTCGCCATTCGCGTCGACGCTACACGGGATCCCGAGCATGCGACGGATAGCCAGGTAATCAGAGAAGGAGCGAAGATAGAGCTGGCCGGCAAAGAGGAGCAGCAGCAGGATCTGTGTGCGCGACGGGGGACCCCAGCCGGCAGGCAGTGGCGGTGTGGTGTACAGCGTCAAGTCCTCAGCCGAGCGTGTGGCGAGCTGAGTGCGCGGTGCGAATAGGTGCAGCGTGGCGGTAGCGGCACGGGACTGCAGGGCCGGTAGTAGGGCGTTGGCTTCTCCGGGACTCAAGATGACCATGATGAGCGCTTTGTTGCCTGTTCCCTTTGCCGGTGCGGTTGCGATCCATTGCACCGGCCGGTAGTATGCATCGGATTTGTGCATAGACGTCGGGAGCTTCACCGTCCGGGCGAAGTCGGCCGTTACGAGAAGCTCGCCGTCACCCGGCAGGAGACGGAGACGGAGGCGGGAGAGCATGTCGCCGAAGCTGCTGTTGGCGAGTGTGCCAAGGGCGGGCTGAATGGCCTTGGTTCCGGATCGTATCACGCCCTTCATGACAAACCGCTTGACGTCGGGATGGAGCGTCGGTACGAGCGGCTCCACCGCCAAGGGCCGTTCAATCTGCCGCTCCTCCTCGGCTTCTGCCGATAGCTCACGCTCTCGCTCTTCCCGAAGCCCCCCCTCCCCCGCCACTCCCAGTTTTGCCAGGCGTGGTGATGGCCCAACGAGGCCGTCACCGATCCCGAGGGATGCGCAACGATCCTGGATGAGCGCTAGCTGGGCAGCTCGCCGTGCGAGGTCGACAGGCTGCACCGGTGATGCATCCGTGCGACCCGAGTCCTGGCGATCCGGACGGTAACGCTCTTCTAGAGTCCGCGACTCTTTCTCAAGGAACTGGCAAGCCACCTCAAAAGTCATTCGGCAGCCCGTCGGGCGCTTGACGCTCTCCCAGAGTAGCGTCTGGCGCTGGTGCCGCACACCCTGGGCAACCCACAAGGGCGCGAGCTTGCGGAACTCCTGCCAGGTCTCGCTGATGGACCAGCATAGGACATCAGCCACTCCAATCTCGGAGTCCTCGGGCATGTGGCAGAGCGCTGTAATCTTCCGTCGCGTTTCAGCCGGGACCATGAGGGAAACTGACTGGCCACGACCAAGTTTCCGCATCCGCATGCACGCTGTGTCGTGGTAAACAAGAAAATGAAGTTAGATTATGAGAATAGATGAAAGAAAAAAAGAAAAGAAAAGAAAAAAATCTCACCTTGTACGAGCCGGGTTTTGGTCAGGCCGGGTCCCAGCATCACAGCTGCGCGGTAGTGATCCGGGAGGCGTAGGTCAGTGCCACGCGTGTGGGCTTCGTCGAGAAAAATTAAACACGACCCCATGTCGGTCCGATACGGAGACACGGCGAGCAGTTCCACGGTGCCGTCACGGGCGACGACACAGAGCTGCTCGTCGTCGTTGAAATAGACGGCAGCTTTGGCGACAGGCGGCGGCACCAGCGCTAGCCAGCGCCGAGCGACTTCTTCGTTGGACATCTCCACAATCTGCGCGCCAACGTCGAGGATGACACTGATAGACGGTGTGGCGGCCGCCACATAGGCGATAATGTCCGCGCCGCCGCCGCCGCCGCCACTCCTGCTGCTGCTGCTGTTGCTGCTGTTGCTGCTGTTGCCATTGATGCACACGTCACGGGTAATATTCTCGGGCCGGAGCAGGCGGCTGAGCACGGCGGCGTCGGTCCGCCTCTGCTCGCTGAGGCGGAGCGGATCGATCCCGAGCGGCAACAGCAAGCTCGCGTCGTCGGTGCCGCTGAAGCCCGTCGTCAGCTGCGGTCGCGGTTCGGCAAGAGACCAAGACGACTCGGAGATCTTTTGTGCATACTCGCGCATCTCCCGCGGGAAGAGAATTTCGGCCAGGTAGTAGTCGATGGCGGCCTTTTGGTAGCGGAGGTGAGGGAATACGTGCTGGATGCACTGCGTGCGGTCCCGGACGTTGATGGCGCCGAGACGGCGGAAAGCCGGCGGGAGACCGGGAGGCGCCGGCGAGATCCAGGCCTGGTACTCGGCCTCGCCTTCGGGACCGCTGAGGAGGGAGAGACTTTCGAGAGCCCGGACGAGCTCACTGTCCCGGAGCCCGCCGTAGTAGTAGGCCAAGCACGTCAGCACGATCACGACGTCCGGGTGGCTGAACTCGGACCGCGGCGTTGGCGCGTCCTTGGCGCGGTACGGTACCGCCAGGCCGGTGGGCGGTCTCCGGTCAGGCGCGGCGCGGCCGTAGCTTACCCTCCACCGCCTCTGCAGGGCGAAGCCGAGGATACCGTGCGCCAGCAGGCCGCGGAGGAGGAGCAGTGAGCCGTAGACGTAACCGGCCCGGCCCCTGAGACCTTCCACGGCTGTTACATGACCCGCGGCGGGCTCGAGCGCAACCATGTAGTCCACCATGGCCCTGCGCATTTTGGGTTTTTGTCGAGCGAGGAAGGAGAATCCCGGCAATCCCGAGTCGCACAGGCGACTGCCAAGCTCGCTGGCCAGCGCCGCGGTAGCTGACCCGTCAGCCATCCAGATGTTGGGGAACCCCGAGCCTCCGCGACGAGGATAGACCTCAATTGCGTCCGGGAGCTCGCTGTGTAACTTGGGGGCGGTGCGCATAAGCAGCTCGAGGAGATTCTGAACGAGAAGCCACCGCAGCGGACCGAGGTCGACGGGCTGTTGGGGACCCCACGTGTACATCAGCTCGAAGCGGGGGCTGAAATTCTCGTCACTCTCGTCCACTATATCCCGTGACGTCTTTTCCAGCTCGTGCTGCATTTCCAACAGCAGCCTCGAAGCCCGGCTCTGCAGCAAGGCGCCCTCGAGGCCGAGCAGCTTGAGCGAGAGCACCTGCTCCGGCTGGACGAGCAGAATGTCGCCACTATCGGCGCACTGTTTGCAGAGAGCGGCCACCCGCTCGACCTGGGAGTCCCAAAGCCGCGTTTCGCGCGAAAAGGCCAAGTGCAGGATGCGACGGTCCAGCAAGCCGCCGAGGGCGCATCAGAGCGTGTCCATCATCTGGCGCCGCTGCGGCTTGGCAACCAAGACGCGGACCAGGCGGGATCCGTCGGCGAGCTGCGATGCCACCATAGGGACGATGACGGACGACTTGCCCTCGCCCATGTCGAGCTGCATCACGCGGTTCCGTCCTCCGGGGGGGTCTATCATGGCCCGGGCGACGCGCGTCTGGACGGGGCGGATTAGGATCCCGCTCTCCACCTCGAAGAGCAACCAATCGGGATGTTGCATGGGGTCCCAGTTCTCGTGGCCGACGTTGAGGAGCTCCCTGACCAACTCTCTGCCGTCATCGTGGTGGGCCGCGACGACCATGCGCTCGGCTCTCTGGAGTGCCGTCAGCCGGACGGCATAGTCGACCAGGCATCGCCGCCACGAGTCTGGCAGCCTGGGCCGGTTCTGCCTGGATAGGCGCTCGAGCAGCAACATGGACGTGATGACGGGCAGCGCAGCTTGTCCCAAGGCGGAAATGTTGGCCGTAAGCCCACGGCAGATAGCCGCAAATGCGTCTTCCACGTCTTGCCGGCACGCCTTCATGTAGTCCACCAAGACGCGTATCAGACAGTCACCATTGGCCGGTGTGCGCAGCGCAAATATATCGTCGGACCGCGGTGCCTCCCCGTCCTGGTCGCAAAAGGCATCGTGGCTCTCTCTCAGCTCGGCGACGTATTTGCGCTCGTGCTCCAGCTGGCATAATGCGTCGAGTCGATCCAGGAGAGCGGGTAGGGTCGGTTGGGCGAACTCAGGCGTCATACTGTTGCTGCTGCTGCTGCTGCTGCTGCGGATGAGGTACTCGCCGAGCCTGGATCTGTCAATGGGGCGTTGCGTCGGCGCGAGGATAGGCGGCGGCTGGTGCCGGAAGAGGTCGTCGATGCTCGCGAGCGTAGTAGTATCTGTTGCCGAGACTGCGGCTCGAGACCGGACCGACGGCTTGACCTTAGTATCTACCCGGCTGTCGCTGTGGTCGATGAGCGGCAGCCGGGCTGTGCGGGACGCGAGCGCTGCGAAGTAGCCCTTCTTGCTCCGAGTCCATCTGTCGGACCACTCGCGACACCGCTTGGCGGCCCAGATCCCAGCGGCACCTGCAAAGCGCAGGTACCGTTCCAGGGGAAACTTTGGTGCTTCCTCCTCCTCATCCTCATCCGGCAGGGCCGTGCAGGCAGTGAGCAGCAGTTGAATGAGCTCTAGGTTTGCCCCAGGAGCGAAAAGCAATCCGGCAAGGAACCACATGTCAGTGTACGGACAATACGATGGCCGACGACGGCGCCGTCTCAGTCTTTGTAGGGTGTTGTACCATACGTCCAGGGAGAAACTGCCCGGGCTTCTAAGCCAAGCGTAACAAAACTCGGGCTTCAAGGGAGCAGGATACTGCGAAGTGCGCTCCTCGAGGTTAGCCAAGAATGCCAGTGAACTGACAGGGTAGAGCAAGCCCGGGGTGCCGCCGTCCACGCCGGTACTTCTGCCGACCATGTACCTAGCCAAGCGGCCTGCCTCGATCTCGGCATCAAAAGACTTCAATGAGGTTCGGGCCGCTGGTTTCCCGTACTCGGTATCATTCTTCCCGCGACGGGTGGTGGGGATAACGTACGGCGGTCCCCGCGCCGATGCCCGCCATCCCAACCTAGGATCTGATCGCGGTAGGACGGCTGTCGGTCCCCGTTCCCGTTCCCATTCCCATTCCCGTTGCCGTTCCCGTTGCCGTTCCCGTTGCCAGGCCGGGCTAATGAGCGCACATACTTCGGCCCGGGATACAAGGGACCGGGCGGACAGGTAGAAACGATCATCAACCAGCGCGAACGATGGCGGCCAGGTGGATGCTTGCGTAGGGTGGCTGTACACTCGAAGTGGGCTCAGGGCGGCAATACGGCCGACGAGGCTGACGTCGTCTTCGGTGAGCCCATCGAACGACTGCACCGCGGCCGAGTTCAGAATACGGAGCGCCTCCTCGGTGCCGGTTCTGCCCGTTAGGCGGTCGGGGAGGCAGTAGGATGTGATGGCGTGGAGGTAGCAGAGAAGAAGCTTGCTGTGGACGGTGCCGCTGTCCTTGAGACGGCCGAGAGCGCAATCGAACTCGAAGGCGTGGTGCTTTATATGGAGGCTGGGGTCGCCACCAATGGCAATGGCCGTCGACGACACGCGAGCGTCGACGGCGCCGACCGGTCCTGGGGAGATGTCGTCTCCGGCTGGGATGAGAACGAGCCGGGAGTCCAGAAGAGCAGACGTCTCACAAGGCCGTCGGAGTACAAGTCGGTTCTCCAGCCCGACCAGGGTGCCCATGGACTGATCCGCGTCAATAGCATAGTCCTTGTACTGCGCCGAGACCATGGTTGTCTGGCCCGCGACCATGCTGAAGGCCAGGCGGTATCTGGGCAGCTGGACTTGGATAACAGACCGTGTTCGGTCGAACGCCATGTTGATGAGGTCTGGTCTCTCTATTTTCCGAAATAGGTCCCGGACGAGACGGGCTGTCTTGCTGCGCGTGTCGATAATGGCAACGTGGCGATCCCGATGGAACAACCGGGCGGCGGTCTCGGTGCTGGCGCCCTCTAGTACGAGCCCCTCCCACGATGCACCGGCTTCTTGAGGCGTCTGCCAGGCGTTATCCAGCGGTCGAAACTCGATCGTGTCCGAGCCGTCGAGCACAAGCCAGTGCGCGTAACCGGCAACCAAGGGCGTGGGAAACTCGCCGTTGAGGTGGCCGACCGGGATGAGTTCGTATCGCCTCCCGCCCGCCTCGGAACGCACAATGAGCTCGTTGTCGCTGAATAAGCCAAAGTGAACCTCGTGGCCGTGGTAGGTTGATGTAGCCGAGAACTGCATGCCCTGGTCGCGCATGCGCGAAGGGACGACGGTGAAGACGTAGTCTCCAAACATGCGGCGGTACGTCTCGTGCTCCTGGTATGGCGAAGGGAGGGTCGAGAACGGCGAACCGTCCACGGTGAGACATCCCGTCAGCAGGTCGTATTGCAGCGAAAGAGAATCCTTCGCATCGCCGGCGGGGAGGGAGCGGGCGACAAGCACGTGGCTATACGACGCCGGCGCCCGCTCCCACGCGGCCCCTCGGGAATACGCAGGCCAGACGTTTTTCAGGGCCGCGTCGAGGCAGGGGTTGCCGCGGCACGTAATGTCATCCCCGAGCCACGGTTCCACCTCAAGCGAGAGCCGGCGCCAGCGGTAGACTAGCATGTCGGCGATCGGGTGCTTCGAGTCCGTAGTCGGTGGTGGCGCATGCTCTGCGGCGCGCAGGCAGGCCTCTACGAGTATGGCAGACTCGGCACTGTCGGAAAGCACCGTTGCGAAGCGGGCGGCGCCCACGTCGAAGGTTGCGTGACACACCAGCGACATCAGTCGCGCGTTCTGGCCCATGCAGCGCCGCTCCCCGGGCTCAGCCTCGAGGCAGCGCAAAGCTGTCATGAGCCGGCGCACCCACCCCATGGCCAGGTGCCGGATGCGACGGAGACTGCCGAGGCACCGTTCCTGCACTGCGCGGCTGGGGGATACCGACAGCAGCTTGGTGGCGACGCCGATGAGGATGCAGGCGCACACCCACGACGACTCCCAATTATCGGAGAGGCGTCCCAGAGCGTCTTGGAGCGCAGACGCCAGCGCCGAACCGAACTGCTCGTCCGCAAGAATGCCGTGGACTTGGCGAAGCGCACCTTGCCCCGCCGCCCGCGGGCCAGCCTCGTTCGAAGCTTGCGCGAAGAGGTACCAGGTCTCGGCGCGGTTGAGGTTGAGTGACGGCAAGGCGAGCTGCTGCAGAACATTGTGCCACTGGAGAAGCACGCCGCTCCGCAGGTGGCCAAAGGCCCGGAACTCGGCGAGCGTCATGTCGTGCGGGCACTCATGCTGACGGGCGAGCACCTGGTTGGATGTATGATCGATGCTCACCGTCCACTCCATCAGCACTTTCGGAAGCGTTTCGGGCGCATACGGGCAGAGCAGGAGACGTGACGGCTGCTGCGACAGGCTGCGGGATAGGCGCCTCCCGAGCTGTGAATCGTATATGTTGCAGTGGTAATTTCGGCTGCTGTCAAACCCCATGGCGTTCGTGAAGCTGTAGGATGAGCCACTCCGGTATGATTCGCCCCATGTAAAGCGAAACCGGAGCGACTCGGTCCTAGCCAAATCTTGCGGCTCAATGAAGTGTCGGAGCATAGGATGGCTCGAAGCGTAAGATCCACGGGGATATGAACGTTTGATGGAATCGGCATAGAAAAGCTCGACTACGACAGTTAGCGTGGCATCCCTCCAGGCAGCGATGACGGCAGGAAGATTGGCCTCGAAGACGATGGCTTTGGCGACAACTTTGTTGCTGGGCAGCGGTGGGGAGAGCAGCTGTGCTATCATGTCGTCAAGACGCCTTCGCTTGAGTCTGTACCACGCCCGCAACCGGCCAAAGCGCCCACGCTTACGCTTACCCCAGGGGTCCATGGGGTCCCAGTAATGGGGCTCAGCTCTGGATGGAGATTCTGGTTGCAATGTGCCAGCTCGCCGAGCTAGTAAGAGGGTGCCTCGGTGCCAGAACTCGCGACGCTTGCGGCCGATCCATCCAGCTACCTTGGCCGCCCGTTCCGCGCGCCACCTGGCCATCACGCGGCGATGCAGCCGCTGGTGCGCAGGCGATGCATCGTAGTAGCGCACCGCAAAGGACACCTTGGACCAGCGACTTGACCTCCCGTGCAGCTGCCAGGGCGGCTCGTTATGGCTCGCAAGCTGCCAGGGCGGCTCGTTATGGCTCGCAAGCTGCCTCCGCCGCTCCAAGTGATCCTCAATTCTTGCTAGTCGTTGGAGCTGCTCCTTCTTAGGGAGCACCAGGCCGTCGAACCGGCCACCTGTTGGGAAGCCGGTGTCGTACTCCAGCAGCAGCGGCACGAATCTTGCTGCTGCGTTATCTACAGCAACCCAGAGCTCCATAATGGTCAAGAGCATCGTGGACTGGCCTTCAGGATTCCCCTCGTACAAGCGGCGTGCGGCAGCCCGGAAATGCTCGGTTATGTCTAGTAGGCGCCGACAAGAATGAAAAAACTCGTCTGCGCCGGCGTCCGTGTCGCGTGGCGTTTGGATGCATTTGCCCCAGTCCTCCGATTGCCACAGCCAGCGGCGGCGGCGACGACGACATGGCGTCCGAGACCGCGTTCGCCTGTTGTTCCTGTTCGTGGTTAGAAAACAAGCTTCTTGGTCTCATGAGTGAGAGAAGGAGGGGGAAACGGCGCTGACAGACCTTGTAATTCCCATGCTCGTGCCGAACCCGGCAATGATGCTCTTAGCTCTGCTGAGAAAATAGACTGGAGAGAAGCACGAAAAAGCTGTGACAGTTAAGTGGGCACTTCCCCCACTGCGGTAAGTGGAGGAGTTGCGTACAGGAGAAAAGAAGCACGGACGGCAGGAACCTGCGGCCGAAACAATCAATAACGTGCGTGATAAGCGAGCGGATCATCTAAGCGAGTGGATCAAATTTCTCACACAACGCGACCTTCTATCTGCAACTCTACTTTTCTTCTACCACACAACATGTCTTTGCCTTCAATGGAAGCCAAATTGGTTATTGCCCTTGAGGCTTGTAAAAATGACTCTAAACTAAGTCTTCGAGCTGCATCCAAAATCTATACAGTGCCTTATACTACCCTTTACCGCCGATATTCTGGTACGCCTTTACGATGCGATACTCCAGCCAATTCGCGCAAACTTACGGATTTGGAAGAGAAAACGATTGTTTAATATATACTTGAGCTATGCGTACGCGCATTTCATCCCCGGCTCTCGTACGTGGAAGATATGGCTAACCGATTACTACGCAAACGCAACGCGCCCCCTGTTGGCGTACGATGGGCTTACAACTTTATTAAGCGCTAACTGGAACTTTGGACGCGTTTTACGCGTAAATACAACTACCAGAGGGCCAAATGCGAAGATCCGAAGATTATTCGCGAGTGGTTTGCCCTTGTATATAACGTTAAAGTTAAATACGGCATCTTTGATGACGATTCGTACAATTTTGACGAGACTGGCTTTATGATGGGCATTATTATCGCTACTATAGTAGTTACTACCTCAGACGGCCGCAGCAGCAGGGCTAAATAGGTCCAGCCCGGTAATTGAGAATAGGTAATAGTCATCTAAGGGGTAAATACTTTAGGTTGGGCCATCCCGCCATTCATTATCCTGGTTGGGCGATATTACCTTACCAACTGGTATTAAGAGTGCAACCTCCTAGCTACTTAGCGCATTGCAATAACCGATAATGGCTGGACTACTAATAAGAAAGGTATAGATTGGATTCGGCATTTCGATTTCTATATAATATCTCGTATAAAGGGCATATACCGGCTACTAATTCTTAACGGCCACGATAGCCACTACTCTAAGGAATTCGAAAACTATTGTAAGGAGTATAATATTATTACGCTTTATATACCTCCTTACTCCTCGTACCTACTTTAACCATTGGATGTTGGTTGTTTTTCACCGTTAAAAAAGGCGTACAGCCGCCAAATTGAGCAGTTAATACGGATGAACATTACATACATCAGTAAGTTGGAATTTCTTTATGCGTTTAGAGAGGCGTTTTTTGCTTTAATTACAAAAAATAACATCCAGGGGGGGTTTGCCGGAGCCGGCCTTGTACCGTACGACCCAGAGAGGGTAATATCCAAGTTGGATATATCCATTTGAACTTTAATACCCCCAGCCTTAAGCCCAACCACAGTACTACCTTGGGTTTCCCAAACGCCACATAACCCTCGAGAGGCTACCTTACAATTAACGCTTATCAAAAATCGAATTTCCAACCATTAAGGCAGCTCTCCAATACCTATATTAACTGCTATAGACCGATTGGCTAAAGGTACGATGGCGGTTATGCACGAGGTGGCTCTTTTCCGTACAGAGGTCTCGGTACTACGCAAGGCCAATAAGGGCCTTAGTAAGCGACGGAGAGCTAAAAAAACACGTATACGGTTTGGAGGATCACTTACTGTACAAGAGGTACAGGATCTACTGGATTAGAAGGCTGTGGGTGAGCAGCTGGCTTAGGAAGGACGTCGAAATGGTGGTGGTGCAGGGGGGTCTCGTACGAAGATTCAGTGTTGTGGTGTATGCGGCAAGCCTGGCCATAATGCACGCACGTGCAAGGAAGCTGCAGAATCGTCTGATTCATCTGTTTCTGATTCAATTATAGAAGTTTCCTAGTATTGTGGTTGTGTAGTTGAGGATAGTTGTGGTAGGGTGATGGAAATTGATCCACTCGCTTAGATGATCCGCTCGCTTATCACGCACGTTATTCGCGGATGGAGCAACCTGCGCAGTCTTTGGACGCAGGCGCACGGACACACGGATGCCTGTGGTCGCTTGACAAAATCCAGGTAGTTGAAGGAGGAGAGGGGCCGGACATGATGTTTGTTGCATTTGAACAAAATCGCTGGCTGCACGAGGAGACTTCGACCTCTCTAAACCCCCCTCCTCCCCTTACCCTTCTCGCCCCCCTCCTCCCCTTACCCTCTCGCCCCCCTCACTGCTGTCGCTTCCCGACAAACATAATCCTGGCTATTTGAGTCGACCATATCTGCTATGGGACTTCCTCGCACAGAAAACTGGGATCTATTCTCCCAAATACACCACGTCTTCCTGCCTCCTAGGCTCCCGGAGCATTCAAGCTCCGACGTCTTCGACGGAAGAGCCCTCCTAGAGACGGTCTGTGACGAATTGTTGCGATTCCGCAGCTACTTCGATGATGATGGCGGGGTTGACATCGACCGCTGCATACGATCGTTTGGGTGCCTGCTCCGGCCCTTTATGGAAACGGACAAAGAGCAAGCGGAAGCGGAAATGGATGCGTTGGCGCAGCAGATGGTGGAACTGAAAGATAATGGTATGCCCCTCGTATATTCGCGACAAAGACGTGTAACACAAAACAAAATCCTGATGGATCGCCCTAGACTTTCTAGTCATGCACCTGGAAAATCAGAATGCCGGTCTCCTCGTCACAAGAGAAGACTCCGAGATGCGCTTCGAGGCGCTAGAACTTCTTACCCCAGACGATACTGTCATGGGTTGTGGAGGGCGCGTTCGGCGTTGCTTTCCCACTCGCGAAGCCACGGTGCCCCGGAGTGTTGTTCTAGACGTTACGTTCCAGCAGCCTTTTTTCAAAGTACTCGCCCATCTTAGCCGTTACATGTCCACGACTCCATTCCTACACGGCGGAGAGTCTCGGTCACCAAAGTACCCCAAACTCTTGATGGAGATGGTCATGAGCGTGCTCGGCGGCGTAGGTCGCTGCGAGACACCTGACATCCCACGCATCCGCAAAAACTGCAGGGAAGAAGTGCTGTTCCGAGAACGAGAGGAAGACAAGAAGAAGAAGACATACTCACCATATGGATCTAGCGGGCCACGCAAAGATCCGAGAGACTTCTGGCGCAGATCACCACTGTGGTTACTAGTCAGGGTGACTTTACAGCTCAAGCTCGACCGCAGCCACGAGGGACATGATCAACAGCGCCCAGGCGCGACAGGGATGCGGCGGGAGTCTCTATACAAAGCATTTATGATCTTCTTCATGAGTTCAATCTTGGAGAGAGCAGCCACCACGCATGTGCCCCACGACCTGCTGTGTTTCATGAACGCCAAGATCAAGCGGCGTGCTCTGAAGCTAGGGGCGAGCGAGGGAGAGGCTTGGTACAGCTTCCCATCCGAGGTGTCACAACGTGTTGACTCGGTCCTCGCCCGGCACTGGGCGGCATTACAGTCGCCGGAAAAGCAGGAGCTCTACTTTGGCGGCTTTGCCACCCTCGATCCCGAGCAAGACACGGTGTTGAGCCTCGAAACGCTGCGACCTTACCTGGCTTGGGCCTCGGTACGGGACGAGCCACGCCCGCGCGACGACAGGCTCCGCGGTTTTCCTTTCCGCCGAACCAAGCAGGATGAGCACCCCCCTGAGGCTTTCAGACCCGACAGAGATATAGCATTCTTTGAACTTGCGGATTTCGAGCGGTGGGTAGAATCCGATGCGGAACGCTTCCTATCGCGAAGTTCCGAGAGGCAGATTCAAGAGAGAGGAGCGACGCCATGCTCCCGTGTCCTAGGCGGCGAGCTGAAGTTGCGACCAAACGCGACCGCGGGTACGAAGGCGCAACCCGCCAAGTGTGTCTTTGGTCTGGGTGGGGAGAAGAGCCAGTGGGACTCCCTTAGTCGAGATGGTGACTGGTCCTCGGATACATCGAATGGCATTTTCGCCCAGGACGTTTGGGCTAACATCGGGGTCATTAACCCGGAGGACCCGCTCCTCCGGCCAGCAGCTTCTAGATATTGTGACACGTGTTCGGCTCTCCCGTTCCTCCGAGTTGACTTTGAGCTGCTCGTCAGCCCTGGCAGACTAGGCAAAAGCTCCGAGCAGTGCGATCTATGCGCCATGCTCTACCGCGCTCTTTGGCCAGTCGGAGCAGTGATTCCAGTATGGCCTGTCCGACTGCATCGAAAGAAAGCCAATCTGATGCTCGAAGGGAACCAGAGACCCGTACTGCGGATGTGCGGCGGCCCGGGATGGAAAGGAGGTGGTGGAGTCTCGGTTGGGCTGCCAAGGTTACTGGAGAGGCCTAGCCCCGCCCACTTCAGGCTGATCGCGAGATGGCTTGAAGAATGCGACAATAGTCATGAACGTTGGGGGTGTCACGCCGAATCCGAGGCGCCGCCGCAGATGCCGTCGAGGGTTCTCGATGTTGGCGATGCTGAGGACTCTTTCCATGTTCGCCTCATCTGCACCGAACAGATGCGCGGTAGATACGTGGCGCTCTCACACCGTTGGGGGGAACAAACGGACGAGCTCAGGCAAAAAAACTGCACCGTCCGCTCTAATTTCGCAGAGCGATGTCGGGGTATCGACCCTACCACGTTGGGCAGGACTTTCCAGGACGCCATTACTACCACTCGCGCGCTAGGCTTGCGTTATCTGTGGATCGACTCGCTCTGCATCTTGCAGGGGGACAGCGATGACTGGAAACAGGAGGCGGGACGCATGGAGGGCGTGTTTGACTCGGCTTACTGCGTCATTGCTGCCACGGCCGCCATGGGTACTGACGACGGGTTCCTGCAGCGCAGCGTCCTGCAGCACGGGTGTACCGCCGTGTCAAAGACGTCTGCTGGCGGCAGTGGTGAGCCGTTGTACTTTTGCCAGGCGGTCGACGACTTTGCTGGCGACGTGGAAGATGCGGGCCTGAACCGCCGCGGTTGGGTCCTGCAGGAGCGGGTGTTGGCACGGCGGACAATCCATTTCAGCGCAAGCCAGACTTACATGGAGTGCGGTTACGGCATTCGTTGCGAAAGTCTCAACTTACTGGCTAAGTGTGTGGTTTGCTGCCCACCCTCCCCTTTCCCATCCCTTTCTGGTTAGCCGCCTAGCTGACCTTCTGACCGTTTCTGCAGCGCAAAGCGGAATTTCCTCGGCGATCCCCAGTTCCCGAAACGTGTGCTCAGTGAGATGGCGGCGCATGAAGTCTTCCAGTCCACCTTCAAGACATACTCCCGACTGGAGCTGACCCAGCCGTCGGACCGGTCCGTCGCCATTGCTGGAATTGAGCGCCGCTTAGCCAGCGCCTTGCAGTGTCCTGTTGCGTTTGGAGTCTTCGGCAGCGGCACCCACTTGCACCGCAGCCTCCTGTGGCGCCGGGCAGGGAGAACACTCCTGAGACGAATAGACGACGACTGGGACCGCGTGCCCACATGGTCATGGACGGCATTCGATGGCCCCATTGATTATCTAGCGCTTCCTGATGCGCCCACGACGGAGTGGGACCCCTCTATCTCGCTGCATCTCCCTGGAGAGGGTAGGCCGGTAGACCTGAGCGTCCCTGTCCTGGAACTCGTGACGGAGCATATCATGCGCGACTCGGACTGCCTCATCCTAGACTGCCAGCGCACAATCGACGTTAGGACACTCCGCTGTGTTGTAGTCGCGAAGCAAAGCCCGCCAAAGTCAAATCAGGGGGCGGACGAAACATATCACATCCTGGTCGTTGTGCCCACACAGGCGGCCGAACCACACCACCAATATAAGAGGGTTGGAATTGCGTCGGTGCGGAAAGAACATGTCGCTTTGCAGCTTGGGAGTGTGCAAGCTCGCTTAGTTTAAGGGGTTTACTCGGGGGACCCCCGATAAACCTCCCGCGACCCGCCGCCCCCACATTAAACCCACACCTGCCACCTGCATTGAAAACACTGAATTTCCCATACAAAACGGAACATCTCGATGCACCAGCCAGGTCAGGCTGTATCGTACCAGCACCCAGCACCCAGCACCC
>Ga0247765_1001138_pt1 | contig 14604 bp, 15 predicted proteins | sample UWRJL106311C6_FD_179949 | JGI IMG/M metagenome (GOLD analysis project Ga0247765, IMG submission 179949) | Plant litter microbial communities from Arlington Agricultural Research Station in Wisconsin, United States - UWRJ-L106-311C-6 | ecosystem: Environmental > Terrestrial > Plant litter >... | reverse complement strand
AAAAAAAAAAAAAAACGCGCTCAATTTTTAGAAAAGTGCCCTAGACTCTCCGGGCACTCAACTATCCGAAAAGCTCCTCCTCAAAAAAGTCTCGTCATCATCGCCATCATCATTGTCAGTTTCCTCCTTGTTCTTTGTGCCTCCCCCTCTCGCATGAACCCCCCTCGGAGTGTCTCTCATCTGATGACCCCCCGCGGCTGCCACGATTTGTTGGACCAAACCCAAGCACAAGAAGGCGCAGAGCTGCATGTGCAAAAATGTCTGGTGGTCCAGTCCCCGAGGGTTCACTCAACCTCACGGAGCCCGATCATATTGTCGGCAGAATCAAGGACTTTAATAAGTTCAGCGATCTTAAAAACCGATTGGCATCCTGGAAACTGTCACAGCCCACATTGATAGCCAAGAGTTCCCTAACGTTCCCGAAAACATGATGTCGGAACGTCTTTAGACAGTCCCACTTCATGTTGACGACGATGATGTCAAACAAGGCCACCCCAGCTGCAGAGCAGCTGGATGCATGTGCACGTGGAGATCTCACCGCCGAGGTCGACGCCGACGGCCATGGAGAGGAAGTACAGGCTATTTCGAAACAAATCCTCGTTGAGGCTATAATCAGACCCAGCCCAATTGTCAAGGATTTCAACTATCGGACTGGGTTTATGAAGGGGGCTAGCAAATGGAGGCTTTGTAACCTAGCCGGTGTCAGCCGGGCAACTGTAAGGGGCTGGCGGAAATGCGGTGTAAATAGGATCCTTGGATCATGAAAGAAAAAGAAGAGAGTACTTCCTGGCTAGGTACCTAGCTTCTTCCAACAGCCAGAGAACATGTACCCGGCCGTGTTAGAACTAAACCTGCGAACTGGCGGGCCAGTCTGGTCGTAGCCAGCGGGGCCTTGCATTGCTCACTCAAAATATTCATCCCTGGGCAGTGTGTATCTCAAGCTCGCGTCATGTCCTCTCTGTAACAAGATGATCACGGTCTTCTGGAGGTACAATATACAATGTATTTTCACTTGAGCACGTCTCCCCAAGATCTAAGCCACACTAGGTAATTAATTCCCGGCTGGCGCAGCAAACTCCTCCACGCCCCCCCCTCAAATTGAAGCAGTGCGACCAGACCACACCCAAAAGTACTGTGGTACATTCAATTTTTGTTCCAAAACATGGATACCTAGCCTGCAAGATTCAGGCAGGCACCCCATTCCCCCTGGTACATGTATTGAAAAGCTGCTATCGAGGGAAGACCCACACAACTTGCGCTGCAAGGAACTGGCCAAAGTTCCGAAAAGCGTTTCGTACTTTTTGAGGCAGAGACCAGTCTGGAACCCCAGCTCGGCCATGGATCCGCGTCCTCGGAGGATATTCCGGCGTCCTTTGCAGTGTCGACCCGAGGATATCCAAGCGTCCACTCTCCGTCACGATATGCACTGCACTTTTGATATATACGGCCGAGGTCTTGGTGTAGTCTGGCCCGAGCCTTGGGATTCTCAAAGACGTGATGGTCATGAATAGTAAAGATATACCTAGGTAGCTACCTAGTTGGGACTGACTTTTATTTCTCTTTTGGCTTTTGCTCTTGAGTACCGTTCCTCCATGTCTATCCTAAACCGAGTACCCAAGTCTATCTACTAGGAGTAACATCCTCGACGTCAACGTCAACACGTACATGAATGTCACCCAAATGTGCCAAGGGATGCTCTGGAAATTTCGCTTTCTCCTGGGTACCATTCCATAAGTGAGACTGTAGAGCGGCAACAGCAAGCTCATAGCCCCGAGGCTTGCTGTTTCCTTCTGTCAAGCGTCTCCACAGCAAGACAATTGAGTCAAGGTTAAGGGTAAGGATGTACGTGGCTATGGAGAGAACAGGCATGGTGGCAGCGAGGGCCGACAGACTGAAGAGCTCGTCACTGATACTCCACAACGACTACCCGGCCTATTCAGCGTCATATTTCTTATCGGGCCAGAAAAAAAAGGGAAGACTTACGGTGCAGAAGGTCAAGGGGAGGAAGAAGATGCTGACAAAAGTGAGCAACTTAATGTTCTCACCGAGCTTTGTCGATGTGCGGCTCTCCATGACAGCGCTGGCGTTGAAGAGCTAGCTGTTGGCATTAGAAAGGAAACATGCCGCCTAGAGTCGGAGAGGACTAACCCCATCCCGAAGCGCCATTGCCTCTTCTCTCTTCTGCGCAAACCTGGCTCGCAAAATCTCGAGCTTACTGAGACAGACGTACTGCTTTCGAAGACGCGAGTCAAAGTCGCGGACATTTCGACCGTGGGGCGGTGGATTGTCACGTAGGAGTTCGAGGAAGCGGTCAACTTGGCGGATATTGTCCACGACGCTCTTCTCGAGCTCCTTGAGGAACTCGATGGCCCAAAAGTACTTTTTAGAGCGAGAAAGAGTTGCATCATCTGTAAGCAGCGTGTCGTGAAAAGCGGGGTCGAGAAGTGCCCGCTTCTCACAGAATATGTCCTCAAAATAGTCTGCCATCTCTTCCCATCGGCCGAGAAGATCAACGAGGCACATGTGAACAATGTCGCTCATATCATCGATCATATCGTGAAAGTTGCCCTGGGATAGATCATCTCGACGCTCAAAATAATACGGCTGGGGGAAACCGAGGGGCCGAAGACATATCATGGTCCAAAAGATGGTTCGTGTTGGCTTGCAGTTGGAGACATCGCCGTTGGGAACAGCGATGATGGTCAGGGCGCTCTCGCGGATCCGGTGGCCTTTCAACCCCTTCCCATCGCCATAAAGCTCTCCACAAGGCCATAATTCAGTCAGGCCGTCCTGGTAGTTAGCATCGAGCTTCTCGTAAAAGGTAATGTGGAAGAGCAGGCAGCCCTTGGTGGCCAGCTCGGCGTAGCTCGCCTCGCCGGCCCGCTGACAGCGTAGGTGCTTCTTGACAGCGCGCCAGACCATATCGTTAACGGGCAGTTCGAAGATGTCGTCGTTGTTCTTTGGCAGGAAGAAGGGACAGATGTCCTCGTCGGTAATCCTGGCTCTCTTTTCCTCTGTCTCGCCGTTGCGAATCGATGTCAAGCCGTGCAAGTTGATGAACCTGCGCCACGGGGCTACCATTGGCGATAACAAAAGGTTCGATGGTGGCGCTCCTGACTTGGAAAGGGCATCCTCGGCATGGGCACGCTTCTTGGCGTCGGCCTCGAGGTCTGCGGCGGTCTTGTGGGGGTGCCAATGTGCCGAGACGGCGGTGTCAAACCAGTCCCACACGTTGATATACTTGCCGCGGGGTAGCTCACTGGGATGGGCGTCGTGGAAATGATACAAGAAGTTCCGCACACGCACCAGGCTCGTCGGGTCGGTGGGGGCGGAGAGGAAGCAGAGGCTCACGCGGTTGTCGTGAGGGATCTGCCAACACTCGCCGGCAATCGACTCCCAGGCGGACCTCAGAGCTTCATCGTGACCGAGGTTGTGCTCGTGGTCGGAGCTGAGGTGGGCGCCGTAGAAGGCGCTCCATTGGGGGACCGCGTTGAGCCTGTAGCGCTGGAGAGCTTCGTGCAGGAGGGGGCCAATTCTAGCCTCCCTGGTGAGCAGGCCTTCTGTGCTGGGTTCCTGCTGCTGCCTTGGTTTCCCGCACTCGACGCAGCCTCCATTGGACTTGGAGTTAGAATTTGGCGGCTGTTGTTTAGCCAATTGCTCCTTGATCGCTCTGAGCTCCTGTAGGACGCATGCCAGCAAGGAATCGCCGTCCAGCGGCATTTCGCGGCCCACAGCGAGCTGAGCATTATCGGCCATGGCCGCGCGGCGGTGGAGATGCAAGGAAAGCAAATGGCTTCTCGCACTGAAAAGAGGCAACAAGCAACCATGGTGGAGCGATTAGTGCGGGGAAGGAAAACTTGACCACCAAATGTTAAAAATGCCAAGGCACTAGTCTATCTTTTGAAGTATTGGCCCCTGGCCAGAGCGCGCAGAGAGGAAGTGTGGTTATGGGAGCTGAACAGGGCTCACAGGAGCTGATAAGCGCTGATAATCTCTCCATTGAGTTCTCAAGGCGAGGCTCTGGAAGCGCTCCGATCCAACCTCCTCCACCAAATGCTTGATGCAGGCGACGAAAGCCCCACCGAAAAAAGGCTGGGCTGTCAAGCAACCTGCGAAAAGGCTATCTTTATAGTACCTGTTATGAAAAACTACGGCCCTTGTGGGAGATTGTCCTCTGGCCTGTAGAAATCATCCACATGGAAGATGTTACAACCTAATTTAATTCACGGCTTTTCTGAAGAATGAACGCATTAGTAAGAAGCCTCTATGGATGGATTATGCCGTTTAGCGCAGAGCGAGTCTGCAATAGAATCGCAGATAAACACTCAACTCCGATCGACCCCCCGCCCCCAGCGGGATCCGAAGCTCGGACGTCATCAACCATGCGCTGGGTCGATCTCGCCAAGCGTAAATTGTCGTTCGTTGCCGATGACGGCACATTTGTGCACGGGGAAGACCTGTACGTTCCTGACACGGCCCTTCAATTTGCTGACGAAGGTCTCCAGAGAGAGCTAAAGAGGAGAATTATATGCTTTCACGGGGACTACCTGAAGCATCTAGAGCCGAGACCATCAGCCCTGGATTGATTGGGCCGTGGAAACTCACGCAATGAACCGCCTTCCCATGCTAGTGACGCGAAGGGAGAGCGGCTCTTCAATCTTATCAGTTGAGTTCGAGATTCTGCTACACGAATGGTCGGGTCTGCTTAGCCGGGGGGGGGAACTGAAAACGGGCCTCTGAGGCTGTGCAGCGGCTGCGTATGGAATCAACCTAGCTCAGGGAAGAATCAGGGAACGCTCAGGACAAATCAGCTACAGCTCACCCCAGCGCAGGACCACGAACGAAAAAGGAAATTCCGTGAGCCCAGATTCGTCTCAGATAACCAGGCTGTTACTCTAATCCTTCAAGCCAGCATGGATATCTCGCAGCCCTAGGTATAGTATAACTTGATGAGATCGTCCACGTAGCGTAACCCGTGCGAATACCCAGCGGTTCATCAATGGTAGAAACTAAATCCTGCTTCTTCTTCAACGACTCGAGGGCACCAACCCATACAGTACATGTATGGCAAAGTCACAGCCGGGTGATGTTCCTCCAATTGCATTTGTATCTGTACTCTAGGGTTTGGGTTTCGGTCGGGGGGAATTGAATTGAGTTTGGGAATGAGGAGTTTTGGAATTACGGGATTGGAATGGAATGAATTGAGATTGGGTCTTTTGGATTTGGGGATACGGGTGTTTTGGAGGCGGAGTGATAGGGAAGTTGCGGAAATCTAACATAAGAGAAGCAGGAAATTTCTTCGTTACAATACGTACAGCACAGGTGTTCAGGATACAAGTACCTACCTGTGGTAAACAGAATACCAGGTGCAATCCAGTAGAGCACAATACATGTATCTCCACGGGCGACCTACACTGAGGCTGTTGATAACAGCGCCACGTGGAGTCGTGCATGGATATCCCCTCAAAACTGTCTCCCTCTCGTTTATCTTGATCAGAAGAAATGCAGTCACTTACTACCATCTAGAGGATGGAGAAGGCTGAAATTATAGAATTATAATGTTCTGGCATAAAGAATCACGGCGGTCACAGCTACAGAAGTGACTTTGTGGCTTCTCTGGTGTGGCCCGCTTCACCACTGGTCGCGCTCAACATTACACACGAGCCTTCGCGGCACGAGGCAAACATCAAACACGAGCCTTGAGCGGCACTAGACCAAATGTACTCCAAAATTCCCTCGAGTCGTAGCATCTTCCCAGTGCTTCCATCGATCTCGGAAGCCCCCTCACGTCCTCTTCGACCATCAGCTCCGCAACCCACTTTGCTTGATCCGTCGGCTGTACTTCATCACCCTCACTCCCACTCTCACCCCCGGCCGGCTCAGCCCAACCAGCGAACAACGCCCACCAATCATAGACAAACCCATCTGTCAACATCCACCGCTGACCCTTACCAGCCTTCTCCCAGAGCTTCTCATCAGCTTTCACAATGGCAATCACCGCCCTCGCGACATCCATGCCATGAATCAGATGAAGGCTCTTCTTCCCTTTGACATCCTCCTTCGTCTTGGCCACTCGACCTACCCATGTCTTCGGGTCTCGCTGTCCACCCCACAATCCCGACAGTTCCAGCACACACCCGCCCAATCGACGTAGTTCATCTTCCGCAATCGCTCGCGAATTCCCCTCATCATACGGGGAATGCCGCGTCACCCATGGCCCATTGCCATCACCCTGAAAGGTTGGTCCACCCTTCTGCCAAATCCCCGTACTGCCCAACTGCACGAAACGAAACTCTGTCTTGCCCCTAGCGGAATGCGTAGCCCGATAATTCTCCACAAGAACGCGACTTGGTCCAATGCCATTTAGGGGAAACGTAACTAGCACGGTACGCGCGCGGGGTAGGCTAGAAATTCCACTTTGATCCGGAGAAGTCGGGTCGAACCGGAAGGGGATGGTAGGATGGCCTGATACGGGATGCCCGGTGGTCGTAGTGGCGGCGAAGGTGATAGAGTGGGATTTTAAGAGGAGCGGAATGAGGAAGGTGGCGCTCCAGCCGGCGCCGAGGATGAGGAGGTCGAGCTCTTCCATTTTCTCAATTTTTGCTGGGGTTTTTATTGGAGGAGATGGTTTGGCAGGGTGCGGTTAGGTTAGGTTAGGTTCTTCGTACTTGGTCTTGGGCGGCTTGGTTTGGTTTGGATGGGGGGTTTTCCCCTAGGTGGTTTTGATGTTGTTGGCCGGTATTTCCTTGCCTCTTTTTCCTTGTGCTTCGATTTGCGGAAGGGATTCCGTGCAGACGAATGGATTGAGTGATGACGCGAGCGGGACGTCAAGATGTGGGAGTGGATTTGTGGCTGGCTTGGCGCTAAGGAGAACGGATAGTGAATAGTGGAACCCTACGGATAACCCCGCTGTCCTGCTGTGATGATTTACGACGATCCACTTGATTTGAGACGTGTTGCTAGCTAAAATGGAAGGCGCAAGCTAGTAATGCGACGAGATAGGGTTTCCCAAGTTTCCTCTGTATTCCGAACCATCCCGCATTTCTTTTGCGATTTTGCCCAAGATAAACCTGTCCACAGTGCCAATCTCCCCGACATCTTCTCCCAAACCCCCGATCGCCAAGAACACAGCACGTTCGTCCCATCTTGCGAAAGTTTGTGTGCCCCTGAGCCTGAACAGCCCAACCCACAGCCTCCGCCGCGTGGCAATTGTCCGACTAGGTCCAGTGGCCCCGCCAAAACCACCAGCAACTCCCGCCTTGTCATCACATCTTCAGGTTCTCCATTTAGCCAAGCCTCGGCTGTTGTCCGAAAGGATCGAGTACCCTACAGTCGGGTCAGGCCGAAAGAGGGGATACGACTCGACGTTTCGCGGCTATCCTCCGAAATGAAGCGAATTCGCTCCCGGCATGCTGGGAGCCGGTTCCCCGAATTAGGCGGCGGCGCTTGTCACCACGCCCGCCCGGCCAGCATCTAAATATCCGCAAATTGTACGACAAGGAAACCACCAGATTGCCCTGATCCTTCTCAGTTGGACATGGTAATTCCGCAGATTGCGTTACACCAAACCCGCCGGTTTTTGTTACATCGTCTGACAAGCATAAATGGACGATTACCCCCTTGTTTGCTTGCACCAACCTGGTGGTGATGGGAGAGGTAACTAGCAGCCATGTGGTCTCTCGTCGTCTCTTTGCTCGCCGTCGTCCCGGTAGCCCTCGCCGAAAGTCGGAAATTTCCCTTTGAGACCATCCAACTTACATCGGAGGATATTGGCGCCTTTTCTGACATTGCCCCCGGAACTAAAGCGCCAGAGGCAAAATGCCGAGCCTTCCCAGGCACCAGCGAATGGCCGGATGAATCCACATGGAGCCGCCTCAATGTCTCACTAGGCGGCGTCCTGTTGAAACCAGTCCCGGCTCCGGCGGTTTGCTACCCAGGAGTGTACCAGAACGAGGCGAAATGTGCTTCTCTTCTCAGCAACCAAGTCATCTCCAAAGACCATTTCAATGACCCCTTAGGACTATCAACGAACTGGCCAGCTGGAAATCCTTGTCCTGCTGTAGAGAAACCGACAGGACAATGCACTCAAGGCGGTTTTCCCGTCTATGTCGTCAACGCCACCTCGGTCAAACATGTGCAGATTGCCGTGAATTTTGCGCGAAGCAGGAACATTCGGCTTGTTATCAAGTAAGTCTCCCCTCTAGCACGGCAGAATGACACGAGCTAACTCTTTGCAGAAATACTGGCCATGACTTTGTAGGGCGGTCGACGGGTGCGGGGGCGCTCTCAATATGGACACGCTACCTCAAAGGGTTTGAACTGCTACCAGACCATGTCGAGGGACAGTTCCGCGGCAATGCAGCCCATGTAGGTGTTGGGCTTGAAGCATGGGAAGTACACGAAGCCATGGGCAAGTATAACGTCACGCTTGTAGCTCCGTCTTTCTCAACCGTTGGCCCATTCGGGGGCTTTATGGCTGCAGGCGGACACTCAACACTTGTTTCGTACCATGGCTTGGGGTCCGACCAAGTCCTGTCTCTCAATGCCATCACAGCAAACGGCACGTTTGTGACGGCAAGCCCAGACACCAACAGCGACCTCTTTTTCGCCCTTCGGGGTGGTGGACCTGGAACATACGGAATCGTCACATCCGCCATCGTGAAGACCCACCCCCCGGTCAACATCACAACAACCAACATCGCCTTTTCCAGTCTTGATACGAACGTGGCAACCTTCTGGAAGGCGATCGAAGTCTACTTTGGGTTAGGTGGGATTATTGCAGATGCAGGGGGTCTGGACCGCACCTATGTAACCCCCCTAAACAACTCAGCCGTCCTTAACTTCACCTCCTCCTTCGAATTTCCGGCCCGGTCACCGCAATCTGTGAAGGACCTCCTGCAGCCCATTGTGGTATCCTTGGCCAACGTGGGGGTTAATGTAACCATTCCAAACCCTGAGACGAAAACGTGGGCGTCGATGGTGGTGGGCGAAGGTGCTGCCTTCCGCGAGCGGCGATTCGCTTCACGCCTCATACCTCGCGCTGTGTGGGACAATCGGGAGTCGTTGGCGTCGGCGATCGTGGCCATGCGGAAGGTCGTCGAGGAGGGTGGATACCAAGTTCACGGCACCCATCTGGGCCCGACGCTGAAGGTAGCCGGATACCCAGGAAACACCAGCGCAGCAAATCCAGCTTTCCGCACCGCCATTATGCATTGCATGGTGTACGACTTTGCGCCGGCCGTCGATATCCCTCCAGCCGTGGAACTTGCAGACAGGGCGCGTTTAAGTCGTTACACAGATTTCTTGCGCAACGTGACGGCGGGATCTGGCTCATACATGAATGAAGCAGACGTGGCTGAACCAAACTGGCAACAGAGTTTCTTTGGGAGCAACTACCCCCGGCTGCTGGAGATAAAGCGCCGATGGGATCCTTCAGGCTTGTTCTGGGCGCCTTCCACGGTAGGCAGTGAGGCATGGGCGGTACGAACCGCGGGCGGGGAACCTTCGCAGAACGGGAACCTGTGTCGCGCGCAGGCGGGATAAATCCTCCGACATTTGCTGTCCAAAATACCTCCTTCCCCAACTAGGTAATCAACCCTGACAATCGTACTCCCCGATGGAGGGCTGCCCGCAGGATATACCGGGATATACTGCGTAAAGAGCGAGAGAGAGATTCGAATAATTAAAGTGCCCAGTTGGCAAAGATCAATGCGCAACATGTTTCCCACGGTAAGCTGAAGCCGTGCCACGCCACCGCGTCCGACCTCCGCAGCAGAGTATGCGGCGCATGCGGCGGGGCAGCATATGGGAACTCAAAAAGAGCGGGAACTCAACAGAATGTCTCGCACTTGAGCTGTCCTTTCGAGTCTGCCCAATGGCACATGCATCAAGTCCGCGCCGTCTTTTGCAGGGAAGTCTCTTCCTACGAACCAGACATACTCTTGTCCAGGGGGCTTCCCCGGCTTTGTATTCGCCGGATCCTCTTCCCCGTCCTTCCGCCTGCATGACATTTCTTCCAAGGTTCAGTTGAATGGGCGAATAGGGAATGTCAGAGGCTGGTTGGTGGTGTGTATGGTCTGCGGTCTGAAGGATCAGCAGAACCAAGTATGACGGACATGGACATGGACATGCCCATAGATGCCATGCGTGTGGGGGATTGGATTTAGGTAGTCCGATTGCCCCCCTAGTCTGCGCGAAATCTCACAAGGCCAAGGGGTATCCCTTTCGCTTGACAACATTTCTGACCTGTCTCTTTCTCCATGGGCACCACTGCGTAGTGTCGTCATGTCGTCGACAACCGCCACTCTCGCGGCCCCGAGCCCCAGCGCCTCCTCGGTGAGATTGCCTCCACCTGATGGCGATGTCTCCAAGGGACCCATCATTCTAGCCGTCACGATTGTGAGCACCAGTCTTGCTCTCATTGCTGTCGGACTGCGTATGTTTGTACGCACGGTGATTACCAGGGGGGTTGGATGGGATGACTATGCCATCCTGGGAGCAGCCGTAAGCAAAACAGCTTTATTTTGGTGAATCTTTAAACCACCGATCTGATTTTTGGTTTCATCATGTTTTTATTTACAACAAAACACTACTATACTATACTATACTGTACATACCACTAGACTTGAAACTAATAAATAGTCACGTCCAGTCCTTAGCCACCGTTGTTCTCGCCTTTGAGATAACCGCCGTGCAATGGGGTCTCGGCCGCCACAACTTTTACCTCAGCAAGACGGAAGCCATCAACGCTTCCAAATGGAGCCGGTCCGCCGTTCCCCCAAACCTAACCGCCAGCCTGCTAGCGCGAATCTCGCTATGTCTCTTCATGCTCCGCATTGTCGACCGGCGCAAGAAATACAAAATATTCCTATGGGCCGTCATGGGTCTGACTACCGTCACGACGCTCACATCCTGTCTCAACTCTTTACTGGGATGCCGCCCCATTGAAAAGATGTGGAATAAAGAACTCGAAGGAGTGTGTTCACCCCCTCATGTGGCTGTTGCCGTGGGGATTACGCAAACTGTCACGGCTATCCTGGGAGATTGGCTCGTGGCGCTTTTCCCCATCTTGATCCTCAAGGACCTGAACATGGCGAAAAAAACAAGAATTGCCCTGGGCATCCTCATGGGCTTGGGCGTCTTTGTGGGAGCAGCGGCGCTGATGAAGGCGCAGCAGCTGTATACGCTGGGGACAAAGATTGATACGACATGGGATACGGTGTCGTTGACTTGTTGGTCCATGTTAGTCACTCTCTCTTTCTCTGTCTATCTCTTTCTATCTCTCACCATTTTCATTTTCTATTCCTATGTGTGTGTGTTTGGGTGTGTGTGCCAGTGGGTACTAACAGCAGTCGTAAAACAGCATCGAACAAAACGTCGGCATTCTCACCGTCAGTATCCCGCCCTGTCGCCCTCTCTTTCGACACTTTTTCAAAATGGGCAGCACCAATGATCGCTACCAACGATATCGCGGATACGACATGGGCAACCTCGGCGGCGGCGGTGGTGGTGCTGGTGGCGTTGGTATTAACACCCCAGGCCGAGCTAAGAGTCAAATCTACCACCATAACGTTGTAGCCTCTTCCGTCTCCGCGTCGAAGGGGGCGGGAAGGGGGACGCGTAAATCGCGACGGGAAGAAGATGTTGATATCGATATCGGTCTTGATCATGACCATGGGAGTGAATCCAGTTTGGTGCAAGGGAAATTGGATGGAGGAATCACCAAGACGGTCAGTGTCTCGTTGCATAGTCAGGTTTATGAGAGGGAGAAAGAGAAGGACAAGAGGAATGTTCGTGTCTTTCCTGTGAAGGTTCCAGGAGACCATAAGGATAAGAGTTGGTATAGGGGGTAAAGGGATATAAAAAGCAGGGTTTGGTTTTGGTTTCAATCTGCTAGGATTGGATTGGCTTGGATTGGCTTGGATTGGCTTGGATTGGCTTGGGTTGGGCAGGTGGCTATTGTGTTATTGTGATATATAAGTAGCGTGATGTTGTTGGCGAGGCGTCTGGGATATTTTCTGGGTGGATTTTTTTTCATTTCATTAGTTCTACTTGTACTGTAATCAGTAGTCTGCTGGGAGGTAAAAGGGGAAGGGGAAGCAAAGCAAGCAACAAGGACGGACGGCTCGACAGTTGATGCCATGCTGAGGGTTCTCGCTCGAATTCGGTGATATCCCACACGTGAAAAGTCTGGCTAATTCGGCCCGTCAGTTGGTGGTGTTCTGGTTCATCCAATGACCATGACCGCGGCCGCCCCATGAGCCACACAGACGCGCCGCACCGACCCAACAAACAATACGAGGGAGGGTGGGTAGGCAGGTAAGCTGACAATTTGATCCATCCTCGATCCCTCCTCGATCCCTCCTCGATTCCTCCCGACAATTTCATTCCCATTCCCATTCCCCATCCGGTGGGACCTGCAGGAACTGCATTCTGGAAGCCTTCCTTTTTCGGAATCCGTGTCATCCGCGATCACTCTGTCCGGTTTATGGGGGAGGGGTGTGGTGTGTGGATACTAGAACTAACACTAGTGTACTGTCGACTGACTGACTGTTGAGTCACAATTGTGACTTGTGTGGACTTTCTTGCAGATTGAAGCGCTGTTCGTGATTTCTGCCGCGGAAAAAGTCCTTCACCTTCAACTTGTCTGTAATCAATCAAATTACCATTTTATCATTCCGTCGCCGCAGTATCCTATTTACGGTATGCGATAGAGAGTAGAGTTGGCTGTCATGAAGAAAATGAAGAAAATGCAACGAATGAAAAAAAAAAAAAAAATCTTGATTTGCCCTTTCTGTTGGACAACTAGTGGCAGGTACCTACCTAGTCATTTGTGTACAGCCCCTCGCGAATGGGCCTTTTACCGATCCGTTGGAGAGAAACATGCTACACGATGATAGGTACCTAGCCCAATCTATTTTACCACCCACGGATTGTGCACCCATATACACAGTCACTTTTGTGTTAACTCACTGCTGTTTCCGTGTTATTTGCCGGAGGCCGGTCAGAAGAGCTGTGTGAGTCGTCTGGGCTTGATTCTGCGTTCCCTCCCAGAATTTCAGTCCCAGTCCCAGTCCCAGGCTCACCTGTGCTGCTGCCATCTGTTCTGCTATGATTCTGCCCTGTGGTGTCGATGCCTGAAAACCCCTAAGCCCATTTCTGAGCCTAGCCCTAGTTCTGAGCCTGGTCCTGGTCCAGTTTTACCAACTCCTTTGGATACACGTCCTGAAAACGCCTCCAAAAGTCCCGAGGGCAGTTCCTCAACACCAACAGGCGTGCCCTTACCATCACTACCACCACAGCGTCCACGGCCTCGATAAAAGACCCCCCGGTCAAACCAGTACGAAACCCGATTCTCTTCTCGCCTTGCCGCCTCTTCCACTCCGAAGAGCTGCACATACAAGCTCACAAAGTAATTTATTGTTATGGTGCTGCTACAGTGAGCAACGTTCTCAACGTTAAGGACAATTTCTGGAAAAACTTGCTTTCCCTGGTTCTTTGGATCGCGAATGCCATGCGATATACTGGAGCGTTGCACAACCTAGGTAAGCTCCGAAAGACGCGCAGCATCAGACAATTTCCCAAGCTCAGCCGCAATATACTTTTATGTAGGTAGGGCAGCTTTGCAAAAAGAAGCAGCGTTCATGGCGAAACTCGATGCCCGGCTTACATGCAATTTTTGTTCAGGCTAAAGATCCCCAAGTTTTATTCACCTGTTCATGTCCCCGAAAACGATCACCTCTACATTACTCAAGCATTCTCCTATTTATATAGTCAAGGAACTCCTCAGTCCTCATTATTTGATGGGTTTGTGCACATGTCCTTCCTTCTATCCTTACTGTTCATCATCGCCCTGCAAACCTTTGCGCGCTCCCATTTCCTTCTTGAACATCATCATCATCACACCATGAAACCCACCCTCTCATCATCCCTCATCCCCCTCCTCTCCTTCCTTGTTACCCCACCCGCTGCAGCCTCTCCCCCCAGTGGCACTTACCCCGGGGTAGCAGCACATGCCCAAGCCCCCTCCGCAGTGCCTCCTGATAATCAAGCCCGATCAGTCCAACGAGGCCCCTGCTGGATCACAGGACACTACGACGCCAAGTGCGTCCAGTTCGCGCCAAACACCACCACATCGGATGTAGTCATTCGCACAGTACCACCAGGCACAGACATTTCCGTCAAGTGCATCATTCGAAGAGGAGAGGATAGGAAGTACGTACCTACCTACCTACCTGTGTTGTGTGCCTGGCATCAACCGAAAATTTACTCGCTGATTGAGGACAACTAACATGCATTGTTTTGCGCGCGCCAGGCTCTGGGATTATATTCCGGATTGGAATTGCTGGATTAGCGCCGGGTATACAAATCAACATTGTGAGAGTAGGTTCAATCTAGTATACCTACCTATCCTATCCCAGTCAATTGTTGTGCATTGAACTGGCTGACTGACTTGGTGCTTGTATGTTCAGCCACAATGAAGTTGTGTCCCCCAGCCGTCGGCGATTCTGGTAGTGCGCCCGAGTAGAACTTATCGTTTATGCAATTTTGAGTTGGCCTTCTTGCAGGCTATCTGTCGTGAAAGAGTGCTGTCGCTTTTTTTTT
>Ga0247765_1001137_pt1 | contig 14609 bp, 12 predicted proteins | sample UWRJL106311C6_FD_179949 | JGI IMG/M metagenome (GOLD analysis project Ga0247765, IMG submission 179949) | Plant litter microbial communities from Arlington Agricultural Research Station in Wisconsin, United States - UWRJ-L106-311C-6 | ecosystem: Environmental > Terrestrial > Plant litter >... | reverse complement strand
AGTGTGGGTGGGGGGGGGGGTGGGCGGAAGAAACTGGAGGCGGCTGGGCCAGTGTCACAGAATCCAGCACTCATGATAGTGTCAATTCCTGCTAGTCCGGGGCCCCTGGCATCCAGTCAGCTCCGCTGACTGATGCCTGGCACTATCAAGCGCTAGTGAGCGTGAGTTACCACGGTGGATCACACAGATAGTTCTATAAGAGAAAGGGGTTCTGGCTGAAAGCCAGAACCTGAGCAGATCAATATCATTCAAGCAATTTGCTGTCACAGCCAGTATAGAAACCAGATGTGTGACAGACCAAGATCACATCATGCATCTCCCACAAGCCGGATAGTTTTATTGTCAACAACACTCCTCAAATTAAAACTCCTCAACATTAAACGTACTCCTGAGCCATGAACCCGCAATAGTAGGCTGGGCATTGCTACTACAACAACGGCATCAATCAGGTGCCTAACGTCTACCCTGCGAACGGAGCCAAGGTGCACGCTTGTTCATGACCATGTTGTTGAGCTCGTTGATGGTGACGTTACGGCTATTGATGATGAAGGTAAGGGTCCCCTTTTTAAGCTCCTCCCTCAGCCTGTCGGCCCTCCGTCGGCTTACTTCGTTCTGGGCCTCGATCGCCTCGGCATCCCAGTCGCCAAAGTCGAAGGAGGAACGAGGGAGATGGGCCGCCTTAAGCCTGCGGCTTTGCACCTGTGATTGGGGGGGCAATTAATTAGTATAGTAGGGGAACATAAATGGTAGCAGGGGGTAACATACCAGGCCAATCTCGTAAACTATACGATTGCTGGTCGTGATTATCTCTCGATTGGCCGATGTCAGCATTTTCACGGCCTGTGGAATGGTCGGGAGATAGCGGATAACGTTGCCGTCAACCCAAACACCGTCCTCCGGAGGCAGTGGGCCAACTATAACGACCTTAGAGGGCGCTGTGGTTGAACACACATGGCGGGCAAACATGACTTTCGGGATGGGGTGTGCTGACATGGCCTTGAGCTGGTCGCGGAGGCGCTTCCAGCCTGGCAAGGCCTGATCGTGGACCTGCAGATAGGTATGGTTCAAGACGCGCTGAAGGGGTTCCAAGGCGACGGAATCGAGGTGCTGGAGCGCACGAGGGGCATGTATAGAGCGCAAGAGCTCTCTGTAGTCGGTAGCACGAGCATCGTTAGCCTTTGACAACTTCTTTTTCTTCCAAAAGCCTGACCCGAAGGACCCTCTCTGAGGCACCCTCTGGGGTATAGCTGCTCGAGCAGCGGCGACTTCCTCGGCGCCTTGGGCGAGCGTACCCACCAGCATGTCGATCATTGGGAGGCACTCGCGGATTGCGTGGATACCCTCCAGGGCCAGGCGCAAGTGGCGCTCCAGGTCAGTGTAGAACCTGTCCACCCACCACGCCGAGTCGACCACGCCTTGAAGCGTATCTAGGAGCGAGCGAGAGCATCGCTGGTAGTTGGTAGGGCCTAACTGTTCGAAGCCATCCCCATCCTGGCACGTGTGTCTGAGGGCTTTGACTTTGTAGAGGATCTCGTCTGAAAGGCTGAGCCCCTTGTGTGACCAGAGGCTGTGGCCATCCTCCATGAGGGGCTCGAAGAGCATCTCGATGGCCATTCCATGGGTGCGCGCCTCGGAAGCGACGCTACCCTCCTCCATGACCATGGCGCACTCAGCCTCGAGGCCGAGACGGGCCCTGCGCAGCATCTGATTGTCATCGCCGCCGTTGGCTCTCCTGTCGAGGGAGCTGCGTGCCACAAGGCCGCAGGCATCTAGGAGCAGACCGTTCATCTCCATCAGCACGCGGTCGAGGCTCATAGGCGCTCCGGGCACGCCGCTCAGCACCGTTGTGTTGATTTCGAAGAGATCGGCCGACGGGATGCCCGCGTGTGTGTACAGGAGCTCCTCGAGGCTGCACAGAACCAACGAAGGGGTGGGGCGAACAGCCTTGGCGGTATCAGGGTCGATGCCGAGAGCGAAAACCTTGTGGTGAAGCTGAATGTGCCATGCGCGCACGAGGGAGACCGCAAGAGCGATACTTGCGGCGGCCGTGGTGTAGCGTCGACATTGGCCCGTCCAGAGTCGACCAAGTGCCGCGCAGTGTCGAAACTGGTGCGCCTATTGCGCAATCCTGCCAAAAACAAAACGCGATGCAATTGGATCCCTGACAGCGACTCGCATCCGTGCCGGCTTGCTGCTGCTTCTGGCCGCCTCTGAGTCGCTTGTGGCATCTGAGCTGCTTGTGGCGTTGGAGTCGCTGGTAGCCTCGGAGTTGCTGGTGTTAGTAGGAATACTCCTCTTGTTTCGGGCCGCGGGCGCGCTGGTGATTGGGACGACGAAAGGAGCGGGGAAATTCTTGTTTGGCATGCTTGCCGTCCGAGTGCGAATGCGAGTGCGGCTTTCGAGCGCGGTGGTGGTGGCGGTGACGGAAGGAACGAGGGGACTCTTGTTTTGGGCCGACGTGCGTTTGCCGTGCAAGGGGCTGGGGGACTTGGTGTGCTTGTTGTCGCCTACAGTGGGTCCAGCGGTTGAGACACTTCGCGGCTTGCTGGTGCGCGTGCGGTCTTGAATCGGGGAGCTTGGGTCAAGTGACCAGTAAATGATAAGCAGCTGGAGGGCCACGAATGCGAGGCACCAAGGTAGGAGCGCGTCGGACCAGACGGCAGCCATGACCTCGCGATAACTGCAGGGCAACGCCATGCTGTCGATTTTGGGCCGAGAGAACAAAACAGAAAATTTCTGAATGGCAATGACAATCCACTTTGGCCTATGGTCGGGGAAACAAAACGGAAAAGAAATCAGCAAACAACGGTTGCGGGGAGCTCCAAGCTCAAATATGTCGCAAGTTCTTTGTCCTCGTTCCGGAGCCAAACAGACAGCAAGCACCACGGAGCAAGCCCCCCACAAAACGCAGCACACTTTCATTTCCGGTCTCTGACAAGCATGAAACCGACTTTTTAACACTGGAGTTTAATTGACATTCTCTTCCATTGAAACAAAATTACCACCAGTCAGTCATTACGGATCAAACCGATCGCACAACCCGCCCGATGAGTGATTTTCCACTCTGCTCCCGTCATTCCCCGCCTACTTTCCACAAATGGAGTCCATGACAGCGCGTCTTCCGCGGGCGTTGTCGACGCCGACGCTGAGCCCGGGGCCGCCGGCTAGGGCGGGCAAGAAGACGACGAGGTAGACATGGCGCGTCGTGTCGTTGAGCAAGCACTCGGTGATGGCATTGAGCAAGCGGAGCTCGCGGGGTTGCTTGCTGATGGTTTGGGCGCGCTGGATATAGGTACCGCGAATGGCTTTAAGAGCAGCACCGTGGTTGGCGCTGGCGGGCAATGCGCACTCCTCGGGCGGTGCGAACGGAGGTTGCGTTGCATCGAGGCCGAGATACTCAAAAAAGGTGGGGGGCTCGGCCAGCAGACCGGGAAGGAGTTGGCGTTGCACTTGGCAAAGTTGCTGTCGCACCTCCTGCCACTGCTGCGCCGTACCGGAAGTGCTGTCACCATGGTCGGCGGGCCTGGGAAACCACCACCTGCGGACGGATCCGCCCAGGGCCCAGTAGGCAAGGCTCGAGGCGGTGTAGGCGGCACGCACATGGGCATCGGCCATGGCGGCACCGGCCAGCACTTCACCGGCCACCATGGTCGCAAATCCGAGGGGCTCTCGCTCGGCCGACGGGAGGCACCAGATCTCGCTCCGCATTCTACCCAGCCAAGTCGCGTTGGTGGATTGGGCGACGGGACCCTTGGTGCAGCGCCCGCCGGCCCAGGACGCGGCTTTGATGACAGTCATGGCGGCGGCACCTGACGGAATTAGGGCGGCCAGCTGCGGACCGAGAGCCGCGGCAACCAGAGCCGCCAACACCATGGTTGCAAAAGATAATGAGTTTCGGGTGGACGAGAGAAAGTAGAAGCAGAGGGGGTGGATGGGCAACAACAATCTGGGGCATACCGCCCTCTCCTCCTGACAAATTAATACCCGGAGCCTCATTGCAGGGTCTGTTAATGTTGACAGCCGACTTTTTGATATCTGACAAGTTCTCACCGAAGCTCGCCTCTCCGGCCTGGTCCAGCCCGGGCCTCTCAGGGGGTGGACCGTGCACACACAGATGACGGTCCCCTTTTCTTTGTTTTCCCGCCTCACGGGGAGGGGCTCACGTTTCGCCCTGATTCTATAACCAATTTTGTTCCTGGACATGTTTTCGTTTCTTGCCCCCCTCACCCCACCCGCGGTTTGCTGTTTTCCCCTTTTCGCTTCCCGCTTCACCCAGACACCATCCCCATTAGAAGCACTTCTTCTTCTCTCAACCATGGTGGCTCCCACTTGCACGGCCTTCGACCTCTACCAGCGAGACTTCCCATGCGGCCACTCCTTGGTCCCGTGTGAGGGCTGGCAATCGTGGACCAAGTCGGATATCCAGGATGATCGGCTGCGTCTGCTCTACTCGGGATTTGCCGCCCTCGCCATGTCGCTCGCCTGGGAGTCCAGCGATAAGCAGCGCGACTTCTTCCACGAGCTAGAGACGGGCTCCCAAAGAGCGGGAATGCTGGAGCACGTTACCCGGAATTGCCCTCACGAGCCACACCAAGACACGGTGGCGTTCATTGCTCAGCAACTCAGCGGCGCCCTAGCCAAGGTAGAAGTCGAGATGATCGGCATCACCGGACGTTCTGAGCTCGAGTCTGGCAACACAAACGACAACAACTCAGCCATGATACCAAAACTCCACTTTGTCCGGGGAGATATCGATCCCACTTGCTATGGACTCCAGCTTCAAGTGGGAGGATATTTGCGTTATAGGTATCAGAGCTGACGACATCCCAGCAGTTGCCAGGCCAAAACATCGAAAGGTGGTGTGAAAACGACCTGTACCGTTTATCCTTCGCTTTGCCCAATGTTCGAACTGGCACAATATGGGCTCCTTGAGCGCCTACCGAGTCCGACAAGACGCATCGGCCGCCGTATCGCTTCGGGATGTTTTTTTGAGCGTCTTTGTCAAGGTTGGTCCGGCTTTCCTGGGTCCGCGTAGAGATAGTGTTGTTGATGTTGTCGCTTTCTGGCCCCTCCTCCGTCTTCCTTGCACTCTGCCCCCACAGGCTCCGGATGGCCTTTAGGGCGGTGCGGTATTGATCCCATAGAGATTCGAAGTAAGGATCAAGGGATAAAGCTTCGCGTTTGTGTTGCCTTTTAAAACTCCTCCAAGCGTCCATATTGGGAAACGTAGGATCCGAGCTAGGATCGTGTAGTACCACGAGCAGCATAAAAGCGTCCATTTTTCGAGCAGCTATTTCTCCAGCCTCCGCGGCGGGGGTGTACTCTCCCGATGAATCGTCGTCCGAATCGATTGCGTTGCCTGTTATTTTCTCGAGGAAATGGATAAACAACTCCCTTAGATGCGTGTCGCTGGTTGGTTCTGTTGCCGCTGTGGCACCTGGATCCGAGAAGGGTACGCTGGTGGTCTTGGCGATTCCGGCGGTATCGGATGACTCCGTGCCATTCCAATCCAGATCCTTTTTACCAATATATTTGACTGTGATGACTCTGCCTGGTAGCTTAGGCGACATGGTGATTCTAAAGCGTCCTAAGTTTGTTAGTTTACGAGAAATACTGAGAGGAAAGAGAATATGGGAAGCATTTTTTTCATGATACTAGAAGCGATATTCAAAGGGAAAAGTGCGATATATATCTTACAGCTTTGCGGAAACAAGACCCTGCTTTGCTTGCGTGTAGCAACGCACTATGTGGTAAGGCGGGTAATTCACTATCTTGTTCGACGGATGGTGGCGTGGACGAGAAGTGGGCAGCAGCTGGGGCAGAAAGACGCTGTGCTTTGTTGGCTGGACGGAGAGAGGTTGAAGAAGGAAGAAAGTCGAAGGAGAAAATAGATGCCGGAAAATACACCTTGTGCGGGGTCTCGGCAAAACTATTATCCGATTAGCTAACTGCATCGTTCCTGCTATCTCGGGAAAAAGCATATCAACACCCTTACTCCTCCCTGATTGCCACGAGACATTCCTAAAAGGAGAGGGAGGGGAAATAGATGTATAACGAAGAGGCTGACTGCTTGTTCTACATGGACCAACTAGGTAGCTCATCGTTACCCGGTCCAACTCGACTAATTCTCAAGCTATGGTGGCCACTTGCCCTCTCTGGTGGAGCATCACCATTGCTCAACAATTACCCTCTGACCCCCCTGCCACCCCTGCCACCCCTGTCACCCCTGCCACCTTTTGAACCCCTGCCACCTTTTGAACCCCTGCCACCCTTTGAACCCCTGTTGTCTGAGGTTTGATGTCTCTTCGGGCCTGGCAAGTCATCGCCACCATCACTGTCACCATCTGTCATAGGGTCGTATTCCGACTCCTCTCCCGAGTCTGTTTCTTGGCGCTTTCGCTTATTTGTAGAAGGTCCTCCTCCTGCGCTTGCCGCATCCGCCTGGCGATGGGGTTGCTGCTGACTGTTCTCCGATGCAGTGGGTTGCTCTTTTTCTGACGACGGAGTACTGTAACCTCTGGGAGTATAACCCATGTTATACAGAGCCCGTCGGTCACTGTCAATCAGGACACTATAAGCCTGCCCCAACTGCTGAAAGGCTTCAGTGGACCCAGTGGGCTTGTCCGGGTGGCAGATCAGCGAGAGTCTTCTGTATGCTTTGGTGATATCAGCAGAGCTGGCCGTCGGTGGCACTTCGAGTAACTTGTAGAAGCCCAAGTGATCGGAGTCTGGGGCGGCGCGCTCCGGCTCCTTTGCCTTCTGCTTCTTCTTACGCTTGTTTTTATCCTGTTGTGGCTCATCTTGGGGCTCTCCTGTGCTAAGCGTTAGTACACGTCTTGGAGACAGGCTCAATGAGGACGCAATACATACCTTCCTGGGTACCCGATCTGTGTGTACCGGTATTTCCGTCCCCACTAAACTAAGCGCCGGATTCGTCATCCTCTTTGTCTTCTTCCCTCTCCTCAGGTTCATACAGTGTCAGGAAGCTCACGGCCATCTCCCAGGCCTAAGGCATTGCCGTTAGGTAATAGTCCGCCAGCTTTTTCTAAAATATTAAGTCGCAAAGCTCGCAGAGGTTGATACGCTCAGCCTTAACCATCTCCTCCAGGTGCCGAATATCCTCCCAGACACGGGCCCAAGTAATATTTGCAGGGTTAATAGCCTTATCGACCTCTGCATATATTTTTACCGAAAACTCCCAAAACATAACCAAAGGGCGGAACGCAACGAAAAGCGCATAAAAACAAAGGTCCTAATCCTAGTCACGGCAGGTGCCCTAGATGCCCTACAGCCGTGGTATGGTTAGTCAGCCCTTGGGCTGACCCACTGGTTGAGGTGCTGTTGCCAATGCTGTGCCCCTGGGCCCTGTCAAAAGAGAAGGGGTCCCAACCACATTGTCAACAAGATAGGGGCTCGACCCCTGGGTCGAACCCAGGCACTATAGTCAGCTTGCGTGAGGATGCCTGGCACAGCCAGCAATCCAACCACCAAGCCACCAAGGCAGTGTAAGCTAGTGGCCAGGTGGATCATGCAAAGAGGTCTATAAAAGGAGGGTTTCTGGCACTGCCAGAAAGCCGCAACAAGCAGAAGACAATAGAACCAACACATAAAAAACACTGGATTCAAGGTGCCGTGCTTCTGACATCATCAAGTGGAACTGTCAGCGTTCCGGCTAGAGGCCGGAATGCGCAGCCAGGATGTGACTGCCACAACTACCCACTGCATCAAAAAGCGCGGCACCCAATTGCTTTATGATCCTAGTAGTTGCGCTTATATCTAACAGTGACTGTTAGAAACGCTGTACTACTGCTGTAATCACTGCTAGAGCGATTAGAAGGAAGAGGGTTGTAATTGCTTGATTCTCTTGGCTCTTTAGCGAAGCGAGAGAGCTATCTTTTTAAAGTCCCTAATTCCTGACGTGGCCTAACGCTACCTGCTGAGGCAGCTGCCGAAACCTGGCGACATCTGCCAAACTGACTAACTATTAATAAGGGGAACCACGTAAGTGCTAATGTGACTTTGATTAAATCAACGTAGCAGTAAATATCTGATAGGCAAAGCCCATTAGACCTCTCTTCTCCTTTCTCCTTATATTTCGCGTTCTTGTAAAGTAGGTTTAGCTAGTTGCAACATATTACTTTAACTATTATAATAAGCTAAAACGCCAAGGGAAATTAAAGGTAGGGAGATTTATAACATAACCATTATCCTTAACCTGCTATAGTATAATAAATTAAAAACCTAAGCTAAATAACTATATATATCTAGCTTTATTTTAGCTTACCGCTTAGCGTTAAAGTAGAATTTATAACGTCGTAAGCAGGAGCCGCCGCGTTAGTAAAGTAAAAGATTCGTTAGTATAAGCTCTAAGTACTTACACCCCTACTAATTAAACCTTATATAGTCTATACATTACATCTCCTTCTTTCTAATAATTATAAATAGTATAATATTAATACTAGGTACGCTTACAAACTTGAATTCGTTAGTAACTTTTTAGCTTTATTAAATTAGTACGGTTATATAAAATTATCGTTTAAAACTATTAAGTAAAACAATTATATAAGGTTATCATATAAAGCTATTTTATAAAGGTAGTATAATTATTATTATTACTTATACAAAGTAATTATATAGTAGTATAATAATTATATTAGCAAAAAGAGAATATATAATTAGTTTATAAAAGTATATAATTACGGTATTAAAGTATGAAGTTAAGATAAAGGAGTATATTTGGGTAGTTTGTAATAATTAAAACTATAGATTTTAATTTCGGTTTTTACTATATTTAAGTACGTTAATAACCTTATATAGCTATAGTTTATACGCTATATTAAGTTGGGTATTCCTATTAACCAGCTATTACTAAGTACGGAAATTTAATTACTATAATTCCCTATCCTTCCTATTCCGTATAATAATTAATAGGTACTAAATCAATATATAATTACGACTCCCTCTTACTTATTTTTATTACCAATATAGATTTGTAACTTACCCCGCCTAAAAAAGCTATCTTATATAGTATTAATCTAGCCGATTATATATAATATCTAAATAATATTACATATACCTTATTAAGGTAAAGGAGTTTAAATTATTAATAAGACGTATACTCGCGGCGCTAACGATATTACTAATATTTCCTAAACTATTAAAAAAAGCGCAGAAAATGCAGGGAAGCAAGTCGAAGGAATTTATAACCGGCTACTCCCCTCCTGTCACACATCCTGGGTAGGAGAGACCCAGACTAGTAGACAAAAGGCTGGAAGTAGAGTTGGTTTAGGTGCGATATCGTACCGATACCTGTACTATAGAAGCACCCACGGTGCCTAAACAGATAGATAGAGGGACCGCTTGCCCACAAGGGCGAGGACCAGAGGTCCTCTGCGGTGTAAGATTAATAATTATAACCGGCTAAACTATTAACAAGGCTAGCTAATATAAAATAATAAGAGTAATGTTTTTAAATTTAGGTAAATACTAAGGTAAGTACTTTTTTTCTACCCTTTATATTAAGTTTACTTTTAACGTATATAAATTTTTAGTTATTTCTTCTCCCTTTATATACTAATTTAACAATTTCTTAAAACCTTTAACATCTTTTTATATTTTACTATTAATATTATTTACCTCCTATTACCTATAATACCCCCTATACGTTTCCCTAAACCTATTACTACGGTATGGCTTTATATAATAAACGATCCCAAACCCTAAGATACGATTCCTACTAAATAAAGTAATATTAAATTCGGTATTATTAATATACTAATTCTCGTATTCCTGGGTTTATAAAATCCGTATACGGGAAGTTTTAGTATTATCCCCAGTCTTCTAACGCGATTTAATTAGGCCCTTAAAACAGCCTACGCTACGCCGTACCTTACTACTAGTACCTATATCCAAATTATCGTTTCCCAATTCTAGGGAAGCGATCCCTAAGGTTAAGGCTACCCGCTTACCGCCCTCCCCGCTAATAAGGTTAACGCCTACGTTAAATTTATTTACGAATTTATTATTAAGTATAACCTTAATAAATACGACGTTAATTACAAAGTCGGTACTATTATACCGACTATTCCTACTATTTACGTTACTATACACACCTAATTTAACGGCTTTAGCTATACTAAGGGCGGATATTATTATTATATAACTATATCGCCCGCTAATTTATAGTACCTATAAGATACGGTTAGCTATATTAGTAGTATTAATATATAAATATATTCGGGCGGCCAAAAGTTAACAGTAAAGGATTTTTTAAGTATAGGCTTTAGGGTTAATTAGTTACTATATAACGTTAATTCCGAAATGCTAAGTAAAGGCCCAATGGTAAATTAGGTGGTTAGTAAGTATAATAATTATAAATTAGTAGGTATTTATAACTAGTAGGTTAACTTGGGGGACCTGCTTTAAGAAAACGTTTAGTAGGAGCAAATTTATTAATCGTTATATAATTTTAAGTAAAACGTTAGTAAGGCCCGGTAATTAAGGGGGAATAATATTTTACGTTAACAATTAGGGTTTCTAAATATTTAAAGTAATAGGGCTAATATATATACTTACTTCCGTTTAATTTAATACTAACCGGGTATAAATCGCTATATTTTACGTCTTCTCCCAACTAAAACCCAAAACCTAAATTTATAACTTTACATATCCTTAACTTCTTATAGGTAACTTTGCTACTTTTTTTTAACCTACCGTATAAGGTAGCCCGGTACCCCCTAATACTTACCTATATCTAACTACTATTAATATTAACTTAGTTTAGTTAAAAATATACTATATTACCTAATACCCCATATACCCTACTACCTATAACTAATCGCTAAGTTAATTAAACGTATATATCGGATTAATAGCTTTATTAATAACTAATAAGTAGATTTTATAGCTATTTATTAAAAGGGTAGTAAGTAATTACAAGGGTATTATATTAAATATTTACTTATTAAAAAAAGGAACGTTAAAGGGTTAGTTAATTTATATATTATTCAAACTTTTATTTAACTTTTACGTAACTATATTAACTTTTTACTTAGATTTGTAATAAAATTATAAATAATTAATACGAGGTTTAATAAAAAAGTTTTACGTTTTTAAATTATATAAAACTTAAAGCGTTAAATATAAAAATATTTAAATTAAATTGGAAATTAAAAGTTACTACTCTACTCCTTTCCTAAATAATTAGCTATTTAAACCCGCTACTACAAATACCCCCTTAAAGGCTCTAAAAGTACCTAAATTTAGCAAATAGGAAACTTAAGGCCTCTTTAACTACTAGGCTTTTAATTAGTTAAATTATATTTTTTTTCTATTATTTCCTAAGCAAACGGTAACCTTAAGTAGTAACCCAAATATTAACTACTTTTTATAATTCCTTATAATTTATATTAACTATTAATATAAATATTCTAAAAAGTAAGTTATAAAAACGTATATAGTAGAAATATTAGCGCTTAATTTAGAAGAATTATTAAAAATGCTATTTTTACCATTATAAAGCTTAAAATACGTTATTTTTAAGTAAATAAATATTATATAAACTAAGCTAATAACATTAGTAAAATAAAGTATATTTATAATATAAATAAGATTTATTACAATACCTAGGTTATTATTATCGCGTACGCGGGATCTAATTCGGAATATAAGTTCCCTAACGTTAACAGTATTTCTAAAATTTAGCAGCTTTTTACCAAAACGATTAATAAAATATTTATTTCTATATTCCCACTTTTTTATAATATCCTAAATAATTTTATTTAGGCAAAACGGGGCTAAATTTACCAAGAAGTAATTTTATTAAAATAATTAATCTTCTTTATTAATTTTTAAATTTACGTTATTTATATTAATTTATTAGTAAATAATTATTTATAACGCAAAAGCCTTAACGTTATTAAAAAACAAATACTGTAATTATAATAAACGCGGCCTATACCTTTTTGGATTAAAGAGAAATATTTGGACCCGTTATAGTTATTTAGGAATAAGGGGCCTATTAGTATATTTTACTATTACAATAAGAAGTATAGGGAAATTTATAAATATATTAAGGAATATTTAGCGAAATAATTATCCTTTAATTTAAATTTTTTAAAAGTAGGATTTATAATTTTTTAATAAATAATAATATCCTATTAGTAATTACAAATAAATACGTTAAGGTAAGGGGTTTTATATTAGAAAAAAGGGGTTTAAGGGCTTTACTAAAATATTAATAAACTTAAGCTACTACAGTTACAAAAGCCAAATCCTATAAAAAGCTTTATAAAAAAAGGGGTTCTAACTTATAACTAAAACCCTAATAAGTAATTTAATTAAATAATTACAACTCTTATTAATTTACTAAATTCTAATATATAATATTTCTAATAATAATTACTAGAGAAATTTTTACTTTATACCTTTACTTAACGTAAGTATTAAGGTAGAATAAAGTTAACGTGCATGATAAGCGAACGGTACAGATAAGCGAACGGTATACTTTCCACCACCCTACCAGAACTATCCTCAATTAAACAACCACTATACTAGGAAATTACAATAACTAAATCAGAAACAGATAAATTAGATAATTCTGCAGCCTCCTTATACGTACGTGTATTATAGCTAGGCTTGCCGTACACGCCACAGTACCGAATCTTCGTACGAGACCCCCCTGCACCACCACCATTTTGTTGTGTTTCCTGGACCAACTGCTTACTTATAGCCTTCTAATCCAGTAAATCCTGTGCCTTTTGTACAGTAAGTAACCCTCCAAGCCGCATATATGTTTTTTTGGCTTTCCGTCGCTTACTAAGCTCTTTATTAACCTTTCGTAATACTGAGACCTCCGTACGTAGAAGGGCCACCTTGTACATAATAGCTATTGTACCTTTAACTAGTCGATTTATGGTAGTTAGTATTGAGGTTGGAGAGCTACTTTAATAGTTGGAAATTTGAGTTTTGATAAATATTGACTGCGAGGTAGCCTTTTGAGGGTTGTGTGGCGTTTGGGAGACCCAAGGTAGTACTGTACCTGGGCTTAAGGCTGGGGGTATTGGGGTCCGAATGCGTATATCCAGCTTGGATATTACCTTTTCTAGGTTGTACGGTATAAGGCCGGCTCCGGTAAAACCCCCCTGGATATTCTTTTCTGTAATTGAAGCAAAAAACGCCTTTTTAAACGTATAGAGAAATTTTAACTTGCTAATGTATGTGATATTTATCCGCATTAACTGCTCAATTTAGCGGCTGTACGCCTTTTTTAACGGCCCAAAATAACTAATATCTAATGGTTGAAGTAGGTACGAGGAGTGCGGAGGTATATAAAGTGTAATAATGTTATACTCCTAGTAGTAGGTCTTGAATTCTTCGGAGTGGTGGCTATCGTGGCCGTTAAGGATGAGTAGCCGATATTTGCCCTTTGTACGAGATATTGTATAGAAATTGAAGTACTGAATCCAATCCATACCTTTCTTATTAGTAGTCTACCCGTTATCGGTTGTTGTAATACGCTAGGAGGCCGGAAGGTTGTACTTTTGATACCAATTAGCGAGGTGGTATTGCCCAGCCAAGATAATAAATGGTAGGATGGCCTAGCCTAAGGTATTAACTCCTTGGATAATTGTAGCCTACTCTTGATTGCTAGGTTGGGCCTGTTTGGCCCTATTACGGCTATTTAAGGTAGTAACTACTATAGAGGTAATGATAATACTTATTATAAACCCAGTTTTATCGAAGTTGTACGAATCGTTGTCGAAAATACCGTATTTAACCTTAATATTGTGTATAAGTGTAAACTACTTGCGAATAACTGTTGGATCTTCGTATTTGGCCCTTTAGTAGTTGTATTTACGCGTAAATCGTATTTGAAGTTTTGGTTGGCGCTTAACGAAGTTGTAAGCCCATTATACGCTAATAGGCGGCGCGTTGCGTTCGCGTAGTAATTGGTTAGCTATATCTTTTACGTACGAAAGCCGAGGATGGAATGCGCGTGTATATAGCTTAATAATATATTGAATAATCGTTTTCTTTTCCAAATCCGTAAGCTTGCGCGAGTTGGCTGGAATATCGCGTCGTATAGGCCGGCCATCGCGTTGGGCGGAAAGTGTTATTGGAGGTACGTTATAAATTGTAGCTACGTATTGAAAAGTAAGCTTTGGATTGTTTTTAAGAGCCTCAATTGCAAGAGTAAGCCTTGATTCTTTTAAAAGCGAATCCATTGTAAATTAGTAGTAGGATTGGTAAAAGAAGTGGGAAGGTCGTATTGTGCCAAGAAAGTGTACCGTTCGCTTATCTATACCGTTCGCTTATCATGCACGTTAGTTAAAAGATAATTTATATAAATTTAACTAAATTAGGGTAATAGTTTTTATTATAATTACTTTAAAGAGCCCCCCCCCCTTCCATCTTCTGACGACGACACAGCCGGGGCACCGGGGCCAAAGAAGAAAGAAAGAACGAGTACGGTCCGAGTTCGAACCGACACACGGGCACCCCCCCATTTTCCTTTCTTTACAAATTGTGACAACTCCCCTCCTGTCACACATCCTGGGTAGGAGAGACCCAGACTAGTAGACAAAAGGCTGGAAGTAGAGTTGGTTTAG
>Ga0247765_1001136_pt1 | contig 14621 bp, 15 predicted proteins | sample UWRJL106311C6_FD_179949 | JGI IMG/M metagenome (GOLD analysis project Ga0247765, IMG submission 179949) | Plant litter microbial communities from Arlington Agricultural Research Station in Wisconsin, United States - UWRJ-L106-311C-6 | ecosystem: Environmental > Terrestrial > Plant litter >... | reverse complement strand
CCCCCCCCATTTTGCGGTCCTTTTAACACACACGAAGTATTATATGACCTCGATACGCACTCGTACCATGATGAAAGACGCCTTTCTCGCCGTTTTGTCGTTCGGAGCCGTCGGGTTTGTGATGGTCTCGGCCACCCCCGTGCCTGCCGGAGGCTTCTACCCCCCGCCCAATTTCCCCGGCTCCGGCGGCGGCGGGTTCTGGCCCGGCTTCCCCTCCGGGCCTGGCGGAGGAGGCGGTATTGGCTTTGACCTTCCCCAAATGTGCAACTGCAACAACCCTTCGACAAAGGAAACAGTGGTGGAACCATTCTGCACCCAAGGCGGTGGCAGAGAGGAGTACCGCGTCTTTTCAGGCGTCGAGCCCATCAAGCAGCACATGGTAATTAAGACCCGAGCATTTATTTATACCCCAAAATCAAAAGTGTGCTGTGTGCGTGCGTGTGTGTGTTTGCGTTTGTGTTTGTTTCGCTGACAGCGCCTTCACATCAATGATATATAGTGTATTATAAGCAAGGCATTGAGTGGTGAAGTGTTCACGAATGCCAATTGCCGAAAGGAATTTGGCAATGACTACAACAGCTTCTGTTCCAACGCGACCTAGTGACAAAGCAACGGACATGGTAGCGTGGGCTAGGGTGAACGAGGAAGAATGATAAGGGGTTCACTGCAAGATGGTGGTTCGAATAGTAGGAAGGGGGTTGGGGTTGGGATTGGGTACGTGATGTCATCAATTGTAGCCCAGCCTGCCATCAACACACGCAAATAACTTATCCTTCGAGTTACGAAAGTTCTTTTTGAGATTTGGTGGTTTTTCAGCAGGGTGCGTTTTTTTCAGAGTCATGTATGAAAAATTGGATTCGTCGCTCGCTTATAAAATACCGAGTAGGTACCTATGTTGATATCAATTAAATGTCGATCCATATCGTTGCCCACCTACCTACCCTGTCAACAATACCTAGAACGATTGTCTGAACCGCTTCTACGAATTCATACACACTGGATTCCAACCGAAGCTTTTGACAAAAAAAAAATTTTCTTCTTCGGTTCGCTAATTAACACATATTCAGGAGGCTCCATTTATCACACTCTTGATCTTGAGGTCGCCCCCTTTTCTTTTTTCTTTCTTTTTTTTTTGGGGGGGGGGGGGATACGCCGCACAAACTGTCCCTGTCAAACAGGAATACCACGCGAAGGCCCTTTAGGGGTTAAACTCCGTTACAAGGCGGATTTCTGGGGGCTGTCAAGAAAAAAGAGGCCAATCATGGTACTTGAACTAGTTAACATTCAAGCACTTGCACCCCACAGCGGAGACCTCACTGTATCTGGCACCCAGAGGGCTGAGACGTGCATGCACTGCTCCTCACTGGGAAATCCTTATCTCGTGCGGTGAGGGGTTTGTTCCTCTCTCCCCTAGGTACCTACCCATCTCATAATCTCTTCAGGGTCGTGATCGATAACTCGACATGCCCGGTATCGAAATAGTTGCCGGGGTGGCGGCCGTTGTTAGTGCTTTTGGCACGGGATATGAACTCTTTCAGAAATTCAAGAAACGACGCGGACTCAAATCCGGCGACGGTTGCAAGTTGAGGTCGATTTGTCGCTCAAGGGCTCCGGCCAACAGATTCAGGGCGAATACAGCATTTGTTTCACCAAACTGCGTGCAAAATTTGCGACTGGTGATGGTGAGTGTGTTTTTTTTTTCTTTCTTTTTTTCCTTTCACATTCCATGCTGATATCCCCTTTCGTAGCCATCGGCAGAGCCCAGCTCCAGGACCACTTGATTACGCTACAACAATACATCATCAAACTGCTTGTGTCGGCCCTAAATGGAGGCGCCGATACTCCTCAGCTGTCTCAACTGCTCTCCACGAGCGATACAGTGAAGGAGCGGCGCCATCCGCACCCTGACGGATCAATATCAGCGAATATCAATCTCACATGTGACACAGGGATCGTTGGGCATTATCCCTTCGGTTGATACGAATTCATACTATCTCGGAACTGCCCTCTAAGAAAACAGCTGGAGCCCCGTACCCGACGCGAATTGCGCGTACGGTGATGATAATGACCGGGCAGAGCCCCCTGCCGATGCGCTACAATCGTACGCCGCCAAAGAGCGGGAGCGCCGTGGCGGGCAATAATACTGCAGTGATGCCCCAAAAGCGACAAAGGACAGGACAAGGGTCTTCTGCCATCTCTCCTCGCGAGGCGTGGTTAGATATCGAAGGCCCTACCTATGGATTCTGCCAGTGGGCTAGGGAAAGTTTTCCTCCTCGGGGCAAGAACATGAAAAAGCTCCGCTCATGGCCAAAAGATGCCTTTAAAGGATGCGACCAGCCAGTGGAGTACACTGTCCAAAAAAAACCCGTCACAGACAAGGAGAAGCAGGGCTCTTTCCAACTCCAAGCCAAGAAGCCTCCAAAGGTCGAAAACTCAGTGGAAGCTGACGTACTGGTCCTTCGCAAAGAGTCACTTGCATATCTCCTACATATCCCACCGATTGTCTATTGAAACAAACGGGCTGTCGCGGAGTCCGGTTTCTGGGTGCATCCTCTGCGACAACAGAGGGGAGGTTCAAAATTTTTCTTGTTGAGGTGCATCTCGCTGACGGGCATATTCCCGGCCATCACTTTGGAGAGGAATACGCAGCCGAGATTGAAATTGAGAGAATTCATGGATAATAAACAAGGCGCAGCACAGGAAATAGGACTCATTACCAATCTCTTAACGTTATGCTTTGCTTTTGAATGCATTCTAGTCCCCTTCGATCCGGTTCGTTGCATTTGCAATATGGGAAGGTATCCTTCCGACCCTAGCTCCAAAGAACTCGCCGTCCTCCGGTTTCGCGATGACCGATGGCAGTCCCGATGATGGGGTCCAGCCGGATGCCGAGCGATCGGGCTGTGCCATGGGGGCGATCGGGTTCCACTGCGGGAGAAGGCCGAGAGATGGCTCGAATCGCCCCGCCCGGCATTTCACCCGAAGCGGAATGATCTGCCGGCTTGGCAATCAGATTCCCTGTATTTGGTGGATAACAAAGTCGTCACCAGTTCAAGTCGTTTTGGTAAACATGGCTTTACCGGGAATGGGATTTTGGTAACGATGGGTTTGGCATACTCATCATTACGTGATGTAGTGATGGAGAGCCGTCCACCAGGATGGAAGCGAGCGATCGCTGAGAGTATATAAGAGGCAGTTTCCCGTTGTTTTGTTTCTTGTCATCGGCATCATTCTCACCAGTCTTCCCACTCTCACAACCATCTCTTCGTTCTCGTCCGCCTACATCATGCGCACTCCGGCCGTCCTTTCTCTCCTCGCTGCCTCCGCAGCAGCAAAGAATGCTGTCCCGGCACTTTACGACGGTAGCTGTTATTACCCAAAGCCTGACATTGGTTTTGACCTGAACTCGTATCTCGGAAGATGGTACCAGGTTGCAGGCACGATTGCGCCCTACAATGCGAACTGCAAGTGTACTTTTGCGCAGTATGCGTTGAATGTGAGTGCATCAGCTTTTCTCCCCACTAAAGAGTCTATAAATTTTGCTGACAATTCATCTTCCAGGACGACGGCAGTGTCCGCGTCAACAATACCTGCCAAACCGGAACCCGCCCTATCAGCATCCTCGGTGCCGCTGTGCCGGCTGGTCCCGAGTATGGATCGACGGGCGTTTACCGTGTGCAGTTTCCTGGCGAGCGGCCTCCGGACTGCCCTGGTCCCAACTACATTCTGCAGGGTGAGTCCCAGCTATCCCTTCCTCACCATTCCATGTACTAAGGTGTTTGTAGATTACACTGGCGACTTTTCTCTCGTTCAGTCCAATAATTTCAGCACGCTGTTCATTCTCAGCCGTGAACAGCATCCCGAACCCAAGGTGCTTGATGTATGTGGTCATATCAAGCCGAATTCAGTGATACGGGTGCTGACAAATTATAGGCTTGGATCAAGCGCGCGGGGCTTCTCGGGTCGAACCTGAATAATGTGGTCAAGACGGACCAGACCGATTGCCTTTTTACCTAGATTTAGATCCGGAGGTCTTTCACCTGGATCGGGCGCTACTTAATGTTGACAGTGTAAATATTTGAGACTGACGTATATATTTCCCATTGTTGCATATATCAAACTCTTGCACAGCCCTTGCGGCCCTCGCCTATGTCCCAAAGGATTCTTGAACTCGGCAATCTAATCACTCTTCCTTTACGCTCGCTGGCTTCTTGCCAAAGGAAACCCCTCCCGACACGGCAACACACTATACATGATACATGTACCTGGGGACCCTAGTGAGGCCCGATACGCAGCACGAGCTACACGTATCGACATGGGTGAACACATACATACCTGCCAGGCGTTATAATAGAATTTAGAATCCCATTACCACCCACAACCACCACATCCCCCACACGCCCCCTCCATAGTCACTAACACGGGCTTCTCTATTCGTACAAGTATCTCCCACCTGTCACAGAAAAAACCAACAGCAACAAGGGTCTTCTTCGCCGCACTCCGCGAATTCTGCCAGTGGACTCCGCCTTGGTGGGTCTGAGCCTGCCACGCTTTGGCGCACGGGTCATGCCTGCCGTCTTGGCAAGGCCCACCTCCGTCGCTCACCGATCGCTCCAAACACCACATACCAGGCATGTATCCCCAGCGAAAAGCTCGTGAGAGGTGGAAGGTTGGCTCGTGATGCTCTTTCCGTCGCTTCCGCATCACCTTTCCGTCATTCTAGCTCGCCTTTGCGCTATCCCGCGCTCTCCGTTTTGATCGCCCGCCACGCGCACCGTGATCCTGACAATCTTGGGCGCCTGCTTCCCGCTCTTTGGGCGTTTGCGGGACAAGGTCAATTTTCCCCCGCCCCCACATCTCGTTCGCTCTCTCCCTCCGCTCCATCATGATGGCGCAACAACACCAATTGGCCCTGCAGGGCTTGATCAACTTTTGTGTACCGCAGCCGCTCTTCGCCGATGCGGCCGAGCGCGCCCGGGCGATCGCCCGCTTTCACCGCATCGTTGGTCACCTCGAGTCAATGGATTGCCCCGGCCCCGGCAGGCCGTATAACCGCCCCGCCCTCGTCCGCCTTACGTTCGAATACGCACGCTCGCCCGAATCGCAGGATAAGTTCCTTGCATTCTTCTTCCAATCGGTCACGGTCGATATGTTTGATGGTGATCTTGACGACACGACATGCTCAGATCTTCGCAACCCAGTCTTTGAGGTTGCCAAGTTCCTCATGACAAATTTCTTCCTGCCTCGTAGGTTCTTGTAAAAAAAATTTTCAACTCCCCTTTGTTGGCCGTTACCGGCCCGAGGGCCTTTCATAAACTGGGCTAATAACATCTCTCCTCGTCAATAACAAACAGTTCGGGCTTCCTCCAACAAGACCCCGCAGCCCTCGCCTGCCCAATACGCCGCCCTTCAACACGTACTTTCCCAGGAGGAACAGCAACACATGCAGGATTTCATCGGGACGCCCGAACGCCTATCTACTTTCCGGGAAGCCTGTCTTTTGCGGGACCGTCATCGTTGCGTCGTCTCTCGTGCCTTCGATAAGGCCGAAGCTATTGCACGGTTTCGAAACCAAGGTCCGGCTGTGGATGACCATGGGAATCCTCTTGCCGGCAATACCTTTGCGCACGTCGAAGTCGCCCATATCATCCCCTACAGTCTGACAAAGTCGGGGGATGGTAGGTTAGACGAGGCAAAACAGTCGGCCATCATTGTCCTTAATATGTTTGACCTCGGTATCGTCCATCTTATTGAAGGGACCGACATGCATCGGCCGTATAACGGCATCACCCTTAGCCTAGAGATGCACAAGAGCTTTGGGCAGTACAACATCTTTTTTGACCCTGTGCCGAACAGCGCCCCTCACACCTACCGCATAAGCACTTTTTTACCGCCCGGGCTTGAGGACTCGTTACCAACGACGAGGACCCTATTTGCGCACCCCACCATCGACCCCCCTTCAGAACGTCTCCTGGCTCTCCATCGTGCTGTTGCACATATCCTCCACCTGTCAGGCGCCGGCGATTACATTGATAAGATTCTCCGGGATATGGAAGACGGGGTTGTGCGAGGAGATGGGTCTACAGAACTGGGAGTCCTGGTGAATCTTGCCTTGACAGTATCATGACAAACCGGGGGGTTTTTTTGTTTTGTGGGGGGGGTTAGCTTGAGACACTTAATTTTGATAAGGTAAATATTTGAGACTTGACGTATATGTCGCTGTATATATATATATTAAACTCTTGCATACCTAGGTATCCTTGGTGTACCACCCTCAGGCATTATCCCAGTGAAACTTGAGAAATTTGAAAACGTCTGGTATACTTGCTTGCTTGTCCTACAAGAAACCCAACCAACAACTACAGCAATCCCCCATTGAGTAACCTCTCAGCTGCCAAACTATGGTACTTACATAGGGACAGATATTTCACCCCCCACAACCACCGCACCCTCCGCAGCCTCCACAGTCACTACTAACACACCCTTCTCCACAGGTATCTCCCACGTCCCCTTGTACTCCCGAGCAAGCCACAGCCGCTCCTGCCACTCCAACCCCACAGAGAAACCCCACACCTCCACAACCCGCTCCTCCTCCTCCATCACCTTCTTCATCTTTACCTACATCTACACGGGTAGCACGCCAATCTCTTAGTGTCTCATATTTCTGTATCTGGATTTGGCGAGGCAAATGCGCCCATTCGGCGATGTAATAGCCGTGGTAGGTTCCCAGGTCAAAAGTGTGGCTAAACGGTTGCGCGCGGTGAATTCCTCCGAGTTTGAGTCTGCTGATGCCAGCGATACCAGCTTCATGTCCATGTCCGGGTGCGGGTCGTTGTCCAGGTGCGGTTCCAAATCCAGGGTCGGGTCCAAGTCCGGGGTTAGGACTGAGACCGGGGGTGGTGGATGGAGAGGTGAGTGTAAGCCAGGCAGTTTCGTTTCGAAAAGAACCACAGCGCGCCATGGCGGCTGCTCCGGATAGTAATGCATCTTGAGCGAGGAGGGCGGTGATTCTGTTACGAAACCAGGCGGAATCCGACATCCTTGCTGATCCTCTTTCTGCTTCTGTGCTTGATCCTGACCCTGACCCTTCTCCTGCTTTAGATTCTAACCCTGTTTTGGGATTTGGATTGGCTAGAAGAGACAGAGACAGGGACGGATCAGCCGGGTACAGATTCCTCAAACGACAAAGATGCAGCGACACCAGACAAAACGCATCAAACGGAAATGCCCACACGTGTTTCGCCAGATTGCAGTCCCGTCCACAGGTTAGCGGATATCGATGGAATGCCTCGGTGCAGTCCCAGGGAAAAATATCCTGGTAGGGATAAAGCGGGCCGGAGAAGGCGCCCCAGTCGTACCAGTATTCAGACAGGGAATCGATGATATCGCTGGATGGGGGGTTGGGAGAGGTAAGGGCGAGGAGGTATTCTTCGAGAAAGCCAAGGGGAACGTCGTATTTGGTCCGTATGCGTTCTGGAGTGGGGGTTGATGTCTGACAGAGGAAGCTCATCAGGTATAGCGGCGACGGGCTCTTTTCGGCCTCCTTTTCGTCCTCCTTTTCGGCCTTCTTCTCTCCCACCTTTTCTGCACTCTGCTTATTGTCCCCCTGATTGTCTCCTTGCTCTTCTTTCCATGATTCCAAAACAGGTGCAAATAATGCCCCAAACACTGTCTGGTCTAGCAACCCATCACCACATGCCCCATCTAACAACCTCCCACAGACACTGGCCACAAACGCCTTCACCCTTGGTTCAAGATATCCCTTCACCTTCTCCAAAACTCTGTCTACACACCCATTCATGTCTTTGTCTTTTCCATCTTTGGTGAGATCACTCTCCCGAAGCAAACAGTCAACAACACCATCTTCGCCCTCTTCATCCCATAGTCCGGAAAAGGCTCCGCCAACAACTTGTTTCACCATAGCCTGGTAACGTTTTGGTTTTCTGGCCCGTCGTTGGCTGTAGAGGGCGCGTGCTCCAGACTCTTCTGTGAACACAAGCGATTCAGTACATGCATCATCTTGAGACCGATCGTGGGTGGAATGAAGAGCAGGTGGGTCGCGAAGGGTGATGTTCATGTTGGAGGGTGTTTTGCTGTCATTTTCGATAACAAGTGGCCCGAGACGGAGGGACGTTTGGATCAGATGATTATTAGATTCAGAGTTGCGAGTTCGGTCTTGCGGGTGCATTTCCCAAGCAGACTTGACGCCTGGTTTCGGCGGCGAGACAGCACTGTCCTTCCGCTTGATATGAGCGAGAGTTTCTTTTTTTTTACCGGGTACACTTGGGAGGGTAGAAGCGGCTTTAGCTTCAGCAACCCGATCTCCCAGCTCAAATAACCCGCACCGGACTTTTCCTGGGGAACCCTCCGGGTTGAGATGTTCCGCGGGATCTTCCACGGGAAATAAGTCGCGGAATTTCCCGTCGGCCTCGCGACGACGGACGTCAATACAGGAACAAATCTTCTGGCTATCGCGCGGCGATATGGCTTTGCGCAAGCAGCATTGTTTGTACACCTTGGTCATATCCGGGTGGTTGTAGTGGTGTTTCCAATAACAGCCCTCGCAGACAATCATGTCGTCGTTTTCTTTAGTATGGCGGAACATCGACCCCCGGATGGCTTCTCGGCAGGAATGACATGTCAGCGGGGCAAAAACCGGCATGTCGCTCTCGTCATAGTGTGAGAGGGTCATCTGCGCCGGCGGCATTTCCTGCTGTTTAGAAGCCGGCTTGAGTGCGTCCTTGTCTGGTCCCGCGTCGCGGTACTCGATCCCTTTATCCATATCGAGAAACTGAGCCGCCTGCAAGAGCATGCGCGCGCGTCGTCGCAAAATATCTGGCTTTTCCGGCTTTCGCGCCCGGAGATCGGCTCGGATATCCTGACTGATAGAGGTGCTTTGCATATCGGCGAGAATGTCCCATCCCCGATCTTGCAACGCCTCAGCGTAGGTGGGGAGATGATCCACACTGGTATTTTTCTCATTGCGTTTTCGCAGTTCCTCGAGACGCGCCCACTTGTCGTTGCGATTCCGAAACTTGTGTGAGCTCTGGCTGACTTGGTCGAGAAAGGTGTCGTATCCGTGGATTTGCAGATCCTCTTCATCAGGCAGTACAGTCTTGGAGTATTCTTCCTTGGCTCGCCACTCTTGGAGCGTCAAGAGGATGTGATGTAGCTCACGTCTCACTCCCGTCCAGTACATTTGCGTCATGGCATCTTGGAGGTGGTCGGCTGCAGACCCGATGAGAGCCCGAGGGGAATCAGTCGTGACATTGCTCTGAGTCGTTGACAATGACGGCGAGGTCTTGCCCCGCACAGGGAGTCGCGACAGGATAGACGGCATGGTGGGTAGTGATATCCACTGCTGATGCTCACGGTGTCGAAATCATCATCGAGACGAAGTTGAGTTATGCTTGAGCCGAAAGAAAATGGAAAACATTCAGCTTACCCAACTAAGCCTACTGTGAGGTCTGGTGATTCCGGCAGTTGGTGCCCCACACTCTCCCCGCAGCAGCGGCAGAGGATCGCTCAGAAGCTGGGCACAGCACTGCCACTGCGGGGAGCCCACCAAGACGCAATAATCTGCACCAAAGACCGTTGAAACTACTCGTTTTGAACCTCAGCTCTATATGCACCTCTATGCACCTGTATGCACGTTTGTGGATGAAACCTGCAATGACCTGACCTCGGTCCAAATCAGTGTTCGGGAGGCCTCTCATCCGTTACATGCATCAGATGTATACGCAACTTCTGCGCTCAGAGCCTAGTTCAAGATAACTATTACGGTATCAGATTTGTTGGTGGGATTTAGGGACGTTGGTGGATCACTGATATCTGATCAGGCTGTGGAGCTGGAAGGAGTGTGAAGTACAGTGATGTTTTCCAACCAAATCATGGCGGATTTCTTGTAACGTCGCAGAATCTGCAGTATCTCATCAAGCAACCGACCAGACTGGCTTCAGTTTTGGGAAACAACATTACTGAGTAAAAGAATATCTCTAGACCAAATCACAAATTCCCCTCCCAAATCGGCAACGCCCTCCCTTTTCTCCTCGCCGCCTCCACCGCGCGGTGATACCTGACTCGTGCTTCCACCCCTTTCACCACAACCTTCATATCCACTTTTTCGTTTCCTCCCTTCTTCTCCCTCTCCAATTCATCAACCAAAGTTTCACAGTCCCAACATAAACACCTCCTATACCCTTCTCCAAACTCGATCATCCACGCTCGACTGGTCTCCTTTCCCCCTTCACCCAATTTCGTCTCGTCAATCCCATCGTCGTGATTAACAAATCGGCCTACCAAGATCTGCATTGCATTCGCGTAGCGAGATCCCGAGGAAAGCTGGTGCGTATGCCACGCCAAATCAATTTCCAAAGTCGGCACCGCCAATTTCACTTTTACTCTCGAGGACTTCATGAGATACAAAAACGATGCATATCGGGATATCGCTCGTCGAAGCGTGCCTTTTGTACAGGGACTGCGTATCCATAGGTGGGTGTGCATCTTTTCGGTAAAAGACGTTTGGCGAATCACGGCGGCGAAGAGGGCCGTTGCGAGGGCGAGAGTAAGAGAAGAAGAAGAACAAGAGGTAATATTGGGGTCGGAGGCGTTACCATTGTCATTGCTATTGCCGTATATCTTGGAAAGGGCGGTTCCAATAGGGTAGATAGGAATAGTTGGAGAAATGGCCGCCACAGAAGGCGGCGCGGCTGTGAGCGAGAAGTTGGTCAGAGCAAAAGGGTCCGGTTTAGAAAAGAATGAAGGGAAGGTTCCGTCGCGGTTTCTGGTAGTCCTGTTATTTTGAGTGATGGTGATGGAAGCCGTGTAATTATGCCAGTTAGCAAGGATGTGAAAAAGCTCTGGAGGACCGTCCGGGTCCGATGTCCAGGACCAGTCGCGGTTGTTGATGCAAGCGCGGATGTCACGCCAGGGGAATTCGAGCTTGTATAGTGGCTCTTTTTGACAGTGGGTTTTGAAGAGGACGGGGTTGAGCAGAAATGAATGCCAGACCAGCAGTACGTCGAGAGGTGGGGCTTTGTCGAGTGGCTTAGAGTCGACGAGTGATGCCTGCCACGCAAGAAAACGCACGACAGCCAACTCCACATACTTTGTCCATTTCACCTGTCGACGTCCTTCGAGAGTGGAATCCTTGAGTGTCTTGGTATCTCCCAGACCGCCGGTTTTGATCTCTCGTTTGGGAGAAATGCCCATGGACTTGTCAATCTCCTCGGACCGCAGGATTTGCTCGCGGAGGACATTGAATGTCTCGAGCAGTTCGAGATGGATGGCGCATTCTGCGATTGTGGGGAGTCTCGCTATATCAGACAAGTCTGTGGAGGTTTCTTCGAAGACGTCGGCGGCGGGAATGATAGGCTCTTGGGAAGGCTCTGTTGCCAGTTTGTAGGTGCTTGTGCCGGCTTCAAGAAGTGCAGTTGCTACCTCCCTTCCTCGGCGATGCAGGGCTTCGTTGGTGCCTCGACAGACCAGAGACATGGTGAGTTTGCGTTGTGGACTTGGGAGCTAGGTGTTCAGGGATAGGTGTTCAGGGGCAAGATGGCCAAGTCTTCTGAACCCCGAGGTGCAAATACCCAAGTTGATTGTAACCAGGAACTGGACCAAGTCTTGTCCCGGAGATGCAAATACCCAAAATGAATAACAAACCGCAACTCAAACCCATGCGGCTGAACCTGACCAAGTGCCGACATAGCCGGAATTTTGATTCTCTGGGACCCAAGGCAGATTGACCCCACCCACAGAACATCATTGGTAGATGTCGACACAGCTTCACCGAGCGAAATGCGGGGTTGACAACTCATGCATAGCACTGCCACTGCTAATGCAAACTGCTCACACTCCCATCCCAATTTCTGCCAAGGCTCTGGTAAAGGGTCCATTTTCCAATCCTTCTCAACACGAGTCGCACATGAGATGGAAACCGGTCTGCGCTGAACCCAGATTTGTCTCGTGCGTCCATTGACATCAAATGTCATCTTGAAACACATGATGGCGAGAATCAACTCTCAAGAAGCGATAGATCACTTCATCGGCTTTGTCGTTTCTGCGTCCATCGCCGCCCTCCTTGTCATTCTCGCAATATGGCGACGCGAACCCTGGATCAATAGGGTACGACTACCAACGCTCATCCCGCTGGCTGTATCCGCTTCGGTCCCGGCGCAACTACACGTCAACCTCAAGAGTTTCTTTAATCGAGCGTGGAGAGACTCGGAAGCGCTGGCAAGAGTTCGGGATGCGTATGATGCGCTTGCTCTCGCCGTAAGTTCATCCACCGGACCCATCCGTCCATCTTATACCACGCTGCTTGTCTGGTAATAAAATCATGACTGATCTGGTTTGGTTTGGTCTGCCAGGGAATCATTCTCACTGTCTGGGTATTTCTATCCACTCTTTTCCTCTGGTTCATGAAACTGCGGTACGCAAGAGACATAGAACGACAAAACATCATCAACAACAAAGCCCTCAACCGAAAGCGCAGCAGCGGCTACTTTTACGTATTCCTATGCGATCTCATCCCCATGTCGATTATTATTCTCGGTCTTGTTCGAGCTGGCCGTGAAATCCCCTGGACGTTTGGGTCGTGTTCAGCAGAGAAATATCTCAGGTCCGATTTCATCACGGTGATTCGCATTGCCTCGGGAGATGCCGGCAATGAAGGAGCTTGTAAACGCGCAGTGGGGATTCAGCTGGCTAGTACTTTGTCTTTGTAAGTCTTTTCCTTGTCCATTTTATATTAATAACAGACAGACAGACAGACAGACGCTTACAGATACAAAGGTTTCTCATGCTCCTTCACCATATTCTTCTGTACCCCGTCATGACTCTCCCCACGCCTATTCGTCTCATCATCTTTTTCTCCATTCGACTTTTCATCCGCTCTGCGCGGCCCACACTTGGAGATGTCGAATTCGGCGATCTACCATCAACTGCAACCGAGAAAAACGCTGAAATTACCAACGAAATCAATATCCTATCACATCTTGAAGAAGCCACAAATACAAACAAAAACACAAGTACGCACTACACCGACATGCTACATTCTGTCCGGTCGATGCCCGGGTTCGGGTTACCATCTCATTTCGATTTCCTTGCGGAACGATACTGCGGCGGGAAAGAAAAGACAAAGTATGAATGCTGGGCGTGTGGAAATGTAGTTTGCGAGGTAAGGAACTCTGAATGTCATCCCCTCCCCATTTCCACATTTGAAAGGGCCAAACTTGACATGCAGGGACATGACATATATATATATATGTATCTCTGGTTCCACAAAGACGAGGACGGGGACACATCTCCGCTTCTGCAAGGACCAAACGGGGTATACATCTCTGGTTCCGCAAGAACAGGGATATACCTCTCTCTACCTTACTTAAGGGTCTGGCTTGCTGGGAATATTGATACACAAACCCTCTGTGTGCTATACTGACTGACCCGACACGACAGACCTGCAAAACTAAACTCTCCGTCCCAACTCCGCGCACAACACAGCATTTTACCGATTGCTATGTGCTGTGCACAAAGTGCTACCTCCTCAAGGCCCCGTCGCAGCCCGTGCATCTGTCGGCGGCGGCCCAACGAAGAAAACTGTCCATCAAGACCTCTAGCGTCAAAGAGGTTGACCTATGCAAAGACTGCGCGGCCAGAGAGCCAGAGCAGATCCGCGATATACGAGAGAAGCGTGAACGAGCACTTCTCGCCAAGTCCCTACGGCGGAGCATCCCCTGCGCCAGGTGCGAGAAACCCCTAACCCAAAACAAGCGGCAATGGTGGATGTGTGGAGCGGCGGGTAGCGAAACCAAGCATGATCATTACGAGTGTCACTGGATTGGTCATGAGGGGGTTAAAAAGTAAAGCGTGAGATAGCGTCATTGGTATATAAACAGCCTGGTTTCATGCGACGAATCTGGGTACACACGAAATTTCCTTTTTCGTTCGCAATCCTGAGCTGGGGTAAGCTGGGGTGAGCTGTGGCTGATTTGTCCCGAGCAAGCTCTCCCTAGATATTGAACTACAAGATTGACCCGCGGGTTGATGGCGACAGCATCTATATACCTGTACACGAAGCTGAACCCAAATCGCCAATTCCATGAGGAGCAGCAAACTACCTAAGGTACTCACTCAGCAGCCAACCTCTTCACCAGAAGCAACACAGTCTTCACCCCCAGCAGTAGCCTCCCAAAATCAATCTTTGCCTTCCCCTCTCTCACCGCCTCCTTCGTCTCCTCCACCAGCAATCGCACACAATCCCGCTCCGTCCCCGCCAAGTCCGGATGCGCCTCGCGCCAGCGCGTCACGGCGTCCAACGTATTCAGCAGATTCCCGACGCGCGCCCAGATCTCCGGCGCGAGCGGATCCGCAGCTATCGTGGCCGCCGTCGCGGCCGTGGGCGTCGGGGATAGGTCCTTGCGGGAGAGTTCGCGGCGGACGAAGCTAGCGCGGTCGAAGAGGGGAGCCGTGCTGGGGTCATCCCACGGCATGAGGAGGTTGCGGTACGCGCCGCGGGTTAATTCGGTGCCGGGGACGGCGTAGGCGTCGAGAACCGACGTGTGGAAGCGAGTGAAGATGGCGTGGACTTTTGCTTCTTCGGGTGTTGTTGGTTCTAATTTGGG
>Ga0247765_1001135_pt1 | contig 14623 bp, 10 predicted proteins | sample UWRJL106311C6_FD_179949 | JGI IMG/M metagenome (GOLD analysis project Ga0247765, IMG submission 179949) | Plant litter microbial communities from Arlington Agricultural Research Station in Wisconsin, United States - UWRJ-L106-311C-6 | ecosystem: Environmental > Terrestrial > Plant litter >... | reverse complement strand
TTTTAGAAGGACAGAAATAATTGGTTTAGATAGGCAGGAGGGGGTAGTACATACAGATAGAAACGTCGCCGGAAGGAACAAGAGTCCCAAAAACGCAATGGTCTTCATCGTCCGGTTTTCACTAGCAGCATCCCTCGCCGCGGCCAGGTTGTGTTCGGCAATTTCTCGGTTCGTTTTACTTTCCTCTTGCGCGAAGCTGTTGCTGATCTGTTAAATTCGGCGTGTTAGCCAGCTGTTGATCATATAACATCCGCAAGAGTTACCTGATTTTGATGCCCGCGGTGTCTCCTCCCCATCTCTTCAAATCTCCCCTTGACGCTCTGACACAAAGACAAGGGACCTCTAATCCTCTGCAACAACAACTCAATCTCCCCAGGGCGTAAATCAGCTTCTCCCCCCTCGCCATCATTACCCTGGGAGGAGGAAGAAGAAGAGTGAAGCACCTCCACTGCTTGCTTGCAAACTTGTCCAAACCGTATTCCATCCGTCAAAACATTGGTCCCATGTCCAATCTCTACATGCATTTTCGACAGCTCACTGAGTAAATGATCCCCATCTTTAAGCTCCTCGGCCCGTTGACCCACCGGGATATGGCAAATCCATTCCGGAGGTGACAGTTCGTTGTGTGCTTCAATTTCGTTTAGGGATTTGAATAGACTTGCGACCCACTCTTCCCAGAGATAAGACCGCTGTTCCAGCACGAGAGGTAAAAGGCCCATGGGGGAGGTGCGGAGGAGACGTATGTTTAGGGGATCAGAAAACATGGATCGGAGGGTGGAAAGATCGGAAGGTTGGGCGGCGGTGACAAAAGCGATGGCCGACAGGGTGGGGATGTGGATGCGCAGAGCGAGTGTGATGGCTGTCATGTTGCGACCGATACGGGCAAGGAAGGCTGTCAGAAGTTGTTAGTACTCGTACCAGTAGGTACCTGTAAACATCAAATTGGTGGAGATATGTGGCAATCGAGAAGTGAAAGAGAGAGAGAGAGAGAGAGAGAGAGAGAGAGAGAGAGAGAGAGAGAGAGAGAGAGAGAGAGAGAAACGCACTAAACAAAGTCCTCCGCATTTGAGACTCATCATAATCGGAAAAGTAGTGTTCATGTGACCGAACCGTGCGACAGAGGCAGTGTGCGTGGGAATTCAAACCGAGAAACTCTTCGAGGGGGGCGAGTTCGGCGACGAGTTCCGGTGATGTGCGACTGCCTCGACCGGGACCTGAACTTGGGCCTGGACCTGGACATGGACCTAGATCTCGCAAGGGGTCTCCCTCGTTCCCTCGGTAGGGGTCTCCTTGTGCGGAGCTGGGTCGTTGTCAGAGATGCTCGCAGATATTTACCTAGGTGGGCCTAGGAAAATGGAACGAGGAATTCATACACGACAAGATTGGCGAGCCCCGAGTCGAACCCTCGATGGCTGATTTCTGAGATCCGATGTTCAGCAAAGCGCGGGGGATAGATCAGTTAGGACGCTTCCAAACTGCTACTTACGATTGATGGAATTTTGGCGCGTATCCCACCCGGACCCAAAGGTTCAATCCGTGGCTCCCCGTGTTTTGGGAGTGTCCAGAGTTGGGCCTGTACTGGGTCTTCCGGAGCGAGCATTATTTATGCGCAAGAGCTGATCTGGGTGAATTACTTTCTTGAAGATTGGCCTGAGCACAGCTAGCGAAGGTAAGTTTGGGCATGAGGTAAGGCTGGTGATAGATGGTGTGAAGTGGAATATGACTGCGCCACTTTGAAGGCTGCAGTGCATGGAACCAAACCGCATCGGGCGTTTAAATGTAGCCAAGCATGATAGTGCAGCGTGAGGCGTTCCCAGTGCTGCCCAACGACATCCCGCGACTTGGCTAGAGGGAACGTACCGTTGAACATATAAACTGCAATGTCAGAATGGATTACGTTCGACTGCGATGGTGAGTCTGGGTCGCGACACCGAGCCGTCCCACCCTGTTGTGCAGTGCGCAGAGCAGGCCGAATATCGGCATGATACGCAGCATTCCACTTGCCTTATGAAAATGCAAGACGTTGTTGTATCAACCAGGTGGTTTGAACCTCAGTTAGGTGCGATAATTCTCACGTCCCGAAAGTAGCACTGACAGACTCGCCTTGAGGTGAGTTTCGCCAGGAAAGGTGAGGGCAGTACCAGAGAAATTCGACATTCGCTTTTTGCATTGAATGATCAGAGCATATTGTTCGGGGTCGATGGAACAGGGAAGGTATGTTGGGCTGGGTGGAAGGAGCAATGGATAATCACAGCACAATCAGAACCCCACCACCCCGCCTTCAGAATCCGGGGAGAATCAACACCTTTTACCGCCATCATCTTCAGACCCTCAGGTGAGAGAATGCAGCGAAAACAGCTGCCGCCGATTGGCGTTTTGAGCGCGGCCATTCTGGGGGAAAGATCCGAGATCGCCAGGGCGAAAATATTTCCGTCATGGATCTGTTAGGTGAAGCCTCAATTTTCTACATGACAGACAGGTACGGCAGGTGCGTCCCGCGGCTCCGAAAGGGGACTGCCAAGACCTTTGGTTCTGGAACACCAATGAGATGGCCACAAACAAGCCGGTTTGGAACTATTTGGTCTGTTTCAGACAGAGCCTTTCCCGCCTTCAACACATCCCCTGCCTCAGTGATAGACAGGCACTTTCACCATTCACCTTTTTAATATTTGCGCAACGGGCACACGCCGTAATGGAGCCAACAGAAACAGAGACAGCATGGCAGGCCTTTGGCGCACTCAACGCGAACACATCCATGGGCGTCATCACACAACACCTGGAAAAATGTCCCCACTTTTGTGTCATCTCCTCACGACAAGACAGCTCCCTAGCTAATCCACTACCATCCCCCTCTCGAGACTGGATCATGATGCATCCGTATCAGAAACTCCCCGGGTCAGATCACCTCCGCCTGCTGGAAGTCCACGATACCAACGGCACCATGTCATTCCGCCTCAAAACCCTTTCGCTCGACGAGGCACGCGACAAATTTGTCGCCATATCGTATTGTTGGGGAACCGATCCCACCAGCCGACTTCTTCCTCTTGCCGATGGGACCTGCATTCGGATCAGGACCAACGTCGAGTCACTAATCGCGAGGATCTTTACCGATTGTTCGCCGGGAGAGCTGTTGTGGATTGACGCCATTTGCATCAACCAGGAGGATGTGGATGAAAAGACACAACAAGTCCGAATTATGAACGAGATTTATAGAGCGGCTAGGCGGGTGAGTGTGTGGTTGGGTAGGCCTGACGACGGAGACGAAGAAGAGGCGGCAACACACTTGGCTCACTTTTATTTCGGATTCGTCGATCACGTACACATTGCCCACATCCCGTCGTACGAAAATAACAGCGACAGAGTGAATTGGGAGCGTGGGTCAGACGGGATTCTTGCCGCGGCAAGAAGCTGGGCCCATCTCGTGTCACTCCCCTGGTTCGTACGCGTGTGGGTGATTCAAGAGGTGTGCTATGGGAAGCTGGTGTGGTTTCACTACGGCAGGCTCATTGTGACGTTTGCCGCGCTCAGTGATTCGTTTAGCAAAATCCAAAAACACCTAGGGGACGGATTTGTCGGACCGGATGGAGTTGGCCGACAGGGGTTCCGGCTTTTCAACCATTACCACAGTATTCGGGAGTTTTTAACGGGCCGCGATTTTTCTTTCCCAGAAGCGTTTTCGCTCGAAAACATCCATTCCCGCTTTGCTTTCACGCTGGCCACCGACCCTCGCGACCGTGTCTTTGCGTTGCTCAACATATCGGATGCTCGACTCCACGGGTCTTGTATCCTGCCGGATTATCGCTCCTCCACATGGGACGCTTTTGTCCACGCCGCCGTCGCTATTCTCACCCATTCGCCTCGTCTCGAACTTCTCGGATACGCTGGCCTCGCAAATGGCCTTTCCTCTTATTCTGGAAAACAACTTCCCTCCTGGGTCCCCGACTTTGCTTCAATATCCTCTTTTTTCCCTCTAAACCTTAGCGCCGAACCGAACCGCGAACTCTACTGCGCCGCCCCCACCATGTCTTCGTGGGCACAGGTTGCCACGTGGTGCCAACTTGACGAGCAAGATATCGGAAGGTGGAAATTGTACATAACAAAATGCTCCCCTGGTACAAGACATCCCGATTACCACGGACTAGTCTGTCCGGCGGCCTCTCCCGAAATCCCCCAGTGTCCCGGTATTATCCACCGACATAACCTTAGCATTCAAGGACACCAAGTCGACATCATCACGGCGACGGTAATACGTGATCTGAGCAGTCCCCCAAACAGTATCGCCATGTCAATTCCCTGGACGGCTTCTTCCGAGGATCCCGCTACGATTATTCACTGTCGAGATCTCACGATCAAAGGGTGGATTCTACTTCTCGAGGAGACGTTGGAAATGGCAAAATCCCTCATGCCGTATCCATATCCGTATCCGAAAGAGAGGGAAGAATCTGTTTCAGAAATTCTGCTTAGGACATTGACGGTGAATCGCTTCCAAGAGGGGGAAAAGACAAGAGCGCCGTTGGCGGGAGAACTACCTGATGTGGAGACGCTAATTGCGGGGCTTAGAAAGATGTTGGAAATAGTCAAGGATGAGGAGAGGGAGGAAAGTGGAGGGGAGGAAGAAAAAGGAGAGGCGAGGCTTACGAGCTATCTCATCCACAAGCTTTCTACGTGGAAGCGTACGAGTGCGAGTACAGGTGACGCGAGCACCGAGTCGGTTTCTTCAGATGCTGTACCGCCTTCCTCCAACATGAGCTCGGGCGTGGGTTCAGATTCCCTGTCTACGGACTCAGTCCTAGAGCCAGCTCCAAACTCAGCCCCAGCCCCCGAATCAGAGCCAGAACCAGAACCCAAATCGGAACCAGTACATACCTCAGTCCTAGTCCCAGTCCCACCACCGGAACAAGAACACGAACAGGAACAGAGCACAGTCGAGAAACAGAGTCTTCCCAAATGGGACTCCCGATTCTGGCCCGCCCTCGAACTAGCCTACCCCGGAACCTCTCGCCGAGTCTTTCGCACCGCGCGGGGATATCTGGGAATTGGGCGGACCGGGCTACAAGTGGGAGATGAGATTTGGTTACTATACGGAGCTTCAGTGCCGTTTATAGTCAGACGCTCAGAGACCTTTAAAGGCGAGCAGCCGAGACAGCTAGTTTGTGATGCCTATGTGCATGGGATAATGCAAGGCGAGGGGATGGAGATGCGGGATTTGGAGGGGGGGTTGGTTCTGTTGGAGTGACCACACACATGTATATTTGTCATGTTATGTTAAGATGAAATTTGAGAATGAGGAGTTATTTGGGGTACTGATGCTTTCATGTAACGAAAAATATGCATTCAACCCTAATGAAGGCTTCACCCCCTCGCAAATGCCCTCCGAACATGATTAGCCATCCCCACCACCGCCTCTCGCTTCGTCAAGGCCGCCCAAAGCCCAAAGGTAAAAATGGTAATCGGAATCGTACAAGCCCAATACAAGACAAACTTGTCTGGCTGATCCCACCCGAGCGAAGGCACAGAGAAGAGCGCAGCCAAGAATGTAGCCGGCAGAAACGCCATGGTCAAGACGGCAATGGTTTTCATGGACGAGCCGTCTTGGCGGGCGGCTTCGGCGAGGGCTTTACTGGCGTTGGCGACTTGGATGTTGATTTTTGAGTCTTCGTGGGTGAGGAAGGCGAAGAGCTACACTCGGTTGTTAGTCAGTCAGTTCCCAGTTGAGTCATTACCCATTAGATTTTGGGGAACTGGATGAAGAGTTAAGTTGAGGAACATACCACGGAAGATTGGCTGCGGATCCGCACTTCCACCACCGCACATCGTTGAATGACCGATGCGCATTCCTGCTTTAAAAGCGAGATGGCCTCTGCCATGGATGTTTCCGCTTCGCGTAGCCTTTTATTTCTTTTTATTTCGAGATCACATCCTCTCGCCAGCTCTTCTTCCAGGTAGTTAAACACCTTCTCAATAGTACGGAGATGCATCGGCAGCACCGTTACCACATTAAGTTCTGTCGCCAACGCGGCCGTGAGATTTGGAATCGACTCGCGTTTTTCTTCGAACCGCCCAAGGCCCCATGTTCCATGGCCCGTTCGCGTCTCTACTCTTCTGACCAGATTCATGATTCGCTCGAGGCGGTTTTCCATCCAACGCACGGCGTTTACAGAAAACACAAAGGGGAGGTAGAGCGATGAGGGGGCGGCGCTCTGGAATGTTTTGAGATAAAGCTCGAGATTGATGCGCGAGCCTAGTAGCGAGGCGGGAGAATCGCCCGAGTCGATGATGAGGCATTTTGCGCTAACCCTCCCGGTAGTCTCCTTCTCTCCCTCGCGTCGAATCTGAGTCTGAGTCTGAGTCGGAGTCGGAGTCTGAGTCTGACAAGTCCAAACTGCCATAAAATGGCGGACCTTTAAAACATAACTCGCCACCTGCACCGGCACCTGCACTGACCCATTCCCCAGAGAAACCCTCCTGCCGACATGGTGGTAGAATCCATAAGTTTGATTCCGAATCAAATGCTCAACCCAGGGGTCGACGTCCATACCGATGAGCACCTCGCGGAAGGCTTCGCTGCTGATTTTGAGCGTCGTTCTCCCCGGAGCGCCCATGCCGACGCAGATTAGTCTTGAGGGGTATTTTTTATTATTCCTGTCTTTGGAAGGGAGGTCCTGGAAGAATCTCCCCAGCTCGGACTGGCGAAGCGTCCCCCGGTGGGATTGTAGTGTCTCATTTTCTGATTCTGAGGGAGCCGAAGAAGGGGTCGATTCGATCCAAAATGCGGGGAATTCGGTCTCAGGCTGCGGCTCAAACTCGAGGGGGAATTCGGGGCAATTCCTCGCCAATTCCCGTAGACCATCCATGATACCACTATAATTTTGGATGTGGCGGTTTTGTAAAAGAATCAAAGTGTTAATACTAAGGGAGTTGAGGGGACAGATCAAGATGTTTGATGCGTGCACGTGCTGCGGCTGAAGGATTCTCGAGCTGAAATCGCGCAACTACACTAGGCCACAGTCTGCAGGTTACACCAAGGCAGACACACCACCCTGCACAGCATCTGTTCATATTTACTCAGCTTGCAGTTGTCAAACACAAACAAAAAGCCGCATAAAAAACCTGTAGACAAATGTAAAATTTCTGTTTTTCAAACAGATCAACAGTCTTGACATTCTCCATTTAAAGTTTCGAGCCTCGTCACATACCCCAAGTACATTTTACATGCAGGTACCTAGGTAGGTCAAATCAAGGCTTCACCCCCCAGCAGACCAAAAACGGAAACTCCATCTGCTTTTCCATCTTTCCATTTCCCGGTTCTGTTTCCACCATCTTTTCCATGGTAAATGCCGTCTCGACTTTTACATATGTAAACCCGGCCCGTTCCAACCACTGTTGTATCTCTGTCCTTTTAATCCCATGGCGTTGTACCCCCGCCATGCGCGATTCCGGATGAAACCTCCGCGCTTCAGGTCCGAAATCTTCATAGTCTGTAACCATGACGGTTCCGCCGGGTTTTAAACATCCATGTATCGTGTTGAATAACGCAGACAAATCGGGAATGTGATGAAGCACGAGGTGCGAAATCACCAGGTCGAATCGCCTCCCCTCTCCTCCTTCGGGAATGGGTTCGCGAGTGAGGGTGCGAGTGAGAGGATCGATTTGAATTCTTGGATCACTCGGGTTTTCCAAAAGAGCATTGACAGGAAGGATGTTTTTGACTTTGGGTTCCGTGGCAGCAAGTTTGGTTTTAAAAACAGAAATCATCCCCTCTGCCGCATCGACTGCCGTGAGCGATCGGACCGACGGCGCGATTAGCAGAGATAAAATTCCCGTGCCGCAACCGATTTCGAGAACGTCATAAGTTGAGAGAATTTCCGGGCCAGGAAGTCGCGAAAGGTACGCTGGGTGTGCGAGCTTGGTGGCGCGCAGCACGTCGGGTTGAGTGTCCCAGGTTAGGGCGTCATTGTTGAACCGTTCGTTGCCGTTGGACATTTTGATGTGATGCGGGGTTCAGTGGTGGTGGTCTGATAAAGGTTGAGATTAAGGTTGGGGTAAGTTGGTGCTACCTTTATAGTTTTGGGAAAGTAAGTGGTCAGTCAATCGCCGAGTCTCGGCCGGACGGACCGGAGCGCTCCACTTACCATGTTAACGCCGACGGAGAAACTAAACGAGCGGATATTGGCCTTGCATCAAGATGGGGAACTGTGTGGTGATTTCTACGTAGATATATAGTTCCTCTGATTGATTGGAAACATTCATGTACAAGAAGAAGACAGCGAGAAGAGAAAGTAGAAGAAAGTACACTGGATGAATACATGAATGAATACATGAATGAAAGCTCAAACTGAAAAGTACTGAGCAACATAGCCAACCTCCATCATGGAGCCATAGCCATCACGCGTGTTCCCATCAGGGTATCCAGGCTACATGTATATATACCAGTCAGTGTCCGTAATGTCAGTGAGTTGGAGTTGAGTGAGGCCCAACTTACCCAGTTCCCACCAACCGCAACATTGAGAATAAAAAACAGGGGCTTCTGCGCCAGGCTTGCCCAGACGTTAAAGTCGCCAATCTGGTCGCCTCGAAGCTGGTGGAACTGCTGGTCGTTCATGTACCAGGTGATGGTCTCGGTCCACCAGTCGCCCGAGGAGCGATCCCAGACGATGCGCCAGCGTTGCCTACAACCTTATAGATTAATACTCTCCAAGCAGAGAGAAAAAGGAAAAGAAAAACTGAGGAAGACGAGGAAAGAGAACTCACCACTCCTGATTCGGAATCGCCACGGTAGCCCCCCGTCCCGTCGGCTCATTACAGATCCCATTTGGAAACACATGACAATGCGCGGTGCCATGGCCCGTCAACACGCCGTTCACCGTCTCGAGAATATCCAACTCCCCACAGCCCGGCCACCCTGTGCCATGACGGATGGAATCCCCTAGCAGCCAAAACGCCGGCCAGATCCCCTGTTTAGTAGAAGTCGGGTTTCCTCCAAAGCGGATCACGCCTTCGGCCATGGTACGGCCACCGGCACGGGGAGTAAAAGTATAGCGCGACTCAATCCTTCCTGAGCTCCAACCTTTTTCGGCGGAGGAATCTCGCCAGGGCACAATCTGGAGGGTTTCTCCCCCGGAAAGCTGGATCTGGCGGGGATTCGCGCGGTAGGTTTGCCATTCGTTGTTGACGCCGAGGTTGCGGTCGATTATGTCCCAGGTTTGCGAAGACGGGAGGCTTCCGCCGGATCCGGAAAAGGTGTCGGACCAGACGAGCCGGTAGCCGCTGTACCCGGGGGGTGTCCAGGCCAAGGTTGGGGAGATGGTGAGAAGAAAGGAGAGGAGACGCATCTTTCCGGAGATAAAAGTGATAGGGGTGGAGGGGGGGGATAGATATGGATGAGAGGTAGGGGGGTAAAAAAACACACAAAAAAGGTAAGGACAGGGGCTATAGAATAATAGCTTGGGAAAAGAAAAGAAAAAGTTGGGCAGAAAAGGAGTGGAAGAAGAAGAAAGAGAGCGACACTGACTGACTCTGCCAGTCAAAGTAGAACAGAAACAAAATCAGAGTATTGGCAGAATATATAACCTCAAAAGGGGCATGAGGGAGCCTCATCATGTGAGACCATCACCCGTCCCCTCCCCAACTCCCCCCCCCCCGGGCAGCAGCCCATATCAGACGAACTGGTGGAGGAATTTTCATAGAATAGAACGGAATAGGGGGTAAAGACTGGGATCGGGAACAGGCACATGGATGGTATGGTGCCTATCTGGCAGTGCCGCTTGGCAGTTGCAGTTGCAGTGTGCAGGCAGTTGCAGTGTTCACACCTGGCCTGTCACTTGTCAGGGGGTTATCTTGTGTATGTAACCTTCCTTGAAGGTAGCTTTCCCCGCGTCTGGTGACTTTGCATCTGTCCCTGTGCCTTGCCAGGCTTCCCAGTTATTAGCTTTGCCTCAGTTCGTAGGTCTAAGGTAAGTAGGTATTTGAGAAGGAGCAAAAGCATTTGATGGCCTGGGATACCCAGGTAAGAATGGTATTTGCGCGTTCCTTGGGTGTTTTGCGCCGCTCTTCGGTGACGGTTTTGATGCATGTGGAAATGTTGATTAGAGCCGTCGTGGTAAAGCGAGTTCTTTCATCTGTGCAAGTCAGTTTTGTTTAATTAGTCCATCTCACTTTATTGTTCTCAACTGAGAGCCGGACTAGGTTCGTTGCGGTTCCCCGCACTTGTCAAAAAGACAAAAAGAACCCGAAACCGACGTTAACCATGGAGACTTGCTGTAGCAAGACACTTGTCATGACTACCTACTTACCTGGAAAAGCCGAGGCTCCTCCCTCCCGAAGGATGTAATCCGTGCCACGCTGCTTGACATTGTTACTTTTGAGACGCGGCTAATAATTAGACAATTTCCGGTCCCGCGTCGGTGGGCTTCCCGCGAGCTTGGGGGTGGTATCGAGGCAAATCCGGGTTGAGGTTGAAGTCTCTCTCGATTAAATTTGGCCGAAGTGCAACATGTAAAAGAGCAAAAGGGTGAGCCATCGAGGTCAGGTAGTGACGTGAAGCACCTAGATCACACCGAGCTAGCAGATGCCGACAGCTCGAAATGACCCGGGCCGAATGACTTGAGAACTGGTGCGAAATACCACGTTTGAGCATCAGGTACCGACAAGGCGGGGTTGTGTCTCGGTGTTGGGGTTTCGATTGGGGGAATCTGAACGGGGGGGCGGCACATGGTCTTGTTGGCTGTTGTGGGGAAACTCGGAACCCCTGATGTGTGGCAAAGCCGTCGGTGCCATCACTTGACAGAAGTGGGATTTAATCCCGGTTGTGCCGGCGATATTCCCATCAACTTCTCTACTGTAGAGCTCCGATCTTCAGTGGAAGGGGTAACTGCCGCAACATTAAAGATCTTTCATCGGGGGATCCTTCCAGATCCGTGCTTTCTCGGAACTTTCCTGCGTCTTTGTCCGATTCGAATACTTAACATTGGAGAACCCAGCCATCAATTTGGCGATGATATATTATGTTGTTTATTGGGCGAAAAAAGAACAAAGCGCAATAAAGGAACGACACACTTCCGTAAAAAAAAAAAAAAAAAAAAAAAAAAAAAAAAAAAAAAAAAAAAAAAAAAAAAAAAAAAAATAAAAAAAAAAAAAAAAAAAAAAAAAAAAAAAAAAGGAAGAAAAAACACAATAACATTACTAGCTTACCACTGCCTGTGTTAGTCCTAGTCCTTTGTTGTGGTAATCCACGTCGTTAGCTAGACCTTTGTGACATAGTCGCTATCGTATCAGAGTCAAGAGGAGCAAGGGCGTGATGGTCGTCGCCTTGAGGATTGATTGCCCTTATTAAATGCCGTTCCTGCTTCTCTGTCAGTTTCTCCGGTTATTGTTGCTTGTTGGGTCCAAACTTGCCTCTCCATGTCGAAACGGAATGAGGTCTGGTCCTGGTCGTTGGTCGTCACTTTGAAACTGCTCTTGTCCGCCTTGAAGAGCTGGGGCAGGTAAACCACTCTGACCGTTTTTTGGAAGGTATTGGCATAGACATAGACAAACACCCCGGTCATTGTAGACAGTCGGGATATAGCTTTTGACATGCTCGATCGTGGGCTTCATTTCGGGTTGACGGTGTCATGGATCGAGGTCCGTAGAATCTAAGATCGGAAGTCAGGATTGGGCTCGATTGCTCGATGCACGCGTCTGTCGGGCCTCAAAATTCTGCAGCGAGTATTGACATGGCCAAGTTCATTCAGAAATTAAGAAATGGGTTGAGTATTTGGATATGGAATCGAGAGAAATCGACGAATTGGCAATTGACGTTACAGACATTGGATACACGCCGTGTGGCCTGTTGGGTTTGTGGAAGGAGCTATGGAAATAATCATGACGCAATCGCAACCTACACCTTTACCGCCCAACATTACCAGACCCTCAGGCCTGAAATCTGAGATGCAAAGAGTTAAGAGTGTGTGTGAGGGTTCAGCTTTAACTAGCGCCATCGCCTGATGTAGATCAATCCTTCCCATTCCGAACGAACCACTGCGCCGCAATTCTCTCATTGGCATATCGGTACTTTTTCTTGGTCCACTATGAGCAGCCAATCGATCTTCACAACGAGCTGTTTCAGCTTAGGCAGCCGCAATCCTACAGTCACTACAGGGCTCCAATCCCAGTTTCGGTGTAACATCAAACTCTAGCCATGATCCGTGTTGGATAAAATGGTACGACCACCCCGCGCCGGCCACTTCAACACAATGGCATCGACACGTCAAGATGGATCCTGTCTCGCCGTATGTTTCGCCCACACAACACCACGCGAACCATGCGAACCACGCGAACCACGCGAACGTCGAGACGACGAATGCATCCTACGGCCCTCTTCGCGGAACACATGCGCGAGGAATCGCACCGGCCAAGCAAGCGACAGATTCCTGGACCCACGTCGTCGAACATGAAACAACATGGCAACAATATGGAGCGGGGGGAAATGCGACAACTGTCTCTGCAAATGGGATCCCCGGCTGGCCACGAACCCCACAAATCCTCAAGCGGAATCCCTGGCTAACGACACTCTCTATCCTTGGAGATCTCATTCTGTTTTTTACCTGGATGGCCCTCGCTGCGTTTGCGATTGGTATTGCGAGGAGTTTTGGCCGGTCGCAGGCAGATTTGATGATTGGGGATGAATTGCTGTCGCAGGCCAAGATTATTGTAGGTTTGTTCTGAAAAAAGAAAAGGAAAACTTATTAACAATCCATAGACCCCCACGCTATTCCCCATTCTATTCGCCGCAACGGTCGGCCGGTTCAACAAACTCCTGGCTATGCAGCGCGTGGAGCGAGGAGAGCGTTTGGGAGTTCTCGACCAGTTACAAGGCAGCACTTCGTTTGCCGGAACCCTGATCACAGCCGCCACCACTCGCGGCGTGGGTTTTCTTACTGTCGGCCTCATTGTGATTTGGTGTCTATCGCCTCTTGGCGGCCAGGCGTCTCTCCGATCGTTTTATTATCATCCCAACATGACCGAGACCACCGGCGTCTTGACCTATCTGAGCGTCAACAACACCAACCTCATTCCCGATTTACCGGGCTTTGCTGACGCAAAGTCCCGAGCCAGCACTATTTTCACCACATCCATTACCAGTCCTAACCGAGTAAAAAGCTCTCCTATGGATCTCTGGGGAAATGTCAAGATACCCTCCATTGAAGCTCTTGCGAACTCGCCGACAAGGAAACCCAACCAGGACGGGTGGTATGAAATTGACACCGCCACTGGCGCAAACATTTCCGAATATTCCTCCCTAGTCGGGATTCCCATACGCAAGACGGCAGAAGCAGAAAACGGTTTCGCCCGCTTGAATCTAGAGACATCATACTGGACTTTGCAATGTTCACAACTAAACTCGGCCAAGGAGTTTCGGGATACTGCTCGATTACCACCGGAAATCGAACAGGCTATGAATAACCGCACAGGACCCTTGCCGCACAACTACACGTTGACGGGTTCGGGGTTACAAGTTTTTACCGATCGGAGTGCCTATCTGGATGTTAGACCGTTCAATGCGTCTTTTGCAGACAGGCCTCGTCGGTTACTAGTTGTCTTGGAAGATCACTGGCGGCTATTCGCAAACTGCACGGTCCAAACCACATTTGTCGAAAGCGAAGTTCTGTGCGAGAAAACCGACTGCGCAGTCAAACGAGTCAGAGAATCTCTGCTACAAAACCACCCCTCGCGTAACCTCACAGGACTGGATCTCGAGCGACCGCTGCTGTCTGCGTACTTTCGAAACCTCCTCGAAGCCGTACAGGGACGGAATTCCCGACCGACTCTACTTTCTTCGCATATCCTCAACGAACTGGGCGTTACCCCTTCCACACCGAATGATAATCGCAGCGATATCGCGCTCGCCAACCCGCGCGGGTTTTCAACGTTACTAGCCCAGAGTTTGAACACGTACTGGATGGCGGCCATTGGGCAGGATAACTTCATCACTAACCCTAGCGGGGCGAATTTCTCGGCGACGAACCGATCCCTCGTTTCCCAGGCTTTTGATATAAACTTCCAGAATGCCTCCAACGTAGTGACCTGGACGGGCTCCCCGATCTTTACGTATTCCCCCGCCTGGCTGTCAGTTTTGTTTCTCGCAGTGCTGATCCCCCTGTGTGCGAGCGTGGCGAATCTCGTGTTGTCGGTGTTTATACTCAAAGGGCCGCATTTGAGTATGAATTTCACTTCGCTGGTCAAGGATAATCCGTACGTTATGTCTACGCTGTCGGTACAAACGGGAGGTTCAGCCATGGGAGATTATGAAAGGAGTTATCTTTTGAGAAATCTCAAGGTAAGGTACGGTGATGTTGCACCGAGAGATCCAGTCGGGCATATTGCTATTGGGGCTGTTTCAGCAGATAGAGGTGGTGGGGTGGCGGGGTTGGATCGGACGCGGACGAGATATTATGATTAGGTAGCCAGCCAGTCCAGCCACCAGTCTTGAACTCCGAGTTTGTTAAATTAACGCAGTTCCAGGATCCTGTGATATATATACTATGATGACTTCTTTTTGAATCACCTGGGTAGCTTCCCGTGTCTAGAATCTCTTGCGCAGAATTTTGGCATTCTAGAGACTTAACTGTGGGGGGGATTTTTT
>Ga0247765_1001134_pt1 | contig 14626 bp, 13 predicted proteins | sample UWRJL106311C6_FD_179949 | JGI IMG/M metagenome (GOLD analysis project Ga0247765, IMG submission 179949) | Plant litter microbial communities from Arlington Agricultural Research Station in Wisconsin, United States - UWRJ-L106-311C-6 | ecosystem: Environmental > Terrestrial > Plant litter >... | reverse complement strand
TATTTTTAATTTTATTTTTAATTTTATTTTTAATTTTTATTTTTAATTTTAATTTTTATTTTTATTTTTTATTTTTATTTTTTATTTTTTTGGAGACTTGGCCTACTTGGCGGAGATGTTCAATGTTCTAGTTCTCGTTCTAGAGTTGGAATATCGTACAATGTTTGTCATCAAAAAGACCAGACACAGCCCTGATGAGTAGAACTATATTTTAGGATTGATCGGGCGGCCGTTTACGATTTCACCTACCAAGGTAGGTAGTCGGCGTGATAAACGCGGCCCGTCCCGGCAGAGGCAGACATATATGTAGGGATGACTGGAGGGATTCTTTGCTGCAACCCTTTGACGCGAAACATGAAACAGCAAAGAAAATCCCACCAGGGGGTATTCGTACAAAGTAAGTGTTTTCTATTGATAAGCGCCCCCAAGTCCCGAGAAAATGCCTCGTAGGGAGCATCTGATGTGAACGCCGCATCCTTTCGGTACCCATCCCACCCGCTGATTGGTCGCCTTAAAGTTGCTGCCTTCCGTCTGGTGTTCCGAACCAACATACGTACCCACAAAAAGCGCAAGCAAACATTTTGGTCTAGCGCATAAATTGACGGGATGACAATGGCCATCTGTCATTGCTACGGTCGGTGTGGCTTTGATTCCACACCCCATCCCATCCAGCTTTGCAAGGGATGGATGCTTCGGGGCCGCTAACAAGCATTTTCATTTTTTCTCCTTGACCGGTTTGATGGGGAGGAGATTTAGCACAGAGATAAACAGACTCTTATCCGGATTCCCGCACAGACTTGGGCTGGCAAAAGCAACCCCCCTCTCGCTTTTTAACGGTTGGGTAGGTAGGTATGCAATGCACACTATCAATTACTCCCGGTCCCTCTCCGGCCAAAAAGGTCACCATTCTCATCATTATCATCATGACGGCGTCCGTGCCAACACGCAAACCCCGACCAGCTCATCACATGCACATGCACATCATGCAACCCAAAGCTACTTCCATCATGACCATGATGATGCAAAAACCCCCAGCTCCAGCAGATCAAAGAGTTCGTCATTTAGTCTCGGACGACCGTTTCCCCGTCTCATAGACGCCATTTCCGATGGTTGGAGCTGGGAGCTGTTCTGCTTGGCCGTTTCTTGGGCGTGTTTAGTTGCCATTGGCGTTCTGCTCGGGGCTCACGATGGCAAGCCTTTCCCCACGGGTCCTGGCGGGATTAGTCTCAACGCCATGATTGCCATTCTCTCAACGGTAGCCAAGTCGAGTCTGATGTGCGTCGTCTCGGCTGTCTTGGGACAGATGAAATGGGATTGGTTCGAGGCGCAACCACGACGACTCGACCAGCTCGAGATTTTTGACGATGCGAGCCGCGGACCGCTGGGGGCGACGAGATTCCTCCTGGGGGGGACGGTCCGGTCTCTGGCGACGCTGGGGGCGCTGGTCATGATGCTCGGCCTTGCGATTGACCCGTTCGTGCAGCAACTGGTCGGTCGGGCGCAAATATCATTCTTTGTGCCCTCGAGCGAGGTCTGGACGGGGAAAATGTCCCTGCCGACCTTTTTCCCCGGCGGGTTCGCCGACTTACAGAGCGCCGAGGCGGCCTACTCGCCGTCCAACGTCATGGACTCGGATACCGACTATTTCAGTGCTCTCAACAGCGCCTTCTGGTCAGACGAAAGTCAATACCGCCGTCGCGCGCACTGCCCCTCGGGCGACTGCCAATTCGAGCCGTTTTCGACCTTGGAGTTTTGTGTCGAGTCAGGCAAGATGGACACGTCCACCATGGCCTGGAGATGTAACAACACGTTTGACCGAGCCAAGTTCAACAACTTGACGTTTGAGAACCAACTCTCACCCCTGACCGAGCCGGACGGCCAACCCCACGATTGGTGCGGGGGGTGGTTTGGGCCAAACAAGACCGACCCGATGGGGCGGAGAATCATTTATAACTGGGAAGCCACCGGTGCTGGTCCCGTCGCCAAATCCATGCCTACGCTCCCGGCGATCCACACGCCCATGTCCATTATCCACGACATCACCCTCGACAACCTCACGCTCAAGAAAGTGTCCCCCATCATCAAGCGCAACACCCTCGGCACGTTCGGCCATCTCCGCTTCAGTATCGGGCGGAAAAACGAATCCCGGCGCGTGACGCTGCATTCCGCCGAATGGGCGGTTCTCGGCCTGTGCCAAACCACGATACGCGTGACCGTGGTTAACGGAACCACGTTTGTCAGTCGCGATCGCGACCTGCAATTCGGCACGGTAATCGACTCTACTCGCACGGGAATCCCTCCGGACGACGGCTCTTATGCACAGTGTTTCACTCCGGACCCGTCTCTATCATTCCCTACAACCGCAGAAACCGAGACGAACTTGAAATTCCCGTACCCTTCCGGCCCGGTACGAACCCTCAACGAGATAAACTACACGGCCAACGCCGCGACATCTACATTCTGCGCGCAGCGCCTCGAATACGACACGGAGATTAAACGGCGCATGCGCGGGGCGATCCTGCTTGCAATTCGCTATAACCAGACCCTTGGGAATTTCAACGCTACAGATCCAAAAACCTGGAAAGAAGCCATGGGATTCAATGCGGTGAGACGGGAATTCGATCCGATTGGCGAAGCGAACATGGGAAGTGAAGAGATTCATCGAAGGGTTCAGGAGAAAGGCCTAGCGTACATGGTGAGGTCCGTAACCGGGGCGTTTAACAATATCTCCCTGGCGAGAAGCGAGGAACGCGTCACGGGAAGTATAAGGGTTACCGAAGTCGTAGTGAGCGTGAGATGGGCGTGGTTGATATTGCCGTTGGTGTTGGAGGTGGTGGGGCTGGTGCTTTTGGTGTTGGTGTGGTGGAGGAGGGGAAGAAGAACGGTAGGAGAAGGGGGAGTGGGAGTGGGGGCGGGGGTTTGGAAGACGTCGATTTTACCAGTCTTGTATCATGGGTTGGAGAGAAATGACCCAGCGCTAAGAGGAGGGAATTGGATCAAGTTGTCGGATATGCAAAGCGCGGCGAGGAGTAGGCAGGTGAAGTTACAGGATAGACCGAGGGAAGATGGGAGGGCGGTTTTGGCTGCTGGGTGAGAGGAGAATGCATCATGATATGCGATTTAGCGGTTTATGATAACGAATATGACACGAATCTCATCAGTGTTAAAAATTGAACATTATTAGTGAACTGCCTGCCTTTCTATGGGCACGATCTCCGAATTCTTCCCATGTCAATTATCCCCTTCACTATTTCTAGAATAGTATAATTCTTGGCCTAATGGCCCTCTTCGAACTCTGCTGCAACATACCCGTGAACCTCGCATTAACACCACCCCAACCCCTTCTCAACTTCAATGTCATCCACAAGCCTTTCCCACATAACCTTCCACAACTCTTCCGTTGCTCCGTACCTAAGACGAAAAACCCGCTGGTAAGAACAAACACCAAGTCAACATCACCTAATCACGAGTTCAAAGCGCGAGTTGGGCCCCGAACGCCTGCCTCTTGCCCGCAAGTGCTTACGTAGCTTCTATTTGTATGTGACCCACTCAAACACGATTGTGGTCCAGCTCGCAAGCAGCACACTCTACGGGTTGGCGACCTTGGAAATCAGCAGCCTCATTGGCGGGATCAGTTCAACATATACTGCGGGCCGGTACAGCAACTCCTACCACTCGACGTGATTGACGCTCCATAATAGTGGTGCCTAGATGAGTGGCTTGCCATATTCAAATCAAGAGGGGTATCGGTAGTAGGCGATCGTCACACGCTTGCGGTGACAGAATCACTCTTTTGCGGCTGGGAACAGAGGTAGTTCTTGAAGCGCCATTGGGAGGGGCCCAGAAGGTCAGGCAACTCACAGATCAACGACGACGTACAGATTTAAACCTGTCATGGGTACTTTTCCTGAACAGCTAGGACACTGGTGATAACAAAATGGAGAGACTGAACAGTGCGTTCCATAGTGGAGAAATTCGGCACATACCCTTCGTTTCAACAGGTAACACATCGGCAGCCGCCAAAATCCGTCGACAACATTGGAAACAAGTCCCCAGTCGATCATGCAAATTGTAATCGCACAACCATAGCACCTTTCCCAGCTTGATCACATCCATGACCACAGCTCAAACCTTGAGGATACCCCACTCCTCCCGATCCAGCATGGACTGAACCGTATCCACCACGCTCTTCTCCAATCCAATGTAATTCAGACCCAACACCTTCTTCGACTTGGTCGTGTCATATTGCCAGTGATCATCGGGGAAGTCATCCTTCGTATCAAAAGGCGGAAGTTTATTCCCCAGCTGCGGGAATCCCTTTCGGATGATCTGAGAGATTCGCGGGTTCGAGAAGAAGCCTCCGACAAGATAAAAGCGGTTCCCACCCGCCTCGGGCACTGAGAGAGCGCGCACATGGGCGAGGGCGACATCGCGGACGTCCACAAAGGTGAAAACGGGTGCGGTGGGCTGGACTCCGCTTCGCATGTGTCCGAGAATAAGATCGCGGATGCGGTGGTTAGATGTGTTGAGATTGTCAAGGTTATCGAGGCTCTTGGGCACGGGACCGAACGTGTAGGTGTTGTTGATGGTGACAAGATCAAAGTTTGGTTTCTCGCTAGCGATGAAATGCCATGCGGCCTCCTCGGCGAATTTCTTCATGTAGGTTAGTGATAGACTTCCAGGGCGAGGACGACGCTCACCTTGCTGGCGCGATACGTGTGCATCGGATCCATAGCTTGATCCAATGTCACATCTGACCAACTCGTTTCGTCGTAGACCTTGGGGTGGTTGGGCGGGTTGAGGATGGCGGCCGAGGACGACGTGATCACCACCCGCTTGACAGTAGGAGCGTAGGCCTTAGCCGACTCGAGGATTCCCGTGGTACCCCTGATGGCGGGGTCCAGACAGTCCCTGACAGGGTCGTCAAACTGTAGCTGGTAGGGTGATGCGGTGTGGACGATGAAGTCGAAAGGCTTAGATTTCATAACCTGCTACGATCAACAACGTTCTAATGCCAAGAGGGTCGGTTTACCTCATCGAATGCCCCGATGTCAGCAACATTACCAACAACAGCAAATGTAACCAAATGCTGGAGATGCGGGTCAACGCCCTGAATAATCCGGTTACCCTTTTCAACAGAGCGAGCCGTCACGACGACATTGTAACTAGATGGTCAGAGTAGAGCAAGCGGGCGTGTTGATGACTTACCCGTGATCAAGCAAGACGTCCAAAACATGGGAGGCAATGAAGCCCGTCCCCCCTGGAGGTGTCAGCTCGAAGCCATTCGCATGTATCATGCTCGCTTACCTGTCAATAGGACTTTTCCTGGATTTTGGGCTTCTTCCTTCACGGCTGGCATTTTGACGTGGAATTGCGAGATATCAACAATCTGTGAGGGATCGGAGGTGCCGGTGCTGCAGTTTGTAGCGGCCCTGCGCCGAGTCAGACTGTTATAACAGTACAACGAGCATATGCCGGGCTTGACTCTATCGAAGTCCAGCGAACGCTATATCTCCAGTTGATGATTTAGCGAAAACGGCGTATTCAATAGTCACGACGTAAAGTCTCGTTTAGCGTATGCGCGTCCGTCCTACGTCGCAAAATCCGATGGAATGACGTTACTTCCGGGGGTCCGAAGTTCCCCCACCCAACACCCGATGAGCATGGCACCCCACTCTTTGGGCCTAAAAAACACACACCAACGAGACCACGCGACGCTTACTGACGCCTCAAACTGCTTGACTCGCCAGGGTCAAATCCCCATCGTGCGCCTGATCCGAGCGAGCCGTTGAATCTTGTCAGGCCAACCCCTTCTACCGCTGTCAGCTCGGTTTGCATCATCAACCTCCCCTCGTCCCAACCGGCATCATCGCCATGCCTTCTGTATTAAACCAAACCGGGGATGGCCCTGTCTCGCCCTCCTTCCACGTTGCCATCATTGGCGCCGGCATCACCGGCATCAACCTCGCTCTCGGCTTGCAGGTGCGCGGCGTGAAGTTTACACTTTACGAACGGGCAGCGGGGTTCCGTGAGATCGGTGCCGGAATCGGCTTCAGCCCCAATGCCGAGCGCGCCATGGAAATCCTCGATCCGGCCGTGCGAGCAGCCTTCAAGCGCGTCGCCAACCCCAATGGCGAGGATTACTTCCAGTGGGTTGATGGATACAAGACCGATGAGTTGTTATACAAGCTGCATGTCGGCAAGGACGGCTTCCAGGGCGGTCTGCGCTCCGAGATCCTCGAGGAGTGGGCGAAGATGATCCGGAACCCGGAGGAGGCGGTCCGGTTCGGGAAACAGCTTGATACTATCACCGAGAACGATAAGGAAGGACTTTTGATTCGCTTTACCGACGGGACTACAGCAACTGCAGATGTGGTCATTGGGTGTGACGGTATTCGCTCGCGAGTGCGCCAGCTCCTGTTAGGGGAGGCCAATCCCGCGTCGCACCCACATTACACTGCAAAATACTGCTTTCGTGCACTGATCCCGATGGAAAAAGCGGTGGCAGCCGTGGGCGAGTACAAAAGTCACACGCGCTTCATGTACAACGGACGGGGCGCGCACCTACTCACGTACCCTGTCGGCGGGAACAGTGTGCTTAACGTGCTTGCGGTGCTGTCCGACAGCAAGCCCTGGCCCGATGCAGCCCGGCACATGGCGGTTGGCTCCAAGCAAGAGGTTCTTGATGCTTTTGCCGACTGGCATTCGACAGTGCGGAATATCGTCGCTCTCATGCCAGAGAAAATGGACAAGTGGGCGGTGTTCGACATGGAGGAGTTCCCTGCGCCGACATACTTCAAAGGGCGCGTGGCTCTTGCGGGAGATGCCGCGCATGCGACGGGCCCGCATTTGGGAGCTGGAGGAGGGCTGGGAATCGAAGACGCTCTGGTGTTGTCGTCGCTGCTGGAGGCGGTGGCCCAGCGGGTTGATAGCTCGGGAGACAGAAAGGCACTCGTGGAAGCGGCGTTGGATGCGTATAACCAAGTGAGGTATGAGCGGACACAGGCTGTGGTGAGGGCAACAAGACGGGCTTGTTTGCTGTTCCATTGGCAAGTACCCGACGTGGGAGGTGACGGCGAAAAGTTCGGACAAGCCATCACGCCCCTGTTCCACAAGGTTTGGAACTTCGACGCCGAGTCCATGGTATGGGATGCGGCACAGAAGTTGAAGGGGAAGCTCGAGGCGCAATGAGGATTGGGATCTTGGCTTGATCATGGGGTGGCAAGTGATAGCAAATCGCAAGCGGTCAGTGCAACCACCCGACGCTGTGCAACATAAACGGCCGTAGGATCTTAATAGGAGACCGAGCTTCGCCGGGACGGGGATTGAACCAAGCGAGGGAAGTGCGGAAGTACTTACCGATAAGTCCTTTGTTATTGTTGAAATTCCTGTGTTCCCGTGGAGCGATCTTGAAATACTCAATCTGGGGGTCATGGGTAGGTAGGCGAATTTTGGATGCTTGCTGCCAGTTTTGCGTCTTCAAAGTGCAGCAGAGGACAGCAAAGAGGCCCGCGCCCCTCTAGGCCGATTGTGGGGTCAGCTGGCTCGACCATTCTTTCTCGTTCTTGCCTTCCTGGGCACTCTCCAGTGGCTTAAGACGCGTTCCTTCCTGAAGTCAACAGGCATCTGGGTCTCCCGTCATCAACGCGCCACCACGTGATCAATCCTTGCTCCGTGCTCGGCCCCTTGCTGGTGAAAATTCAGAGCCCTTTTACTCGTCCGCACTTTCCTTTGTCCGGGCTTTTCATGTGCCTGCGTTTCCAGAGTCCTCCTGAGGGAAAAATTCTTTGCCGTCTTGGATACCCACAAACGGCCCGGCCGCACTCATGCGCTCGCGAACATGGTCCCGCTGGTGGCATCAGCTGCTCGATGACCGCCCAGTCCTGCAAGCCCTCGACAAGCGAGCGCGTGCGTTTCTCCCACACGCCAATTTCATTACGATTCATTACGCTTACTTCATCATCACCTGCCTCGTCGCATCTGTCGTTTTCTGGGCCTCGTCCACCTCGTTCCCTGTCAGCTATGTTGACTCGTTGTTTCTCGTCGTTTCGGCCATGACCGAGTCAGGACTCAACCCCGTCAATCTCAGTCAGATCACAACGTGGCAGCAGGTTTTACTCTGGATTCTCATGGTCATTGGAAGCACAGTTTGGGTCTCAATCCTCACCGTTCTTGCTCGAAAACGGGCCTTTGAGCGCCGTTTTGACGCCACTGTCCGGCTCGAGCGGGGCCGTGCTCACCGTCGCCGCGAGACGCTGAGGGCGCTGCCCGTGGTGGACAGGATTTTGTCGGTGCGCAGAGCCAGCAATACGCCATCCAAAGCTTGTGATGACCAGTCGACCCCATCGGGTGCGGACCCTGCCGGCGGTCATCCAACCCAAGCCACCCATTCCAGCAGTGGTTGGACCATGACGGATACTATTGACTTCTCTCTCGACGAGAGTGCTCCTGTTGGCGGCCACGTCGTGTTCGCATCAACGACACAGCGGGATGCAGTATCGTCCCACCCATCGCCGCATTTCAACAGCCCGTTCGCCAGAAGAAATGCCCAGGCATCCTCTATTGAGGGAAAGGATGGCATTCACGGTTCCACCCACTGGCGCCATATCCTCACGAGGAAGACTGTTGGTCGCAACGCTCAGTTTCATGGCCTCAGCCGGGATGAGAGAGAGCGACTGGGCGGCTATGAGTACCGAGCCTTGAAGATGCTTGCCATCATCGTTCCACTCTACTCATTTTTGTGGCAGTTTCTAGGGGCTGTCACGCTTGGCGCCTGCATTGCCACCAACTCGCCCGAGATCGCCACGTCCAACGGCGTTGGTGCTTGGTGGTCTGGCGTCTTCTACGCTGTCTCTGCCTTCAACAATAACGGCCTGTCACTCATCGATCTCAATATGATCCCTTTCCAACAGGCCTACTTTGTGCTGATCACTATGAGCTTTTTGATCCTGGCAGGCAACACAGCCTACCCAATTTTCCTCCGTCTCATCTTCTGGTCTATTTGGAAGACCCTTAAGCTCACTACGAACGACGACGCCTTTTTCGATATAAAGGCCACGCTGGAGTTTGTTCTCAACTACCCGCGCCGCGTCTACACCAACTTGTTCCCTTCACGGCCAACCTGGTGGCTCTTGTTCATGCTCATTCTTCTCAACAGTATCGACTGGCTCTTGTTCGAGGTCCTGAATATCGGGAACCCTATCACCGAGGCCATCCCACTTGGCCCCAGGGTTCTAGATGGTTTGTTCCAGGCCATAGGTGTGTGCCGTCCCCCTGTCCATTTGTTCGAAGATGCAGCTAACTCTAGCTCCAAGCTGTGAGAAGCGGTGGCTTTTATGTCATCCCGATCTCAGCTGCCTACGCCGGACTCCAAGTCATGTACGTTATCATGATGTACATCTCGGTGTATCCGGTGGTGATCACAATGAGGCACTCTAATGTGTATGAGGAGAGATCACTTGGCATCTACGCCGACGACCTCAAGCGCGATTCTGATCCAGAGGAATCCGGGACCTGCTCTACACTTGGCACAGCCCTAATGCAGTCGCTGTCATTCGAAGGGGTTGGCGTACGCACGGCACCAAACAAGAAAGAGGATCGGATATCCTTCGTCAGCCAGCAGATTCGCAGTCAGCTTGCTCACGACTTATGGTGGCTTGCCCTTGCGGTATTTGTTATCACGACCATCGAAACCGGTCATTTTCTCGGAGACCCCATCACTTTCAACGTCTTCAATGTCCTCTTCGAAGTGGTTTCTGCGTACGGTACGGTCGGCATATCAACCGGCCTACCTGACCAGAACTACTCATTTTCCGGTGCCTGGAATGTCGGAAGCAAACTGGTGCTCTGCTTGGTAATGCTGCGGGGCAGACATCGTGGCCTACCTGTGGCTCTTGACCGCGCTGTCCGGCTCCCTGGCCAGCAACTGTCTTTGGAAGAAGAGGAAGATTACCAGATTCGTGTGAGCAGGACCTTCCGGAGACCTGGCGAGGGCGGGGAGCTGCACGATGGATCCCGAATCTGACTGGGCAATGGTCCAAAGCGGCATCCCGGGAGAGTCTAGACCTTCGGCCGCCCCACTCGTAACGGGGAGCATCCAACCAGCCAGTCAGGGTTGCAGTTGGTAGTGGCTGTGCCACAGGTGCATGCAGAGCAACCAAGTTGCCGGCTTGTTACCCCTCTTGTCGCTACTAAGCTTTACCACGCCGAGAACTACCTGAGCTTAGCTGCCGGATAACCTTGGCGGGGTAGCTCCAAAACTGCAAGGATCATGGAACCTGCTTTGTACCTCTCGCCACAGCAAAGCTCTGCAGCTCCCAGTCATGTCAAACTCCTACTGGACGAGGCCCTGTGGAGTATCGATGGTGCAACTGTGGGATTGGGAGGCCGCCCGTCGGCTTCGATCGCTCACGGGCGAGTGGGGGTAACCAGAGCCGATGCATATCAACACTGTTGAAGAAAGGCTCCGTCCACGACTCATTGCAGACACACTCATCTCATACTTCACTTGGCCAACTCATGGACATACGAAAAGCGACCGCCGCCGATATTCAGGACATTGCAAAGGTCCTCCTTGCCGCCACTGCTTCCGAGAGCCAGTGGCTGTATTGCTTTCCCTCTCGCCGGGAGCACCCCGAAAAGCACGAGTCGCGTGTCAAAGCAGCGCTTGAATTATGCTTATCCACACCTGATGGCTGGATCGTCGCAGTAGCAGAAATTTCTCAAGGTCGAGGTCAACATCCCAAGCAGATCGTGGCAGTGGGGATTTGGCAGACGCAAGCACCGGATCCCAAGGGCCATGGCAAGAGCGACGCACCTGAGGATTCTTGGAGTCAACTCGTGGGGTCGGATACCCAGGAAGGGAGCGACTGTCATCCGTCGCACCTCACAACCTTCATGAGCGCATCGGCCCTGGGGAGGGAAAAATATCTTCGCAAATACGACCCGCAGATACACTTGCACATCCTCGCCACCCATCCAAATCATCAGAAGTTGGGCTTTGGTAAAGCACTCTGCAATTGGGGAATCAGCTGGGCTTCTGAGAAAAAGATGACTGTGTCAGTCATGGCGAGTTCCAAGGGATACATTTTCTTCTCGGGCATGGGCTTTCGTGATGTGGGTTACGTGACAGTCAAGGCAGAAGGGGAAAGTGAGGATCGTGCTCTCAAAGCCATGGTTCGCGTTGCAGGGCCTGAACGTCGACGCTCCTCGGTGTTGCACTTTCTTGGTCTGGACTGAGCGGGGGGGTGGGATTGGGACTTTGTATGAAAGCTTTTCCAAGAGTTGGTATTTCTATCATGATCCATTCTTCCTATCTCAACTGCTGTGCGCGACAGCCCCACTCTGTCCCAGATATCCAACCTAGCCCTCCAGAAACTGTCAAACATTTGCGGGTGTCACATTGCTCTGAGAAACTCCCGCACCCTTCCAAGTTGGGTGTCGTTTGATGGCGGTCACATGAACACACTACTTCTTCCTAGGACTCAAGGCCACTAGGGTATCATCGTATGCAATCATGAAGGATCTCCAAGTATACCATCTCGGTTTCTCTGGCTCAACCAACCGCACGTCGTACTCCATCAGCACGCGGCCCACCATAGCCTTGAGGACGGCAACACCAAAGAAGCGGCCAGGGCTGTAAACGTATCTCAATCAGGAACTGCCCAACATTATACCGCGTGCAATCAAGATGGAGGAGAGGAGAGGGTAGGCGCGGGAGGAGAGGAGAGAAGAAGAGATAAGAGGAGCGAAGAAAGGAGAGAGAAGAGAGGGGAGAAAAGACGTGAAACATAGGTAGGTAGGTAGGTAGGTAAACATACCAACTGATTTTTCCCGCTCCAAAAACATGCCAATTCTCATCAATATCCGTCATCTTGGAAGGCGCCTTTTGTCTCGGCGCATCATTATCCACCCATTCTTTCCCACTATTTTCTAGGGGATGAGTGTTGAGCTTGTCGAGTGCTTCGTGCGACGCGAATCGGAATCCGGAAAATTGCTGAGGAGAAGGATAGTGCAGCGGGTTCTGCATCACGGGCTTCACGGGCGTGCTGATGCAGTCGCCAATGTTGACGACCGTGCCGTCGGAAAAGGTGAAGGGCTTCATGGTTTCGCGGCGAGCAGTTTCTGTACATGCAATTACACTCGGGTTAGTTTTTTAGTTTTTTTTCCTTTCTGTTGTTGAAGGCCGAAGGGGTTATGGTGATGTGGATGGAACTTACGGGCCTCAACGACAGTCAGACGGGAGGATTCTTTGAGGAAGCTATCGAGGAGAGGAAGTCCCTGGCCGGATTCCACAAAGGTTTCAAGTTCGGCGGCGAGCTCTTCGCGGAGAGGTGGGACGTATTCGGGGTGGAGAGCGAGGTCGTGGATTCCAAAAAGGGCGGCCTGATATTCGCAAAAAGTCAGAGACACTGAATTACCTGAGGGGAGGTGACAGCACTTACACATTGAAGGCCATGCACAGCGCCAAACCACAGAACCAGCACCTCTTGGATGACACGCTTACCCGACCAAGACTGGTTGGGCGAACATTCCAAGATCCATTGGATGACGTCGTTCTATCACCTGTCAGTTTTGCGTTCCATCTCTCATCTGAGAATGAAGAAAGAAAGCTCACATATTTCGGAACTTTTTGTCCCCGCTTCGCCCGCTGAAGATCCAACACCCGTTCATCCGCAATTGGCACGAGAATCTCCATTAGCGTGTGATAATGCTTTGTGCGATACGCAACGATCCGTCCAATGATACTGTCCCCCAAAAAACCAGCCACCTCCACGTCAGCAGGGAGCCCCTATCCCAGCATAATATCCTCTCTGACTCGGATTCGGAGACGAGGAATGAAAAGGAAAGGAAAGGTAGAGAAGGACAAAAAACTCACGGAACAAGCCACCCCGGCGCCGCCCGTATAATCTCGGCATGCACCACCGTCTCTTCAATATAATGCAGCGCGGCGTGGAGGAATTTCTCATTCTTGGCTAGCTCTTCGCCAAAGACGGCGAAAGCGCTACATTGGACAGTGAGATCCATGATTAACGGGCTGAGGGGGACGTGTTTCGAGCCTGTACCACCCCGTGTTAGCCATGTGTAGGTACCTAGGTATCTCTCGTTGACTGTAACAGAGATTGAAAGGTGGAGAACCAAGGATAGGACATACCGTCGGCCTGCACCGGTCCCGGGTGGGCAGTGTAAAACTCGCCGATGCGCATGCGGATTAGGGTATCGATCTTGGGCAAGAGGACGGGAATGTGTCGGGTGAGGAGAGTGCGAAGAGCCTTGACGAATCCGAGACTTTCGAACCCGCGGATGCTGTGCCATTCGAAGCCGTTCATGGTGTATTTCGGTTGGAATTTCTTTACGAATGAGTTTTGTAAGCATCTAGTCTAGTCCAGTCCAGATTTTGCTGTCCCGCGACGGGAAGGCCGCCATCTTCATTCATGTGGCTGTCATTATTTGAAGGAAGTTCGCAATCTCTTTTTGTCTGGAATGAAAGAATGAAACAGAGAAAATGAACTCACAATCTTGGAAGCATGCTGCAATGACATGACATCGTCCCCCGCCGCATCCATTTCCGCAACATGTTTTGGCGACGTGATAAACACATAGCGGGCCTCTGGTGCCAGAACCTCAAAGGGCATGCCGTTGGACTGGGCATAACCTTTATCAATCATCTCTTGGCCATGAAATAAAAACGCCCAGGCCTGCCGTCGGCGACGGATATACTCTGGCAGATTGAAACCTTTTGGAGAAAAGAGGCGCTCGAGGAAAATCAAGGAGAGAAGGAACAGCACGAGGATACCTCCTCCAGCGGCGGCATTATTCTTGGCGAAGAAGAAAGCGTCGGGGAGGGAGCTATCGCCCCAGAATGTTTTGGCGGGGAGCAAAGAGGAGGACGGAGACTCGGAGGAGGCTGGGATTTGGGTATCCGCCATGATGAAAATGAGAAACTATCAAGCGGAAATAGACTAGAGGCTGGGAGTTACAGGGAGGGCTGATGGCTCCCCACATTGACAACAGCACTTCTACCCAACTCTTTATACCAGACACGTCACAATTTCCTCGGCAAGAGGGTCCTTTTTTCTAACCCCTCGTTTACCCAAAATCGCCATCCGACAAGATAGCGGAAAAAGGATACCCCCGGATGTCTGGTCATGTACTAACGAGGCGCTGCTGTTGAGCGGGCGGCAAGGCCTCCCTGCATTCCACATTCCTCATTCTGCATTCCGCATTTCGTGGACACTCTACCAGAAATAGCTAGGTAGTGATCAAGTTGCAAGTTGTGCGTGCTGGCGCTCCTGTCCTTGATTCAAGGGGGGTGTTGAAACTAGTTCTAGGAACGAAATAACCAACCCCCTTAGCGATCTGCATGGGGAGCAGTTTTTCGCCTTGTTGCATTGGTTGAAATAATTTACGAGCTCCTAAACCCCTTACCTATATGGTCAACGGTAGGAAACAGCCTGCCTGCCGGGGAAGGTAACATGCCATAACACACACAGTCAGGGATTGGATTGATCTTCGGCTTTAGCTGCCTTCAATGGTGATTCCCAGTGTACAGCATCTCGAGCCGCTAGACCAAGAACTTTTTGTTCACATATTTATCGCTCATAAAAAAAAAAAAAAAAAGCAGTGT
>Ga0247765_1001133_pt1 | contig 14632 bp, 10 predicted proteins | sample UWRJL106311C6_FD_179949 | JGI IMG/M metagenome (GOLD analysis project Ga0247765, IMG submission 179949) | Plant litter microbial communities from Arlington Agricultural Research Station in Wisconsin, United States - UWRJ-L106-311C-6 | ecosystem: Environmental > Terrestrial > Plant litter >... | reverse complement strand
GGGGGGCAAAGCGTCAATCATGCTCAACATTGAGACTCCAGTCTGCGAAGGGTCCCAGACATGCGCGAGAGCGATAGATAGGGAGTGAAGACAACAAAATGGAAATGATAACTTATATACGACAGCCACATATCTCTCATCAAAAGCAAAAGACCCAACCAGCGCCATGACGATATCCGTCGCGAGGATACCCACACCAACAATATAGAATATCATTCTTTGTGTGTGTTCGTGTCTTTTGGTGTCTAGAAAAAAAGAAAGAAAAAAAAGGAAATTAGCAAATTTCCAACTCTTCCAATGCAGCGGCAGTGAGTACAGTCAAGTAAAGAAGCATCATCTCGTACCCGTAGGCGGTGAGTGAACATAAACTTCAACCTCTCTACACCCTCCACACATGACATGTCCACACCTCCCTCGCACTGCCGTCATCGTGCCGCCTACCCCTGGAAGGGTTTTCGTTCCGAGTCCTGCACATGTCATGGCGGCTGGCTCGTTTCGTAGGCCGCAGTGGCAGCATTGCCATTTCCATTTCCACCGTCTCCATTCCCCTCGCATGTGATTGTGTGAGTGTGAATGCGTAGGTGTGTGTGGGTGATGGTATGGGTAGTCGTGTGAATGACCGTATGTGTGTGAGTGTGTGGGTGGGCGTGAATGTGTACGTGAATGTGGGTGTGAGTGTAAATCTGAATGTTCATGTGAATGTGACTGTATATGTGGACAAGTATGTGAACACGCATGTGGACACGCATGAGCAAACGACCAATCATACCACTCACACCCGGTATTGCTACAAGGCTTGGATGTCGTCGTCATCCGTGGCTTATCGAGAACGCGACGGAGCCGACCCATGGAGTTGGGTGGAAAGTGCAGGTTAGCGTGCGGACAGTAGGTGAATATTGTGTGCGTGTGTCCGCACGAGTAGGTGGTTTTGTTGGTGCCGCACATGGTCAATGTGCTGTGTTTTCTCACAGAGATAAGAGTAGTTCTTGGGGTTTTCTGGTCGTTTGTATGGGAAATGAAGAGTGGAGGTTAGCTTGGGCTTTGATTGGAGACCGTTGAGTTTGTAGGCTTCTTGTTTGTGTCCAACTTGGATGAGGCAGGAAGGCGAGGTGGTGGGGAGTGTATTGTGTACCATTGTAAAACGACACCAGACGTCGAATCTTCCATGGCAACGTGGAGGTTCCCGTGTTGCACTTGTCATACTATCCCACGGTCTTCAAGGCGGGGTTCAAGTTCCACGCCGTTCCCTACTGATATCAAGCACTAAATGTCTCGTCGAATCGTGATTTCAGAGGTTGAACATTGAGCGGTAGAACTCAGCAAGCCAAGTGGAATTCCACGGACTCACCCAGAAGCACAGCAGCTACACCGGGACTAAGCATAACCTAGGCTGAAGAAATGGTTCGAAATCATCCACAGCTTCCAGTACATTAGGGGGGTGCGAGCGGCAACGTTGGTGTCGCTACGGGCTGACGACGGACGGGGTTGGTGAATAATACCCTAAGCCAAGGCGCCAGTCTCTATCCCAAGGTTGTATTCTTCTCGCTGCGCTGGTGGTGGTGATTGGGATGGAACTCGGTAGGTGAGGTGGGGAGGGATGGAGGCAAAGGTAAACCGTAAATCGGCTCGAGCCAGATTCTCACGTTTATTACCTTACCTGGGTGCCGACATGTATAATAGCGCTATTTCTTCATTGATTCCACTGAAAGTGGACAGGTCGGGGCTCGATCCCGGCGGACCTTTGCCTCCAGTCAACAGTAGACATCCCAGACAAATGTCAACAAGACAAGTCGGGCCGGTGTGCATGTGGTGAAACTGGCGCAAGATCAGCGCGCTCACCAAACCAAACCAGGCAAACGGCGCCCTATATTTGCCTGGATTTGTAGAAAAAAAAGTTGCGTGTTTGAGTTAATCCAGTAGAGAAAAAAAGGTTTGTTTACCGGGTTTGCGCCAAATATCAACTCAAACGGCTGACTAATATACGGATAATAATTATATCGCTCCGCCCAAGGACCGAAAACACTGTGAAATACTATCTACAATCACAAACTACGTTCTGAATAGCTTCACGAACCCGTGCTTCTAAAGTAGTGCTTCGTTACGAGGAACTCGCCTACTACTACCTCAGACATACCCTGCCTTTAGCTTGTTAAAAGCAACTTGGCGAGGTTAAAAACACGCTTATACTTTGCAGACATCCCTAGTATTAACAATAGCGTAAAAGCCATTTTGAATAGCCTTGGAAACCGACCCTCGTTATCCCTCCACCACCGTATAAGGTCCTGAACTTAATAAGGCGGCTTATTTAAATAAATGGAGACCTCGTCAATAACGTTGTTTTCCACTACAGGCAGCTAATAATTACCTGTAATGTGACCTGCGAAACCCCGCCGCAGCGCCTGCGCAGCGCCGGGGGCAGCAGTGACGCAATAGGTCAGCACACGCATAAAAGCCGCTGTAGGTAGTTGGCGCTCGCAGGGGGTTTTTCCCTTCTGCAAGAATCAGTCACTGTATTGGAATGGAGTCTGCTTTATCAACTCATCGCTAGTGAATCACCTGTGTATCGCAGCAGCATCGGGCTCTTCCTTGATCACCCTAGTAGCTTATTACATTACCCCTAAAAAGAAACTCAGTACGGGCATCTCGTGGTTACTGGTCTGCTGGAGGCGTATCTCTTATATATAGATCTCTATATTTATCATTAAATTGCTTCCTCAAAGCCCAAATAACCTCATTACGTTTCGTTTAACTAAAATAAATATCCAGGTATTTTATACAATATTAGGGATAAAGAATTATTACTAATTAATACGCTAAAAAAACCTCCATATCATCTATATAACCCGTTAAAATACTAAGGCCTAGGTGAATGGCTTTGGCGATCTCTGGGATAGCGCGCCTTCAAGGCGTAAGCTCCAGCTCAGGCAAGGTTAACGGCAAACGTAATAATTATACCGAAATAAAGTTAATAACATAATCTTCATAGGGCTTGGGAACTCGCTATTAACTTGGCAAAAAATCAACTTCGTAGCCAGCTAAGGCTTAAGGTAGGGTAGGGTTTCTTCGGGGCCGTAATACTAACTATAGTAATAGAGACCGTAACGTTAGCCAGGGGCAATCCAGCTATAAGCCGGTGGCGTTATAATTTAGTAGGTTATCGTAAAAAGTTATTTGCCATTCGAGATGGCGTTTTAGCGTATAAAGCGCGGAAATATAACCAGGAAAAGTAATACCATTACCTTCATAAAGCTTTATTACGCTTTTAAAAGGTTGTAAAAGATCCAAAAAGGCTTTAAGGATCTCCTAATCTTAATTAGTAAGTAAAGTAGCTACGCTAAAACTATTATTACCAACCCACATCTTGCAAATAAAATCCAATAACGACCTTAATTTCACAGCTTTTTCGATTATAAAGTAGACCGAGTTCCACCAAATGTTATTATTACCCTTAAGGTATAGGCAACCGTTATCAGGGTTAATCTTTAAATCACCAAATTTATCAAGTTCTTCTAGGGTAATCTAGCCCTGGGTAATATCCCTAAACTTCTCTTTCCGGGGGGGGGGCTATTCCAAATAGTATATACGATACTACGAAACTTCCTAATTACGTTTAACTTTCTCCATTCTTTTAACAACTCTACTTCTACTTATACGGATAGCTTCTCTTCTAATCCAGTAGCAAGTTGCCTAATAATTACCTTATTCTCGCCGGAAAGTATTACTTTTACTACTAAATTAATAACGTAACCAAAGCAGCGTAACCGGCGGAGGTTCTTCTTTTTTGCTTGGTACCGTACTAAAAGGTCTGGGAAAAGGTTTTCAATTAATTCGACAGCGCAGGTATTATTCAAGGTATCGTTATCAGCAACAAAATAACCAACTTTTGACTTAAATTATAACGAATCAATTACATCAAGGATTTCAGGCACAAGCTCCTAGGCGCCATAATACCAGCCACAAAGGTATTTTAAGCGTAGGAGACGTATTTTTTACTGCAATAACGTATTAAAGTAGTAGCCAACAATAGCAATAAAGGTAAACCAAAAGGGCAAGAACTAGTTATTGAAAAAGAGATAGATAGGGGTAGTTGCTATAGCTATCTCGGCCTTTACATTTTCAAAAGCTTTCTCGTACCGCATATAGATCCATTCGCAAATAGTATTACCAAAGGTTAGTAGTAAGGTTGGGCTATTATCAAAAACCAACTCTATTACCCTTTAAAAGTATTTATTAATTAATATCTTAAACGGGACGTTAGCATTAAAGACCTAGTTAACCGCAGCCTACCGGACTATTGCTACTAACGAGGCAGTTAACGATTCGCCTCACGTATTATTTTTAAGGCTTTCTAATACATCGTAATATTATTATTACGTATAATAAATCTTTCTTCGCTTTATTATACGTTTAATAACCTTAGGTAGCGCGGAAATTTTATAATCTTTCGTAAGGTGGTCCATAGTATTGCTAGTGGAATTAGTAGAGTAGGACTTGTTACAGCAGTTATTATTCTAAAGGCAAAACCACCAGTAGTCTGTAACCTTATTATTTTCCAAAACTGCTAAAAAACAGCCGTACTCCTTAACCCAAAATATATGTTGAAATTACAGCCCAGTTGCCCTGTAGCTACAGCACCCTTGGGTGCTGTAGCCTAGTTGATCTACTGCCCTGGGGGTGCTGTCGACTGCACTATGGCAAAGTGCAGTCACCACAACCACGGGGAGTTGGTGTTGTGGTTCAGGGGAGCTGCCAAGCCCCCTGGACCCACTGGAACCCACTAGAACCGACGGGGAGTTCCGAGGACCTACTACCTGTAGGCTTGGCCTACAGGGGTAGACCCACCACCACTGTTACGTCAGCACAGCCAACTCGTTGCCCTGGAATCCTTTAGATTCCAGCGCCAACGTAAGCACTTTTCCCTCTGTAGTATAGGCTTTCCTTTTGTATTTTAGGGCCCTTACCCCCTATAAAGTTGACCCACACCCACTGAGGGCCCTATAAAGAACCATCTCCCCTCCTGTATTTTTAGTATCTGATTCTTTTCCTTTCTTCTACCTTAAGCAAGATAGTTTATATATAGCCTCAGGGCAACCTTTTAACCTTCGTAATCTCTGTGCAAAGCCTACTATAGTCACCCTATTACAGGGTATAGACCCCTGTATCTCTGCTTATTATAGCAGGTTGGTCTGCTGATCTTAGCTTCCTTTGACCCCGTCCCGGGCAATTATCGTACCCCCAAAGCCTTCCGCTACGACCGTTACAGGGGATTTACCCCCTGTAACCTCCTATACTAAACCTTACTAAGACTAGTCAGGCCATATAAATTAATAGGTTATGAGCCCGGACTTTACAACCCTCGGCCGACCTCGCCTCGTTGCTTACAGTTGGTAACTACCCCTATAACGCTTCTACGCCTTCCGCAGGCTATATCGTCTGCCTTCCGGAAAAGCCCATATACCGGTTATAATTACCCCCGTGGGTGGTACTGTAACCCCTGTGTTGGTCACCAACCCTTCTGAAAAGCCCTTACGCCGGCTAAAGTTGCCCCCGTGAGTGGTATTGTGATCCTCGTATTAATCACCAACCCTTTATTTACGCTACTGGTACTACCTACCGTAATTAGTAGGTTAGGTCCCCGTAAGACCACCATACCTCGATCCTCCAGGGGAATAATACCCCCCTGAGTTTTATCACCATTTAGGAGAATTACCCCCTGAAGAACACCTACGTCTACTAAAATTCGACCCCCTATAGCAGTTATTACTACTAAATATACCATCTGTATAGTGGGTACGTAACCTGTATAGTGGGTTAACCCCAACGTATAATATACCTCCAGCTACCTACTTGCGATTCCCCGGCTCCCTTAAGAACCCACTAACCCAATTATAGTAGTACGTACGGGAGAGGCAGTTCCGTTGCGCAACCAGAATTCTGATCGGAAATCAGGTACGATATAATAGCTGATGACGACCTAGATATGGCCTCTATAGGCCAAGGCTAGCAGCCCGAAGAAGTCCTACCTATTTAGGGCCTGGTATAGCAAGTTTCTAAGCTTACTTAGCGTTTTAATAGGCTGCTGGCAGTACTGGAACAATAGTAATAGGCCCGGAATATACCAGATATAAGCACTTCCGGGGCCTCCCAGAAGGGGGGTAACAACCTAACAGTAACCACTGGAGCTCCTGGGACCACCTATCCTTTAATAATTCCAGCCGTTAGGGACGAGTTCAGCACCCTTACAATTAAAAAACTGGCCAAATAGTCTCTTTCCTTGCCCGAAAAACAATGCCTATTAGGACCTGAGAACTATTAGTAGTGGTTCCAGGCTCTATTAATTCAGTTCAGGGCCCTCCAGATCCCTAATTTCCTTTACAACTTATAGGCGGTTACAAAGCGCCTTAGTAACCCTTAAAAAGCCGCCCTTTTATTAACTCTCCGGAATATACTAAAGGAAGGCCCCCTTGCTACTATAGCCTATAAGGAGGACTTTAGATCTGCCTTTAGTTGGCTCCGCTAATAGTACGCCCTAACCCAAGCTAGTCTCCGTAACGAACTCTATTATTAATACCACTCCCTAACCTTTGATGGTAGTATTACTATAGTGGAATTTAACGCTATTTTTAATACCTTAGTGGGCCGTTTTAGCGCTTAGGGAGTTATAATTGCGGAATAAGACCAAATTAACTACTATCTTAACGTTTTAAAACCCCAGTTCCCGTAGTGGGCTAAGCGTTCCAGGGTACTACTACAACGAGATCAGTAGATTGCAAACGCTAATACTGGGTTCTGAAGGCTACTTAGTACCCTTACCCTTTTATATTTTCAGGAGGACCTACTTACTAAAACCCGGAACCCTGGTACCTCTTTAATACGTACCTTAGCTATATTACAGGCCAATTAAAAGAGGTTTAGGGAGCCTAAATAAGGTTCCGGAGGAGGTAAAGGCTAATAATAGGATAAGTTAGGAGTTTCGTAAGGTAACTCCAGGTCTAAAGAAGTTAGGAATTCGAAGAAATAGGGTAATTCTAATAGTAGGAAAGCGTATAATAGTAATGCCTTTAATACGGAAGATACCCTTAAAGGTATTAATAAAACCTATAAGACTAATACTATTTCTAATAATTAGGGGGAGCTAGTTGCTGTAAAGAAGGCCTTCCCCATTTACTACAACCTTGACTAAAGCACTACACTTAATACCAAACCTACCAATCTTAATAATACCTTTAGTAAACCAGATACCCTAATAGACCCTAAACCCCCTATTAGCAACCCCCTTAAGCCCCTTACGGTTAACCTTTTTATAGGGGGTAATTTTACTAAATAGTGGCTCTTTAATACCGGTTTTACAGTATATATCTGTACTAATAAAGCCCTATTTGCAAAGCTACGTATTGGAAAACTAACTATAATACGTATTAAAGGTGGCCCAGTATAGCCTTAGGGCATTGGAATAATTAAATTTAAGCCCTATACTGGTACTATTAGGGGTAGGCCTTAGTATAGCACCATTGTATTAAAGGAGTGCCTCTATATTCCAACCTTCCCCGTTAATATTATTAGTAGCTACCGCCTTTATAATTTAAGGGGTATACTTATTAAAAACAAGCTTTAAAACGCCTTTAGGAAGCTTATTACCCTGTTGGATTTTAAGGGTTCAGGCTTTTATATCCGGTTATAAGGGTTACGACCCCTTAAAACCAACTATATTTAATAAGACTATAAAAGTATCTGGTATTACTACCTATCCGAAGACCGACTTAAAGCCCCTATAATGGTACTACTTATTACAAAGGGGGTAACCCCCTTTTCAGTATATTACAATAGGGCCCAAAGGGGTCCTTTAGCGGTAATAATCGAGACGGTTAGGCTCTGGTACGTTTATTTGGGCTATATAGGGCTGGACCTTCTAAGGAAGACCGCCTTAGTTACTAAAGGGATGCTCGATTTTAACGGTATATACCCTAAATATATAACTTGTAAAAGCTGTAATACCGCTAAATTACTACGTTAACCCTCCTCCAAGGCTATTATTAACCCTCCTAATACGTTAGGGTCAATAAAGGGGGATATATTCGTAATCCGCCCTATACCCCTAAATAATAAACCTTATAGGCTTATTTTAGTAGATTGGAAGACCCGTTTTAAAATTATTAGGTTTGTAAAATCCAAAGATAAAATTGTTATAAAAGTAAAGGCTGCTATAGAGGAGATTAATAATACCTTTAAGCGGTACCTGGTATATTTATATTACAATAAAGGTAAGGAAATTAGTAGGTTTAGGCCTTACTTACGTAAAAAGGGTATTGTTTTCTTAGAGTCTAGCTCCTATACGTATAATTAAAACGGCTTAGCTAAATGTACTATACGGGTGGTTTTAGAACGCCTTAGGGCTGTAATAGTTACTTTAAGGCTTTTATTTTCCCTATAGGGATACGTTATAAGCCTTATGGTTAAGTTAGTTAATAAAATAGCAAATATTACTAAAGAGCTTACCTTATACCAGCTCTTCCTTAACGAGTTAGTGCCTTTATAGGCCCCTTATATCCCGGACCTTTTTAATTATAAAGCTATAGGCGCTGATTATATAGTATTAGTCCCCCCTGAGAAACGTATCCAATCCCAAAAACTTGCCCCTAGGGGCGTTTAAGGCAGGTTACTGGTTATATTGGGCACCTAGATTTACCTGGTTTAGCTTAGCCAACGAAGGGTTATTTAGACTAGCTTTATTAAATTATACGAAAACCCTTCTACCTACCTATAGGGGCCCCGGGGCCCAATTAATACCCTGGACCTCCCGGATACTACTAAAGATACGGAGGACTAGTACCTTAACTACGATGGCTCTCCCCCCGAGGCGCCTACTGAGTTTGCCCTACTAATAGTACTGCTACGTAAACTGGTTCAGTTACCCGCAGCGACTTCTAAACCCTCCAAGTCCCTTATAGGAGATAAATTCAGGCCTATTATAGTAGAAGTCCCAATTTTATAGGCTACTAAGACCCAACGAGAGGAATTTAAATAAATAGAAGTTGATCCTATAGATACTATAGCGGACCTAATTAACTACCTTATTAATAGAGCTACTAAATAAGCCAAGCCTAATAGCTACTATAACCCTCCTAAACCTACTAAAGACTCGGAGCCTAAGTCCTTTAAGTAAATCCTAAGGCACCCCCTGAAGGACCAGTAATTAGTAGTATACTTTAAGAAGATATAGTAACTATTAACTATTAAAACCTTCTATTTCGTTAGGTAATTTAAAGCCAAAAAGCTACCTATTACTATTAAACCGGTTACTAAATTTAAAAAAAATACCCAGGGCAGGGTTACTAAGTTTAAGGTCTAATTAGTAGCTAGGGGGTTTTAATAGGCCCCTGGAGTCGACTTTAGGGAGACTTTTACAGTTACTATAGTACCGTTAATTTAGCGAATTGTACTAGTACTAGCTACTATTAAGGACTGGGAAATTAAATAAGTAGATTTTATAAAAGCCTTTTTAAATAATAAATTGGATGTAGAGCTTTATATTGAGGTCCCTAAAGGCCTATACGAGTTTAGTCTTAGCAGTTCTAAGGTATTAGACCTCCTAAAGTGGTACGGTTGGGATCCCTTTAAAGACTAAGTTATACTACTAGGTAAGGGACTTTACAGCCTAAAATAGGCCTCGTACCTTTAGTAATAAAAGGTTGCGAAGCTACTAAAAACGCTAGATTACAGCCCTCTTGCCAGTAACGTAGCCACCTATTACAATACGGTTTATAAAATTATAGTAATTACCTACGTTAATAACTATCTCCTTATCGGGCTCTTTGCAACTAAGATCAAGGTACTAAAGGTCCAACTTGGTTAGGTATACGATATAAAGGACCTAGGCCCTGCTTGCTACTTCTTAGGGGTCGAGATTTACCGCGACAGGGTACGCCGCCTCCTATAGGTTAACTAGAAGGTTTATATTGAATAGGCTATTTAGTATTTTAAATTTAACTATAACGGACCAGCTACTCCTCTCTCTCCAGGATTTACAGGGCCTGACTCCTCTTTTAAGCCCCTAAATACTACTAAGATCCAGCTATTTTAGCAACTTATCGGTACTATTATATACGCTATAGTTCAAACTAGGCCGGATATAGCGTTTATAGTATAGTAGCTTTCCCACTAGTTACAATAGCCCACTATTACCCACCTTAAAGTAGTAAAGAAGCTCCTTAGCTACCTATTCTCCAGCGTAGATTAAGGTATTTGTTTTGGTACCTTTACTAATCTTACCCTTGTAGAATATATTAATAGCGATTTCGCGGGGTGCAAGATTACTACAAAATCGACTTATAGTTACCTATTTATAATAAGTAGAGGATTAGTTAGTTGGAAGTTAAAGAGGTCGTTTATAGTAGCCTATTTGACCTTGGAGGTTAAGTTTACAGGGCTTATAAAGGGTAATAAAGAGGTAATTTGGCTTTAAGGGCTATTTTCTAAACTAAAACGCCCCATATAGGGACCCGTTCTACTAATAAGAGACAATAAGGGCGCTATAAATATAGTATATAACCCGAAATACTATAACTATACAAAGCATACCCCTTTAAAATATTAGGGGGTAAAAGAGAGCGTTACAAAAGGTAATATTACTGTAACGTACGTACCTATAGGGGAGATACCGGTAGATAGGTTGATAAAAGCCCTAACCCCAGCTAAATATAAGTAATTCCTTAAATTATTAAACTTATTTAGGCCCTGTGGATTCCAGAGGGGGTCTGTCTCGAACTAAGAGGCGTGCCAGGGCTCAGGGCTGTAGAGGGGGTGTTGAAATTACAGCCTAGTTACCCTATAGCTACAGCACCCTTGGGTGTTGTAGCCTAGTTAATCTACTGCCCTGGGGGTGCTATTGATTGTACTATGGCAAAGTGCAGTTACCACAACTACGGGGAGTTAGTATTGTGGTTTAGGGGGGCTGCTAAGCCCCCTGGACCTACTGGAACCTATTAAAACCGACGGGGAGTTCCGAGGACCTACTACCTGTAGGCTTGGCCTACAGGGGTAGACCTATTACTACTATTACGTTAGTATAACTAACTCGTTACCCTGGAATCCTTTGGATTCTAGCGCTAACGTAAGCACTTTTCCCTCTGTAGTATAGGCTTTCCTTTTGTATTTTAGGGCCCTTACCCCCTGTAAGGTTGACCTATACCTACTAAGGGCCTTATAAAGAACCATCTCCCCTCCTGTGTTTCTGGTATCTGATTCTTTTCCTTTCTTCTACCTTAAGCAAGATAGTTTATATATAGCTTTAGGGCAACCTTTTGACCTTCGTGATCTCTGTGCAAAGCCTACTATAGTTACCCTGTTACAGGGTATAGACCCCTGTATCTCTGCTTGTTATAGCAGGTTGGTCTGCTGATCTTAGCTTCCTTTGACCCCGTCCCGAGCAGTTATCGTACCCCCAAAGCCTTCCGCTGCGACCGTTACAGGGGACTCACCCCCTGTAACCTCCTGTACTGGACCTTACTGAGACCAGTCAGGCCACACAAATTAACAATATACATTTAAAATATTTCGCAAACCAGTTTTCTAATACGTAGGTAATACCTCTAAACTCTATTATAGGCCAATCTTCTACCTTACGCGCCAATTAGGCTGGATTTAAAGATACCAATACGTAATATTATTACCCTATACCAATGGCTCGTTACGGGTAGTCTTTATTGAAAATTGAAGCGATGGGTCGGTTTAGTATAATACTGCGAACTTCTGCGGAGTTAGTATTTGATAGAGTAACGTAAAGGTCCGAGTCTAACGATTGAGGGCGGGAAATAGCTATTTTCAAGCTCCCTATAGGGGTAAAGTCGCTTATTTCGAAGATTATAATAGCAGGTAGGCTTAATTTAGTAGCTGTTAAATAGAGGGTAATATACAAGACCAGCGGCTATCTGCAGCAGAAAGGCAAGGCAACCTTGGCAAAACAGGTCAGCAAAGAACAATTGCAAAAGTAACGGGGGAAACGCACTTTCAGCACCGGAGAAAATCTTTCCAATGGCTTGGGGGGGGTCTTACAGAAGGGGTAAGGCGCTGTTTAGGGCCCTGCCCGATTAACAAAATCTAACCCTATTAGTCAAATGTTGCCAAATCCAGGCAAATAAACATAAATATAAAAAAGAGGGATTTGCCTGGAGTTTGACTCTTTTTTTGCGAATTTGCCTGGCCGTTTGCCGGGTTTGCCGGGTTTATCGTGGCGTTCGTTTGGTTTGGTGAGCGCGCTGCGCAAGATGAAGGGTTGACGGTTCGCCAGTTTGTACGGTGGATACATGTGTGCGGGGCTGGCGTTTCCTTTCTGGGCTCCTTGACCCGGAGATAATTGCGGACGAGATGAAATGGCAGTCTGGCTACCTAGGTATCTGACCGAGGAGGGTGTCGATGGCTTCACTGTTATGTTTCCGTTTTGCACAAGGCCTGGCCTGGACTGCAGTGAATGGGTTTGGGGACTGGGAGGAGCACGATGAGGTTCATCTCGTGCTGCCAAGACCCAAGAATTCTGACTTCAGCGTGCAGCCGTGCAGATCGGATCTCCCGCCTTCCACACCTTCGCCACCTCACAATAATACTACATCAGCCCACAAATCAGCTTCGCAGGGCACCCTGTTCTTCACTATTGATGAATTCTCAATGCAATTGTGGATATGTACGGTCAAACGACATGGCGAAAAGGCGCTACGGCCAATGATGTCCATCCAACCGCCTTTTCGGACGTGATTTTCCGTCGTTCACAAGCGATGCAAACCGGCCAAAAGCGGAAACCGCCTCCCTCCCTCCCACCCACCGCTCGCCGTTCTCAGTCGGCATGCGGCATGCGGCTGGGTAAAATAAATTGCCCTGTGGGGGTCTCACCCGTCCCGCGCCGCTTGGCCCAACCAACTCTGTGGACAAACCGACAAGCGGCGCACTACCAAATCTATAGCATTGCCAACTATGGATTCAGATTAACGAGCCGCCGACCTGGTTTCCTAGGCATGGCCCTCCCTACCTAGGCATGTAGGCATGATCCCAAGCATGACAGTGGCGATTGATTGATTGATTGATTGATAGCGATGCGATGCGATGCGATGCACACACCACGCGTTTGTGCCGGACATGACGGGACCCAGTCCGGTACGGAGGAAGACGGGAGAAAAAGTTGATTGCATCAAGGCGGCGTAATTTGTAGAGGACGGATCTGTGCCGGATGCGGTTCGGGGGCGTTGTTTATGGGTTGGTCAGTTGATGTCAGTGGAGATGCGTGGGAGAGATATAAAGACTTGGGTTGTCGTCCGAAAAGGAGAGAGGCGAAGAAGCAGTGCAGCATCACACTTGGACATCACACCCTCCAAGAAGCGTTAGAAACACCAAGATGAAGGGCCAATCCGCCATTGTCGCCGTCACGGCGCTTACCCGGTGTGTCGCCGGTCATGCGTTTTTCCAACAAGCCGGGTCAGGCAGCACCGATTTCGGCACCACCTGTGTGCGCATGCCTGTAAGTTATTTTTTTTTGTCTTCTCACTCCTCCACCCAGTATATACCTAGATAGGCAGGCCAGGTACTGACGCGGAAAAAAAAGCCCGGAAACTCCCCCATCACCGACGTCACCTCTCCCAACCTCGCCTGCAACGCCAACGGTTCCACGCCCGCTGCGGAAGTATGTTCGGTATCCGCCGGATCCGAATTCTTTGTCGAGATGCATTCCCAACCCAACGACCGCTCCTGCAAGTCAGAAGCCATTGGGGGAAACCACTTTGGTCCGGTGATCATCTATATGAGCAAAGTGGACGATGCTACCACTGTTTCGAACCCGGCGAGCCTGACTTGGTTCAAGGTGGATGAGGAAGGCTATGACCCGACGACGAAAAAATGGGGCACGGATTCGCTGAATGCGAATTGTGGAAAGAGAACTTTCAAGATCCCCGCAAAGATCCCCGAGGGGGATTACTTGGTTAGAGCAGAAGCCATTGCGCTCCATACGGCGGGACAGGCGGGGGGAGCGCAGTTTTATATGAGTTGTTATGTGAGTTTCTTTTTCTTCTTCTTCTTCTTCTTCTTCTTCTTCTTCTTCTTCTTTTTCTGGTTCCCCTTTTTGGGAAGAAACATGGGGAATTGTGCATGTGCTGATACATGGGTGATATTACAGCAAGTCAGAGTCTCATCCACCGGTGGAGGAGGCCAACTGCCGGCCGGGGTAAAGATTCCCGGTGCTTACAGCGCAGCAGATCCCGGGATCAAGGTGGATATTTGGGGCAATGGGTTTAAGCAGTATACCATTCCGGGACCGAATGTGGTTGATCAGAGTTTTTTTTAAAAAGTGAAATCCCGAAAAGGTGCACAGATACCCTCTGTATATATATATACCTGACGAATACCGGAAATGAATGGGAACTTAGCATTCCTGTGCCTGTGCCTGTGCCTGTGCATTTGCAACCGCGGCCGCTGAGACGTGTCAGAATCCTCCATCTGAGTTGTTGAATTTTATGACCTCTCTAGGTGGTATTCTTGGTGATCGCCATGAAGATCTCATGAGTACCTAGGTAGGTATGCTATCCTGTCGTGTCCTGTCCTGTCTTGTCTGTTTGTTCCAAAGAGGAAACAACTGAACTCTGTTGGTCACTGA
>Ga0247765_1001132_pt1 | contig 14636 bp, 7 predicted proteins | sample UWRJL106311C6_FD_179949 | JGI IMG/M metagenome (GOLD analysis project Ga0247765, IMG submission 179949) | Plant litter microbial communities from Arlington Agricultural Research Station in Wisconsin, United States - UWRJ-L106-311C-6 | ecosystem: Environmental > Terrestrial > Plant litter >... | reverse complement strand
TGAAGCATCAACCCCCCCCCCCCCCCAAGACAAGTCTTTCCAGTAGAATCCCTAAAGCTGCGGCCCGTCCACGGACTTTAGGTTCTGTCCGTTTCCTATCGCTTCAATATCCGCAGTGACCATCTCCCGCACAAGCTGCTGAAACGTAATCTCGGGTTTCCAACCAAGTTTTTCCTCTGCCTTTTTGGCCGATCCGCGAAGATAGCCGACCTCGAGGGGTCTTTCCAAGGCCGAGTCGACTTTTACCAACACCCTTCCACCACTTTTACTGTTAGAAGAGTCGATACCGACCTCGGTCAGAACCTGGCCTTGCCACTTTAGGGTAATCCCAATGACACGAAACGCCTGCTCGCAAAACGTGCGGACCGAATGCGTCTCTCCCGTCGCGAGCACGTAGTCGTCCGCTTCGGCCTGCTGCATCATCATCCACATGCCCCGAACATAATCGCGAGCATGGCCCCAGTCGCGAAAGGCGTCGAGATTACCGAGCGTGAGCTGCGGGTCCTCTCCGTGGTAGATGAGTGCGACGGCGCGGGAGATTTTGCGCGTGACAAAGTCCATTCCTGGGGGCTGTTTGTTAGTTACATCATCTAAAAAGGGGCTGGCTGACCAAAAAAAGGAAAAGGAAAAAAACTGACCTCGCCTCGGAGACTCATGGTTAAACAGAATCCCATTCACGGCAAAAACCCCACGGTCTCGAAAGATAACAGTGGTATAATAGCTATACAGCTTGGCCACAGCATACGGCGAGCGCGGGTTAAAAGGCGTGTTCTCATCCTGCGTCAGCATCTTGAGGGCATGTTGTTGGTTGACGGCGCCGTAGACTTCGGAACTACAGGCGTTGTAGAAGCGGATTTTGTTGGCTAATCCCAGGGCTTGGATGGCTTCGAGAATTCGCAAGGTGCCGAGCGCGTCGACTTGGCTTGTCGAGAGGGACGTGGTGAATGATAGCCCGACGTGAGATTGCGCGGCAAGATGGTAGATCTCATCGGGGTTGGCGTCACGGAGAATCTTGATGAGGCTGAAACTGTCGAGAACATCGCCGTAGTGATAGTGGATTTCGCCAGTACCATGACCATGACCATGACCATTGCCAGCGTCATTGCCATTGCCATTGCCAGCAGGGGTGGTCAACAACAAACGCCTAGCCGGCTCTTGAGAGTAGACTTTGGAATGGTGGCGAATAAGGCCATGCACCGTATAGCCTTTTTCCAGGAGTAGTTCACAGAGATAGCTTCCGTCTTGGCCGTCGGCGCCTGTTTAACTCCCAGCCAGTTATGAGCAAATTGAATCTCCCCAGATCACGACTGACATACCAGTAACCAGAGCGGATTTCCGCGTTTTCTCAACCGGTTCATGTTGTTCGTGTTGACGTGTTAGACTGCCATCACGGAGTCCAACTCCAACTCCAACTCCGTTGCTGTTGCCGTTGCTGTTGCCGTTGCTGCTGCCGTTGCTGCTGCCGTTGCTGTTGCCGTTGGACAGCACATGATGGTTGGTTGCATCATCCGAGATATGTGGTGCCATTTTTTTTACGAAATGCCAAGAAAAAATGTACGAGACAAAAGTAAGGGTGAGAGAGAGGAAGTGGTCAGGGGATCAGTTAGGGGATCTGGGAAGAGCGGGGAGGAGGGAGGGGGGGCTACGGAGATTAATAGCTTAGCCAACTTGCAGAAAAAGGGTCGTTCGTACTGACCACCTCCTACCTACCTACGTACCTTACCTTACTCACCTAGGTAGGTACTTCAGGTACCTTGCCGACTTTCTCACACAAACTGCTGCGATACCAAAAAGTTGCACAGTGAGTTTTTACTCAACAGCTAGATGGAGAGAGCATTGCTGCACGTGTTTAGCCTCGAAATAGGAACAAGATTCTAACCAGGCAAATACAAACCTAAAGATTGATTCCACATAGTCCCATCAATGAGATGGTAGGGTCTACAAGTGGGGGTTCCCGTCTGTAAGAAAACCCCTACACGCACCTCACTGGCGCATTGTCGGTTGGATCAATCATTGAACTCAATAGAGCTAGAGCGCCACGTCTGAGCCACTCACTCACAGGCGCACCCCAGTTTTTGGCTGTATGTCTGTCTGATTTGGCTCCTCCTGACGATTAGCAATCACCCCAGACAGACACGTGCAGAAGACGGTAGCTTTCGGACTGGACGGGGCTCTTTCCCCGCCCCTCGGCGATACGTGCTGATGTGAGTCTTGTTTGTGATATTCACAAGCGATGCTGCTCTCTGTTTCACAGTAATGGCAGTGATAGCGATATTCATTTCGCGTCTGGTCCCTGTCTGTCTGTCCGTCCGGCTATCGTTCTAGAATAGACACCTTTCCCAACTTTTTTGGACATGAGATGTGACTGACTGACTTGATCTGCATGCATGCATGTAATATTTGATGTTGAGACAACATGTACCGGTACAAAACCAAACGGGTCGGTATGTGGCGTCTCTTGCCGCGTACCAAATCTTCCGCTTCCGTTTGCTGGCTCGGGGTGCTTATGATTCTGATCAGGGCTGACGAATGACAAAGGACGAGCGCGGGACATTTTTCGTCAGTCATCAGATTAACAGCCTTATTAAGCCAACTAAGCTGGGTACCTAGGTAGGTAAACTGACTGTCCTAACTGCTTGATGGATGGAGGGTGGCGACGCGGCCACTGGGGCAGTGTTGACATTAACTCCCCAAAGCAGGGCTAGCAGTTCAGCTTCGGCGCAAGAGCTTTTTTTTTTTTTTTTTTTTTTTTTTGGTTGCGTAATGGGCTGTAAGTAACAGAGAACACCCGGAAAGACTCGACGATGAATTCTGCGAACTGCAATAGTAACATGAATGCAAGTACCTGTCTGTCTCTCTTGAGATGTCCCAGATTAGACCACTCACATCGGATCACCAAAAGTTGGGAAACCTCTGCCTGTCCCATGTGGTTTCCACAATAACTCACCGTTATGATTTCAAGAAGTTCAGAAGGGACATTTGACCGCAAAGACTCGTGGGTGCGGTGCCCTCAGTGGTGCATGTCTTTTTTTTTTTCCCCCTTCTAGGGGAAAAGTCAATCCGCGTATCCCAGGGCTTGGCTTTAAAGATGCAAGGCACATTTTTGCCGTGGGCAAGTCTTGAGCCCCGTTGTAGACATAAAGAAACACACTAAACACCAGTCAAGTACATAACTGGAAAAGGCATGGCCAAGGAATTCCGGATCGGGAAACCCGTACTCGACAGTCTTGGAACTCTCTTTACAGTCTCGATAGTGGTGTGTCGTATATGCCCTATATCTTAGCCTGTCTAGGTAGGTAAGGTACTGTTAGGCTTTGCTTCCAACCCTCCACCCAACAAAGCCAAGAAGTCCGTGAATTGATCTGTGCCACATCAATCCATATTCCTGTTTCTGCGCGGTGAAGGCGTAATTCTATCTCAGGTACGGATACCCCAGGTCATCAAAGGAGACACTCATCAACTCATCCATGCTCTACTCGTCTTCTAGCATAACACCCCCCGTCATAACCAACTAGTCTAAAGACGGCAACCTTCGTCTACGTAACCACGTCTCATGGAAGACGTACATTGCTCCAAAAAAAAAAAAAAAAGGTTTGAACCCCCTGGTGTAGCAGCATGTGTCGCCGCCAATCGGCTCGGTGAACGGGAATATCCCGGGCCCCCCAGCCCTTATTCAGGAAAGTGCGGCGAGAGAGACCTTGGTCGGAAAACGCGGTAGAGGGTCACCAGGGAGTTAAGCGGATTTACCACGTTCGAGGCAGGGGAGCCAGTGATCCAGTGTCAGGATACCGAGGAAGGTAGTCCGTACTTGATACCTCCCCAGACGCGCAAATGCCGTTGCATTCAGTCAGTTGCACGGACCGGAAGTAGCCCGGAGTAAGGAGTAAGACTGATGCTCAGTTCGTCAGCAAAACTCCAGTCTGGGGTTAAAGCTTGTTTCTACCTATGGTTACCACGCAGGCGAGGAAGACAATCCGATTCGCAATAACAAGCAAGGTAGGAGTCAGTCTGGCTTTTTCGGAATGAGACGACCATCCGGCAAGATGTCTTGACTAGGAAGGTGAGAGTGCGTAGGTAACCAGATGACCAAGGAAAAGAATCAACATGGACTTTTTTGCACGTATGATTGATTACCTTACTCAGTAACGCTGGGTTTGGGTGTAATTAAGCGAGAGCGATAAACCTTGCCGGCGTTTGCTGACGCCCATGTTTGACTCGCTGACACCAAAGTAACATGAAGGTGACTAGGGGGCAACATGGCGTGCGATAGTTTGGGAGATTTTCTTTTCCAAAAGAATGTTCCTTGAAGTCGTGGCTGAAAGCACGGAGGAAGCGAGATTGCTGTGACACAACGCCGCCGGGTTGCCTCGGGGTTGCAGGGCGGCGACCCAACACAGCGGTGACAGAGCGGCAAAGAATCCTGTGCTACATTGGCACTTGATAGCAAAACTATGCAAAGGAAGAAGAGCGCAACAAAAAGACCAATCATTTCTACAAAATACAAACCCTTTACAGGTTGAAATAATACCAAAAGCGATATCCGTCTATCCCGACAAAGCTGATTTCTCTCCCTTCTTCTTCTTCAAATCATTATTCCGCATCCCCAAACTCGCCACCGCGCTCACCACAATGGCCGCTAGGGCAAAGTAAAACACCCCCCTCACCTTTTCCAGGTAAACCCCCACCACCGCATCCCTGACCTCCCCACGCAACCCCCCCAGCACGGCAAAGTCCATCATCTTTACCAACCCCTGCAACACCTTTTCGTCCCCACCCACTGCCTCCCGTAACGTTTCCTCCTTTAACCCCTGAAACAACGCACTCGCTCCGGTGATCCCCACCGTCGACCCCATCGAACTGACCGCCCACGAAGCCGCCTGCACGACCGCCTGCTTTTCGGGTTCCGCGCTACTCAATAAGCCCATTAACCTCGTAACATAGGCCCCCCCGAATCCGGCGCCCAGTAAAACAAGGTAGACATAGACCTTCCATTTCGTTTGGTCTCTGTCGCCATCCAACGTGCACAGACATGTCGTCCCCGCGACGAGACAAGCCTGAACGAGGATATTCACATGGAAATACCTCCCCAATTTCTTAACCACATACCCAACTCCCGAAGAGCCAATACAGAACGCCACAGCATAGGGGATGAAATAAATTCCACTGTTGCGGGTAGAAACCCCGAGGATGAGCTGTAAGTATATCGGCACGTAGTAAAATATTGCAGAGGTAGCCGCGCTGGCGAAGAAGAATGAGATAGTAGACGAAGCGATAGTGCGGTTTCCCAGAGAAGAAATGGGGATCACGGGATTGGAAGAGCGGTAGGTATCCCAGTATAAGCAGATTACCAAACTTATGAGGGAGAGGATCAGGGGGGTTAAAACACCGGGTTGAGTCCAAGACGTTTTGGAAGTAGTAGTAGTAGAAGTAGAGGTAGAACTGCCGGAGTTGATGCCATACTGGAAAAGCGTCATGGTGATGAGGATGGTGATGCAGCCGACATAGTCGATGGATTTTCGTTTAGAAGTCTTATTAGTCTCGGTGGTGTCGCCTCGGTGCCGCCGCCGGGGAATGCGAACGGAAAAGATGACCATAATGGCGTTGACGAGAATAAAAGGGACTTGGATGAAAAACGCCCACTGCCAACCGATGGAATCATGGATCCCGCCGCCATAAGCACCTCCGATCGCGAGGGTTGCGCCAAACGCGACGTTGCCGATGCCTTCGATCAGAGCCCGTTTTTCCAGCGGAACCAAGTCGGATTCGATGAACGATGTGATGGAACAGAGTGATCCTCCGCCTAATCCCTGGACAATACGGCCCGAGAGAAAAAGACCAAGAGAGCGGGTGTAGAATGATAGACCGCAGAATAGGGTGCCGATGATGAACAGAAAATAACAGAGAGCAAGACCGGCTCGACGGCCAAAAATGTCGGTCAAGTGTCCCGAGAGGGGCTGTGAGATGGCCGAACCAATGGCGTAGGTTGTGACGAGCCAGGAAAGTTGGTTGAAAGCATCAAATGTTGACGATACGGGAGCGACAATGGTCGCAAGCATGGTGGTGTCGAGGGCGACCAGGAGAACTCCAGTCTGATTTTCATGTTAGTCTACATTTATCAAAAGGCAATCGGAGTTCCTAGGCGGTAGGAGGTAGGCACTCACCCATAGTCCCCCTAGGATAAAGACCAGCTTGGCGGTTGACACGACATGTGTCTCAGTCTCGGTCTCTGATATCGCAGCGTCACGTTCCTCTGTCTTTGATGTCGTGGAGCCGGAGCCGGAGCCGGAGCCGGAGCTTTCAAAGATGGTTGGTGCTTTTTCGTCCATGGTGAGGTTTCAGACGAGTTGTTAACTCAAACTTTGAACGGGTTACCTCAAAATTTTAAAAAGTCACCACCTCAAACTTCAAAAGTAAAGGCAAGGAATCGAGGAAGCCAAGAACAAGAAAAAACCTTTGGGGATGGCGTTGTTGGTACTGATCGTGGCCTCGTCTTCGGGGCCAACAATCTAGTGGTGATCCCGAAAAGGTAAGGACGGGAAAAAAAAAAAAAAAAGTGACAGGCTGTGCCACATGCATTCCCTACCTTAACTTGCGGCGCGGCGCGCTCGGTCATCACCAAACGTACCCAGACCCTAGACTAGATTATTACCGTCCTGAGTCCAGTCTTGATTCCAGACCCCCGACCCCCTAAAAGTTGGAAGCTGACAAGATACGGTGAACCCTGGAAAAAACCACCAAAAAAAACCCTGTTACATATGACATGACATGACGCGTCAGTTTCGGGGTGATGGCTTGTACGAGGTAACCCATGGGGACGAGATGACGTCCGAGCGATACATCAAATACGTCGTCGTGTGTCGTGTGGCGATAGACGAGACGAGAATTGTCAGCTTAAACATGACGGGTGGTATTCTCGGTCTATAGGGCCGACTTGAAGGCTGTGAACATACTTACCTACCAGGGGGGAAAGAATAATCAATATCACAGCGGCAAATATTTTTTAGTTGTCTAATTGGTGCTTCCATCACCTCGCTAGCAAGCAGGCACGAGGCGGTGTTTCAATCCTTGAAGTGGCCTGGGAGAGATACCTGGTGCCCTAGTCTCAGACAGACAAGGTAGAAAGAGAACTTGGCAATAATAAAAACAGGGACTGGCCAGCAATAAAACGGCACTTGGCAATAGTAAAACGGCACCTGGTAACAACAAAACAAAACAGCACTTACCAACAAAAAAGGCCTTTGGAAATAACGCAAAGGTCCTGGAGTATCCCACATACTCTGAAAGCCATCTCCGAAAACCACCCAACAACTTGTGCACAACACCCCAACAACCACTTGGATACAATTTCTCCCTCGCATCATGGCCCAACTCACCGAGCCCCAGACATGTTCACCGCTCAGCCAGTTCACCCTCCCCTGGAACACGCAGATCCCCCCTTCTTCAACAACCCTCGTGCACGACCTCGTCTCGTCACGCGTCGCTCAACACCCCTCATGGCCGGCCATTTGCGCTCACGATGGCAATTTCAACTATGCGGAGCTGGATTCCCTGTCTACTCGGCTAGCCAACTACATCATGTCCCTGTCCACGGAAGTTGGTCCGGAAACCATTATCCCGCTCTTCTTTGAAAAGTCAGCATGGACGGCCATCGCCATGCTCGCTGTGCTCAAGACCGGCGCGGCGTTTGTAGCGCTGGACGTGGCGCAACCGATTTCTCGCCTGGAAAGTATCATCTCCCAAACGGATGCCAGGTTTGCGCTTTCTTCTGGAGGGAACAGGGCTTTGGCGGAGGGGTTGGTGGAGAGGGTTTTTGTGGTGGATTTGGCCAGCGTTTTCTCTTTGCCTATCCCGATTCCTACTACTACTACCAGTACCACTTCAACTCCAATCTCAACTTCAAATCCAACTCCAGCATCCTCCTTGTTGTCAACACCACCGAGTACCGCCACCACTACTACCACGACTCTAAAAAACGCCGCCTACGTAATCTTCACTTCCGGAAGCAGCACCGGCATCCCCAAAGGCGTCGTAATCGAACATGCGCAGCTCTCTACATTTTGCACTCTAGCTGGATCCCGCCTAGGCTACGCCGGTCAGCAAAGGACCCTCCAGTTCACAGCCCATGTTTTTGACCCGTTCATTATGGAGATTTTCGCAACGCTAGTTCATGGTGGAACCGTCTGTGTTCCGTCAGAATGGCAGAGGAAGAATTCGTTGGTCGAAACGATGCGGGAGATGCGAATTACGCTGGCCGTGTTCACGCCTTCTGTATTGGCCAGTATTGGCAATACACTCAGGGAAGGCGTGCCGACGCTGGATACGCTTATTCTAGGCGGAGAAAGTGTCCCCCCCTGGATGGTTGATGAATGGCGACAAAAAGTAAAGAGATTGGTTTTGGTCTACGGACCGAGCGAGTGTACCATCATCTGTCTGACCGTGGAGGCGAGCCGACAGGGAGAAAAATGTGTGCCGGGGGAGATTGGTTTGCCCATGGGGGTGAGGACGTGGGTTGTCAAAGAGGAGGACGTCAAGACGTTGGCAGAGTTTGGCGAGGTGGGAGAGTTGGTTGTCGAAGGCCCCTTGGTGGGGAGGGGATATCTGCATAATCCCGAGAAGAACGCGGTGACTTGGATCCGAAATCCCGCTTGGATCTCTTCAACAAACGAGCCGTCGACGATAACAAGATTCTACCGCACGGGTGATCTCGTCAGATACCTACCCGACGGGAGAGTGGTTTATGTCGGTCGTGCAGACACGCAGGTCAAGATTCGCGGTCAACGGCTGGAGCTCACCGAGGTGGAGAAAAACATACACGACTCGTTAAAGTCGATTGACTTGGAGATAAAGGCAGAACAGGTTATCGTTGTGGCCGCGTCGCCGGCCGGTCTGCAAAGCCAACACCTCGTTGCTTTTCTCTTGTTGCACTCCGATAAAATCAGCTGTGGACATTTGCAGTTGAACGACGACAACGACAAACCAACCCTAAACACAAGCCAAACCGAGCGGGTCGCTTTTGGGGAAATTGTTTCAAAAGTGACGGAGAGCCTGACGGCCGCTCTTCCGAGCTATGCACTCCCCAGCGCATTTGTGCCCCTCCTTCATGTCCCGCAAAGCCTTTCGGGAAAAACCGACTTGAGGAAGCTTGCTGCTGCGGTGGGAAAGCTGTCTCTGAAACAGCTCAAGACTTTTTCTTCTTCTTCTTCTTCTTCTTCTTCTTCTTCTTCCGACACAGATGAAGAGTCAGCCGGCGATCAAGATGCAAGCGCGCCGTTGAGCAAGGAAGAACTATGCTTCCAGCGTTTGTTCGGCAGCGTTCTGGGACAGGCTATCTCAGAGATCAAGCCGACGGATGACTTTTTGACCTTGGGCGGTGACTCCGTGTCAGCCATCAAGCTTGTCGCTGCTGCTCGTCACGAGGGATTTGACTTGAGTTTTGAAAAAGTCTATAGGTATCCCCAGCTTCGAGATATGGTTGCCAACACGACCCGGATTGGGACCAACGATGTTGACAGCGACAACGCCGGCAACGACAAGGAAGACGACCCCCACCCCTTTACTCTTCTTGGGCAAGAAGAATACGACAATCTTGACCAAGTCATTGACCAAGCCAGTCGCCAATGTTCGGTCCCACCCTCTGACATTGAGGACATTTATCCCTGCACCCCCATGCAAGCCGGTCTGATGGCTTCGTCACTCAAGTCAAAAGGGGGCGAAGCCTACGTCATGCAGATGGTCTATCGACTTTCGAGTTCAGTTGATATCTACCGGTTTATGGCAGCATGGGATACAGTTATCAAACGAACACCTTCTCTGCGAACCCGGTTTTTCGCATACAAGTCTGACTTTTTGCAGGCCGTGATTCGCAACGTCGGTCCGGAGTGGAATGTTGTTAGCGGGAACAACTTGGATGAGTTTCTGGCTCAGCAAAAAGGGGAGAGCAACATGGAATTTGGTGAGCCCTTGTCACGAGTCGACATCTTCTGGGAAAGGTCTGCCGGCGAAAGAACGGCGTATTTCGTATGGACGGCCCATCACGCCGTGGTTGATGGCTGGTCTGCGTCGCTCATTACTACTGCGGTAGAGAGGGAATACCACCACCACCACCAGGAAGGAAACTCTCCAAAAAGTCTTGACAGATCCTTTCAGAGGTTCATCAAGCATATCCGTCAACAGCAGCAACAAGACGAAAAAGGAGCGCGAGAGTTTTGGTCACGCCAACTCGTGGATGCATCACCGACTACCTTCCCACCACTTCCCCTTGAATTACCAAATTACACACCCCATGGTACTGCGGTATTGGAGCGCCAGATTCCCCATTTCGGCAGAAAAGAACCTTTTTCGTCGTCGGTTCTCGTACACGCCGCCTGGGCGCTCTTACTTGGAATCTACACGGACAGTACGGATGTGATTTTGGGTGTGACATTGAACGGTCGAACGGCCAATGTTTCCGGGATCGACACGGTGACAGGGCCAACGCTCACGACGGTTCCGTTTCGGGTTCAGTTCGATCCTTTGCAGCAAACCCTGGGGGATTTACTCAGACATGTCCAAGATCGGTATTTCAGCGTGCTTCCCTTTGAGCAGTACGGACTACAGAATATCCAGAGGTTGTTGAGCGACTCAGCGACGGCGGTGAGCAGGTCAGGCTGGCGGGATATTCAGAGCTTGCTTGTAGTGCAGTCGCCAAACTCGAACTCGCTTGGAAACAACACCAGGGAGGAACTCCTCAGACCGCACCGCACAGAACTGGCAGTCTCAAACCCCCTGATGGTGGAATGCAATCTCAGCGGCCCCGAGCAACACCAACAAAGTCTTCTTCGAGCAACGTTTGATCCGAATATAATTTCAGAGGGACAGGTCAGCCGCCTTCTTTCCCAACTTGACCATATAATTCACCAAGTATCTACCCTGGAGTTGGGCACGTCAGTCACCACACTGCAAGCGGCGGGGCGGGATGACATGACTCAGATTCTCGCGTGGAATACGCAGCAGTCCCACGACTTGGTTGAGTCCTGTGTTCACGACCTGGTGTTTCGAGAGGGTTCATCATCATCATCAGCGCCAGCAATTTGCGCTTGGGATGGAGAAATGAGCTACCACACCCTCGACATGAACAGCAGAAAATTAGCCTCCCTTCTGGCTTCTGGTGAGTATGGAGTCTGTCCTGGAAAATTAGTAGCCGTCAGCTTCGAAAAGTCAGAGTGGGCCGTCATAGCCATGCTGGCGGTCCTTCGCGCAGGAGGGGCCTGCGTGCCGCTTGATCCGAAAACACCGTCTGAGAGGCTGAGAGTTATCTTCCAGCAGCTGGGGGACGCATCGGCGGATCTTGTCCTCACGAATTCTTTACAGGCAGGAGAACTCTTGTCGACACTGGGATGTCGCGCCTTAACTGTCGACCATACGCTCATGGAAGAACTCAACTTGGCGGAACTCGATTTGACGGGGCATGTTGAAGTCACCCCCTCAGATCCCGCTTTCGTGGTCTTTACGTCTGGGAGCACCGGCGTGCCCAAGGGCATTGTGATTGAGCACCGAAACTTTTGTTCCAGCGCGCTAGCTCACGGGTCGTTCATTGGGCTGAACCCAAATTCTCGCGTGTTCCAGTTTGCCGCTTATACTTTTGATATCAGCATCGGGGATATGTTTGCCACCCTTATTTTCGGGGGGTGTGTTTGCATCCCTTCGGAAAGCGACCGCATGAATAGCCTCGCTGGGGCCATCCAGAGTTTACGCGCCAACCATGCGAGTCTCACGACTACGGTGATCACCAATTCCTTGCTTCGCCCAGAAGACGTTCCGGATTTGCGGACTCTTGTTGTCGCTGGGGAACCCTTGACTAAAAACCTGGTTGAAACCTGGGGAGCCGCCACCAACACCGATGCCGATGGGGACGCCAATGGGAATAGGGACGAAGGGGGGGTGACTCTCATCAACATGTACGGGCCAGCCGAAGGCACCGTATACTGCATCGGCAAGCGAGGCCTCAAAAAATCCGACGCTCTTTCCCCAAACAATATTGGACACGGCGTGGGTGCTACCACCTGGTTGGTCAACCAACATGATCACCACCAACTTGTACCGATTGGCGCCATCGGGGAGATTGTTATTGAAGGACCGACTGTAGCTCGCGGATACCTGAATTCCTTTGCCGGTCAAGGGTTCCTTCGAGAAGAAAAAGAGCCGGCTTGGTCCAAGTTGATTCCCGGAAAGAAGAAACGGTTCTACCGGACAGGTGATCTCGCAGCCTATGACCTCCGCGACGGCAGTCTCTTGTTTATTGGTCGGAATGACGGACAAGTGAAGCTCCATGGCCAACGGCTCGAGGTTGGAGAGGTGGAATATCGAATGCGCCAAGTCTTGGTCGAGGGGGGATATCCAGATATCAAAGTCGCGGCTTCGGTAGTGACGTTTGGGGAGGGAGGGGGTAAAGTTCTCGCTGCATTCTTGAGTGTACCAGACGACGCCGAGACTGACACCGAGGCCGACAGCGGGAGTCACATACTTCTGGACTCGCTGAGATTTCAAAAACTCGTTTACAACCTCAAAGGCAGACTCCCCAACTTACTTCCCTCCTACATGGTACCTTCGGCCTATATACCGCTGCGTTCCATCCCCGTGTCCACGTCGGGTAAAGTCAATCGGAAAGAGCTGCAGAGGATTGCCGGGGAGATTGGGTTGGGCCAACTGTCGCGGATTAGGGGGGGATTATCATCACCATCATCATCACCATCATCGTCATCGTCATCGGCATCACCGGCATCTATATCAGAATCAGCATCAGTATCGACATCATCGAAATCAGCATCAGCGTCATCGGCATCAACATCACCACCAGCATCACCAGCATCATCAGAATCATTCCAGGCAGTGACCAAGACAGGACACAACGCCCCCGAAAACACACTGGAGAGAAAGCTGCATAGCTTATGGGCCCAACTCTTCGCAACCGAGGATATTCGTCCCCACGACAACTTCTTCCACCTCGGCGGCGATAGCGTCCTCGCTATGCGTCTCGTCGCCATGGCGCGGTGGGTCGGTTTACGTCTGACGGTGTATGATATTTTTCAGAATCCGACTTTGGGGGGTATGTTTTCTATTGCTATTCCTGATGACAAGATCGTCATGAATGCTGGTGGTGGTGGTGGTGGTGGTGGTGGTAGGAACACTGGGAGATTACCACGTTTTAGTCTCCTGAAAAACACCGAGGTGGAAACTATCAAGGTCCTCGCCCAAACGCAATGTCGCGTAAGCAGCCTAGCGGAAATCGAGGATATCTATCCCGCCACGTTTCTGCAACGACGAATGTTCCTGGGCCAAAAGAAAGAACACGAGAACGACCCGAGGGATTACCAGGCTCAGCTTGTTTTTGCGCTTCCACCCGACATGGATGTTTCTCGGTTTAAATCGGCTTGGGACGCCGTCGTGCGTCGTCATGCGTCTCTTCGGACTCGTTATATCATCCAGCGCGATGACCCCAAGTCAGAGAAGGTATTCCAAGTGGTCATGGTTCATGGGCTGGAATGGGTCGACTCCGTACCTATTGACGAATACCTCGAGAAAGACCGTCTCGACAACATGACAGCTGGCAAACCCCTTGTCCGTTTAGCTATTGTCCGTTCCGCAGACGGTGGCCACCACTTTGTCCTCACCACCCTCCATGCTATCTACGACGCGTTCAGTCTGCATCTCGTCTTTAAACAAGTCGAAGAGACATACAAGTACCTTAGCGAAGCACCACTACTACCATCACCGCAGGGTACCCTTTCACGTGCACCCGCCCCCAGCATGAACCAATACATCAAATACATCCTCTCCTCTGACAAAACCGCAGCAATCAAATTCTGGACAGCGTATCTGTCGGGAACGTCTAGCAAGCCATTACATCGACCGAACGATCCGTTTCCGGAGGTCACCGACCGACAAATCATCTTCCCTTCTCCCCTCATACTCGGCGACCGCTCGATAAAACTATCCACTATCATCGAAACCTCTGTAGGTCTTGTTCTCGCAGACCATATCTCCTGCAGAGATGTTATCCTCCGGTCAATTCGTCTCGGTCGCGGCGGTCCCGTTGCACAGCTAGAGGAGCTGGTGGGGCCAACCATCACGGTTCTTCCGCTACGGGTCCGTCTGGATAGAGCCCAAAAAGTGGGGGAATTATTGAGACGGGCCCAGGATTTGCAAAGGGAGATGATGCGGTTTGAATATCTTGGTTTCTTTGAACTTCGGGATTCTCCCGCAGACTCTGGCGTCTTCGACGAGATGGAGAAGGAAGTGGAAAAGGAAGTGAAAGAGGCGTTAAGGTATTCATATCACGTCAACGTGAACCCCAACCCCATGGACAAGCTAGGCAAAACCCTCGGCCTCGAATTACGCCACACAGCCATGCGGAATGCCGATCCTTTTGGGGTGTATGCCGACATGTTGGAGGATGGAAACTTGGATTTGCGAGTGAGGTCGGCGGATGACTATGTTCCGGGGGAGGTTGCCCAAAAACTTTTGGAGAGGATAAGGGTGGTCATTGAACGGTTGGCGGCGGTGGGGGATGATGAGGTTACGGTTGGGGAGATTTTGGCTAGCATAGACACTTCTATTTAGAGATTGGGGGGGGGGGGGGGGGGGGTAAAGGGTGGGAA
>Ga0247765_1001131_pt1 | contig 14636 bp, 19 predicted proteins | sample UWRJL106311C6_FD_179949 | JGI IMG/M metagenome (GOLD analysis project Ga0247765, IMG submission 179949) | Plant litter microbial communities from Arlington Agricultural Research Station in Wisconsin, United States - UWRJ-L106-311C-6 | ecosystem: Environmental > Terrestrial > Plant litter >... | reverse complement strand
CCTAATAGCTCTTGCTTCTAGGCCGACGTATCCTCAAAAAAGACTTGATCAAGAAGCGAGGAGAAAAAATGCTGGTGGAAAAGACAAAATGGCAGAGCCCACAATACCTCAATACCGAGATTTGGGAGTGTTGTTTCGTCCACACAGAGCTAAACTCCAACGAGCATCCCTCCCCCCGTCATGACGGCTGTCAGTACTCCAAGGAACAACACGTTGGCCAAGGACCGTACATCTATCGTGACTACTAGCCTAAGTAGGTAGTGACGAGTCAATACCTGCGCGCGAGAACCTCACCCTGCATGTTTTTTCCTTTGGCGGAACAAGAAGTCGGTTCCGGAGGTACCTACATAGTGGTTGGTTTGCGGGATGAGGTCCGGGATATAACCCTCCTCTGGCCGGCGGAGTATCGTCACCGACGAGTTCACACCTCTGGGAGAATATATATGTCACACCACACACGTGGAGATGGATTGAAAATGACCTATCTCGATTCATGCTACCCATTGACGATTGACCATATTGATCACCGCCCATCATCCGCCAGGCACTCCAACAACCTGCCACTCCCCAATGCCATTACACACGACCACCCACCACTAGAAAGCGACTAGGGTGTCATGATCAGTATCTACGGAAAATAAGCAGCCCAAAAAGACATGGAATAGGGAAAGAACTCGCCAGATCAAAGCAGTCGACAATAAAACAGCGAAATAACTCGCATTAGTGGGAAGCCCCTGCGCCGCGCCAAGGCTCGAGCCGTGGCAGGGGTCCCACCTAACCCACCCACGGCTCGAGGGCCATCCGGAGCCTAAGAGGGGTGTCCTCTCACATTCGTCAGGGGGCAATAGCGCACTGAGCAAAAGGGGAAGAAAGATGACTTCGCTTGTTTGTCTCTCCGGGCCTCGAGGTGGTCATCCGGGGGCTACGGGTTCGGTTGGTGGGTGGTTGGCAAGAAGTGTCGGGGGTTGAGCGGCATCCGCCGGGGTCTCCTCCTTCTCCTCCTCGTCCTCCTCGTCCGCCTCGTCCTCCGCCAGCACCTCCCCAAAAATCCTTCCTGTTGTCGGTCCAGAGCCTGTCCCTTCCAGTTGCCCCTGGCGCGAGTCTCCGGTCGCCGGTTGCTGTTGAGAGGGCACAGGTTTCCGTTGAGGTATGGATTGTTGTTTCAGTAGTGGCGGTATCCCAGGTGGTCGTTTTGGCCGTGGTGGTGATGTTGGACCCGGGTCGGCGTCAGTTACCTCCTCCGTTCCTTCTCCTCTTCTCCCATCTTCGGTAATTGTCGTCGGTTCTTCTGGAGCCTCGGGTGGGGGTAGCGCCGGTGGCTGCGGGGCTCCTCCCTCAAGGCCTCCAATGGGTACCGACATGGTTGGTTCTCGGTGTGTATCGTCGGTCTGTATCGAGCCTCTCTCCTCCAATTCCACAGTAGCCTCGTATCTTGGGTCGTTCATATTGCCGGGTGATCCATGTGGACCACTCTCTGAAGATCTGTGGCTGCCTTGTCCAGTCGGAAGCGCGCCGACGTTTGCTGTAGGGATGGCAGGGATGTTGTCCTCAAGAGATTCCTCGTGTTCAACTGAAGGCAGACGTGGATTGCCGTCTTCTTGTTGCTGCACTGGGGGGATATCTCGATCGTTGTCGATGTTGTCGCCGTGTCTGACATGCCCAGCCTCTCCGCCGTCGGGGGGTTGCTGGACAGCGGCAGAGGGTTGTTTCCGAAGTGCTTTCAAGAACCACTTCTTGAGCTTGCAAAAGCAACACGGCTTCCAGTCGGGTCGGTCGTCTGTAGGTGCGGGTTCGGGAATCATTTCGCTAGGTGCGAAACAAAAGAGCCACGGTGGTCGACCAGTGGCCAGGATTGTCACCCGGGTTCCATGCAGAGTCGCGAGAATACTGCCGAGAGCCAGAAAACCCAACCAAAATCTGTAGTCTGTGAGAAGGCAGGCTGTCAGAACAAAACCACCAAGGCTGGTGAAAGTTAAGATGGTAGAGAGAGTTATGAACGATAAAGAACAGGGGCGGGGGGTAGGTGGCAGCACAGGACAGGACGGAAAAGGGGATACATGTAAGTAAGCACAAACATACCCGTATACCATGCTTTGTCTTCCAGTTCCGGGTGGGGCATCCAGAACAAGGAGGGAGTGTCGTCCAATTGTGTCGCTTGGATCATGAGGAGATGTCGTTCATAGGTCGATGGCCAGACCAATGGTCGACAGAGAGCTGTCGTGATGAAGAAGAAAAAAGCAAATAGAATCTGCTTGCCGCTCATGGTATTCGATATGGTCGCTCGATTTATTTATGGTGTTGTAAGCTGTTGTATGAATGCAATTAACATGTACATCATGAAGAGAAAAGACAAGAGGAGGAGACCGGCCGGAGGAGAAGCGTTTTATTAATCTGTGTCCTTCATCTGTTGCGATTTCCTCATCCCGAGGAGCAGCAAGACAGATCTCGACGGTTTCAAGACGTGGCAAGTCCATCTCTGCGTTGCGCGTGTGTCTTGCACCCAATTCCCAGAGGTAGTTTCTTCATTTTCATGTCCCCAGCTCAACCCAGCCAGTTAGACAGTGACGGTTTCTTATGTGTGGCTTCAGCGATAGGTCGTGATCACGGAAGGTGTACAACGACAGCGGGAATCGGGGCACTGCGAGGGACATCCCGCCGGCCCATTACGACGCCATTGTGATCAAAATTAAAAAGAAAGAAGAAAACACACACAAGTGTGCAAGTACGTTTCGCTATCGTCAAGATTTCCTATCCCAATCGTGGAAGGTACGTAGGAATGTGGAAACGTCGGAGGGCAGTCACGGCTCACACTGTCGAAGGGCCCCCTGAGCGAAGTCGGTGGCTCTCTGCCCCAGCACTCGTTCCTGCCAGAACTGCACCTTCCAAAAGTGGCAGTCATCTCCACTGGTGCAAAGCGCGTCGGAGGGAGTGCTCGGGTGCGCGAGGCGTCACTGCAGAACCTCACCATCGGATGAAACAGGAAATGAAGGGAGAAGCGCACCAGTCGCAATGGACAAAGTAAGATAACCCCCCGAGAAAGAGAACGACAAAAGGAAATCATTACTGAGCTTCTATTGCTTATGCATGTTAAAAAAACGACAGGTGCCCTTGCTAGTCTATCACATGCATCAATTTCAAGTTCAGGGAAGAGCATTGTTGTTACGCTCCTGCGTTTGTGGTGTAGCGCAAGTGAACCAATTGTCTGCTTGGACTGGGTCGGGCCTGCGGCATGTTTCTACGTTTGGTCGTGCCGCCCCCTTCCTCTTCAGCTAGGGTGAGGCAACTACAGGGGGAGGAGAAAAGCATACAGGTGATGAAGATGTCCTGCTCTGGGAGCAAGTATAATCTAGAGCGGTCTCACATATAAGGAGGAGTCACTAGACCAGATTGATGTTGTCCCGTTGTAACTAAGGAAGGTGCTTGCGCGGAAAACCAGGTCTGGCCAGTAAAAATACCGAGCACCCTCCGCCTCCCAGGATCACAGGGAACCACTGTTATGCACTACGTCGGATTGGTGGAGGGGTGAAGGGCTCACCCTCAGGACGCGACTGCAGACTTCCTACGACTTTGACCGTGCAGCGCAGACATGGACTTGCTCTAGGCCTGACATGCTCGGGACGAGGAAGTTGTAAGGGAAGAAGAGAAAAGGCCATAAAAACAATCTTCCTCTGGCCGAGATCTTCCTCCGCCAGACTTCTCCTCTACCTCACTCTCTTTCAGTTCTCCTTCTTCCAAGGCTTCTTCACCCAGCCGACTTCTTCACACAACACTGGTTTCCTCTTCACGCCGTACATGTCGATTGCATCCACACAGCATTTTTGACCACCATCGAATCAGATTCTGTTCGTTGTTCTCTCCTCATCACGACATCTCTTTCTCACCACCAGCACAGTCTGGCCACCGAGTCATCGGCAACATCTCCTATCCTCGACACGTCTATCATCACGACGACCTATCATCAACACCGTCAAGCCTACTACTCACAGTCGACACTTCTTGTGACATTGTTCCGCCTCCCCTGGCGCCTCTACCGCTTCCCCTGGCGCCTCTACCGCTCGAACAGCACCTCAAGGCAACAACACCCCTTCTTGGCTGGAAACAACCAGGCTTTTCCGAGACCGAACAACGGAAGCCTGAATCAGATCAAGGCGCTTGATCTCAGCAGTCTGCAGTGTCTCTACCTAAACTTCTCATGTTGGGTCTCTGGGATAATTCGTCGCAGCGTGACGCCAGCATTAGACATCTGAATCGGTCGGTAGCTTCATCATGTCCCAGATTAAGTCGATGCGAAGAGTCCACCTCAAGTCGATGAGAAGGAGCCCATATATCTGGCTTATTGGTAATGCACATACCACCGGAACAACATGGCAGGAGGGTACGTTTCCTCGATAGGTACTTTTTCCTTTCTGTCTTGTCCTTGTGCTTTCTTCTCTCTCAACTACTCCACGTCGCTTCTACCTTTTTCGCTCACATCGCCCTCTTTTTTATTTTGCGACAATTCTCTTTTCCCAGCCCTTCTCGTCTCTCTGCGTTCTGAACTGTGCCATTGCTCAGGTTACTCTGACAACTTTTTTTCCCTACAGGGCTCGGGGCTTGGTTGCCTTATGCTCTCGAACCTTTCTCAGCCCCCGCGGAAACCAATTGACAATTTTCGTCTCTGGACCATTGGCCATGGCTTTTATTTTTTGCGCCCGACGGTAAAGAACCCTTCTCTTCCTGATCAGAAGATCTCTCAAGATGCGCCGCCAGAAGGCGACAAGTCTACTGTGGAATTGGAGCAAGGGAATTTCCTTCAACGCAGACCGATCGACATTTCCGAGTATGTCGGGGAGCCTTTGGAGATTTTGGGGGTGGCACCGGCGACTGCGGCACTCCCCGGCTGCGATATCATCATTAGTGGCAGTCGATGGATACCTCTTAGGAGTCGAGTGGAGAGCGCCAGACCGCTGCCGACATACCAGACTTGGTCTTGATTGTGTGTCCAGTCCCCAATGTTTGGAGCTGGAGCTCGGGGAACTATGAATAAGATGCCATCCTCGTACCCGCACAGCCAGCCCCAAAGTATTTGGCTAAGGGAATCACCGACATGGCGAGCATCACTGGTGACGACAAGCATAGAAATAGCCACGCGGGGCGTGCCACCCGAGGATTTTGTTGGAAACCCCCGTCCATAACATAGTCACCTACGGTTGCGAAAGGTTTTACGACACCCTGCCGACCAAACATGCATGGAGGCGCAGACCATTGAAGAGGATTGGGGTTTGATATCGAGTCGAAGTCGTGCCGTCTTGTGCGTTGGTGATGGCGATGGCAACATTGTGGGAGTGTTGGGTCTTGTTTCAAGATTAATGCTGGGTTGTGAGGATTGGAATTTGTTTTGTCATGGCGCGCCACTGTTGGATCAGATGGTCTGGGAAAATCCTGGCTTGAGAGAAGGACGTTGTATTTTGGGGCTACCTAGCTACCGTAGATATAAGAAAAGATGGTCATCTCGTTCTTTGTCATGACTCAGGCACGTGTATCTTGTGTAGGTACCTAGGTGCAGGTGCTTTGTATTGTCCTCTTTGATGGGCCTTGACCCAGTGTTGTCAGGGGTATTCTAATTTTTTTTTTTTTCAGGGGCTTGTTGGCACGACACTAACGTCACCCCACTCACCCGTCCTGTCGGTCCCGTCGTGTCAGCGTGATTGGCCCGATAAGACAAAGCGATGATCTCCCCCGAGCCGCAACGCCGTTCGAGCTTGGACGTTGCTTGTTACCTGCCCGTTCGCTTTTTGTTAGCGCCCTTATTACCTGCCAAGAGCAGAACGGCATCGTTGGTCCGTCCTGAGCCAACGCTTGTGGAGCTCGGATTGCGACCATCGGACTTGCAATCCACGCCGGAGGATTCCCGGAGCCGCTGTCAACCTGGAAACGGCTTGCAATGATTGCAGCAGCTGCAACGATGCCCCCCCGCAGATGAACGCAGTGTATGTCGTTTCGATGCCAAGATCTGCGGGCGCAAGAACGGCTGGCAGCGGGCTGGTAGCGCCATTTTTCGCTGCAGCCGAACCCCCATCGCATTCGCCGCCGGCCCTTCGGCCCCTGCGTCCTCTGTTTCCCTTTTTTTCCATCTCCCCCAATGTTACCCCTTTACCAGCCTGGAAAGTCGCACACCAAGCTCTCCCCGCGGCCACGCGTGCCATTTCATCATCGCCATCAACACACTTGACATCATGTCCAGCAGCCACGACCGCCAAATTCCTCGCGGACCCCAGGTTGCGAGCACAGACCCCACCGACATGATCGACAGAACCTTAACCCCGACTCATGCGCAACCGCCGACGCCGCTGCTGCACCGTGATTCCCATTCCTCTCCCGACGAGCGGCGCAGCAGCTCCAATCCCGGACCCGCCGCCCCGGCACCGGTATCATCATTATCCAGCAGCATTGCCGACGCACCTCCAGCTCGAAGCCCGTCGCCTCCTCTGTTTGACGATGAAACGTATCCCGACGAGAAAGACAAGGGCAAACACAACAGCGCCACCACGGACGCACAACAATCGCAACATGTAGAAACCGGTCACCGCCGACAACAACCACAACAACAACAACAACAACAACAACAACAACATCACGAAATCCAACCCGCGCTCCCCTCCGACCCCCTCTCCGATGACGAATTCGACCCCACCACCGACCTTTACGACCAAGACATTGACCGACGCACCACGGGCTCCACCAGCATTACCTCGACCATTTACGCGCACGCGATGGAAAATGGCCGACGCTACCAACACTTTAAGCACGGGCGATATCCCATCCCCAACGACGCCGACGAGCAGGCGCGCGAAGACATGAAGCACGCCATGATGAAGGAAGTAACGGACGGGGTGCTCTTTTACGCGCCCATTGGCGACAGCCCGCAGCTGATTTTGGATATTGGCACCGGCACCGGCATATGGGCCATGGAGGTCGGGGACGAGTATCCTGGCTCAAAAGTGCGGGGGATTGATCTGTCGCCGGTGCAACCGGCGTGGGTTCCGCCGAATGTGGATTTTCTGATTGACGACTGCGAGAAGGAGGATTGGCTGGACGAGGACGCGGATTTGGTGCACTTGAGGTTCATGACGATTGTCCTCAAGGATGTACCGACAGTGTTGAGGCGAGCACATAGGTTCGTTTTTTCTTTCTTTCTTTCTTTCTTTTTTCCCAGATTGTGTCAGTGATGCGGCTGCGGATGTTGACTTTTTCTCTGTCTTGTCTCACAGAAGCCTCAAGCCCGGCGGATGGGTCGAACTACAAGAACTCTGTGCGGAACCCCTGTGCGACGACGGCACCATGTCGTCTACCGATCCCGTCAAGTACATGTACGACTTGGCCGGCGAGGCTTTCTCCCGGTTCGGTATGAACGTCACGCTCCCGAAACATCTCGAGCCATTGCTCCGCGACGCCGGCTTCGAAAACATACAGTGCGTCGTCAAGAAGGTTCCCATTGGCACCTGGGCGCGCGACAAGACATTACGTCTTATTGGATATTTGCAAAAGATGGCCGTGTACGAGCTGATGCCGGCCCTGGCCGAACGGCCGTTCAAGGCGCTGGGCTTGTCCGAGATGGAGAGCCAGGTGACTCTGGCATATGCAAGGAAGGGGCTGGACGACACCAACGTCCATCGGTACTTTATGTACTACTTTTGGTTTGCCCAAAAGCCCAAGCATGAGTGGACATGATGTGGTATGACTGGACATGACATGGCATGATTTCCAAGTTGGGAGATGCCATGCTGGCGGGTGGCACTACATTTAGGTTTTTTTCTTTTTTTCTTCGGTGGATTATTTCCAGCATTGTACAAGTACAACACCTCGGAGAGGTGTTCTTTAATCTGCTGCATGGGATGGGCCATGGTATGATATGATACGCGCGGCATGGTATGATATGGTACGCGGTAGAACACATTATTGGTTTTGGGGCGTTTGGGTAAACACGCCGCCTCTGGCGCTGGCGTTTTATACGAAAGCGAGCATATCAATGAGAGAGATTGATGAGGGACTGGATGAGGTGTTTTTGGCGCATCTGTCTACCTAGGTATTTATTTATGTAGGTATCTATCTGGGCAGCTTGGCCCCCAGGAAAAGACCTAGGGCCAGGATGAAATGGGTCGGCCACACGTCTTTCAATTTAGGTTTTTCGATTTGACGGAATGAGAAATTCTTTTCTACTACTCCTACTGCTATTAGTCTAGTCTATTACAGGTCTATTATAGGTCTAACTGGTGGTGCCCAAAACTTTGTCAACCCCCCGACGTCGCATCTCCACCTCCCTCCCCAATCAAGCCTCTTTCATGTTCAAGCTTGGTCTTGCGTATATCTCTCCAGCCAATACCCAAGGCAAAAACAAAGGCTCCCACACCCGCGCCTGCCGTCATATAGAATACCCGACTGATACTCTTTGAAATGGCCATAAGCACTCCTCCGCTCGCGGCGAGGAGTTCTCCCCCCGCCGCCTGATGAACCTGAACCTGAATCTGAATCACCGTCTCTGGATCCGTTCCTGGAGAGTAAACAGGTACTAACGCGCGCAAGCCACTTACAAAAATGGTCTGAGCAATGCTCAGGAATACCGCCCCGCCCATGGTGTGGCCAAACATGATGAATGACGTGCCTACGGAAATGTCCTTTTCCGGGAGGAAGTGCTGTAGCGCAATAATCGGCATCTGCATCCCGATACCGCGACCGAAACCAAGAAGAATCTGGTATGCAACCCAGGTTTTTAAGGGTGTCGTGGGTGAGTATGTCGAGATGAGACCGGACCCGACGGCGAGCATGGCGCTACCGCACACGCTCCATGGGAGATAATAACCTGTTTTGCTGACTTTTGAAGCGCAACGAGAGAAGAAAGTGTGGTTAGTTCAATATTCCGTTCAGTTGGGAGTTAAGGTGATGAGTAGGTTACTCACCAATGAATCCTGACGCAACGGCAGATAAAAGTTGTGGGATAATCGTCGGCAAAAGGTAGATGGCGCTGGCAATTGGCGTTGCGCCCCTGACGGTCTGGAAGTAAAGCGGGAGGAAATAAGTGGCGCAAAAAGTGGTGGCGACAGAGAATGTCATGACAAGACAGCTGCACCAAACGATGCGTCTCCGAACAATCCTGCAGGGTAGGATGGCGTTATCACCCTTGTATCGTGTTGCCCAGAAAAACATGATCAGAGCGGCAAGGGCTCCACCCAAGAGACCTATAATCCTGGGACTATTCCAGGGGTCGTCGTGATTACTTCCATACTGGATGGCCACGAGGAGCATGGTCACTCCGGGCGCGAGGAGAAAGAGGCCGGTAAGATCGAGTTTATCTCTTATAAAGTGGAGAGATTCACTGAAACTGGCGTTCTCGTTTGGGTCGGGGATGCCGATGAACAATAGTGGCAGGACGAATACTACGCCAGCAGGGAGGTTCATGTAAAAGCCTGTGACCATGTCAGAGAATGACAACCAGGGGGAGCTTTCCTACATGTACTTACACCATCTCCAACTAGCTTTTTGAGTCAGGATTCCGCCGACGACTGGACCCAAAACGATGCCGATCTGCGAGACTCGATTGTGTTAGCTAGATGTGGTTTCAAGGATATCATCACGCTCACCGCCCATCCCGAGTCCAATGATCGCGGGCCGTTGCGGCATGGGAACACTGGCAGCTACCATTGCCAGCACACCGTTTGTCAAACCGGATGCGCCGAGCCCAGCAATGGCGCGTCCAGCAATAAGCATATTGGAGGATTGCGCAGCTCCACAAACCAGGGACCCAAACTCGAAAATGGAGAAAAAGGTGAGAAAGGTGATCTACACTGTTAAAAGTCATTCATTCGCAGACACTGTGACAAGCTTCGACCAACCTTGGACGGGAAGTAGGTGTAAAGCTTCCCTGCTAGGGGTTGTAGACTTGCACTGGTTCGGGCTGTCAGACTCGACACCTGCTATGTGCGATGACGCTCCACCCACTTTGCCAGTTGGTAGGCAGCGCCGTACCACCCAATGTCGAGAACTGAGTGAAAATTCCCGACGATTTGAGGTATGGCCTGCGAATCGGTCAGCGACCATTGGCTGATGGAGAGCCATGACATACAGTGGAGATAATTGCGGCATCCAACATGGCCAGGAACATAATCGGTATCGTGGACAGATTCAGGAGCAAGACTTGCGTCTTGGAGACGGGCCCAATCCACTCTCGCGAGACGCCATTGTACTTGACAATGGCGGTATCTGCGACAAGTTCCACAGCGGGGCTTCGGATTGCGATCGTCCCAGAGCTCAAGAGGGAAGGATTTGTCACAGATTTTCTTGGGCGTCTCGGGACACGCAATGATCGCATGTTGAAAAATGCAGATTGGAACAAAGGAAGGGGATCACGGTGGGAAGGGACAAGACAATAAGAGGTTCAATAGAAATAGGTAAAGAAAAGATATCGAGTAAGAATTACGCCCACGTGCGAGGGGCCTGGCTGTCGAGGTTCGCGCCATGGCGAAACCAGGTCGAACACGCTCCTTCCCCAAGTGGTGGTGAAAATTTTCCCCTCTACCCCGGACTTCCGCTTCTCAGAATGGCAGTCGCTTTCGAGCAAGACGATCAAAGCTTTGACAGTTCTTCCTCAGTCCAATCCCACAATGCTTTAGCCAGCGCATCGTCTTTCCCATCATCACTCGTCTGATCAGGGACCCCGATAGGTTCGTAGTATTCACCGCTCTTAACCCCCTTCGAAATTGATGCCCAAAGCTGGTTCCTTGCCCCCTTTTCCGTCGATGGGATGAGGGGAGACGTAACTTTGACGAACGCTCTCAGGATTGCCGGGGATCCCGTCGAGCTGTCCATGAGCTGCGTGCGCACAATGCCGGGATGCACCGCCACAACTGTGAGCTGGGGATACTCTTTGGCTAGCTGTCGCGCCCACAAAACATTGGCCAGTTTGCTCTGGAAATAGCGCCCATAGACTCCCAGCTCTTCGGCCGGTGTCTTGACCAGGTCGAAGCGAATTCCGCCTTTGGATGCACTAGCATGGCCGCGTGATGACAACGACACAACCCGCACATCAGCTCCGGGGATGGCTGCCGTCTTCAGCAGTGTCGGCAGCAGAAGTTTGGTCAAAAGGGCATGTCCGACATGGTTGGTACCGAATTGGTTCTCGTAACCGTCTGCGGTGAGCCCAGCTGAGATGGCCATGACACCAGCGTTGCACATCAAGATGTCTAGACGGTCGGATTGCGAAACAAACGTCTGGACCGCTTTCTTGATAGATTCAAAAGATGCAAGGTCCAGCTCCAGTGGGTGAATGGAGGCTTCGGGTACTTCAGCCTTGATTTCTTCCAAGGCTGCCTGTGCCTTGGCGATGCTTCGAGAGGCAAGCCAAATTTGCTTGGGGCGGTGGCGGGCATATTCGAGAACACATTGCTTCCCGAGTCCGGCGTTGCCACCAGTCACCAATATAACTTTGCCTTCGAGCGATGGGATGTCCTTCTGGGGATTGAACGAAATCGAGGTCTTCCAAGAGAACATGGTTGGACGTGTTGAGTGCTTGGTTCAGTCTGACAGCTGCGGTCAATTTGGTTTTTTTGCGCAGGTTTAGTTGTCCCAAGTTTAGCTAGATATGAAGCGTCACTAGTTGGTTTATAAGTGCAACGAGAGCGGGCTTTCGGGTTTGCATGACATCCGACCAATGTTTCTACGCTGGTGTGCTATCTTGATGGACCATCAAAAGTCCCGCTGGCCGATTTGACGCGGAAGGATTGTTAGTGGGGAACTCTGTGTTGGCAAGGCTACGGAGATATTTGGCGTAAAATTGTCGCTGCGTCGATGTAGTCGGGGTCCCACACTAACACTCTCCTAGAAGTTGAACCATGCAGCATGGCAGTGCAAACCCCGGCGAAAGCCGATATGCGCTATGCCTGAAATGGAAAACAATCTTTCTGCATCCGCCAAGGCGATCACGTAAGTACCAAACCCTCCCCATTCTTCTCGATGGGCATCTCGAATTCGCACTCTGTCCCAAAACGTGCATCAATCCCAACCTTGACTCCGACTGCCGACATGGCATCGAAAGCACCCAATGCAGCCCCGGCTAGTAAGATGCCCCATATCCCATAACGACCCATGATGGATCAGTTTATATTGAAGATTCACATTGAACGAGACTGGACTGACCCGTTAGATGTCGCCTTTGGTAACTTTATCGTGACTACATCCCTCGGGAAGGAGGACCCCGAGACTCGCAAGCTCATCCGAAGCCATGTTATGCGGGGAAAGAACAAGGGCAAAAAAATGCCCAGGAAGATAAAGTCGTCCCACGCATGCACTACCGTCTCGGACCCTGAAGCAACGTCGGGAAGCACCCGGCAGAATGGCCCGAGGAACTACAGTCAAGAGGACCGGGAGTGGGCTCTGTATCCTCCCCGCAAGATTGCCACGGAACTGGCCCTGTTTGGCCCCACAACCCACTTGGACCCTTCGATGCAGCGGCTCATTCACCAAGCCTACACGGTGCTTAAGCCGGCCATGTATGCCGTGCAGGTATTTGGCGACCGGGGGTCAGGCAGCGATGTGTTTTGCTTCAAGAATCTCTCGCTCCACCCCGCCATGATCCCTGTCCTTCTCTTTACTGTCCAGGCATTCCAGGACAGCGTACTGGGCCGCCCGGCGCGGAACCGCGCCCACTTTTATCTCGCCAAGGCCCTCAACCTTTTGCAGAAAAGTCTTTACGACCAAACCACGGCAACGAGTTATGCCACCATGGTTGTCGTCGCGTCGCTGGCCTCGGGCGCTCTGGTGCTGGGCGATCTCGAAACGGCGAATAAGCACATGGACGGCCTGATGAAAATGCTCGAGGTACGAGGAGGTCTCGAGTCGCTGGGCGACGACAACATGGTTGCGCACAAGGCCAGGTCGTATGTATTATTCAAGCTCTCCTTCTTTTTCTTTTTCTTCTTTTTCTCTTTTCCTTTTTATTTTGGATGACCTCTGACTCACCCCCTGTGCAGGATTGACCTGGGGCTCGCCATGGGTATTGGGACCCAGCCGCGTTTCCAGCAAGCCGTGTCTTGGTCTCCGCAGATTGCCGACTCCAGACTCGCCAGGTGGTTTCCCGAACTACAAGATATCATGAATCCACGACCCGACCCTCGTCTCCTCAACATATGGGCCGACGTTCGGGAGCTCACACGGATAGCCAACAGCGCGGCCACAAACAAAGCATTTGTTACTGAGAGTCAATTCCGCTACATTACCACCTCTCTACCCTACCGGCTCGTACATCTCGAGTTTGAGCCCGGGTCACCTTCTGAAGTTCTGCGACTCTGCTTGCTGGCTTACACCAAAAGTCTTCTCATTCAAGCCAAGGGACTTGGCAAAAACATGACATACCTGTCGACGCGCCTGGAGTCTTCGATCCGTGCATGGATGCCCCGAGTACCAAGAGGCTCTCCAGTCCTGCTCTGGGTATTATTCATGTCGTCCATCGCCATTTTTGAAGACATGCCAGCCGATCCCGACTGGCTCCGATGCAGTCTCGTGCAAGAAATGACAACACAGCGAAGCTGGCCCGAGACCTTGTCGGTACTAAGCGATTTCTTGTGGGTTCATGCTCTTCATAATAGGCGTGGCGAGGAACTTTTCACGGAGCTCACGGCCATTGCTGCGAACCAGGCTAGGGTTCCGACGGTGGATCCCTTGCATCTCACGTTGCTATGAGAGAGGGTGGCGAGTGGAGAGACTGTTGCGCGGTTGGACACTATTATATTCCAAGATAAAATACCTAGGTACGTAGATACCAAGGGCTGAAATCCCTGAATTGAGGTACCTAATTGCTCCTGAATATATGCTACGTGGCGATCATCGTTGCAGCTATTTTTTCTGCGGCGCTGGAGTGATCCTGCCCTAGAGTCAAGCTACATCACGATGAGCAACTACCATCATCATCGTCATACTGTATTGCATTTACAAGTGGAAACAGGATCCACGTGGGGGTGGGGGACTTAATGAATCATTGAAAGAAATATCTAACGGTGGGCAGTCTGGTCTCCGCCAGAGAATTGCGCTCTGTCGTCATCAAAAAGACAGACGCGGGGCGCTCACAACGTCATATTCACACATTTCCGCCGTCATCCGACAAGAGGTTTGACCCGAGACTAGTGAAACAGGCGGGTATATCACCCACACGTGTGATTATCCCCTCCATCTCTCGACTCTGCTTAAGCACCGTACCCAATTTGTTGTTTTGAACAAAGTACGTGCCTACCTACCTTACCTTACCTAGGTACCTAAGGTAGGTAACTAAGCATATGCCGCCCCTCCTCCTCCTCCTCCTCCTCCTCCATCCACACGCTAAGTTGATAACTTACATGTGCTCTCGCAGTCTACCAAAATGCCCGATTTATTGTCGTTCAGCGCCCCCAACTCTCAGTCTACTGGCAACGACAAAGGCAACGCCTCAGCCAACGTGGCTGACGGCACCGGCCCTTATACGTCCTCAGAAAAGCAGTGGCTCAACGAGAACAGGGTCGGCTGCGAGTACAAGATGTTTCAGTCACATGGTTTGAACATCTACGAGGAGGAAGACCTAGAAAAAGGTAGAGCTATCACGAGAGAGGGTTTTTTTTTTTTTTTTTTTTTTTTTA
>Ga0247765_1001130_pt1 | contig 14665 bp, 14 predicted proteins | sample UWRJL106311C6_FD_179949 | JGI IMG/M metagenome (GOLD analysis project Ga0247765, IMG submission 179949) | Plant litter microbial communities from Arlington Agricultural Research Station in Wisconsin, United States - UWRJ-L106-311C-6 | ecosystem: Environmental > Terrestrial > Plant litter >... | reverse complement strand
GACTGTATGAGAGTTGGTTAAGACGAGAGAGACCAAAAAAAAAAAAAATGAGAGAGATGGTGTTTGCCTTGGCGAGGCCGTTCAGGTACATTTACCGCTTGTGTCGGTTTTGGAACCCAGGTTACCTGGTAGGTAGAGAGGGGTACCAACCTTGATAGATATCGTAATAGATAAAAAGGCACATGACCATATAACCAAGTGAGTACGAGCTCAACTCGGCTCCCCCCACCCGTTAACCCTACCGCTGGCCCTTGCTGTTAAACCTGCCGTCGTTACACGACATACTGACCATACCCCTGAGCAGCGGACAGAGCCCAAACCCCCCCCGCGCCCCGCAAATACCAGACCCGATCATCAGGCCCGGTGGTCGCTCATGGCGGGCAGGCGGCCCAAAATCCGACCCAGATGGGACAGTAAACTTATCTCCTATTTTTTTTTGCTAAGAAAAGTAAATATTGGATTTTCTTTCCCATTCCATCACGCTACGTACACTTTTCTCATTTCTTCCCCTGGGACAACCCCCGCTTGCGCGACAGCAACAGCACCAAACAGCAATCTGCCGTATTGCGACAGGTCGCACGTCGTGAAACCGACCGGAATGGACGCCCCTGTATTCGGACATGGACTGGTTTTCTTCTTGAAATATTTAGCGCTGTGTGCCCCGATGGCGAATCCATGTCCTCTTGACTTGACTTGACTCTATTTGATGTATTTTGGTGGTGCTCGGCGTGAACTTAGGAACACTTGACACTCTTTACCTTTCAAGTTTTGTTTCCATTTTGTAACCACTGCGGAGAGAGATCTTCCTTGGTGGCTCAGCCTTTACCTACCTCTCCGTCCTGTCTGTCGAATGCTTGCCCCGCCCTCAACTCCAACTCCAACTGGGTGACCACTCCACTCAATCCGCAACATACGTGCCGGCTACCTATGTCGAGTAATCTACACGCTACGGCTTGCTTGCTCTTCAAACTTTACTGTCAAGTCAGTCAATCGCTACCGGGCCTCAACCAACAGCAGTTTACCTCGGCAGAAACACCCCTACAGATCAAAAAGAGCTCATCAAAAAAAGGAGAAACAAGAAAAGAGACAAAATGTGCCATATAGTCCAAAATACCTGGCCGTGCGGACACGTCCAATTCGCACGATATTCCTACTGTCCTACTGCCTCCGCTTCTTCTTCCACCTCTCTTACTTCCTCCCCGTCCGCATCTGCCTCCCCCTCCGTGAACGGCAACGGAAACAGCCACGGCAATGGACACGGACGCGGAAACGGACACGGTTACGGACGCTGTACAGTTCTCGGCCCCCGCAAATCCACCAGCCCTCCACTGGGAACTCCCTGTCCGGAAAGATCCTGTTCCGGCCTTGCCCCTGTTCCTGGAACGGTTCCGAAATTTGCAGCGGGAACACCAGTGGCGATGCCGTTACGGGTGCATCCGCCTTTTCCGCCTTTGAGTAAAGTGTTTTGGGAACGACATCGAGATCATGCGAGAGAGATGGAGAGGGGCGTTTACATGGATATCAACTGCAAGGACATGGCGAATCGCACTGAAAGGGACAGTGATAGGGAGAGTGGAAGGCAGAGGGAGACGATTTATGTTGCCCTAGAAAACGGGAATTGTGATTGTGATTGCAAAGGCGATTGTGAGGACGAAGAAGAAGAGGAAAATGGAGAGGAGGAAGAGGAGGAGGAGGAGGAGGAAGATGGAGATTTAACAGCGAAACCAGTACGGAATCCCAATCCCTGGGGGAGGGAGAGAACTCAGGATCTACATCAGAGTCAGGGGGAAAAGTGATTTCTAGAGGGGGAAGAGCTGGGTTTAATATGTGACAAGGCCAGACAATGGCTCACGCCACTAATCAAGAGCAACTCGGATTATGTGTTTTGGTATGTTCAGATGAGCTCTGAGATAGGATAGAATGGGAACCATCCTAGAGATTATGCTAACCCACCACTGACATTCTCTTCACGGTATCCGTTGGTTATGTGTACAGCATCGGCAGTCACCAGCCGCCATGCCGTGAGACCCAGCACAAAACGACAAAAATAAAGCGCGAGAAAGAATCTTGGAATTGAAATCGAGCTTCTTCAACCTAGAAAGGCCCCAAAGAGGTACGTTCACACGGTTAGGTACCTAAGGATCAGAGCACCCGCCCTCCATAGGAGTTTGCTAACGTCCCGCCCCTACACCCCCCCGACCCACATCCGACGTAGAGATCATCCTGCACCTCCGCCTCCTCCGACTCGCCCAAAACCTCACCTTTATCCCCCAAAGCCACGGCTGAGATCTTTACCTCTCCACCCAGTCCCCCACGTAACCCCGAAGAAACCACGAAGCTAGTCTCGAACGAAGTCTTGTTTTTCTCACCAACCCTAACAGACTGCGCACCAACTCTGGCTTGAAACCCCCAAGCTCTGGTAACAGTGTCGCCATTCCACGATACATAAACCGTCACCTCCTCTCTTCGTCGCAGCGCCACCACCGCTGGTGTCTCCCTTGACCTCCCGGCCCATTCATATCGAAATCCACGGTAACTCTGCGCTCCCACGCCATGCGATCCGAGATAGGCGTGAAAAATGGGCTGGGCATCACTGCCACGGAACTCGGTGATTGCACCAGCTTAGCCCCAGTTGACGAAGACGTTGCCGTTAGGGAGAATCTGCGCGTTGCCCTGTGAGGCAGCGGAAATGCCGTCAGGGGCGACGAAGCGATTGATGTCAGTGGCGGTGTGGTCGGTGTGGTCGGTGTGGTTGAGCTGGAAGATGCGGGCGCTGGATACTGAGTGTCGCTGGCCTGAGGCTTGGCGGTTTCGATTATCGGATCGGGCGGCGTTGTCGAAAAGGGAAATAATCTCTATTTTGCCGTCGGCAGAGCGGGAGAGAAAACGGGCGTCATGCTGGAAGGCGAAGATGGCATCTTGGGGGATGGAAAAGGTGGAGTTATGCCCACCGAGTCGCCAGAGGATGGTCCCGTTTTGGCAGGAGACTTTGTAGAGCGTGTTGGTGTGGCGACCAGAGAGGAGGAAGTCGCCTTGGTCATCGACGTCAATCGAGTTGATGTGGATGTAATCCCAGGCGTTGAAGCTGCCGGTGCCGGATTGGTTGTCGGCGCGAAGGGAGACGACGGATTCTGAATCATTAACATCTGACCCGACCTGTGCTCCGAGATTTACGCTTCGTACCTGATGGCAGAGCAAAGTCTAGCGTGTTGCCTTCAAACAGGACCTCTCCTGTCTCAATATCGATCTCTGTGCGTGTGCCAGCTGCAGAAGTAAGCCTTGGTACAGCGAATGCCTACCCTGCCAGATGCCATTCCCAATCCACCGCTGATCCCCCCCTGCCTGCATACGGTCCAAGATCATAAGGTGTTGGCCGATAGATCTCTACCAATGCCGTCTCCTCATTAACAATGCGAAATTCATAGAGATCCATGAGCTTGTTTCGACTCTGCACGGTGGCGATTTGCTGGTACGTCTCATTCAGTAATGCAACAGTGCCAAATCCGTGACCACGAAGCCGATCAACGGTGCCCTGGAAGGCTTGCAGAACAGGACGACCTTTATATCGGGCTGCTTGAAAGTTCCCAACCCAGCAGCCGAGATAGCCGGGGCCAGACCAGACCAAATTGCCATTATCACCGAAGATGTATGCCGCGGGCTGTTCGAGAACGGCTTTGTCTGGTTCGAAAGAGGGATATGGGGCGACGAAAATGTACCCCAATGCCACGTCTTCATTGACTGGAATAGTAATATTCAGTCGTGGTGGTGAAAGATCGGGCCGTGAGCGATACTGCCAATCTCCAGCCCCGATGTGAGCAAAAGCTACGAGAATAGCTAGGAAGATTGAAGATCGGGATTTCGTGGTCATCTTTGCGACTGAAACGTCCAACGGCAGTACCCAGACAGCTGACAGGGGGCTGCCTTTTGAAGATCCAGACATGGTGCGATGGCGTGTGTGGGGGACTGGATGCCGACGTGTCGGGTGTCACAAACCACAAGTGTAACTGCAGCTGTCGGAGATAAGAATCTGTAGGGCTCGGCGTCGCGTGCCATTCAGAAAACCCCATTTCCAAGTCAAAAGTCCGGCCCTTCATTCTTCTTTCAAGTGACGTTCTCTCGAGCCCTCCTGCGGGCCGGTACAGCAGATCAACAGATCTGGATCCGCGCCTGTCTCTCGGGAACTCAAGGTCACAGAGTGACGTCCTCCTAGGCCGAGACTCTCGGTCGCTCACTCTCCGAAACATACTCGATTTTGATGGTGACGACAAGAATGGCCCCCTGGAGTTTGTTCCGCCGAGTTGTAAGAGATGCCGAGATGCGCATCTCGTTTCCACAATACACGTGAACCATTTCACGGCGGAGAGACTTCCCATCGGCCATCTCCAATTTTTGGCGGTAAAAACAGCCTATGTAACATGAGGAACGGAGATAGTCGAGAGAATGACGCTGAAGTAAGATGCACTGAGGGGGGTTGTAGACATCGGGATACTCGTGGGCATCGTTGTGAGAAAGCTCATCCGCGTTGATGGGACTGATCGCCAGCCAGGGCTTCAACCCTCTTCGTCCCGAGTCTGCTGCGTAGTGCCCGTTAAACCCAGAGAATACAAGGAACTGACCAGTCTTTCACACGTAGAGGTCGCGTGGGTGGGAGACAATCTCTGTACCAAGTGAACATCGTATTGATGGCCTCCGACAACTGGTCGCTGCTGCTCTTATCAATGTAGCATGTATGGATCTAGACATAGAAAATACCGCGTTCGAATTCTCTGATCTTGTGCCATCCTCATTTCTCGCAGGCAACCGACTGGACAAGTTCTGAATATCGTCAAATGTCACCTCGTCCTTGGTCCAGGTATGTGACAACGTGGCAGAGCGAAGTTCCGATTCGCTCAGATCAGTGGCGTCGACGAGCTTGCATGATTTGACGTCGAGGAGCCTCATCTTGTTGTATCGGTCCAATAGCCCTGACTCAGGATGTGATGGAAGATAAGGCTCTGGGCGGGGTTGCTGTCTGCCACCGTGAAGGAACCATGGAGGCATCGTTAGTATAGGTCTTCATAGCTTGGCGTGATTTGCCCTCTTTTAAATCGTGTTGATAGGTTCTGCGCTAACGAGCATAGCAAGCAATTGAGGCATGGCAGCTGGCTAAAAGAGGAAACCAGGTGAGAATGATAGGTCTAACAGTAACCTGGCCGTGCTTATTGCAGGGTTAAAACTTGAGTTGAGGCAGTCGCTCTATGCCGCACCTTGGGTGGAAGGTTTGATTGATCTCGATTCCGATTATCGGATGTTTTGGGCGTCCGTCCGTCGGAAACGTCCCCTTCGTCTCAAACCGGCGAGCTTGGAGAGGTGCGACCTGTCAAACCCCTGAGCATTTGTTAGCGGGAAACCTTCGATCCAGCCTTTTCCCCGCAGCGCATCAGGTCTCGCGCTAACGATCGTCCCGGGCTATCCCCTCGACTTTCACATGCCTAGCGGGCGTGTCACCCCGCAGATACTGTCTCCACCTAACTTCCATCTTCATCCCAATCCAGTTTGTCCGCTGGATTGCTCAGGTGTTCGGACAGAAATGTACCTTCGATTTGGCCCTCCTATGGGCACGAATTCCGCTCGCCCGGCGCACACACAGGCGCGACAAGAAGCCCAACTTTGCTCATTCTTCCCTGGCGTCTTTGGAGTCCCCTCACACATGCCAACTTCGGGATCTCGGATGGTAAGTATCCTCTTCGATCCCCGAGCTATTTTCGTCCGACTGAATTCCTTACGGTGGATCCCGGCTCTGTTGGGATGATGCACACCAGCTTGAATGGAAGCTGTTCAGCATGGTGGGAGTCATCGCCTGAGGTCGGCACCAGCAGGATGAGTATATATTGCAGTCGAAATCGTACCCTCCAGCCATCCATTGACCAAGTTCTAACAGTGGAGCTGATAATACCATCGTTTCTGCCATGGCCTGCCGGATCGGGATGCGCCAGGCCGCTTTGCCGTTCAGCGTTGTGGCTCGGTCCCGAACGTCTTCTGCTATCCGATTTTCGCAAATCGGATGTCGCCCGATTTCTCACACCGATCCCCCTAAAAACCAATCTGTCCCGGAACATTCTGCAATTCCCCGGACTTTTACATGGCCACACAAGGGGTGGAATGAACAGGTCATCCAGAATGTCATCCCCACCCACCGCAAGCCTCGCACGATGGGCGATCGCATTGCCTGGCGGGTAACTCGGATGTGCAGGCAGGTTGCAATCTCTTATCGCCAAAGGGAATGACATCTCACAACCTCTAGGTGGGCAATGGATCTTACTACTGGCATGGGTCCTGAACAGCACAACGGGGGTCGCTGCACTACAACGACAGCTCCCCCCAATTCCTTGACCGAGCCACAATGGGTGAGATCTTCCTCCGTTCCTTTCTTGAGTTCTAGTTTTTGCTGCTCGGCTGGAAGTTGATGCATTGTCCGACAGCTTGTCCGCTTCATCTTCTTAGAATCCATCGCCGGTGTCCCGGGCATGGTAGCCGGCACACTTCGTCATCTACATTCGCTCCGACGGCTTCGTGCAGACCAAGGTTGGATCAAGACTCTTCTCGAAGAGTCGTACAATGAGAGGATGCATCTGTTGACCTTTCTGGAGTTATACCGGCCGGGGCCGTTGATGCGATTGCTCGTCTTCGTCGCCCAAGGCATATTCTACAATTGTCTTTTCGCTGCGTACCTCATTTCTCCCAGTTTCTGCCACCGCTTTGTCGGATACCTCGAAGAAGAAGCCGTCCACACGTATACGCGGTGTTTGGCCGAGCTTGACAAGGGGTGTCTGCCTCAATGGACCGACAAGGACTTCCGTGTCCCGGATATTGCGGTGCAGTATTGGGGTATGCAGGAGGGGAGGCGGAGCATGCGCGATCTGCTTTTGCTTATCAGGGTATGTCTTTCATCCAGCATGCGGGCACGGGGCAGGTCGAATCTAATGGTCTTCCATGACAGGCCGACGAAGCATCACATCGCGGCGTCAACCATACACTCGGCAACCTTGATCAAACCTTGGATCCGAACCCATTTGTCGATAGACGCATGTCTCAGAGCCACATGCAGGTCGCGGCGATGGAGCCAGACGGACTTGAGAGGGCGGAGGCAATTAAGCAGTAACGATTCCGGTACACATCAGTGCTTTATCAATCATCGAATCTATATAGTGACATACAGCTTTCCGTTTCGTTGCGATCTATCGACGCAATCCCTGTTGACGCATCACCTCGATCAACTCTTCAAGTCTTCTGACCACCTCCGCTTCACTATCGTCCACAGGCATTCTCCACGCCTCCCAGGCAACCCAAGCTTGGAATGCAGCCAACCCTAAACTCAAAACCCCAACGATGATGGAGATGAAGAGAGCAGCAATCGCCACTGCGAAGGCATTGCTCTCAGATGATTGCCACTTAACCCACCTCTCGAACTGTTACGCGGCGGGCGGGCTAGCACATACGAATGTAGAGCAGCCAACCGCTTGCCCCAATAGAGATAGTCAGGACTATCCACTTGTCAAAAAACCTGCTGCCTTCGCCCTGTGAGCAATCCTCGTCGACTTCTCCTTTGGCGATGAGCCTCTCAAGAATCCGCGCTGACCGTTGGTCGTCGAAGTGGAAGAGAATCGTCTGGATGGAGTGCAATGTTTCCGCGAGAAGCCGCGGGGGCAAACAGCATCTTCTCATAATGTCAGAGATGTTCGATAAGTTAAGAGAAGCCCCGGGACTCACTTGGTGATGCAAGCCGACAAGTCATCTTCCTTTCTGATGTTCTCTCGTCGTAATCGAGCCAGTTGCACCTTGAGAAATGCAGTGCACTGAAAAATATACAGCGTCGGCCCGTTGGGATGCAGGGTGTCCAAGAGCAGATGACGGGCGAGGTTGTCAGTGCCCTTGAACGCTATGTTACATCTCGCCTTGAGCTTCCAGGCTTTCATGGCTTTGTGGTGCTCCAATGCACCCCTCACCGAAGCATCCATGCCACTGGCTCGGGGGAAAGACCTCGAGACGAAGTCGACAAAACGTTCACCCGCACGCCATGTGTCCTTCGAGTCGGTCATATCTAACATCAACATGGCGCGTACAGATATCTGAACCAATATCTCGATACAGGTCTTGGTATGCGATTTACCCAACCGCAAAACCAGCTCAGAGACAAGTTGATCATAGGAGAGCGCCGGTTGACTGCGAAGCAGTTGGAGCGCCTGGAGAATGTCGTCATGGGTGATGGTATTCGGTGACGTGGGGTCGGCATCGTCGACATTGAGAATATAAACCTCATTCCATGCCATAAGATTGTCATAAAGTCTGAAATAGGATTCGAGCGACGCGGATGATGTCCCAAACAGCTCCCTCGCCAATCGGTCCCTGTGCCCGTGGTGGGCCATCGCCAACAAAACGCACCAGCGGGCAAGGTGAAGGAACAATGAGAATCACCTCATTTTTATTGAAGAGGAGTCGGGCAGGGGGAGCATGGCAAACATACCGCGCAAGCCACTCACGAATAAACATGGAGGACAGTCCCAGCATGAAGAGGCCTCCAGATTGCAGCCCCTGAAGAAGGACACACCCATGTGGTTACCGAAGGTGGCGAGTCGCGGCCCAGATGGCCAATAGATCTTCAGTAAGGCCCCGCACCTTCGTTGGGCTCATCGTTGGGCTCACCGCCCCAACCCACCAGTAACAAAACCTGGCACTTCTAACCCGTCGCAAGCCCTGCACTTCATTCTCGCACGACCCCGGCCGCTCAACTCTCCCCCCGTTACCGCAAGAACAGTCTTTCCCAACCTTATGACGCGGCCCTGTGCGCAAACACGCAAGCACTCATGGAGTTGGATTCAGAACAATCCTGCGGTCCTGTTAGCGAAGATGATTCCTCCTGCCCCATTACGCATACGCAAACCTCATCGGGGTTTGAGACAACCCCAACGACTGTGGGCACATTAGGGAGCAGCCTGATCGAGAGGCCCTGGGATTACTGCATGCCAATCCCCGGAAGCAAGAGAAAGCAAGTGATTTACCCCAAAGCCCCAGTCGAACAACACCCTTGGAGTCGAGAGGAATGGCTTGAACAATTCCTTTACGTCCAGACTCAGTTGGAAGTCTTAGTCCAGAAGTACCTCAGTCTCACTGGTTATGGCCGCAAACCAGTATACACGCTTCGCATGGTCGGCACCTCTCCCTCAAACGCGCGGCCTAGCATTGTGGTTATGTGCAGGGATATCGATCTCAAGGATATTGCTATGACATTCCGATCAAGGGCCGAGAAGGAACTCCAGCTAGAGAGGGATACGCCAGTCTCTCCGCTCCGCCAGATGCTCATTCGCCGCAATGATAGCAACAAACCTGTGAAGCCCCGACTCCGGCTGGTGTATTTCCAGACCAAAACGCTCCTCAGCCGAAAGGCTCTCAAGGGCCCGGTGGCCGTGAGATACACCGACCACGACGCATCTTGCGGCAGCTTGGCGCGGTTTGGTGATACTACAGCAACGGTAGGGATCGCTCTTGCCCTCCCTCAGGGGGTTGCGTTCCTCACTGTCGACCATCTCTTCGGTGATACAGAGGCAGACGAAACACTACCGCGCGCCGGCGAATGTCTTGCTGCTGCCACACGAGCAGAAACACCCATGCCATCCTGCTCCTCACTCGATGGCGTTTCAAACTGGGACGACGAAGACGAATACGAACTTCTGGATACAAGCGGCCCAAGTCAGACAGACGTCGGCATATATTCAAACTCAGCTCCCAGAGGGACGGAAAACGAGACGGATCAAAGCCTTGCGGGCTGGCGCCCTGAAACGTGGGAAAGAACGGATCTTCCTCGCATGCTCGAGTCACCTGCCCCATTTCTCGACTGGGCGCTCATACAGCCGGAAAACAGTCACAGCGGATCCCTGCCGACTGTCGCCGTCAACACTATATATCCTCTAAGGAGCCGTGGTAAGGCAGTGGTGTTGCGAGATTTGGAGACGTCGCCCCCCGCCCACCTAGTCACTGTTTATGTCATCTCCGGCATTCGAGGCGTTTTACACGGTGAACTTATCACCGCGCCGGCATACATTCCATCACCTGGATGTCGTAAGTCCTGCGAGGCGTGGACTGTCCTTCTGGAAAATCACGGCAGTAAGTTGATCTCAAGACCCCTGCCAACTGCGCCTGCCCTACCCAAGGCAAATCGTACTTCATCACTGGCTAACTCTTGGATGTCTTGAGGTTTCGTACCCGGCGAATGTGGCTCAATTGTCGTCGATAGCACATCCAACAAGGTCTATGGCCACATTGTTGCAAGCGATCCTTTGGGTTCTGGATACGTTGTCCCTCTGGTCAGAACGATTGATCAAATATCCACATGTCTCGAAACAAGAGTCACGTTGGTAGACCCACTCGCAGTTGAAAGCTCAGTGGAAACTGGACGTCCTGTCCTGCAGCAAGGCGTTACGATTGACGATCAGAGGACCATGAATACGGAGAAGTGCGCGAACCAAGATAACAGCCCCAAGTGGTTCCCCTGCCCTTTTGCCCTCAGATACCCCGGGGCAGAGCCGGAGGGGAGCCCATGCAACGAGTTATTTTGCGGTCTCGGCAACGTCAGGTATGTTTTGAATGTTGACGCTAAACCCGGTAAACATATGCTTGTAAATATGAATTCTGACCGTATTTTTACTACAGCACACATCTTTGGGATGAACACCACTGTGATTGCGTAGACGGGCCCATCAACAGACTCAGCACGTGTTACAACACTTTCCACATGAGCGCCAACAGCGAGAAATACACTCACTTATTGGTCGAACCTAATCACCAGCATGGTGAGACTGAGTCCAATCGATGGGCCGGCTTACTTCAAAGTCTATTTCCGGTCAAAGAACCAGATCTTGTCGACGAGCATTTGGCATCCATGCCGAGCGGAGAACCACCGAGGGTACAACAAGATAGTAGCTCACATTGCAAGACCCCCATCGATTACCAGGCGGCGGAAAGGACACATTGGGCCTGCCCATTCTACAAAAAGGACTACTCCTTAAACTCGAGCTGCCTCAGACTCGAGCTAAAGCGCATTGTCGATGTCCGGCAGCACATCAAACGACACCACCTGTCAATTCGGTGCCCGAATTGTCATGACTTATTCAAGTCCACACCGGAGAGAAATGCCCACGTCCGCCTGCAGAGATGTAGAGCAAAGGAACTTGATATATCTTACGAAGTAACTGAGGGGGCGTGGGATGAAATAACAATGCGCGGGCAATCGAAGGAGCGAGGGAACAACGTCGACGAGAAACGTTGGTTCAGAATATGGGAGATACTGTTCCCTGGAATCTCATACCCACAATCTCCCTATGTTGGGTCGGAATTCTCTGAACGGTTGAGCAATTCCCTGGGTTCATTCCAGAATCTTGGTCACGTGGGACGCCTGGTGATGAGTTACCCCTCTAATCAACATGAGCTGGTACACCACGCCATGCAGCGCGCTATAACAGAGTTCGCAAAGTACGCAGAGCGACAAGCTTCAGGCATCAAGCCACCGCCTTCTGAATCCCAAGCAACTACCCTCGCCCCGTCTATGCCGCCAAAAACGGAAGGCAAAGAAGTCACCCCAACAACAACAGATCTATGCGATCCGGCGAGGGTGTTGCCGTTCGAGTTCAGTTTCCGTGGTCTCCTAAATTCACCTGTTCCCCTGCCGACTGCCGAGCCTGCATTCGCCGAACTTGTTACACCAGAAATCCCGAGAGGCTACAAGAGGCGTCGGATAGATTCTGGATTCGGTGTGGTGGGCTCAGTCACTGCCCGCAAATGTGATTAGCTGGAGGTGACCAATGGTACCCAACACGCACAATGTGCCGATGAGCAAACCAGCGAGGCCGAAGCAAAACTTTTGCTAGACTTTGGGCAATTGGATATGGAGAGATAGGCCTGTAGAAACCAGGTCAGGCTTAGCAGAATAGAAAATCATCCAGCTGTTTAAAACAAGTCCCAAGCCCTTGATTTGTGAAGTTGTTTGTCAGACTACCACAGAACAAGGTCCCCTTGTAGATTTTGACGTAAGAGATGTTTTTTTGTCTCTCAAGCCCATTTCACCCCAACCCAGAATCCATCTCAACCCCGGGTACACCACAATAGACCAATTGAACGGGCTTAGCTAGGATCAAGGAAATGGCATAAATATCATAGACTAGGAACACTGAACCTCAATGGGTGGCGTCTGGGGTATAGATCTAATGTCGCCGCTTCTTGATTGGATTTTTGACATTTGTTAGCCCGACTTGAGACGACTTGAAGTCAACTACGAATGTCTTGAGACGAAGTGACTGCCCGTTGTCAGAGAAATCCAACAATTTCTTCGCCAAATTACCGATGCCGACTTGAAACTCCGTTTAGAGCACAATATCGTCAAGTAATGCTTCTTCCGTGCGCGGAAACTGTGTGTGTGTGTGTGCATGTCAATGTTGTCTGTACGAGTAATGACTACTATGGCCTTGCCGTGGCCCTTCCTTACAAGTGCAAATTTGGTATCGAGTTTTCAATAGGGGCAGGAGCAAGTGGTACAATGGTACTAATCTCCTGTCCTCCTTCCGCCCTGGAGGTGCGGGGGGTTAGTAAGCCCCTGGGTTCAAATTCCAGCTGTGGCCGAAAAAAAACAAAACAGCCCCTCCCCCATCCGAAGCCACACGGAAATCCTCCCCCGGCGTAATAAGACCCCCTTCCTTCTTAAGGGGCGATTGATAGCCACCAACCTCTCTGCATCGGGCAGAGGGCTTGGCGGTGAGCTTTTTGTTTTTTTTTCTCGGTATGCACCACACTCCCATACATCATTGAGCCTGGGAGGCTAGACTGCCACGTCCGGCAGCGAAAGGGTTTACTGTCGCGACCACGCCCAATTCTTCGGCGGCCACCGACAGTTCCAAACATACGGTTGGGCTTGCTAAGGACTGTCTCTGCATGGAAAGCCTTCGAATTTCCATGCCCAGTGCCGTCTCTGGTCCGCGCCGATCCACTGCAGTCCAACCAGGGCGCCGTCAATCCACACCACCCAAATCAACTTGAAGCTGGCGCGCCGTCAAGGTACAACAATCGCAGCGATTTCGATTGCTGGCACCCTGGATTGACAATGCCTTGGACCGGTGCCTCGGATTCATGGCGCAGGAACGGCAGCAAACAATCTAACCCACGCACCAATTGCACCACGCCCCAAAAGGGATGCCAAATTTCAAGTTTCAAGTTTACCACTTGAAATCTGTACTGTGGGTTATATACAACACGGCACGAGCCTGCCACCCAATTGTCAGCCCAGCAAGTAGTAGTTAGGTAGTGCTGCCGTGACTGGCGCCTTGACTCGAAAAAGGAATCGGCCAAGTGCTGTGCTGTGTGGGAAATAAAGTGATTTCATGACAGCTGTCAGGGCGGTATTATTCTACGGGGGGAGGGTAGTCGCGGCAGTAAACCCGTTAAAAAAAAATATCCTGCTGCTTCTTACGAATTGGGAGTTGGCCGCCGTCCTACCGGTGTAAATCGATCTCTCGCCAAGGGAGCCTGCCAGATCGGTTCCAGTCTCTCAAGATATGGGACGCTATCGCCGACGACCGAGCAGACATTGCCTTTGCTATTGCAACAGACACCTATCCCCCAAAGTAACGTACCTGCCGTGCCCAGGTCGACTGATACTTGGGGAAGAAAAAAAAAGAAAGTATTTGGTTGAGCCGTGAGCCCCGAAGAAACTCGAGGGCTTCAATAATGTGTGGAATGAGGCGTATCAGCACGCCGAGACAACAAAAAAAGGCCGCAATTTGTTGATGGTGCAGAATGCAATCACGGAAGATGAGAAAAACCCCGTGCTAGCGATCGAGCCAGCGCATCAGAGCCGTGCAATATTTTCAGAGGCAAACACCGCAAAGGCAAGCACGAGCAGCGTGTGAAATCGGGCGGGCCCGGGAAAGAACCCAAGCCACAGCGTCATCGATTCAGGGACCCAAGCACACAGCCAAAAAGGTACCACTCCTTCTCAACAAACGAAAAATAAAATTATCATTACTTAATATCTAGTACCTCGCCCTCCGCCCGGTATACTTGAGCGAAAAGATACCCCGCTCAATCGAGTTGAGCAGAATGTACCCAGACTTAAAGTAGGGATACACGGACCAGGTGCCCAAGAATTCGACAACGCCATTGACATCATCATCCTCGGGATGGCAGTCAAAGAAGCCGACCTCCTCAAAGTTTCCTCCGGTAGGGTCGATCTTTACGCCCGAAACATCGACGATGCGCAGGCCCGACCCGTAGTTGGCTTGGTAGGCAAGACCGTTGACAACCTGCACGTTTATTAGCATGACTGTGCTGTGCTGGACACACTGAGGAAGCAACAATGAGGAGGAAAAAACTCACATAAAGGTTGTGGTCAATCGACTTGGCCGGGCTCTGGTAGTAGCCGGTATTGACGGGGGCTTCCAGGTTGGCGACATTGAAGATGAAGGTGGTGGTGTGGCCGTTGGCAGCGGGACCCTTGCCGTTCATCTCGTCGAGCTCGTCATCCAGCAGCAGGTAGGTCTGCTCCTCGTCAATCAACCAGCCCTGGTGCGTGTACTCGGCGCCGACATAGGGCGTGCGGGAGATGACGACGGGGTTCTTCTTGTCGGTCACATCCATGATGGTA
>Ga0247765_1001129_pt1 | contig 14681 bp, 8 predicted proteins | sample UWRJL106311C6_FD_179949 | JGI IMG/M metagenome (GOLD analysis project Ga0247765, IMG submission 179949) | Plant litter microbial communities from Arlington Agricultural Research Station in Wisconsin, United States - UWRJ-L106-311C-6 | ecosystem: Environmental > Terrestrial > Plant litter >... | reverse complement strand
ATAGTGCAGTCAGCAGCACTCCCAGGGTAGTAGATCAACTAGGCTACAGCACCCAAGGGTGCTGTAGCTACAGGGCAACTGGGCTGTAATTTCAACAATATCTAATTATAAGGGTTATAACCCCCTAAAACCAACTATATTTAATAAAACTATAAAAGCATCTAGTACTACTACTTATCCGGAAACCAACCTAAAACCCCTATTATAATACTACTTACTATAAAAGAGGTAACCCTCTTCTTAATATACCACAACAAAACCTAAAAAGGTCCTTTAGCAATAATAATTAAAGCAGCTAGACTTTAGTATATTCGTTTAGGCTATATAAAGCTAAACCTTTTAAGAAAAATCGCCTTAATTACTAAAAAGATGCCTAATTTTAATAATATACGCTTTAAATATATAGTTTGTAAAAGTTATAATATTGCTAAACTACTATACCAACCCTCCTCTAAGGCTATTATTAACCCTTTTAACGTATTAAGGTGGATAAAGGGGGATATATTTGTAATTTACTCTATACCCTTAAATAATAAACCTTATAAATTTATTTTAATAGACTGAAAGATTTATTTTAAAATTATTAGGTTTTTAAAATCCGAAGATAAAATTATTATAAAAGTAAAAGCTATTATAAAGGAGATTAATAATACCTTTAAATAATATTTAGTATATTTATATTATAATAAAGGTAAGGAAATTAATAGGCTTAGGCCTTATTTACGTAAAAAGGGTATTATTTTCTCGGAGTCTAGCCTTTACGTATATAATTAAAATAATTTAGCTAAATATACTATATAAGTGGTTTTAAAACGCCTTAGGGCTATAATAATTACTTTAGGGCTTTTATCTTCCCTATAAGGATACGTTATAGGCCTTATAATTAAACTGTTTAATAAAATAGCAAATATTACTAAAGAGCTTACCCTATACTAGCTTTTCCTCAATAAATTAATACCCTTATAAGCTCCTTATATCCCGGATCTTTTTAATTACAAGGTTATAGGCGCTGATTGTATAATATTAGTCCCCCTTAAAAAACGTATCTAATCCCAAAAACTTACCCCCAAGGGCGTTTAAAATAGGTTACTAATTATATTAGGTACTTAGATTTACCTAATTTAGCTTAGTTAATAAAAGGTTATTTAGACCAGCTTTATCAAATTATACGAGAACCTTTTTACCTACCTATAGGGGCCCCGGGGCCTAATTAACGCCCTAAACCTTCCGGATATTACTAAAAATATAAAAGATTAGTACTTTAATTATAATAGCTTTCCCCCCAAGGCGCTTACTAAGTTCGCCCTACCAATAACACTACTACGTAAACTGGTTTAATTACCCGTAGCGACCTCTAAGCCCTCCAAGTCCCCTATAGGAGATAAACTTAGGCTTATTACAGTAAAAGTCCCAATCCTATAGGTTACTAAAACCCAATAAGAGGAATTTAAACAAGTAGAAGTTAAGCTTATAAATACTACGGCGGACCTAATTAACCACCTTATTAATAGAGTTATTAAATAAGCCAAGCCTAGTAGCTACTATAACCCCTTTAAATTTACTAAAGACTCGGAGCCTAAGTCCTTTAAGCAAATCCTAAGGTACCCCCTAAAGGATTAGTAATTAGTAGTATATTTTAAAAAGATATAGCAATTATTAACTATTAAAACCTTTTATTTTATTAAGTAATTTAAAGCTAAAAAGCTACTTATTATTACTAAACCAGTTACTAAACTAAAAAAGGATGTTTAAAGCAGGGTTACTAAGTTTAAAATCCGATTAGTAGCTAGGGGGTTTTAATAGGCTCTTAAAATCAACTTTAAGGAAACCTTTACAACTATTATAATACCGTTAACTTAGCAAATTATACTGGTATTGGTTGTTATTAAGGATTGGGAAATTAAATAAGTAGATTTTATAAAAGCTTTTTTAAATAATAAATTAAATATAGAACTTTATATTAAGGTTTTTAAAGGTTTGTACAAATTTAATCTTAGTAGTTCTAAGGTACTGGATCTTTTAAAATAGTACAATTAAAACCCCTCTAAAAATTAAGTTATATTATTAGGCAAGGGATTTTATAACCTGAAATAGGCCTCGTATTTTTAGTAATAAAAGGTTGCGAAGTTATTAAAAACGCTAGATTACAACCCTTTTACTAGTAACGTAGCCACTTATCATAATACAATTTATAAGATTATAATAGTTACTTACGTTAATGATTATCTTCTTATTGGGTCTTTTATAATTAAAATTAAGGTATTAAAGGTTTAACTTAGTTAAGTATATAATATAAAGGACCTAGGCCCTACCTGCTACTTTTTAGGGGTCGAGATTTACTATAATAGGGTACACCGCTTTTTATAGGTTAATTAGAAGATTTATATTAAATAGGCTATTTAGTATTTTAAATTTAATTATAACGGACCGGCTACCCCTTTCTCTCTAGGACTTATAAGGTTTAACTCCTCTTCCAAGCCCCTAAATATTACTAAAATCCAACTATTTTAATAACTTATTAGTATTACTATATACGTTATAGTTTAAACTAAACTGGATATAACGTTTATAGTATAATAGCTTTCCCACTAATTACAACAGCTTATTATTACCTACTTTAAAGCAGTAAAAAAGCTCCTTAACTACTTATTCTTTAATATAAACTAGGGTATTTATTTTAGTACCTTTACTGATCTTACCCCTATAGGATATATTAATAGCGATTTCACGGGGTGCAAAATTACTATAAAATCAACTTACGGTTACCTATTTACAGTAAGTAGAGGATTAATTAGTTAAAAGTTAAAAAAATCGTTTATAATGGCCTATTTGACCTTAGAAGCTAAGTTTACGGGGCTTATAAAAGGTAATAGAAAGGTAATCTAGCTTCGGGGGTTATTTTTTAAACTAAAGCGCCTTATACAGGGACCCGTTTTACTAATAGGAGATAATAAGGGCGCTATAGATACGGTATAAAACCCAAAACATTATAACCGCATAAAGCATACCCTTCTAAAATATTAAGGGGTAAAAAAAAGCGTTATAGAAGGCAATATTACTGTAACGTACGTACCTATAGGGGAGATGCCGGTAGATAGGTTAATTAAAGCCTTAACCCTAGCCAAATATAAGTAATTCTTTAAATTATTAAACCTTTTTAAGCCTTATGGATTCCAGAGGGGGTCTGCCTCGAATTAAAAAACGTATTAGGGCTTAGGGTTGTAAAGGGGGTGTTGAAATTACAGCCTAATTGCCCTGTAGTTATAGTACCCTTAGGTGCTGTAGCCTAGTTAATCTACTGCCCTGGGAGTACTACCGACTGCACTATAGTAAAGTATAGTTACCATAACCACGGGGAATTAGTATTGTGGTTTAGGGGGGCTGCCAAGCCCCCTAGACCCACTGGAACCTACTAGAACCGATGGGGAGTTCCGGGGACCTACTATCTATAAACTTGGCCTATAAGGGTAGGCCCAGTACCATTATTACGTTAGTACAGCCAATTTGTTGCCCTGGAATCCTTTGGATTCCAGCGTTAACGTAAGTACTTTTCCCTCTATAGTATAGGCTTTCCTTTTATGTTTTAGGGCCCTTACCCCCTGTAAGATTAACCTATACCTACTAAGGGCCTTATAAAGAACTATCTCCCTTTTTGTATTTCTGGTGTTTAATTCTTTTCCTTTTTTCTACCTTAAGCAAGATAGTTTATATATAGCCTGTAGGTAACCTTTTGACCTTTGTAATCTTTGTACAAAGCCTACTATAGTCACCTTATTACAAGGCATAGACCCCTGTATCTCTGCTTGTTACAGCAGGTTGGTCTGCTAATCTTAGCTTCCTTTAACCCCGTCCCGGGCAGTTATCGTACCCCCAAAGCCTTCCGCTGCGACCGTTACAGGGGACTCACCCCCTGTAACCTCCTATACTGGACCTCACTGAGACCAGTCAGGCTACATAAATTAACAAGTAAACGTAGCGATTATACCGAAATAAAGTTAATAATGTAATCTTTATAAGGCTTGGGAACTTGCTATTAACTTAACAAAAGGTTGATTTCGCAATTATTTAGGATTTGAAGCAGGGTAGGGTTTTTTCGGGGTTGTAATGCTAGTTGTGGTAACGGAAATTGTAATATTAATTAAGTACAATCTGGTTATAGGCCAGCGGTGTTATAATTTAGCAGGTTATTGTAGAAAACTATTTACCGTTTGAGATATCGTTTTAATATATAAAATACGAAAATATAATTAGGAAGAGTAGTATTATTACCTTCATAAAGTTTTATTAAGCTTTTAAAAGGCTATAAAAGATCTAAAAAGGCTTTAAGGATTTCCCAATTTTAATTAATAAGTAAAATATTTACATTAAAATTACCTTTATTAAACTATATTTTATAAATAAAATCCAACAATAATTTTAATTTTACAACCTTTTTAATTCTAAAGTAAACTGAGTTTTATTAAGTATCATTATTACCCTTAAGGTCGAGAGCGAGGCGTTGGCATCGGAGCTGGAAGCCATAGCATGCAAAGTGATGGATGATGATGAAAAGAAGAAGAGAACGAGGGAGAGAACCCCCCTATTTATAGGCAAGAAAAGGCGAGAATCTGCGTTTGCGCACCGCACTCGCTCAGCAGGTAACGAGATTGCCCCGGTCAAACGAGGATAAAATATTAAATAAAAACACACTAGTGACACCCTTATGACCTCTCATTCAGAGTCCAACGAAGGCAAACCGATAACGATGCTACTGCGAAGGAAGGCACAACCCCCCCCCCTCCTCCCTCTCTTTCCATTCGAACATACCGCCGATACCACAATGGCACCGCTGCTACGATGGCCTCCTACCCGTAATATAAACGAAAGCGAACCGAAAGCGAGGCAAATCGTAAAAAGAGAAAGAAGCAAACTATTTGTGGAAAAAGGCTATTATTTAAACTACAGGCGAATCGAAAGCGAGGTAACAAAGGAAAGAGCTCCCCCCCCCCCTTCCACCTCCCACCTTCCGACGACGATATAATTGGGGCACCGGGGCCAAAGAAGAAAGAACGAGTACGGTCCGAGTTCGAACTAACACACAAATACCTCCTATTTTCCTTTCTTTACAAATTGTAACAACTCCCCTCCTGTTACATATCCTGGGTAGGAGAGACCTAGACTAGTAAACAAAAGGCTAAAAGTAGAGTTGGTTTAGGTGCGATATCGTACCGATACCTATACTATAGAAGCATCCACGGTACCTAAACAGATAGATAAAGGGACTGCTTGCCCACTAAGACAAGGACTAAAGATTCTCTACGGTGTAAGATTAATAATAATAATAATATTATTCTAAAGGTAAAATTACTAATAGTTTGTAACCTTGTTATTTTCCAAAATTATTAAAAAATAATTATAATTTTTAACCCAAAATATACGTTTAAAATATTTCGCGGACTAGTTTTTTAATACGTAGGTAATACCTTTAAACTTTATTTTGGGCTAATCTTTTACCTTATACGCTAATTAGGTTAGATTTAAAAATACTAAAGCATAATACTACTACCTTATAATAACAACTCGTTACAAGCGGTTTTTATTAAAAATTAAAGTAATGGGTCAGTTTAGTACAATATTATGAACTTTTGTAAAATCAGTATTTAATAGGGTAATATAAAGGTCCAAGTCAAGCGATTAAAGGTAGGAAATAGCTATTTTTAAAGTTTCTTATAGGGGTAAAATCGCTTATTTCAAAGGTTATAATGGTAAGTAGGCTTAATTCAATAGTTATTAAATAAAGGGTGGTATGTAAGACTAGCAGCTATTTATAGTAGAAAGGCAAAGCAACCTTGGCAAAATAGGTCAGCGAAGAATAATTGCAAAAGTAACAAGGGAAACGCACTTTCAACACCGGAGAAAATCTTTCCAGTAGCTTAGGGGGGTCTTACAAAAAGGGGTAAGGCGCTGTTCAGAGCCCTGCTCTGATCAACAAAATCTAACTCTATTAGTCAAATATTACCAAGTCCAGGCAAACAAACACAAATAAAAAAAAAAGGATTTACCTGGAATTTAACTCTTTTTTGGCGAATTTGCCTGGCCGTTTGCCGGATTTGCCGGGTTTATCGTAGCGTTCGTTTGGTTTGGTGAGCGCGCTGGCCTGCAGTGGGGACCCGGCACCATAGCTCTAAAAGGTGCAACCCCGCTGCAGCCCTTCCTCTTCTTTTCTTTTCTCCTTACCTTGCAATTCTACGTAATTGCCGCAACTGCTGCGCAAGCCTTGTCTCGTGTTCTGTTTGGTTGCCGTGACATCGAATAAGATACGTCTTAGCTATTTCCTATTACGTAGGTTAAATAGCGTCTCTAGCTAGACCCGGATTATCTTATTTAGATTCTTGACGTCGAGGGAAGTAAAGAGCGAAAACGGAAAGGATAAACCGTCTCGCGTCTTTCGTAGAAGGTGATAACCTCGTAGTAGAGGGGTTGTCCCGACATAGTCGCAGGATCTTTGGCAATCACCAGAGCCTCTATGAGAAGAATGCCGCCAAGACATGATGTAATACAGAGGATTAGCTGATCTTCCCTCTCCTGGCCGCTCGTTGGCAGATGCCTGAGACCCTCGAGCAAAATCTCGGCGCGTTGCCCGTGTGTCCTCGGTTCCGAGTCCAAAGGTTGAAACATGTCGGCCGGAATCTGGGCTGCTGTACGGGTAACGGGGGAGCTTGTGAAATTGGGTATATATGGCCAAGGCGGAATCTGGCTAAGCTTCCTCAGCTATGACTGACCTACTAGCGAACGAGAATCGGAGGGTTAACGCCGGGCGCTCTGGGGATGGGTGGCTGAGCAGCTGCGGGCTGGAAAATATTACATAGTGCGGCCCCCCCGCACACGTCTTTCTCGTTGCCGAGACGAACACCAATTTCTCATCTGCAGACGCCGGAGACATGGAAGTCCTCGGCGTCGCAGCATCCATCGTCGGCCTCGTCGCGGCGGCAGGAAAGGTCATCGGCGCTGTGGCACCGGTGCTCTCGTCACTCCAGGTCACCGCTCGCATCGCCGCGCCGGCCCACGCAGAGGTAGTCAATTGCCGCATCATCCTCTCCGCACCCCAGGGCCTGTTCGACATGCTAAGTAGTGTCCCCCCCGACCGAGTCCAGACGTGCACCTCTCATCCAAGTAGACGACTCTCTATCCTGACGGATGGCGTCCTCTTTTCCGGGCTTGAGGCCCTCGTTCGTTCTGTCGTTCGGCTTATGCCACCTAGATGAGCCGGTGCCGCTGCAGGTCAGGGCCAGGTGGATGCAGAATGAAAAGGCGGTCCAAGGCCTGCTTGCGCGCCTGCAGGGTTTCAAGAGCTCCGTGTCATTCATCTTGAACATATTCCAGTGTTAAATGCTCTTTCGCTGCCCGCTGTTGGCTCTCTGTGTTGGTTGAGCACGGCTGACCCGCAGCGCGGCATACTGATAGTGACTCGGATAATCAAGGCAGCGGAGAGCCAGGAATCCCCTTGCGTCATCTGTCTCTACGCTGCTGGAGACTAACCAAGACCTGGCGCGGCGCCTGGGGCAGCTGGAGTCCTGCATTGGTGCTGTGGGCGTCTTTGACAAGCAACCATCGGCTGATCTAGCCACCATCTTCGAGTCGGGGCTCGCCGCACGATTCGAGTTCGAGGCCGATCTGGAGCTCAGCAAACCCTACCGAAATACACGGGTCCGAGGAGAGGAGACCCTCTTACACATGGACCGCTCCTCCCGCTGCAGTTCCACGGCGCGGTCAGCCGCCGCCGCTTAGTCCGTCTTCTCAGACCTCAGCCTCGCTAAGATATCCGCCATCTCGGTTCTTACCTTGCCATTAGCGTCGACCGACATTAGCAACCCCCAGCACTACGAACTTAATAATAACAGGGAGGCCACGGCCCTCGCGTCAGCAGACTTTGGAAATGCTAGTCCTGGCGAAGTTGGTGAGACTGCAGCCGGGCTTGCGGCTGCCATACATCCGCCGACATCGCAACTTGTGTGGAAAGGGCCAGCAAGCTCATAGCGCCCACTGCTGTGCAGTTCAGAGAGCTCAGCGCCGACGTCGTCACGAGGTCTCGCGACGAGTCATGAAATCTAGCGGGTCTAAGTCCACCCCGCTTTTCCTCGGTCCCGAGGATAAATTTCATCCCAAGCGGAATCTGGTCCGGAAAAGGTTAGGCATCTTAGCTGATCACAGGTTATTAGATCTTATAACAGAAGTGTATCGGGAGGCAAAGCGTCGCTCGCCCATCGGCACTGGCCCGGTGGTGGCAGTGCCATCACCCCGAGGGATTTTGTAGCCAGCAGCCATTTATTCATCACATAGCTACAGCACACCTCGTTGGACTGCTCGGGATGAACATGGACACTACACTCGACCGTAACGAAGCTTGCCCTTAGGTACGAAGGCTTGATCAGATCCGTCACAGGTCATTTCGATCCTGCGATCCCCAAACAGCGATCCGCAACGCACTGCAGACAGAGCAGAGTGAGAAAGAGGACTGGAATGTGGAAGAGCGGAGGGGTAGTGACTCCCCTTGAGACCATTGCCGGCTGTGTCGTGGCCACGCACTTTAGGGAAGACGCGTACACCTCAAAGAACGGGTAGCCCGCTTATTTGTCTCTCTCTCTCTCTCTTTCCATGTACTCAACTATCTACCACGTGTCAAATTCCCCAACGTGCACTACCATATCTCTCCGCAAACCAACCACCGGCACCAAATTCGAAATCTGAACTGGAACCTAGTAGGTACGTCTAGCCAGCTCGTGCCAACTGATCCTTGCCTAACTTGGGCACGAATTGGACGCGCAACAGATCCGCCTCCACAATCTCGTCCTTGCGCTCCACAAGATCATCAACGCTCCAGTTGGACGCAATCGTGCGCCCGCTTAGAAACTTGGCCCTGCCGCCCGAAAGCCAAACAGCCAACCCGCCCGTCAATCCCGGCGAGTCGAGATTGAACCTCTTGAATTCCTGCATCAGCGAGTCCGTCTCCACCAGGCCAGGGTGCAGGCCGACGACTGTGATGTTCGGATACGCGGCGGCGAGGTGCGAGACGAGCTGCATTCCGGCGAGCTTGCTGATGCTGTAGCCGGACATGAAGGGAAGCACGCTCCAGGCGGCGGCCGTGGCAAGGCTCACGATTGTTGCAGGGGTCGAGGTCGGGTCCGGGAGGGCGCTAATGAAGCTCTTGGAGAGGAGGAAGGCGCCCATGGTGTTGACCTCCTGGTTGCAAGATGATGGTATTAATCCCCATTACGTTTTTATTTCTTTCGTAGATGTTGGGGGCGAAGGGAGGAGAAGCAAGACTGACAAAGTTTCTCCACCACTTCTCGGGATCTTCCTCGTGGATTTTGCCGCCGCCGGACGCGAGGGCTGCATTGTTGACGAGGATGTCCGCGTGGCCAAAGTTCTGTTTGACACTGGCGAACAGTTTGGCCACCGAAACAGCATTAGAAATGTCGGCGGCTACCGAGAGCGTCTGAATGGCCGGGCTGATCTTGTTGATGCTGGTCTCGACGGCGGCAAGCTTCTCGGCGTTGGTAGCTACCAGAACAATGGCCTTGGGTCCGGCCTCTGCAAAGGCAGGAACAATTCCCTGTATTCTTTTAACTAGGTGGCGCCGAGATGAATGGGGATTGGGGGCGCACCATGGCCCCGATGCCGCGGCTGGCGCCCGTGATGACGACGACCTTGCCGGCTAGGGACAGCTCGGGTTTGGAGGGGTCGATAGAGGGATACACATCCTGATAGACATCCTGGGTGAACTGAAGGCTATGATTTGTTAATGCGGTTCTCCGGTGAACTGTGTTCTGTTGCGGTACCTTGTAACCCAATGATCGGCCGGGAGATTCTCCATGGTTACTTTTTCGGGGGTGAAGTGGATAAGCTAGACCGAGTAAATTGCTTGGGGTTGACTGGGTCGGTGATACCAAGCTTGATGCAGAGTTCAAGCCACCGACATTCATCCCCAACGGCGTCTTTATAGTCATCAAAGTCGGCTATCAGCACCGTCTTGATTTCTCAGCTGATCCTCATTACAAATGACACCACTCAAACATCTCTCCGTGACGGTGATGTATCACCAACATACGACTAAGACAATACTGCAGCTCGACCAAAGTTTCCAGATCGGGACCCTCGAGTCCGTATCAGGCCTGGTATGTAACGCAGACCCATCCGCCTGCAATTCCATTGGTCAACTCGGAACTCTGCACCTCGACCAAAGTTTCCCGATTCGGACAAGCGCTTACAAATTCTGGGCATTCTGCGGAACGCTCCACCATCGCCTCTTGTGCCTTCTTTTCCCAGGGCTCCGGTAGCTCCTGTCGCAATTCGGTGAAGCCTTCACATATACACGGTGAGCGAAATTTCCGTGCGAGTATTCAATAGTGAACGAGTACGCCATGGGACGCCAACCAACAAGCGGGTATTGCGGGACGTGTCGACGGAGACGGGTCAAATGCGGTAAGTAATCAGTCCCCCAAAACAAACCCCTGGAATCGGCATCCTGACAACTTCATGTGTCATCCCAGACAAGACGCGTCCAGAATGTGGACGGTGTCTCAGCTCCGGCCACCGCTGCGGCGGGTACGACATGCCGCTGCGCATGCAAATCCTAGGTATCCAGTCCGGCGACGACGGGGCAAAGCGGTTGACAAAGATATCCGTACCTGCCGCGCGGCGGGGATTGTCAGAGTCGGTACACGTTCCGATATCGATCCCGCCGGAACTCAATATGGGCGCTTTCCAGAACGAGATCACATCGTCCTACTTCTTCGAAAACTACAGCTGGGCCCCCTTTTGGCACCACACAATGCTCGCGGCTGCGGCCGGCGATGCTCCTGATGTCAACAAGGCTTGCCTGCGCGCGATTATGTACGGGTATGCCGGCATGAAATACGGCGACGCGGCCTTGTGCACTAGGGCTGGCCAGCTCTACGGCCAGGTGCTGCAAAAGGTCCGGTCCATGATCGGAGCGTCTGACAAGTCTGAGCTGGCCCGTCTGACAGTTACCATGATGCTGCTGGACATGTACGAGGTGAGCCCTGCCTGGCCTACCCCTACGTCTATTCTCACTCCCACTCCCTCCTCGGATTAGCTTCTTTTCATCTTGTTAACCACCGCATCCAGTTTACCATGAACAAGAGAGTAAGCGAAAAGCTGTCACATCATCTCGGCATCGAGTCCATCCTGCAACACTGCGGACCCGAATTCTTCCAGCGGCCAGGCCTCCTGCAGACGTTTCGGTCGTGTCGGGCACTTCTCGTAAGTCGCTTCCCGTCCCTGGAAATTTCAGAGACCTAGCTAGCCCAAAGGCAAAAGCTGACATCCCATCGCGCGCGCCAGCTTTGCAAAAACGTGTATAGACGAACGAGAAGTTTCTTGCAGGGCGAGCCATGGAAAACCATCCCCTGGAAACACGAACCCAAAACCTTTGAGGACCGCCTCATGGATCTATTCCTCGACCTGCCGAGCATCGCACAAGATCTTGCCGCCGCCTGCGGCTTCCGCGAAAATATGGATGACTGTCTGACTCGGCTGGCAACCATCTCGGCCGCCCTGCGGGCCTGGCGAAGAGACTGGGATCGGGCGCACGAGGGTTTAGTACGAAAGGTCTGGCGTGCAGCTGGCGTGCCTCCGGGCCTGGAATTCGACTCTCCGCGGTTGGCGCTCGATATTCTGTACTACGACGCCGCAATGGTCTACTTGATGCAGATCGAGGCGGCGGCGCAGATGATGTCGTTGGCACTTTCACGGGGAGTAGTAGCAGTATCCCAGCACATGCAGCCGGACCGATTATTACCCACTCGGGACGATGAAACGGCCCAACCGACAAGGCCTGTCTTTTCTCGCGAGAACCCGCAGTACCAAGAGCAGGGGCAATCGAACAAACCGGCAGCCGAGGCTCTGGTCGCAATCGCCTGCATTCTCCAGTCCTTACCCACGATCCGTGGCCACGAGACGGTCGTCACGCCGGCTCCGATCGGCATCATTTATTCGATGCTGCAGAACGATACCCAGATGCACGCGCTGGTACAGTTGGTGGAGGGCGAGTTTGAGGACGCGCAAGATATATTCGGCGTGTATCAAGCTTCTCCTCTCGACGCGGTGTTGAGGGAGGTGTCAAGGTCAGCGCCAGAGGTGGAGGAGAGTGATGGCTTTCACACGGTAATTAGCTGAGAACGCTCAAGGGAATGAGGGTCAAGAAAATAGTTAAGAATTCCCCTCCTTCTAACGCATATACCGCTCGTTTAGTGGATACTTGGGTACCTTACAATTGCGCTGTAGCACGCTGGGGATAACCTGGACCTGTCTGGTTGCGTTGTATCCTGTTATCTCCCGTCCAAGATGAAGTTCAATCCCATCTCTCTGGGCATGTTCTCCACGTCCTCGGTTTGGGAGTGTGTGGCTGGCCAAGTCGGCAGCGCATTCACCCTCTACGCTTATAGCAATGGGCTCAGCGGCCAGCAAGTCTTTTGGGCCGACGGTTTGTTCTTATTCTCCTCCCCTTTCCCTTCCGATCTCGACGACTAACACCTGCTCCATACAGGCCTCGCCATCTTCACCAACTACACGGTCGCCAACCAGACGGACAACCTCATCCCCGTGAGATGTAAGGGGCCTTCCCCCCCTTCTCATTAAAGAGCCAAATCTGAAAGCTAACACCCCAAAGTCAACACAACATGCAGACAACACCCCCCACCCGGCCTCGGCAGAAGAGGCTACCCGATCATCGCCCTCCCAGACACCACCGCCCCCGTAGTCAACGCAGCAACCAACTCCCCACCCTTCACCGAAGCAACCCTCTACGTCCCAGACCGGACCCTCGGCCCAGAAGACGACCACACCGTAGGCTTCACGCCCAACACCACGACAGCCGAGGCTGCGGCTCTCAGCGGGAAGCGCTACGGCGGCTTCATAAAGGTGGAGCAAGCCCTCTTTGTCATCGACAAGGACTCGTACGGGAAGCCTTCTCTGTTTTGCGCGTTTCCGGGCAGGGCGAATCCCGATATCTGGGTTCTTGGGTGGAATGTTACGACGGACGTCCCCCCGAGGGCTGGTGGGTGTTGCTGTTACGCTGAGGACGAGTAGGTATCTTGGAAGACCGCCGATTTCGGGATGGTCGCCTGGTAGGTGTGTGACTAGGGCTTATGTTGCGCCTACACCTTAGGTACCGGACCGGGGGATGATGGGTGTTCGATTGTTCGTGTTTGTGGGCAACCCCCCCTAGGCGCGATAATTATAGAAATCGTGTTTGGTTGAGAGAACACGCGCCAATACGTTACCTCTATCGGTGATTGTCAAATTCATTTCTCGAGTTGACTATTTGCCACCTAGGCGAAAGCCCTGATTCCTATCGCGCTCGCGCACACGCTCCCCGCGCGCCGAAAACGAAACCCCACCCACTACCTCTCCATAACAATAACAACAGGTGAGGTGGCCGAGCGGTCTAAGGCGCTACGTTAAGGACTTCATCCTTGATCCCCAGTCATCGCAAGTGACTCCGTAGCCCGAAAGGGCGTGGGTTCGAATCCCACTCTCATCAGCTTTCTTTTTTCTTTTTCTTCTTCAGGGCAACATTTTTCTTTCTCCATCAAGGAAGTGTTCCGCAAAATGCGAATTGCCTGAATGGCGTTAATATCGCCGCCCTGTCATGACCTTGAGACACTGTCTTTCGTTAAGTTCGTGCACCCCTTAACGGAACACCCCCTAAAGCGGAACAAGCCGGACTAGGGTCACCAAAACCACCTAGCCTAGTATAAAATAGCTACCACTCGATTAATTAATTTCTTTCCGATTCTTTTCCTTCTTTCTGCAACTTATTCGCCTTTAAAATAGCCATCTCCTACACCGAAGAAGATCTCCGTAAAGCCTGCGCCGAGGCATAGCGAGCTCGATAGCTCCGACTAATTACTCGGGGATAGTCTATCCTACCTACTACTCTTACCGTCGCCTTAATAGTACCCTCCCTGATTCTATCGCTTATCAAGATTATTAACGGCTTTTTATTGTTTAGAAAGATTTCTAGAGGCACTAGAGAAGTTGGACACCTCTCAAGATACAGCACAATACAGTCAATTAATCACCTTTGGCGTACGAGTGGTGCAATCAATCCGACACCTAGCAAACAAGTGCTCACGGCTTCCCAAGCAAAAACATTTGACACACTTGCCATTACTAATTCGGCCCCCGAAATGCCTCGCAGCGGCTACGACTCGGAATCCGAGGACCGACCCCGCCGGGTCCTCAACGTCGACGGCGACTTCCGCCTGTTGAACGCGGATCAAGAAATGATTTTTGAGCTCCACGAATTCAAGCCCATGGCGGAGGATGCAGATGGACACATGGTCCCATTTGAGGGCGTCCTCTCTCTGCGCCCTGTTCCCTCAACCACAGCCGTCTTGCGCGCCAAGACAGCCGTGGGAAACGGCACAAAAGGCGTCTGGGTTGGCACTGTTTTCACCCCCGAGACCCGGTGCATCTCCGACCGACATGTTTGCCCCCGCGGCAGATCAACACACCAAACCCTGGCCGATTTGTGACACGCCTTGTGCTCCGCCGTCGCCATGTACCTAGCTTCGGCGGGCTCAAGACCGTCTTCATCTCCACCGACGGCGCATGCCCTGGCAACGGCGGGGGGGGGGGGGGGCCTCGCCCCCCAGGGGGCCGGGGCATTCTTCTTC
>Ga0247765_1001128_pt1 | contig 14759 bp, 12 predicted proteins | sample UWRJL106311C6_FD_179949 | JGI IMG/M metagenome (GOLD analysis project Ga0247765, IMG submission 179949) | Plant litter microbial communities from Arlington Agricultural Research Station in Wisconsin, United States - UWRJ-L106-311C-6 | ecosystem: Environmental > Terrestrial > Plant litter >... | reverse complement strand
GGGGGAAAAAAAGAAAAGAAAAGGAAAAAAAAAAAAAAAAAAAAACGCAAAAAACAAAAAAGATTTTTTTTTTTTTTTTTAAAAAAAAAAAGAGAGGGAAGGGGAAAAAGAGTAATGTCTAGCCAATCGCATTCGCACGCCGTCTCTCTGTCTCACTCTCTCATTCTCTTTCCGGAACGGGAACGAATTTTCCCTTCCGCATTCTGTCAAAATCTGATAAGATTTGACCAAGTACGGGTAGGTCCCTCGGGTTTCAGCGAAGACGAGCGAACCAGCCCTGACCAATAAGAAAAGCCCATGGCGGGGAGCGTGTAAGATACACAACGTACCTAGCTTAAAGCCAGGCCAGGTACCGCATGTGGTTGGCAAAGTCTGAAGCTCGGGCCGTAGTGAGATCATCATCTTCGGCCGCCCGTGCAGAGAGAACATTGACAGGAGGAAATCCTCGCCGCTGATGACACCGACACCGACACCGGTGTGGTTCTGGCCCCCTCACCTTCTACCTCCCTTAGCGCGGAAGCGGAGCCATTTTGACGCATTGATAGGCTGACGGGCGATTACCAAACAAGGGAGGGGAGGGGGGGAGGAACGATGATCGGATTCGGTGTGAGCACGGAAAAGGAAAGAAGAAGGGCAAAAAAAAAAGGACTCGGTACTAGAGCGAATCGTAGTGTAGTTTTGGTCGCTTGCTTAGCTTGTCACGCTTGCTTCGCTCGGAACCGAACCGAACCACGGCTTATCCTCAGGGGTTCCCAACGGTTTGACAGGACATCAACCAAGTGGCGCGGCGATTGCGATTGCGAAAAAAAACTCTGGTAGGAAGCATATTTGCCCGGAATAATCTGCCATCCCAAACCAATGGGATTTGCATGCAAGCCCCAGCCCAAACCGGCAACAAACGTGGGGGAACTTGCGCGGGTCTCTTGATGAAAGGGACTTAAGCGGCCAGGTTTGCCCCTGTAAAGCTTGAAAGGAACAACCTCTAGACTTTGGAACGTGTAAGACAAGGCAGATTGCACGAGATTGGGAGAGGCTGGACCGTTGCCAACGGCCCAGATGGGTACGCAGGACAGGGTAGTGGTAAATGTGCCATGTGCAGGTGGGGTTGCATCCAATGCAAGGGGCGAACTCTGCCACGAACGAATCATGAGCGGCTTGGCTTCCCGATATGGAAAGAGCAGGAGAGAAAATTCCCACGACTCCATTGCTCCCGCAGAATGGCGAGAGTGGTTGGTCGAATGTGTGCATGAAGTGGCCAAAGCCACCACAATATCCAAGTGCCGGCCGCCGGGAACGAGCCCATGTGTATGCAGTGCAAGCAAGTACCGTAGTACCCCGAACATTCTCCGTACCACAAAATAATCAATATCTACACGAGAAGATTTAACCTTGCTGGTCATTTATTTTAGCCCTCTCACATGCATCTCCTCATAGGCACTGCGAGTACCAGTCGTTGGAAAACTTGCAAACCCAAGGGCTAATACATTGACTTGGTCCATTCCACCCAATTCCGCCGCACTGGCCCCAGTGTTGCGCCAATGCTGCGGGCGTGGTTGTTGCCGAGCTCGAAGTGCGTGTGCTGGAAGCTAAAACTGACGTGGTTCTTGTCACCGTGGTGAATGAGGTCGTAGTCGTGGCTGTTGAGATCGAGGATGGAGCGGCGCTGCTGGTGGGCTCAGGCTCGCAGAAATCCTCCGTGGGTGTCGGTCTGCTTGTGGTTGCGCTCCCGCTCGTACTCGAAGTTGGCCGCACCGTGGTTGAGGTCGCCAACGTTGTCGTCGGACTGCCCCCAACAACCGTTCCCTGAGCGTATAACACACCGCGTCCGTTGGTTCCAACATAGACTTGGCCGGCCACGTTCGCGCTTCCCGCAAGGCGACAACCCGAGAGGGCCCCAAACCCCTGGCTGCCTTGGATGTCCACCCACGATGCGCCATCGTCGGCGCTTGTGTAGAGTTTTGCCCCGTCTGCACCGCGCCCAAGCGCATACACGTTCCACGTCGATCCGGACCCCAAACCAAGCGCAATATGCTGCGTGTCGTTCAGGCCCGCCACCTTTGCAAAGCTGACGCCGTAGTCAATGCTGCGGAACAAACCGGAGTTGGTGCTGGCCCACACTTCACCAGCAATCATGGGATGCGCCGCAATATCCCGAATTGAGTTCACACTACCGAGCCCCTCGGTTGCCGCACTGAAGCTCGAACCCCCGTCCGTGCTGCGGTAAAAAGCACCGCCGCCCCCTGCGTAGAATACCGTGTTGTTGCGCTTGTCGGCGGCAATTACGGCTCCTGACGGAAGCGAGCCGACCGCTGTGAAGGTCCCCTGATCTTGCGAGCGGAGGACACCAGAGTTGGACGGCGACCAGAGAATGGTGTCGGCGTCGGCCGAATAGGCAACAGCTCCTCCATACTGGGTCGTGCCAGCACCGCGATGAACACTCCATGTTGCGCCGCCGTCTGTAGACATGGCAACCTGCTGCGAGCCAGCTGAGTTGCCAATACGGACGATGTTGGCGGGTTTCTTCCCGGCGTAGTCTGTCACTACATGTCAAAGCACGTCCATTCCAAGATGCGCTTCATGCGGAACCTGTGACTTACCAACATCGGTCGACGTGGCCCAAATGGGATCCATCCACGGCTTCTGTGGTGAGATACCCAGGTCGCTGCTGCTTTTAAAGGTGAACCCATTATCATCGCCAACTGCGGCGAGAAGCTCGGATCCGCCAGGCACGGAAGCAAGCCCCAGCACGGCCATCTCCTCGATGCCGTTCGCAAGAACGTGGATGGATACATTGTGGGTAGTATCCCACTTAGTGAGGTCATGGCCGCCGAAAAGAGTCAGCCCGGTAGCGTACAGCCAATGGTCGCTGTCGAGGGGGTCGATTTCGAGAGCCTCGATCATCCAGCCCAGCCTCTTGGAATCTTGCGAGATGAAGCCGGAATTAATCCACGGGGCATTTTCGGTATAGAGCCCGTAGTACCAATGCATATCAGGATAACCTGCCCACTCCCAAATACGAGACCACGTCGCGCCAGAATCAGTTGACCGGAAGAGCTGGGCATCGGGCCACCATGAGTTCAGGCTAGCAACCACGAGTGTGCCAGGCTTTTGCATGTCGAGACCAAGCCCGCCGAAGCCGAAATGAAGGTCACTGCCAGACACGGGAGTAATGTCCTTCCATACACCACTGTTGATGTCGTAACGATAGACGGCACCGAGACTGCCATCATAAGGTCCAGTCCCATCGCTGTATGTTAGGTAGAGTGCCTTCTCAGTCGGCTGGAGTCTGCACTTGTGAGGGAAAAATGTCTTTGGCTGATTGGGCACGGCGGCCCAGGTGACACCGGCGTCATTGGAAACATAAACTGAGGCAGTAGTATTATCGGCAGTGCCAACAAAGATTCGGGAAGTAACACCGTTGGTCAAGGCCGACGTAGAGTCGAATGTGACAAAAGCGAGTCCGTGTATATCGGCATTAAGACCCGAGGCGTCGTTAGGATTAGGAACATATGTGCCAGTGTTTGTGAAGGACGCTACCTTGGAGAAGGTTACGCCACCGTCGATGCTTTTCCACAAGCCATTACCGCTACGGGCGCCAAAGTAGATGATTTTGGAGTTGTGCGGGTCAACTGCGAGCCGCTCACCCATACCACGTCCGGGCATGTTGCCTCCGGCCTTGAAGGGAAGGTCAGTGATGGACCATGTGTTGCCTTTGTCGGAGCTGCGGAGGATGGCGCCATTGTTGGGGTCCCAGCTGTTGGTGTACATACCCACAGCGGCATACACCTTGTTACGGTCCTGAGGGTCGAGGGCAATGGCGTCAATACCCCAGGAACCCCTACTTCCAAGTCAGCTAGAGAAGCACCTTATAAAGTCTGAGATGACGTACCATTTCTCGTCGGTGGCCAGACTGTCGGTGATCGAGGTCCATGAATCATCAGCGTTCAATCTGTAGAGGCCACCAATGTCGGTTCGTGCGTACGCTATGCCCTTAGCTGTCGGATGGAAGGCAATGCCGGGGATGAAGCCGCCACCGCCGCCGATGTTGACATTTTTCCATGAGAAGGCGGCCCGGATTGGGACACTCGCTGCGAGGAGCAGCTGGAGGGCCGATAGACACTTCATGATGACCAAACTAGTGGCGTCTACAGACCGCGTAAATTTTCCAGCAAGTACATGGCCGACGAAGCCCCAGAAAAGAGGAAGGAAACTGAGGATGTCAAGCCATTAATATAACGTGGAGCGGCAGAATGGTTGCTGTGATCAGCCAAGGCAGTTCGCTACCCGCGTTCCCGAAGGCCCCCTTCACAGTGTCGCCCGGGGAAAACATTCCTGGCAGCCCCTTTGCGTAACCGTGGATCTGGGCCGGACGCGCGCATCTCGTTTCTCCGAAATTGGGCGATGGGATGGATGAGAAATCCACGAATTGGCCGTGGTAATGCGATGGCGACTTTGCTTGGCTTTTCGCATTCCCGAAATCCCGTCAATGTTACTGCTTCCAACCGTCTGGAGTGTCTTCCTCCGCACTACTGGGGTGGTCGAGCGGCATCGTTCTGAGGAGGCAAGTCATCACCAGCGCAGTCAAGTGCCTCGAATCAAAAACTTGAGACATGGGGAGTAATAAATCGGGTCGAGGGCAAAACTCATGGAAACACTCGTAAGACCTTGGGGCTACAGCCTTAGTCAGAGAGACATGACGGCAGGGCATGATCATCACTTGGCTCTCTCGATTGATGAATTGCAATACCGGAGGGTGCCATCGTGTCTTTGCTCTCCTTGTTGGAGTTGCGGTCTTGGCCACGAGGTGAAGGAAAATCTGCCCCGCACTTTTGGCCAGGTGACGACCCAGAGTGGAACGTGACCATATCTCCTTCCCTCTGTAACTGTTCCTTCCATTTGACATATGTCTTCCAGGAACGTAGTATCTTCGAGGGCCCTTTTCTCCATTTTTTTTTTTTGCTATTATAAGACCTGACGGTCCGTGGCTCCTTCCCAGGTCCCGGCGAGCGTTTTTTTTGGTGACTGTTCATCGCCAATTCCTGAATCCCCGCGCTCAAGGGACTCCCTTCAGAATGGAGTCTTCGAGCGACCCCGTTCACATCCACCCCGCTGCTACCCCGGATTGGAACAATCTCAAGGTAATCCACCGGAACACACTCCCGCCCCGCAGCCACTTCTTCGTCTACGAGAATGGCAAAGATGCACTGTCCCGCGACGTGTCGAGATCCAAAAGCCAGCTGCTGTCGGGGAAGTGGCGATTCCAGTGGTCTTCATCACCACTGCAAGACTACTCGGTCCAGGGGCGCTTAAGCAACAGCCGATTTCAAGACGCAAACTACCAACTTCTCGAAAACGACACAGCATGGCACTGGGTCCAAGTTCCAGGCATGTGGCAGTGCCAAGGCTTTGGCAAAGGTCCACAGTACACCAACTTCAACTTCCCCTTTCCCGTAGATCCGCCTCGTGTGCCCCTGGACGATAATGAGTGTGGGCGTTACGCTACCCAGTTCCACCTGGACGATGCCGACAGAGACCATCAGCTGAGGCTGCGCTTCGAAGGCGTCGACTCGGCCTTCACTGTCTGGCTCAACCACAGCGAGGTCGGTTATTCTCAGGGCTCCAGAAACCCGACCGAGTTCGACGTCACCAGATTGGTGCGTTTTGGAGCTCCCAATATCCTCTATGTCGAAGTATACCAACGATGTGACGGTAGCTACATAGAGGACCAGGTACGCCCCCCTATTCTGGGCCTTTTCTACTACTGACCTGTGAATAAGGACCAATGGTGGCTTAGTGGCATCTTTCGTGATGTATGGCTTCACAAATTCCCAAAGGTCCATTTCGAAGACCTGCATGTCCAGACCATCTTGGATGATAAGTACCAAAATGCGACCCTTCGGGTTGACGTCAAGCTGAACAGCGCTGCGGACGTCACCTTGCACTTGCTGGATGCCGGCAGACAAATTGCGAGAAAAGTTAAATCTGGCAATACCATTACCTTCCAGGTTGCCGTCCCTGACCCCCGAAAATGGACTGCCGAGACCCCTTATCTGTACGATCTACTTCTCGAGATACCCGGATGCGCTCTGGCTGAGAAGGTAGGATTCCGCCGCACTGAGCTGGTCGATGGTGTATGGTGTGTGAACGGACAACCCGTGAAGCTGAGGGGAGTCAACCGCCACGAACATCACCCAGAATCAGGACGCGCAGTCCCCTACGAATTTCTCAAACGTGACCTCTTACTCATGAAGCACCACAATGTCAATGCCATCCGAACTTCCCACTACATCAACGACCCGCGCCTTTACGAACTCGCCGACGAACTGGGCCTCTGGATTCTAGATGAGAGCGACCTCGAGTGCCATGGCCTCTGGGTTGCTGGTGGTGATGGTTTGAAGTATGCCTCGGACAATCCTGACTGGGAGGAGGCGTATGTGGATCGGGCTCGACAGATGGTAATGCGTGACAAGAATAGACCATGTATTATTATGTGGTCACTGGGCAACGAATCGGGCTATGGAAGGAACCATCGTGCCATGTACAACTTCATCAAGACGGTCGACAAGAGCCGCCTGGTGCATTACGAGGCTGACCTGGACGCTCAATCGGCTGATGTCCTCAGCAGGATGTACAACTCGGCAGACAGCATGGAAAGCTTTGCCAAGGACCGGGTGTGGACGAAGCCGGTCGTGCTGTGCGAATATGTGCATGCCATGGGCAACGGACCGGGCGCCATTAAGGAGTACATTGACGTGTTCTACAAGTACCCCCGGCTGATGGGCGGCTTCGTTTGGGAGTGGGCCAATCATGTGAGACTTTTTTCTCGACGGCGACAGTAAGAACCTCTAATCATCAATAGGGCCTTAGGACAAGAAACAGCGAGGGCGAAGTGTACTACGGCTACGGCGGTGACTTTGGCGATGACCCAAATGACTACAACTTCGTCCTGGATGGGCTCTGCTTCTCCAACCACACACCGACTCCGGGCCTCCTCGAATACAAGAAAGCCATCGAGCCTGTACAGACGATCGGCATCGAACACGGGAACAAAGTGCGAATCATCAACCGCTACGACTTCTTGAGCCTCGACCATCTGGCATGCCGCTGGCGGCTGGTTGCTGACGGGACCGAGTCTTCATGGGGTGAAGTAAAGCTACCGAAAGGTAAGGGAAATAAATAATAGGCTGGAAGGTGGTTGCTCACCGCTTCGCACAGGTGTCAAACCCCACACGGAAGTTCTTCTTGAGATCAAAACCCTCAGCAAACAGAACAGGCCAGACACTCATCTTAACCTGGAATTTAGTCTTACCAAATCCGCCAACTGGGCGCCCGCTGGCCACGTTGTCGCTACGGGCCAGCTTCAACTCTCTGCTTCGCTCAGTCTCCAACAGCTTCTGCCTTCCACCCCACAGCCCTTGTCTGTCGACATCAGGGGCGAACTTTTAACCATCACTAGCCCTGAGAATCAATCTTGGGTCCTTGACGTATCCACGGGCAAACTCACTAAGTGGTGGCGCTATATAAGCCCTGGTCGCCCGACTAACGTCCTCAGTGAAAGCATGCGCCTTGCTCTGTTCCGCCCGCTGACGGATAATGACCGTGGCTGCGACTTTGGTCGTAACTGGATAGACCGCCGCTTACACCAGGCCAAGAACCACTTTGTCCAGACGAGCTGGTCTAGGGTCGCAAACGGAGGCATCAAAATCACGGTGCTCAGCCGCATCGCCCCGCCCGTCTTGAACTGGTCCGTAGAAACCACAGAAACGTACACTTTCCTAGGAGAGACCATGCACGTCAAAGTTCACGCAAAGCCCACCGGTCACGGCCTGCCCCGGGCATGGGGTCGGTTCGGCCTTGCCACTGCTGTCGTTGGATGCGAGCGCGTTAAATGGTTCGGTCGCGGTCCCGGTGAGAGCTACCGCGACTCCAAGCTGAGCCAGCTAGTCGGGACATGGGAGAGTCTTGCGGATGATCTGTGGACCGAATACGAATACCCACAGGACGGTGGTCAACGCATGGATGTGCGCTGGGTCGAGTTCACCAGTGGGGGCGACCATCCGAAGCGGCTCTTGCGTGCGCGCTGGGGCGACTTTGAAGGCGCCAGCTTCCAGGCGAGAAGGTATGCGGATATGGATATTGAACAAGCCCAGCACCCGTTTGAGCTTCAAAAAAAGAAGCGGGGTGATCATGTCGTTCACTTGGATTGGGACCATCACGGGCTAGGCACGGGGTCTTGTGGGCCAGAGACACTGCCGCAGTACACCCTGCATGCTGATCGAGAAATGAAGATGGAAGTCTTGCTTGATTAGCATGTGGCTGCTGGTTGTGCTGTGTTAAGGCATCTATCGGCCATTGGTGATATTCGGAGTCTCTTGTTGAGTTTTGTCCCTGTTTATTTATGAGGTTGCCATGTTATGGTTAGCACATGCCTTGCATATAAGTAACTTACATTGAGGTGCGCATTCTCTTGCTCTAAACCTGCTGTGCGCTGCTTCCGAGTCGGCTAGGAGCCGGGTCAGTTATCCATGTGCACTGTTATCAACGCTGACCACGTCGGGCTAGCCCATGTTCAGGGTTGTTAAAGCTGCCTTGGCATATTGCTATATCCCGATTGTATCTTTTCCTTTTATCTTTTACTTGCGTCTTCACAATGCACTGACTAGTCATCATCGTCAACCCTCTCACCTACTGCAGGTTTTCACGTTTGCAAGCGAGTCATATAACATCAAGAAGAAGATACTTGGGTATCCATCGATTTCTACTTCTATATTTATAAAATCATGGACCGAAGCCATGTGGGCAGAACGTAAGTATTTAAGTGTCAACATGAAAAACCCGCCTCCCCGAAAAAAAAGGGTTTATATACAAAAGAAGTTTCTGGAGAAGAAAGTTTTTTTTTTTTAAAAAAAGGAACCTCTCTATCTCTGAACATGCCATACCTACCTAGGCGCCATATGATATCAATCCTAAGGTACCGTACCAGGCAAATAGTACCTTGGCTAGGATCAGCCCCTCAAATCGCGAGCATGGGCACGTGGTCCCTTGTACTTGCCGCCTCCACCATTCTTTTGCGTGCAGTTCCCAGCGACAGTTGTTGTTACCGTGATGGTTACGGGTGCGAGATCTGTAGGTGTGGGTGGGATGGCTGGGGCATTGGTGGTAGCTGGCGTGGTAGTGTTCACCAGGGTGTCGGTAACCTGCGTGTTGGTGGCCTTTGTGCTGGTGGTCTGTTTGTTCGTGGTTTGGACGACCGATGTCCCGGTAATAGTAGGCTGGGCTCCGTTCTGCTGGGTGGTGGCGGTGGTGGCGACGGGAGGCGGTGGGTTAGAGGGTGCAGCGGCCCCGGAGTCAGTGATGGCGGTGGCGGAGGCGGAAATGGCGGACCTGCCCTGAGTGATGGAGCGAGCACCGGAAATCAAGCTAGGACCCGGTATGGGGTAGGAAGATAGAGCCCCGTAAATGTTGAAGAGGATGCCGGCGTCGTTGGGCTTGTAGAGGGCAGTTCCGCGCACACCAGAGGGGGTGGCGGTGCCGGAGCCCGTGATTTGCAAGTTGAAGCACTGGGGGTAGTTTTGAGCGCCGTTGTTCTGGCCGGCACTGTGCAGGGCAATGATCTCATGACGGAGCACGTAGAAGCCGGGGGCAATGTTGGAGGGTATCTCAACCAGCCACGACTTGTTGTTGGCAATGAGCTGATCAGAAGCCCATGTTCCGGGAGCCTTTGCGCCATTGATGAGGCCGACTTCGTCAATCTTGAAGAAATTGAGCGAGCTCTTGTCGACGGACTCGCAGCCACCACTCCCGCAGTTGGCCAGGTAGTCGATGACGGGGCCATGGTGGGACTCAGGCCAAGTGTCCCACTGGATCAAGATGCGGTCACCAGCAGCAACGACAGCATGACCCTTAGCGTTGGTAGCTGATTTGTGGCAGATGATGTCACCCGAGCCAAAGGACTCGGGGCCGACGAAGCCGTTGTCCGTGTTAGTCGCCGTCCAGCCAGCAACCACGGGCGGGCTGGGCATGTAGGGGAACTTGTTGGGCAAGAAACCACTGTATGACTGGCCGTTGATGACAATGTTGGTGACATGGCCATGGGCAGAAACAGACGCAGCTCCCGCGAGCACCGTCAGGAGGATGAAGGTCGAAGAAGGCATGTTGGAGCTAGGCATCTATTGGTCTTTCAAGTGAATGTGTATATGTCAGGCAGCTTTTAGTCTGGAAGAGTGCCGACTCGCGGAAAGAATGGATACAAAGACGAAGACGGTCTTCAGTCAATGAAGTAGAGCGAGAAAGAAGGAGAGAAAGAAGGAAAGGCGATCACCAGAAGAGAGAGAGAATGCCAGAGGCTGGCGAGGAAGAAGGGACAGGTTTCTGGCCATGGAAGCATTTGGCCCCCATATATACTTTTGAGAACTCATGGTCAGTGAGGGGTTGTCGACTGTGGCCCAGCAAGCGCCGACAACCCCTGAGATGTTGACGCAGCCGACTTCCTTGGTCGGTGGTGAAGGGGTAGGATCGTGATGTTTCAGTGAAATAAGCCGCACACGGGAAAGGACCTGGCTTTGGGATAGGCGGATTTGCTCCACGGGGGGCCATGGCACGGATGCATGGTCTCTTGGTGATGGGTCCAGCAGTCGTTGGCAGTTGCAAGCGGCGGGAGTGCATCCCGACTTTCAAGCAAGGACGAGCAAGCATGGGCTTGCATTGCTTTGTGGGACGGGAGAGCGCCGCCAAGACTGGGGATTTGCGTAACTCCTAGCACATATCGATGGTATTGTTGTGCATGCATGAAAGCGCCACAGGCGGTGCTCCTGCACGTGTGCGGCTGCTGGTGCCTTTTCCACGGGACGACTTTCTGTTCGCGAGGCTGCCATTCTCTCCAAGTCGTACGTCAATCGTCGAGAATCAGCGGCTGCAAGCGAGGTAAATTTGGTGCTTCTAATTTCGATGGCCTGATAGTCCGACAGTCTGGTGCATGACAGCGGGATGGACCCCAAGTCGGGCATAGCGCAGGGCAAGCTCGGCATTTTTGCATCTGAGCATTCGGCGGCCCGAGGCTGTCCTGCCTGCTCTCAGTTCCTTGGAATCGGTGAGCAAGGTCTTATAGTGTCAAGCGGTTGACAAAAAAACAGGGACACATTACCTTGACAGTACCTCAATCCCAGAACAATTTTTTAAGCAAGACGAGGTAGCTTGCAGGTACCGAATTTGATCATGGGACAACTCCGTACTAACACATCACCCTACCTCCTACAACTGGATATTTTCCCTCTCTTTACACTGAGGTATACCTTCCTTTATCTTATTTCTTTTCTTTCTTTTAAGAAAAAAAAAATACATAAATCTACTATCCTTGCCCATAACTACTTATCATCTACGAAAATGTGGTCTTCTACTTCAAAATGAAAGGGGTTGTGATGAATAGTGTGATGGAAGGTGGTCGAAATCATAAGCCACTGTTAGTGCAGAGGCCCCGTGCTGAATTTTGGTGTCCCTGTTTTTTTGTCAACCGCTTGACTGTTTCCCAAGCCCCTCCCCGGGGAACTGACGAGCCCAAGGTAACGGGCCGTGTTCGGATCGACTTCCTCTCGGGCAAAGACATGACGAGTTGATGTTGCCCGGGGGGCTTTGGATGACAGCTTCAAAAGTGGGTCCGTCATTGGACCTCTTTCCCTCTGCCTCTTTGCAAAGGCAATTTCATCTGATGTGTCTGGCCTAACGCGCTCCGGCGCTTGCAAACACCCAACACGCCAAACAAATAACAAATATTGCCAGGCATAAAAATATTACAATCTTGATCCGCATGCTTGCCGGGCCGAGTGCTGCGAATGCGCTTGCCGAGTGGGTCAAGAATAAAACAAAACATTTCCAAGCAGCAATACCAACCATCAACGAGCATGTCGGCGCCGATCAATAATGGCATCGACATGAGCGCCCGCGCAAGTGAGCTTAAGGATAAGCTAATTGGTCTCAAACACAGCCGCGGCCAGACAAATAACGCCGCCAAAGCCAACAACAACAATGCCAATGCGGCCACTCTTCCAGGCCCTTGGAGGATTCCTACAGGTCCAGCCTCGTCAAAGCTGGCGCCTTCGCAGGCTGGCCAGACCTCTGCCCCAGCTCCCCAGACGCCTCTGCAAGCTCGCCACCCTGCTTCCATTCCTCACAAGACGCCTCAGCAACCAATGCCATTGCCCCTGACCGCGCCATCTTCACTCAGCAGAGATGCTGACCTCCAAGATTGGCTGGTCATGACGGGCTACTACGACAAGGCCACGCGCACCAGGAAGCTTAAGCTCTTCCGCAGAACACGGGATCTGGAGGCCAGGACAGAGAGTCTTGATGCCCAGAGGCAAGAGATAGAGGCCGAGAAAGCAAGAATCGAGGCCGAACAACAGAGACTCTTCGAAGAAGGCGGCGTCCCTTACACATCTGCCAGGCCTGAAAAACGATCCATGGCCGAGGACGACAGGTACTACCATGAGCCCAAGAGACCGCGGGTGGAGCGTACACCGCCTCCTGAGCAGCGACGCGGCAACTATCAAGAGCCCCGCCGAGGCTCCCATCCTATGGATTACGGCCGCGACTACTTCCCACCTCGCGATCAACGCATGAGTCCCCCGCCATACCATCGTCGCGATTATTCCCCACGTCGAGCTCCTCCTGCTCCGCCGCTTTCTGGCGACTGGGCAGGCTCCGACCGCAGATATGTCAACCCCCCACAGCAACCCCGCCAAGGTCTTCGACCCCCGAAGCCCGTGGATCTTGGCGATAAAGGTGGTCAGTATTCGTGTCTCCCTCGCCCTCATCGTGAACCAAGGCAATGCATCGCCTTTTGAGATGGTTGCCGTCTCTCTTCACTATCATTCTACTGTGCGATAAGTATATCATACGGGCCGGGGTTTCGTTATTCTGAACCAGCCTGGGCAAGCGTCCACGCGACTTTCTTTGATCTTTGATCGTTGAACAAAAGGTTCTCTCATATAAATCCCATGTGATTTCACTTACTCATTGCTTGCTCAGACACTCGCTTCTTCATTCTCAAGTCGTTCAACATTCACAACGTGGACCAGTGTATGGCGGATGTAAGTGTTTTGTCCCAGCTGCGGACGCCCCATTGACTCAGTGTAGGGTCTCTGGGCAACCACGATCAGCAATGCAGATATCCTAACAAAGGCATTTGCGGAATGCAAAAACGTCATTCTCTTCTTCTCGATCAACGGTTCTAGATCTTTCCAGGGATACGTAAGTTCTAAATCGATCCCCCCCTAACCTCAACAGAGCTAACGAGGATGACAGGCGCGCATGCAAACGGCACCCGACCCCCAGACCCGCCAACCTCGATGGTATTCAGACATCAACTGGTGCCCATCAGACCCATTCACGATAGATTGGCTGAGCAAGACCCCCATACCGTTCTTCCACATTCATCACCTCACGAATCATCTCAATGACAACCTCTCCGTCGTAAGAGGTAGAGACGGGCAAGAGATTGACGAAGAGAATGGGAGAAAGCTGTTGAAGGAGATGCGGGACTTTAGTGAGATGGCGGCAGCGGCCCCAGATCACCCCGGGACCCGCGAGGATGATTCGGTCGACGAGATCATCAAGCGTGAACCGAGAGAGTGGTAGGTAGGTAGCCATACCAGCAGAATTGATAAAGTGGCAACTGCCAGCGGTTGCTCTTCCGGTTCAAATCCGTTTAAAACGTCTGTGTGGGAGTTCTCTAGCTCATTACCTGATGCTCTTGGTGAGGCTGGGAAAACTATCCCCTCAAGAAATCTTGAGAAATATTTGGAATCAAATGTAAGCTGTATTTTTACTGGTCGTCAAAGGCCTTGATGTGAAATTTGGACGCCTCCAAGGGAAACTTCAATGCCCGATGCCGCCCTTTTTGCATGTCATCCGGACAGGTCCTCAACGCCCTGGGCAATTCCAAGAAACCGATCAACCACCTCTGTGTTGATGTGGTGAAGTTAACCTCACCACAGATGACCATTGTTTCTTCCCTTGTTCATCTTGGTGGGGTCGGCTGACTGGGTCACCCCTGCCATCTTGACATCGAATTTTAGGTTCCGCCTGTCTCACAAGTCATGCTGCGACTTTTTTTATTTATTTTCTTCTCCTCTGCGTGGCACAAAACACATGTCCATCTTTAAAAGCCCCCATGTCTCTGATCCCACCGCTGACAATCTCAGGCGATGAGAGGAGCATATATATATACTTGAGATACAAAGGTACTTTAGAGGCAACAGCGCTGACAATTTGGTCATGGGTCTCTTGGCATTGGCCAAACCATGTCGCTTCGGCGGTCCAAGCGACCGACAGGAACTTGGCTTGGGTTTGGAGCTGGATCGGAGGGGACAACGCTCATTTCATTTGAGATTTCCGTCCTAATGAGGACAAGGGAAAAGGAGGGAGAGAGAGAAACGCTACCCGGGGGAGATTTTTTTCTCTGGCTGTTGACATTTCGCCCCTTTCTCTCTTTCTGCTTTGTCATTCTCGCCACTGTCTTCGCGATCTGATATAAAAAACCAGGCGACGAGTTTGTTTCTGCCGCGCTGCATCCGCGTTTCGGAGTTTCTGTTCTCCGTTGAAATATCGTGATCTCATTGATTTTCGACTCGATGTGAATCGACAAGAAGAATCTTCCTCGTTGCATAGCTCGGTTTGTTTAGGGAAAGAGTCAGAGGCAGCCCACAGCATCGCGAGCAGAACACTCGCGCCTTGGCAACGGACAAGACGACTGCCAAAAAAAA
>Ga0247765_1001127_pt1 | contig 14768 bp, 16 predicted proteins | sample UWRJL106311C6_FD_179949 | JGI IMG/M metagenome (GOLD analysis project Ga0247765, IMG submission 179949) | Plant litter microbial communities from Arlington Agricultural Research Station in Wisconsin, United States - UWRJ-L106-311C-6 | ecosystem: Environmental > Terrestrial > Plant litter >... | reverse complement strand
CGGCGGCGATCTGAGATGTGAGATGTGTGAGATGTTGATGTGATGTGAGATGTAAGATTCAAGACGCGGGACGAATTACTAGTTGAATGGCGTTTGGAGGAGAGGGTATATTACTAGTTAACTTTTTACCAAAAATTAAAGGTTTGGTCCGGTAATGGCCTGGTAAATCTGGTATTCTTTAACTGGTCTGTCCGGACTGGACTGGACTGACTGCTCGGACTGCGCTTCCCTGTGCTGTGCTGTGCTAGGCTGGGCTGGGCTGGTTTCACGTACGCAAGCATCTACGTAACTTGCATGTAAGCCGAGAACACATACGAATACACTGACTGACATGAGATGACGGAAGTGAATTTTGCCTCCCTACCTATTCGTACCCACCTACCTAGCCTAGTGCCTGAAAATAGCTACACGGTATTCGTATCGTTAGTAGGTAGGTGGGATTGTTCGCACCCTACAAAGTACGTAGAGATGTCGGCCAACACTACACTAGGTAGGCAATGCAGGTAGGTATTCGCATTTCACCGTGCTGTAAATGACGGCGAGGAACATCTCGGAACATAACATCAAATGGATATGTCCATCTCATCTCATCTCAGTGGGTCCCATCGGGGCTTTTTTAACACTAAAATGCCAAATGTCAAATGTCAAACTATTAAAAACCGTCAACAATCACACTAGTAGCTGGTTATTTACCACCACGCTGCAGGTGGTTGGTCTGGTGAGGAACACGAACGCCCAGGAACAAGAACGAGAAAAGGCCCTGCGCTGCGCCCCGCCCCGCGCGCGCCCGTCCGCCACGTCCTCCCCCTCCTGCTGGGAGAACTCCGCCAGTCAGGTCCGCGTTGCGGGAGGGGCTTGTGCGAATGAGAATGAGAAATGCGAATGAGTGGATGGGAATCACTCCGTGATCTGTTTGGATGAATGGATGGATGGATGGATGGATGGACCTGGGGGTGATAGGTTCGGTTCGGTTTGGTACCTTGCATCGGTAGATGCCCTGGGGCATTACATACTTTGATGGATGGATTCAATCGATCGATCAAGGATTTTTGTTACCAAAGGAACCTCTCCAACTCATTTGAGCGGAAAGCACTGCTGTGATTATTATCTCGCTAGAGGTCTCGATGCATTCGCATGAAATGACACGGCTCTACGGATAGCGGCGGGTGGTCGCCAAAACTAGGCAGCCGTTCTTGGGCTTGTGCTTGGGCTTGTGCCTCTCTGAGCAGTGTTTCACCAGTGGTCGCAGACATATTGAACAACTTACTTGAGGTGATATGCACACATGGACATGTCACAATGAAGAGCAAGGAGCATCATGGAAGAGATGGCATCAGAAAAGTTGCATTGCGCAGAGCAGCTAACTAAGGGATCCAAGAAATCCAAAAGAAGAAATTAAACAAATAGAATACACAAAATACATTGCACCGTTTTTTTTGGTGTTTGGTTTGTGATGAATGGTATGCCATGCCATAAATATGCTGTGTTGTAAATGCATGCAAACAAAACGCCATCGCTATGCTGCAAAGTTCAAAAAAGCCCAAGTCTGGTTTGGTTGGCTAGTGGTGATCAGAGGTACTTGTACCGGTCACCATCTAGCCAGACCTTGCTTCGCCTCCTCCTCTCCCGATCGCTTTCGTCATCGTGGCCGAATCGGGCCTTGAGTCGGTCGCGGTCGTAGAGGTCAAGTTCCTCCCGGCGTGGCGACGGGGGAAGGTCCATCCGCTCCACGGCGCGACGGATTTCCCGGGCTTCCGAGGTATCACGACCCTTGCCCTTCCATTCGCCAGTGGTGGCGCGCTTGAGAATGCCCTTCAGGCCCGAAGGCTGCTGGGTTGGCGGATCAGGGAGCTTGTCCCGTTTGTCAATCTCGGCATTGTGCTTCTCGCGTGCCCGGCGCACCTTCTCCTCCCACCGGACATGCTTGGGTGGGGAGGAGGAGGATCCAGTCGATGTCGCGTTAGATGAGTCGCTGGGCTGAACAATAGTGGCTGCGCGCCGGGGTCCGAATCGCCGAGAACCAGTAGCAGTGCTAGGGTGGACATTCGGGGCGGGAGGGGCGGCAGGAGGCACCTCGGTCGTCGTCGACATGCGACGCTTCCGGTCATGGCGACGCTGCTCCTTGTGGTCGTTGACAATAACGTAGCTCTGGGGGTTCACCGAGTTGCGTCGGTGGACGTGAACGTTGGATGAGGATGGCTCGTAGTCCCGGGACGAGTGACGACGGTGGCCGTGGCCATGGCTGTGGCCATGGCTGTGGCTGTGGCCGCTACCATGAATGTCGTCAACAACGTGGACTGGGCCAAGAGGGATATCAAGGTTGCGGAACCGCGACTGGTCCTGGTCGATAACAACGTAGTGCGGCGAATGCGGCGAGGTCATTGACCGCTTCAGTCCCGGAGATGGAGGGAGGGGGTCAAGATCATCCATGTGCCGGGAGGAACGACGGCGGCGCTCATGGCGATCGCTCCGGTCACGGTGGCCGTAGTGCTTGGTGGTGGCGGAGACGTCAATGTCTACCAGCCCAGAGCCGCCAGACACATAGGTACTATCGCGGCGGGGCAGAGGTGATGGCGACTTGGACCGGCGGGGGGTGGGCAGGTCCCCCAAGTAGCGCGAGCCCTTGTTATATGGGAGTTTGCGGTTGTATTTGCGGACCTCCGGAGCGTGGGAGATCCTGCCTTCACGGCAAGGGTGAATTTCCTCAGTAACATCCTGCGCCCCGTCGGCGTAGGTGTTCTGGTAGATCTTCTTGATGCACATTGTGTTGGTGTTGAACGGATCCGAGGGGGGATTTGGTTGAACGATAAGCGTGCTGTAATGGTCCCTTCGCGAACGACGGTGGGGCAGGGACGTGGAGTGCGTTGTGTTCAGGGGAGATGGCTCCCGCGAAGACTTGCGTCGGCGGTTGAAGACGGCGTTCTCGATCGTGACTGCAGGCAAGGTCCGATTGAACTCGAGGTCAGTCGGCCGTGTCTGGGGGGAAGCTGACGGTGGAGAATCGCTCAGAGGTTATCAGAGACATGGGGACATAAGTCGAGAAGAAGACAGGCGCGACACGATTGTGTGAGAAGGGGGAAGAAAAGGGAGGATGAAAGTGTTGCGAGTGTGGGTAGTGTGATGGTCTGGCGACGTCGCTAGTAGATCACTATATATTCAGATGTCTACCACGAGTTTGACGGATTGGGAATGGTGATGGAATGGGAATGTGGAAGCATTAAATAGAGAATGAAGGTGAGAGAGCGTCGAGGGAGGGAGCAGCCAAGCGGCGTCCACACCCTGGTCTGGTCTTGCATCGCCTTGCATTCCGATTGCTATGTTCACGCCCTCCTGGCATCCGTGCGAGCGAGGACGGGTCTGGGATAGGGTTGCGTAATGAAATTCTTCTTTCACGGTTTGGGCTGAAATGTTTTCTGAAATGACGACGTAGTGAAATGATGGTGAATTAGGGATCTGTGCGGTGGGTATAACCCTTGAACGCTAGACCAAATTACGGTTAGCGTATTTTAAACTTCAGAATTTCAAGGGTGAAATGAAATTACGCGACCTTAGGACTCTGGGTGACCAGCCGCGAGCGCGGGAGCGTCGTCTGGGAGCCAGGCTCCCAGGACGCAAAGTGGCCAGAGTGCTAGTCCCTGCTGGGCTTGGGAGGGGGCGTCCAATAATTCCGTCCGCGCGATGGAACAGGGGGGGACTCCTTGCCTGGTGGCCTTGCGTCTCTCCAGCCAATGGCAGCGCAGAATGGGACGAGGGCTGAGCCAGGCTCAACTGAGCGTGTGACCGGATAGGTCAGCGAGCCGGGGCGTCGCAGGGGGGGGCGTGGGCGGAGAAGAGGGAACCCAACCAAAGCCAGGCCTTTTGGACAGGGGTCTGGTGACAGGTTCCACGGCCTGTTGGAGGGGGGATGAAACGGCAACACCCCGCAGTGAGGGAACCCACTGGCTGAGAGGCACCAGAAACCCACCCAGCACAGTGGAAGCGAATGGCTGGCGCAACGAACGTCGATATCAAGAATAGCATCATGTTTCCCTCGGCCAGCAGTGAAACCAGCGGCTAGGAAGACGTGCTGTTGGTAGTGTAGTGGTCAACAGCGTTTGCACTTGTTGACCGCAAAAACGCGGGGCCAGTTTGGGACAGCGCGGGGCACCACGCTGTTGGCGAGGTTTGTGTAAACCGTCATCTGATAAGGGCTCGCGGCAGCAGGTGGGCGAATTCGGACAAGAGTGCACCGGCGAATTGAGTCATACAGGGGGAGTGCAGGTGAGGACGAAAGCCTGGCCTAACCGATGCCACGGCTACACCAGGAACGGGTGCGCCTACCGATTGACCTGCTATCCGACCCGGTCTCGGCCAGTCTGAGCAAGCGCCGTTCCTCTCTGGCGGGGCACGCCCATCAATGTGATGCCAGTGATGCATCGCATCCCCGGAAAAGCCACCCGCTGTGGGTGGTTTCGATTTCTGCAATCCTCCAGCCACTCAGCCTGTCGCGAAGACCGGGGCGACAACGCCATTCGCCCCAAGACTGCATGTCAAGACGCAAAGAGCCCGCTCAAGCAGGAACCGGGAATGCAAGCGATTGTTGCTGCACGATGGCTGAGGCTGAGCCTTCTCAGTGGGGGAGCGAGAGAGGGCGGCGGGCATGTACGCTGCGCCAATTCGGATTTGAACCTGTGGAGAGCCTGTCGCTGGCTCGGCGCACTGCCACCGAGTCCATCGGCTCGGATACTAGCGTAGGACTTTTTGTCCAGCCATCGCCGTACATGGTGATGTCGTCACTTGCCGACACAAAGACCGAAATATGGATTTGCCCTCCGGAACTGATCTGCCCGTGATACGGTGCGAGTCTCATCGGCTTGGTTTTCCCTCAATAGTGAGGATGCCTCAACCACGCGGTCCGCTCTAGGCTCCCGCGAGAAAAATAGGCCTGCAGAATTCTTGCCTAGGTTCGAACCGCATTGCCGCGTCAAGTGTTCTGCAGATTGCCCATTTGAGCAGATAACCCCTCATCCATGATTGCTCAATTCCTCAACTCCCGGATTTGCTGCCTTCTGCGGTCCCTCCCGCTTCTTCGGCATCGAATTGCCACCAGACCGGCTGCCTAGCCCCACCGCGGGGTGTCAAGGTGAGTCCCCCAATGAGCAATTGCCTACCCGTGACGAAGCATGAGCCCTCCAAAGGGGAAATACGAACCTTATCGCGGCCGCTACACCGAGGAATTATGGCCCTATGTCTGCGTCATCTGCCTTGTTGGTGAGGGTGTGCAGAGGCTGCCGGATTACCAATTCGGGAACCGCAATTCAGCTCCATTTGCCCTCCCTCTCTCTGTCGCCACGCCATCAGAACTCGGTCTTTCGGTGGGCTTTCTTTTCCCCCAAGTCTGCGGCCATCTCATGATTTGAGGAAATTTGCCTTGGTGACATCCGTATGTGTCCCTAAGTCGCATGCGCGCAAAAGCGCCACTGACTAGACAGACGCCGGGTGCATCTCATCTCATCATCTGCAGAGTGTGGTTCGAACGACGCGAATGTTGTTGAGGCTCATGAGGACGGCTGGCGGCTATTGCCTCCAGTCAGCAAGACGGGCTGCAAGACGCCGGAGATTAAAGGACGTTACACTGCCAAAGTCAGCCTCACCTCTAGGCTCTTTGTGTGAGATGAGCTTCGAGTTTCCCCCCCGGAACCGCGCCGTTCCGCTTGTTGGCCCTCTGGGGCGAGCAAAAGAGCAAACAGAGCTTGCATATCTTGCCCCTGGGTGGGAATTGGAACGACCTGTAGAAACGGTGTTTCGTCAGCGCAAACGCGGTCCCCACTGAACAAGCTTTACATCATCTCAATCAATCGCGAAAATCCCCCGGGATCAACGACTTCCCTGGAACCTTCTTTGCTGCTATTCTGGGATCACTGCACCACGTGTGCACGCGTATAGGCCGGAGTGTGTTGGCGTGTATTATCCCCCCCCCTTTTTTTTTGGCAGTTGTTGCTCGACCGATTCGTCTTTCGTGGGCTGAAGCTGCGCCGTATTTCAGGGTATTCGCCTGGTCTGCACCTGAAGTCGCTTCGGTGCCCCGAAATTGTCGCTTCCGATGCGTGTCTGTTGCCACAAAAACCTGTACCGACTCATTTGTCGAAGAAAACATGGGATTAGGATTGCGATCAGGTAGGTATGGTGTTTTGAGTTCCAGCCGTGTACAGATGGATTTAAATCGTCCCTTGTCCGCTTTTCTCTCAGTTGGGATGCGGAGGGTTCTCTGGGGTAGGTAGGTACGGTGGAGTCTCGATACAGCTGGAGAAAGGGGACAGAGCAGGTCCCCCACTCGGAGCCGGCTGCGAGTCGAGCATGATGCCAAACTGAATGCATGTCGACAAGTTCCCAATTGCAAACCCAACTGTGCTCTCCGATTTCGTAACTGATTTGGAAGAGTGGATGCTTGCCACATTAGCGGTGAGGCAAAAATCGTTTTTTAAACCGTCAACCGACATCGCACTTGGTCATCGGTTGCCTGAGTCACTCGCCGAGTGTGAGTCGCTTGTTATGGTGCTAACCTAACCCGTAGCCCTCCAGCACGGCAAAGCCAGCCTTGCCAGCCAAACCCACCACCGTCAGAAGACTGGCATCTGATAGGTACTAACAAACTGCTGATCAATTGCAGGATCTCGGGTCGAACTATCAAATTTGTCAAGTCATCCAAGCCCCCTTTCCAATACCCCTCACCCGGAAACCTAGCCCCTGAAGCTCCAAAAGGTCAACAATATTGCGGCCATCAAACACCCAGCGTGGCTCTTGCATCATTCCAGCAACTTCTGCCCAGTCTACCATGTCATATGCCTCACAAACCTCCGTGCCCCTTTCCTTGCATCCGGTGCAGACTCTCGCTGCACACGCGGGCAAGGGTCGGAGCCTCCCCAAGGGGTCTTCACTCGCCATTGTGCCATGAGCCTGACCTACAAAGGCTTCCAGTGCCATGATATCCATCTCTGACAAAACTCTTTGAGATTTCCCAGACCCAAAGGGAAGCCTGGCATTAAGAGAGCCATTCAGCTCCTTGTTGACAGTATTGCCAAGTCGACGACCCCTGAATTGCTTCCAAGGTGTTAGCACACATACAGCAGTCGCTCCCCGTACCGCATCTCTCCAGCTGGATGCTATATTGACCCTACCAAGCTGACCCTGGCCGAGCCCCATCCTCTGAATCTCTTCCATGATGTCGACCGAGGAACAACCAGGGTCGAAGATTGCGATCTCACGGGGCACCTCCTCAGCAATGTCCCGGATGACGTGGACCGCAATGCTGTTGCGGGTGTCGTTGGTTCCATCTTTGAAGGCGAATCCCAGGACGGCAATCTTCTTACCCCGAAGAGAACCGTTCAGCTCGTGGACGATCTTGCGTGCGAACCGCTGACGTTGGTGCTCGTTGATTCTCAACACTCCGAGCCAGTAATCCGCCACCACGTCAAGATGGAGCTGATTCGCGAGATACGAGAGATTCAATATGTCTTTCTCGAAGCAAGATCCACCAAATCCCACACCGGCTTGAAGGAAATGCGGCCCGAGTCTCCTGTCCTTGCCCAGGGCGAGACTGACGTCGTCGACGTCGGCCCCAAGGCCTAGCTCGTCGCATATGGCGCTCACAGCATTGATGCTACTGATTCGTTGTGCCAACATAGCATTGGCAACCAGCTTCGCCATTTCACTGCTGAAGGTGTTGATCGTCACAATCTTTGCGGGGGGAACCCAAGAGGCGTATACATTCTTGAGTCTCGACGCAGCTCGGAGGCCGGACAACGTCTGAGCACTGCCAACCAGGATTCGGTCTGGATGCATCAAGTTCTCAATGGCCGTTCCCTCCGCTAGGAACTCCGGGTTGGAAAGAACCTCGAAATTGGCCCGCTGCCGGTGGAATCGAAGCTAAGATTGACGGCCGTCAGCTTGTCAAGTGATATTACCTTCAGAATTCAACTTGCTCACGATATCTTGGATCATCCGAGCAGTGCCGCATGGGACAGTGCTTTTCTCAACAATTATAGCTCCCGATCTAGCATGCATCGCCACGGTGCGAGTGGCACTCTCAACTGCACTGATATCGGCCATCGAACCAGCCCCAATGCCTTGGGTTTTCGTGGGCGTGTTGACGCATATGAAGATGATGTCCGCATTCGAGACTGCCTCGACGACGCGCGTTGAGAAAAAGAGGTTCGGACTACGGCCTCTTAGTTGAATCGGGCAGGAATGGCCGGGCAGAGAGATAGAACAGTCCCGAGTGCCATCTCTGGCCACCCGAACCACCTTCAACAAGCCGTATTCGCGAATTGGAAGACACTGCGAGTTCCAGGCAACAATTCTCTCGTCGTTCAGATCCACAACGTTAACCAGTATCTCGGGGTTATGATAGGCGATGACAGCAGCAGTTGGTCCACCTGTGTGGTATGATAGGTTAGCCGCCTGTGCCACAGTTCTGGGAAACGTTAAGACCTACCGACGAAGCCAGCCCCGATGAAGCAAATATTTTTGACCTCGCCCATATTCTGGCGCTCGACCCGGGAGATGTCGCCAATGCTGTCTTGGGATCGTGGCTTAAGCTCTGGTGAACCTGTCTCAGAGCTCGGTGGGGTCGTTTCGGGAGAACTCCTGGCCCAGGAGTCTGCTTTCCATGACCCCGGAGTCGTCGTTCCAGGGCTGAGAGGCGAAACTGTAGAGTGTGTTCTGGGAAGAGCCTGGGGGGCGCTGTGGTCTATGGATGACAGAGACGGCCCCGTGGAGCAAGTGTGGTCCATCGCTTCTGCTTCCTTCCGTAACTCGTGCGACAAAGTGCCGTGACAAGAAATGGATGTCTTTGATTTCAGTACGTAGAGTCTGGAGGATTTTTTCTCACTGTCAGTCAATCAGTCAGAAACAACAAATCCTACTGACCGACAAGGAACAGCGATATAGGATCGCCTCTTTGGCGCGTCACGTTCGTTGTGTTTGTTTACCCTGCGAGTCCAAGTTTCCCAGCAGACGTTGTTCGCCGTAGATCACAGGCGCCAGGCACCAGGCACCAGGCATCACACGACCACGTCTAGGTAGTGAGGAGACAACCAAAATCCCAACTCTAACTACTTCCTCCAGCATCACGATTTCGGTTCGACTGGACATCTTGGCAACGATTGCCGAACCCGAAATGCCCGTTCATCTGCAAGACTTATCGCTCGGAAACCACCCTTTGCCGTAATACTCGGTGGTTGTCGGGGGTACAGCATGTTGTGCTCATGCCGAACCTGCTACTGTCGGATGCGGACACCCGCTGAGACACCGGGACAGCATGGCGTGTTTCCGAAGCCAGCGCTTCTAGAGTTGCTGGCGATGGGGCGCCTGCTTCACATGGTCGGGTTTGATGGGGTATTACTGGAGAACGTTCTCGCAACTCGAGAAAATGACACTGCCCTAGGAGGACGGGATGGACAACCCAATCTGGGTGACCTGGACACAATCGGAACTGGGCCAGGGTTCCAGAGTGTTGCGGTGATCGTGGAGGTTACCACTGCTCCCTGCTTTCCTCGACTCTAGGCTCTGCCAGACCGAATAGCAGAAGACAGTTCCGTGCGGACAGAATTAGAAAATGGCAATTTTCGTCCCGACCCCGTCGCTCCTTCCAATTTAGCAACAACGAACCGCAGCCAGCTGCGGGTTTCTGGTCCCGACACTGCTGCCCCTTTGCCCAAGGATCCTTAACGGGTCGTAGCTGCCGAAACTTGTCGTCGGACGCACTCGAGCGTATGTGGCGCCGTTCCCGCTCTGTGGAAACCCTGCAACGAGCTTCTTCACGTTCTCGAACACTGCACCACATCCAGAGCAATACCGACGACACCACCCTCCCTCCACGCCTGAATTGGGGGCGATACCCAGAGGAAACGAGAATCAATTCCCGTATTGCTAGCGGGGTGCAAGAGCAGCTAGAATTACTTTAACAGCGGTGCACCACGCCATTTGTTTTCAGCTGTTCTTCACAACCTCCCCATTTCGAAGCACCAACCCAAGATGCTGCTTCTAGCACGAGCCTTGCTACTCACTCTTTGGGCACAGCAGGTCCAGAGTGCATATGATGCGACAGTCTGCGACCAAAAGAGCTATACGAGCTCCGGAAACATGATTTGTACGCGTCTACCCAGTGTTTTGGCCGCACAAACTGGTCTAAAACTTACTCGCCATTCCAATTGCAGACAACCCAAATGCCTGGAACCCTGACGATCACGGTTTCCAATGCATTTCGGTGAGTGGCCAACCCCACTATGCCTATTCTGCCAGCAGGTTTTGACTCAGAGGTGCAGGTACAGGACTCACCGCCGGCATTCGACGCGACATGGACATGGGTCCAAGAGCCGCTGTCCGTACATTCGTACCCGCATGTCAAGCTGGCGGCCGCGTCGTTGCCCTTGCTCTTCTCCAACATATCGGAACTCAGGCTCTCGGCAAAATGGTCTATGGGTCCCGGGTCATCGCCGCTGCCCGCGCTCGAGGTGGATTCCCGTGGTCTAGAGGATATTGGTGCGACGGCCAACGTCGCCTTTGACATTTTTGCTGATCGCATGCCCGCCAACGCTGGCAAAGCCATCACGGCAGAGACAGAGATAATGATCTGGTTGGGCCGCTTTGGCTCTGCGTTCCCGCTAGGGTTCAGTGCTGGCCATACATGCTTCAACCAGACACTGGATGGGGTGGTGTTGCAAGTCCCCTTGCTTGACCCGCACAGCATAATGTCGTACATCTGCTGACTTTATCACAGCATGCTCTACGCGGGACGCAACCAGCGGGGAACGGAGGTCTTCACTTGGGTGGCGACAAAGAAAGAGACCAACTTCACTGCTGACGTGTCTCCTCTGCTCCAATCACTTTGGCGGACCGGGCTGCTTTCAGCTGACTCCTATCTAGGGCTCGTGGAGTTTGGCAGCGAGGCGTTTCATGCATCGACCAACGTCACATTCTCGGCGTCCGGCTTTTCCATGGCCCTGAAAGAGGGCCCGGCACCTGATCACGACATTGGAGAACTCCCGACTGCATGCTCCCTGGCTGGCCACGCTTCCACGCGCGACCAAAAGTCAAGGCTCTCTATCATGTCGATCATCGGGATTGTCACCGTTGTACTGTATACCCTCTAATCAGGCCCACGCCCATTCCTTGGCGTGGGTACCTGCATTGGTTTTGTTTGCTTGTGTTGGCGCTCTCAACTTCGTTTTCTCGTACCCGTTCGATCAAAGTCGGAACTCCTACCGAATTGAGCTTCCGCATCCTCGTCGCCATGGTTCCTGAGAATCACGAATGGACTTGTCTCTCCTTATCGGCTGGATGAAGCCGCGCGCTGTCTCGGCAAGCCGGGCATCGGTGCTTGCGATTGTGATGTACTGACGCAAGCAAACAGCTGCTGCTGGTCTCAAGCTTCCTTGTTTCCTTTCGTCTCTTTATGTTTCTGATGCCCGGGTCTCCTTTCTGCTGCTAGCATACTAGCTTAAGTCACTCTTTGCAGAAAGCATAACCAACAACAAAGCCAACTCAATCCACCGGAAACAGAATCTATCAGCCTTTTGAGATGAAGGCTCTCCCTCCTCAGCCACAGACAGAGGCTGCTAGTTTACATCTGAGCCGCCAGTCGTCCATTCATGATCCTTTCCGGGATCCCTCTGATGTTTCGACTTCTGATGCACTCTCTGAGAGAGCATCGACTGTAAGAAATGAAGCCACACGGAGTGAAATAGGCTAAGATATCACCAGGAGATCCAGCAACCAGCAACGTTGACACTTCCTCCTTCTGTATCACCACTTTCAAGGCAGGAGGATGATCAAATTGTAGGCCAACAAGCTTTCCTGTGTACTGTTGCTCATGCTATCATAGGCTCCAGCCCAGTCTACGGTTGAAGTTGTCAACGAGAAAACAAGCGATGGTGCCCAGCCTGGCCCTGACACCGATCGTGAGCGACATGGAGCGACGGTAAATCATCCTACTACGGCCGGTGATCCAGAAAAGAATGGCCAACCGTCCCCCACGCAGTCCTGGAATCCCTTCAAGAGAACCGTCTCAACGTTTAGAAGAACATATTGTCCGAGAGAGGAACCTGAGCTGGTCCTGGCCACGGCCCCAACTGACGAGGAGAAACTACGGTACCTATCTACTAATCGCATACCGCTTTACGTCTTTGGCGTGGTCTCTTTCCTGACCCTCTCTGCTGGCATGTGGTTGTTTGCCGTCTGCGCTCCCATCTTCGCCTGGTATGGCCTTTTTGTCGCCTTCCTCAACATTTATCTTTCTATTTCCTACTTCGTCGGCATCATTGGCAAAGATTGGGATTATGAAGCCCATTTGCAAGCTTCAGTGGAACACCCTATCACCGAGGATACGGCACCAACGGTTGACGTCTATTTACCTTGCTGCTCGGAACCCCTCGAGATCCTGGAGAACACCTACCAACACGTTATCAATCTCGACTGGCCTAGAGAGAAGCTTCAAGTACACGTGTTGGACGACGGGAACCAAGATGCTGTTCGCACCCTTGCTGCCAATTATGAGTTCAACTACATGGTCCGCGATGACCGTCCCCGCCTACGCAAAGCTGGCAACCTACGATGGGCTTTTGCTCGCACCCAGGGTGACTTCTTTGCAATATTTGATGCAGACTTTTGTCCCCGGCCTGACTTTCTCAAGGAGCTCGTTGTCGTTCATCTTGCAGATGACAAGACAGCCATCGTCCAGTCCCCTCAGTTTTTCCGTGTTACTTCGGACCAGACGTGGGTGGAACAGGGTGCAGGCGCCACCCAAGAGCTGTTTTACCGAGTTGTACAAGTCAACCGCGACAGATGGGCAGCTTCTATCTGCGTTGGCAGTAATGCTGTGTACCGACGTGCTGCGCTCGAGGAAGTGGGCGGGACGGCAGAGATTGGCTTTTCCGAGGATGTCCACACCGGGTACGTTTCCGGAGCCCTTTGTGTGAGCTGCGCTAACAAGTAGATTGCAGCTTCGATGCAACAGATCGTGGCTGGAAAGTCAAGTACGTTCCGTTGTGCTTAGCCACGGGGATATGTCCCAATACGCCGCGGTCTTTCTTCTCACAGCAGATGCGGTGGGCGCGCGGCAGTACGACGCTGCTAACCACCAAGCGATTCTGGGTTTCTAATCTGAGTACCATGCAAAAGATTTGCTACCTCTGCGGTACAATGTCTTTTCTTCGACGGTTACTTTGGTCGGGCTAACCCTTTGGCAGGGCTCTTGTACTACTCGGCGGTTTCAGTGGGTATCTTTGTATCGCCTATTCCTGGCACTTTGCTGCTACTTTTCCGACCGGAATGGTTCAAGTATTACAACCTTGCCTTTGCAATTCCGTCGATTGTCTATGGGTCTATCATTTTCCGGTTCTGGGCAAAAGCCAGCTACGGGTTCAACGTCCAGCATGCTATGGTGATACAGTCGTATGCATATCTGACTGCTATCAAAGACCGACTGTTTGGGATTGAGCTACTGTGGGCGGCTTCCGGCGATAAGAAAGCACACAAGAGCAACAAGTACCGGAACATGCGGATACTGTGCGGATGCTGGACGATTACAACGTTGGGAGGCATGATTGCGGCGGTTACATATCGGCTGCTAGGTGGATTTCCTTGGTATCATACCATTCCATTGATTATGCTGAGTGTTTATAATCTGTTCATTACTCATTACTTTCTTTTTGCGTCGTGGAATTGGTAGAAGACCTGGAGCTAGACGCATGTCGAACGTATGACAACACCTACCTATATGATGTTGGCAAGGTTTCCATTTTGACGCTGCAGAGTGCGCCTTGTTGATTTTGTCTGTTAGTCAGCTCTTGATGAGTCCCGTTTATCAGTCCGGCAACCACCGAGGACCAAGCCCATATCACACCACTTTTCGTGTCTAGCCCAAAATGTCGGGCGTTTGTTTAATGTCCTGGGGTGTACACCTACCATGAGCTGATTACCATGCCATTTTGTCTCTGTGGATTTCCGTGGCATGGCACCGCTGGCCTGAATTCCGAAGGTTGATATTTATTGCAACTCTTGGCGTCTGGGATGGGCTGGGCTCTTGAAATCTAATTGTGTAAGTGTGATGATGATATGATACTCTCTGGAATTTACATCCCGGAGTTGACCTTACCTTTACAACTTGTCTGCCCAACACTTCATTAGGTGAGGGTGCTTTCTACCAAAGAGTTACTTTACTTTACTTACCTCTTGATGCCATGGAACTAGGTATCACCAAACTACTACTACTACCACCTTTGTCCTTGGTTTGTGGTCATGACTAGATGACTTCCATGTTGGAACACACGGCCTTTATCGCCGTCTTGGCCTCAGCTCTCAACCCAGGCGATGCCAGTCGGTGCGATTAATGCGTTATGGCGTGTGGTGTCCTTTTGGACTTGTAAGTGAGATTTCCCGGTGGCAGAGAAGGTTCAGAGTCGATGACAATGACGAGAGAGGAAGAGAGTGACGGGGGGTTGCTATCAAGTTGCAAGAGAAAGCTTGATGAGACTGGAGGATAGGGAGGCGGAGAGGTATGTAGAATAATGAGGTGTGGTGTGTGGTTTTGTTATTTTGTTTGAAATGCCCCGTCACGATTGGAGACGAGAACGGGAAGATAAAAAAAAAAAAAGCTCCAGAGGGGTGGAAGCGGTGGGTGGGATTTGCATTTGCGGGACCCTGGTGAAGATCTTGTAGAATATGCAGGAACTGCGCATGAGATTGTCGATTCTGCAGGTTTTGTATTGTGGAATGACGATGCAGTTCAA
>Ga0247765_1001126_pt1 | contig 14776 bp, 13 predicted proteins | sample UWRJL106311C6_FD_179949 | JGI IMG/M metagenome (GOLD analysis project Ga0247765, IMG submission 179949) | Plant litter microbial communities from Arlington Agricultural Research Station in Wisconsin, United States - UWRJ-L106-311C-6 | ecosystem: Environmental > Terrestrial > Plant litter >... | reverse complement strand
GCCGAAGAGAACGAGAGAAAAAAAAAAACACGAGGGGAGGGGCAGGGGACAAACCTCGTTCTCTCCAAAATCGCTGAAATCTAGACTGCGAATGTGATTGCGACTGCGGGGGTCTTGCATTGGTAGCGGTATTGGAAGTGGTGGTAGTGGTGGTGTCGACGGTGGTCTGATCGCGGGGTGGTGTGTTGGTGCCCATTTCTCTCTCTCCTGCTAAACAGCAGAGGGAAAATAAAATAGAGACAAAAGATAAACAAGGATCAGCTGTAAAAGAGTGTCCTCGCTCTATACAGCTAATAATAGTCCTGCGAGGGTGGGAATCAATGCTGTAAATGATCAATATTCGTATTATGATGTGCAAGCAATACTTCTCCGTAAGGTAGGTGAGGGGAAAACGCGACAATGTCGACCCGTCCAGAGCTGAGACGCGCTGCATATAGCTATCGGTCCAGGGGACACCTGACATGCCTGGCCTGGGACACTCATGCCGTACCACCCTCCAAAGAGGCGCAGCAAAACCCCCTTTTTGCCCAGTGCCGGCGAGGCCACCAATTAGACGCCGACAAAAACGGACGGGACACCGAGGATGAGCAGGGTCTAGCCCCATGGACAGGGTCTGCGGCAAATGAACTGACCAACTTTCTGTGTAATGGGGGGGCCCTAGTAGAGCCTCGCCGATTTTTCGGGAAGGAGGTTTCATCCCTTGGCGCCCGAGTTGTGCTGCTAGTGTGCCTGACAATTGTGTTACTCCGTACCTTATACTTTCTGCGGATAAAATCTCGGCAGTGTCCCAGTCCCAAGGCACAGCGTTGCCCAGACCAGACCCTCTGGATCGCTAGAATAAGCCACAAATCCCAACGTACTTACAACTTCCAATCCCCCCTCACTTGATTTTGAACTTTGCTCTCAATGTCATCCAGTGGAAGGACCCCCACCTTTCACGGCGCCAACGGAAATCCCGACAAGGACAAGCTTCGCCGTTATCTCGACGAGCTCGACGATCTTTTTCCGGCCGAGGATCCCGCGCCGGCTGCTTCCAGTGCGAAAACCAACACTGACACTGACAACACTAATAACAACAACTCTGACAAGCGGACTGCACCACCTGCCCCGCCGCCGAACCCTCCCAACAATAATAACGCCAACCACAACCACAACCACAACCACAACTACAACTACAACCACAACCACAACTACAACTACAACTACCCCAAGGTCTAAGCCAGCGAGAGATCTTCACCATGGCGACCGATTCTGCGTCTGCGTCTCGCTATCCGAACCCATATGAAGACGTCCCCTCTTGGTGGACATATTTTTTCCGCGGAGGGTATTCCTGGCGGTGGTTCGAGTCTCCGCACCTGTATTTCCGCCCTGGACTCGAATACGTTTCTACCTCTTCCGAGTTCACGGTTGTCGACGGGCTCGGTCGGGAGAAAAGCTATGATCGACCGTTTGAGTGTTTCATCGATCCTACTACGGGGAAGGTTTCCAAGCTCTATATTCAGGCTCCGGCTATGTTATGTCTCCAACCGAAATCCGAGGGAAACGCGACGTGGAAACGCACGCCGATCAATAACGCCACGCCCATCCTCCTGCGGATCGCGAATCTGCCTTATCGCGTAATCGATGCGAAACGCCGCGGGCTACCATTCAAGGATTTGCCAGGGGAAGACAAGTTCAAGGTGGTGGCAATGTGGCTTCCCGCCGTCGCGGTATTTTTGGTTTCCGTCCTGACGCTGGACCCGGACGAGCCGACGGGGAAAGATGTGAATAAATATCTCCCCTTGATGTATCGCGGGCTGAGATATCCACGGCTGGCGAGAAATGTGCTTGAGAATCGCGAACAGGTCGCGAGAAGACTATTGACAGACCAAGGGAGCCACACGTCCACGGTCTTGTCGACCTATCGGACGTTTCGACCGAGGTTTCTATGCTACATCTATGAGGTCGATGCCGGAGGGAGGAAAACGTTCGAGTCGGAACGGCGTCCCGTAAAAGAAGATGACTTCACCCCGTATGTCATGGTTTGCTATTCGTCTGCGCATTATAACCTGTCGGATTCGTTTGATAATGTAGGAGTGGAAGAGGATGACAAGGATGACCTGGAGAGATTGTTGGGCGTGTCGACCAAGGCGGCCGTCGAGTACTTCAAGGGAAAGGGAATTGACCCGGCCAAGACGGCTTGTGCGTTTTGGACATCGGCGTACTGTATGCCGCCCAACATGGTGGTGGAGGCGGATGGGACGACGCGCCATGTCGAGGGGTTTGAGCGAGAGATGTTGGCGAACCAAGATGTGAGTTTTTCTTCCATTTCATCCCAACTTTTCCGAATCAGAGTTGAGCTAACACTTTATATCCAGACATACAGTATCAGCGACATTATCCGCGCTGCTCAACACGTCATTGTCGTCGCCGGCAACCTGGCCCGCGACTGGGACCCTGATGCGCTGCGCGTTTGGGGCCAGCGAATCTGGACGCTTCCCGAGGTGATCCTCTCTCGCGGCGACACCGTCACCGTTTGGCACTGCGGACAGCGTCCTGGCCAACGGCCCGTCGACGTCCGGGAACTCCCCAAAGCCTTACTCCCGACCGAAGCTTGGTCGGATGCGTCCAACTCCCGCCAGCTCATTGAGCACTACACCAACCTCCACCTCTCTCGTCTCGAGCTTGTCAAGATCGCCCTGGAATGTCTCATGTCGCGTCGTTTCCGGTCTCTCCATCCGGGCGACCGTGTGTACGTCCTCATGGGACTCTTACGAATCCGTCCACCCATTGACAAATCCGACACGGCCTTTCAAGCTTTCGCACGTCTGTCTCTCCCTCAAGACTCGGATCGTCTCATGGAACGGCTCATTTGCCTGCTGCCTGATTTCCCCGAGCAAAACTGGGAACTCATGACAGACCAGTACCGCGCCAGTCTCTGGGACATTTACCCCGACACGCAAGTCTGCGCGATTGGCGAGAACGACACCGTGGTTGTGGACGGTGCCAAAGGCGCACAGATTCAATGGTCGCACTTTGACAGGGTACGGGCCTTGCGTCGCGGCACTCTGAAACGGTGGGCATTCGTATTCGTGCTTTCCTGGTCTCCCCTGTTGCTTTTCATCGGAGCTATAATCGTGGGGCTCTCTCAACCGGCGAGGTCTATCAACACGGGATTTGGAAGGACTATTGAAATCCCCGCCAGTCCGGCATATTCCGCGGGCATAGCGATTGTTGTGATTTCGTTACTGTTCATTCTTCCGGCGCCGTATTTTCTCCGCCAGCTGTTCAGTGGGAAGCTATGGGTCGTGGAACCCTGTTTCTTTGGTATTGAAGGCTATGTTCCGCTCGAGACGATTGAAGAGAGAATTTTTGGGAGTACCGGAGCAGCGCAGGGGAGACTTCGTTGGAGTGCCTATGGCTCGCCGCTGGCGAGACATATGCAAGGGGAAAAAAAATCGGAACGCACAGTGCAGTATCAGTATTCCGATACGGATGCCGATGATCAGCAGCCGTTGTTGCAGACGGTGGTGCAGGATGTGGGTGCGATTGATACGTACCCCGTCGAGACCATCGATCCCACCGAGCCGTGCGGTGAATGTCGCGGCCAACCCCGAGGCACATACTGCAGGAACCATCCGACGGTGGCTTCGCTGCAGGACATGAGCCGCAGTGCCATGGGCAAGATGAAGGTGTTTACGCTGGTCGACACGTTCAACATGACCGTGACGCTGTTTTACGCGGTGCGTCCCCCGACCATTCTTCTCGTCGGAGGCAGCGAGGGCGGAACCAAACGCGCCATTGCCTGTTCCTTCGACATGACCACGGGAACGCTCTACCGGGAGACAGTACTGCGAATCCCCACGCAGAGTGCCGATCGGATGGAGGTTCTCCCGCGAGTTCGCCTGGGACTGCGACGACCTTTCCTCGAGGGTGATATTGAGAGGGTGGGGTCAGGACATTCTGTGAGCACGCAAAATCAGTATTACCAGCAGCAGCAGCATCAGTCGGCGCCAGTTCAAGTCCAGGGACAGCCGATGCAGCAAGCTTCTCCTCCAATCCCGGACCCTATTCGGCCACAGTGGCAGCTGCAGCAGCAGCAGTCGTACGGTTGGGCGAGTCCAGCGCCAGTGCCGCAGCAGGATCCAGCGATGGAGAATTACCATTACCAGAATGGACAGGGGGAAGTGCAGCCGGTGATACCAGTGCAGTACACGCATGAGCCAAAGATTTGATGCCCTTTCAGGCGTGACAGCATCAACTTGGATAGGTAGGTTGGATAAGATAGGAACCTATGTCTTTAATTCTCTCTCTTTCTTGCGCACATGCAGGCAGGCAGGCAGTTTAATTTCAAGTATACGATGAAATATAATGCCACGAATATTCTACCATTTGCCCTTGTGATATTTGAGGAGTGGTGGAGGATTTAGATTCCCTCATTGGAAAAGACTGCCAATCACATGTTGGCGGAGGTCTGGTCAGTCCAACTCTTGTCACTATTTGTTTGGTGCAGTGCAGCGAGGGACGCGCGTGTCCAGCACCGCGATTGGTTCAAGTCGTCCAAATCACATGAGCAGATAACTGCAGAACCAGAACCAGGCAGCAACCGAAGCGGGCCTCAATTCCAGTTCAACCTGAATAAACGCCCGATTCCATTCCAAACCACTTCGCCGGGTTACAATCGAAAAGATGGCTCCAGCGCCGCCGCCATACCAAGAAGTGACAGGAGGCCCTTCCCGTCCGCTCATTGTTCGGATACAGGTCTGGCACTTTACGCGCGGCGGCAGATCGCAGGTCCACAACCAGGGTCTCGCCAATGCTTTTTCCCGCGAAAGACTACAAGATTGGATCGTCCGGCCAGTTGACGATCCCGAATGCGATGGCGCGAGCGCCCGCGATGATTTTGTTCCTGTTGAGGTTGTCCAGATTCTCTTCTCCGGCTTGCCCAGGTGGTTTTATTGTTGCTTGCTAACTGTGGTCTGGCAGGTCGATTTCGAAAACGTAAATGGCACTGCCGGCCCGATGCTCGACTCCCAGGTCCGAGGCCTCTTTGCTCGAAATGCCCCGCTGCATGTCTATCAATACTTCCTCAGCATCCATAGTACTCCTCACATTATGAACATCCGCCCGGTTGATAAAACGCAGCGATTCACGGGAGGGGGGAGATATACATATGCCTTTGTGCTCAACTCGGTTGATATCCGGGCTCACGAATTTGCGGCGCCGGCAGTGGTTGCGGGTTTGGAGCAGGATCAAGCGGTTTCAATGTGGGTTCCGTCCACCCGCCCAGATTTGTTCGCAAGAAAAAACGTCCGGCCTGCTGATATTAACCCTGTTACAGACTCCGAGGCGAGCTTGCCGTGTATACTCTCAGCACCATTGTCAACGCCTACACTCTAATCTCGCAACAGAGCCGAAGGCAGACACATGCAGCCAACCCGGACGTTCTGCGAGCCCTTCTCCGTGCCGAGGTTTTTCAAGATGACCTTGTTGGCGATGACGGAAAGTCATATCTCCAGTGTCTACAACGCAGGCTTCGACAGATTCCCTCAAAGCGGTCGGAAACGCCTTGCATCAGAGTCGCTGGGGCCGATAACTCGAACTCTCGGAGTTTTCTCGGACAAGCACACACCTACGGTACCATCCAGCCCAGACATGAGGTTATCCTCCCGGCTCGAGACCTGCGGGATGCATGGAATAAGCTGCGCGGACCACTTGAGCAATACCATTCGCGGACTGGTGGGAAACTGGGCCGTGGAATAAACAAACTCTGTCAGGGGCAGGGTAAGACTTTCCAGTTCACGGTCACTACCCCCCGGTGCGAGAGTTTGCTGACGGCTCTTTCAGTAAACACAAGCAACCAGGACCTCTACGAACTGATCCTCGACATGCGAAAAGCCGCATTACACCTCCCGGCCATTGAACGGTCCGCCATTCCCCTTCTGAATTTCCTATCCAAACCACATGCAGGCCAGCCTCACCCGCAAGCCATCCGCTATCTCTACCTATCGAGCGCAAGCATGGGTTTAGTCATCTTTTGCTTGGCTGTAATGTATCTTTTCCCGCCCATTGATTCGTACAGTGCAGGATGGACGACGGCTCTTATGTGTCTGACGTTACTGGGCGGTGTGGCATTTGTGGCGACGGCGCTGGGGGCGAGAGGTGTAGTGGTGAAAGAAAAAAAGAATATACGTGTTGGTATGTCACCCTCCCACAAGGCGACAAAATATCCTATCCTATCCACAAGAGTTTACTTGGGGTTCTGATTCTGGTGGGATGGTTGGGTTGGTAGATGAGAACCTTCACTGACATCTTTGTCTCTTACAGCACGAAAAGCCGTCACTTCCGCAAACAACAGCATCAACGACGCCCTTGCCGCTGTTTCCGCAATTTTCTGCCGGCGCGTATTGAATCTGCCGTTGGAGACGGTGGGTGAGCATGAAAAGCGGTCGATCCTAGGTAACCTCGGCGTCGACGTCGATGGTTTGACTCCATGTCTGTGGGAATTCCAACCCGAGCAGTTGCTGATTGAGAGGGTTAAAATGTTTCGTGACTCAAGCACGGAGATGGATAAAGCGCTGCGGAATGTGATGCGGTCCGCGGAGATGCGATTTGCAGTTGGCGATGTCACGTATGCGGTTTAGTTTCACTTTGATGTTTAGACACAGCACCTGACAAGTCTGCAGTATTGACGGAATCTAGGGAGTTGAGATTTGATATTATTACAGCACTGAACTACATGTAAACAATTTGGATCTCTTCAAGGTATGCTACGTTGGTATTATTACATGAAGTGCATTGCCACATTGGATATCAGATATTGGTTATGTTAAACTTGAGCCCAAAGCTTTTTCATCCAAGAGAACTAGAAGCATCTCCACTACCCAAATAAAATGTAGAGTACAGCAAGCTGAAGCGTCCTACTACACCGTCTCCACTTGGAATGTCCCTTGCCCTTCATCTGAATCCACTCATTCACCCAGGTTTTCTGGGAAGCTTGCCCAGCTCCATATGAAGAGACCTCCTCTTCTTCCTCTTCTTCCTCGATCGTCTCCAATGTCGGCACAAAAGACGGGACAGATTTCGAAACTCTCGAAATCAAGTAGAAGTGATCTCGCTCGCTCACTTTCAAGTTGTCATGAGCATGACCGTGGGCGTGACCGTAATCTTCTCGTCGAACTAGCCGAACTTGGTCCTCTCCAATTCGAGAAAATCTGTATTTTTCAACAAATTTGATTGCGTCGAGGAGATCTCTCTCCATGTTCTCCGGAGGAGAAGGTGACAAGTCATCCTGCATGGAGGGAGCTAGCTTAAACTTGAGGCGTTGAATAAGTCAGCTGCGGATGATGACGCCGTTTCGTTCGTGGACGAGGTAGATGTCCTGGGTCCGAGCTTGAGCTTGGTTCTGTGATTGGGATCTGGGGTGGCCATGACCGGGTTGAACGAGGTTGTCTTCCATCATCATCTTTGATATCCTTGTGGAATGAGGGGAAAGACAAGAAGGAAAAGAGAGAAAATTCTGACGACGATTGGTAGGGGCTTACCAGGCCAGATCTTTCTGCCAGATCTTTCTGCCAGATCTTTCTTTACCTTTAACTGGGGATAATCTTTCTTCTGCACCAAATCAATTTAGATAGATACTAGAAGAGGGAACAGGATTGGAACTAGCGGGCAAGGGCTGTTTCTGGTGAATGACACGAGGGTGAGAACAAATTTGCTGCTCTTATACTATTCACAGCCAATCTGTTCAAGCGCTGCAGGTCTCTTGTCTTGGATTAAAAGAACAATGAATTCACAGACTAGAAAGACTCGGGAAACATGCATAAAGAAGGTGAATGTTGAATGCCGTTATGGTAGCCGGCTCTTTGTCGCTATTGACTTCAACAAAGCTTTGCTGTGATCCTCTCCTTGGTGCCGTCTTTGCATCTTCTTGATCTTCTTTGTTCAAGTTGGGTTCCACTAACAGTTGACGATGTTCAACTTAGTTGTCGGTAGCCCAAAGATGTGGCTTCGGCGCTATACCTTACCTGAGGTACCTAACTTATCCAAGGTAGAGGTACCTCGGCAGGCAGTGAAGAGAGCAGAGATCAACGCCAAACTCACTCTCCATATCATCCATCCACGAGCAGGGGCCAATGGCTTAGCTGGTAAAGCGCTCGCTTAGCAACCTTTAATTCCTGCGAGAGATCCTGGGTTCGATTCCCAGTTGGTCCAGTCCTCCTTATCCGAGATGGCTCTCCTTTTTGTGTCGGGGCTGACTTTTTGCGTTCTGGCTTGTGGGAGACTATGGACGCGGTGGGGTCCGTGCTAGGTGGGTGGTGTCAGGTCAACCAGATGCGGGTAGCCCCTGAACCAACCCCTGAAGTACGACATACACAAGCCGTCTCGTCTCGACCTGACTGGATTGCAACACCACAACTTATCACCAATTACACGTAGACGACAGAGCAAGACGCAAAACGCAACAAGTATTCAACTCGCAATCGTACTAGAACTAGAACTAGAACTATCTCCACACATATCCATATCTCAGCCGGCCAGCGAAGCTACTTAATATCTATCGTTTTGTCCAGTCCAATCCAATCCAGTCCAGTCCAGTCCAGTCCATCATATAGTTGTTACATTGTTGTTCCAGTCCCAGTAAACATTCATGTTCGTATCCATGTGTTTGTGTGTGTGTGTGTGTGTGTGTGTGTGTGTGTGTGTGTGTGTGTGTGTGTGTGCGAAATATCATAGTAATGTAAACAGCCACCTCTTTCCAACGGTCCGATCATAACCTCGGCGTCCGGTTGTGCGAAGCATAATCACCCAGTTCGATATCCCTTCGAGACCAATTCCTCACACCACCACCACCGCCTTCGCCGCCACGACCCGAACTGCCGTCGGACTCGTCATATTCCACAGCAACCTGTCTAGTCTGCTTGATGCGAGTTCCGACCTTTTCCGTCTCCGGGGGAAGGATGCTAGTCTCGCTGCTGTAGTCTGGCTTGGTAGCAGTGACGATAGACTTTGTGGTAGTGGTGGCTCCGGGAAAAGAGCACTGCTCGTTGGACTTGATGTATTGCCCGTGCGAGTTGGGGTGGGATCGGCCACTGGCGTAGTATTGTCGGGCCATATCGCGGAAAAGCGTGCGCAGGACGGGAATGGAACACGCGACGATGGCGGCGTTGGGCTCGGCATTGACCAAGATACTGAGGGTGGCGAGACGGTAGGAGACTAGTTAAAAAGTTAGCAAACAATAAGGATAAATGGGGGTGGATGTTTTTTTTTTCTTTGTTTCTGAGGAGAACTTACAAGATTTCCCAACTGTCTTGGTGACTTCGTATGACTCGACAGCCTTGACAATGGACACGGCACCAGCACTTAAAAATCGTCAGCAGGTTTTTCGTTAATAAAAAAAAAAATAAAAAAACTTACAAGATACCAATGGACATGCAAATGGCAATACCAATCTTTTCCATCTTGTTCATCTGCAGCTTGCGGATGATGGAGATGGGCAGGAGAACGAGAATAAAGTCGGTGACAGCAGAAATGACTGTTTTTTTTGTTAGTATGTATTGTAGCGCTGATACTAAGGAAGGAAAACATACTCGACCCAATCATGTTCATCCAGATACCGCTGTATGGCGACCAGCAGGGATTAAAAGTCCACGTCTCGTTATCCCCATACAGCCCACAGTTTCTCCTCCACACCAAGATGCCGTGGATGATCATGGCCGAGTTCATAATCACGGCGACGACCACGACGGTCCACCGCGTCCAGGTCCAGCCGCTGGCCAACTTCGCCACCGTCAACGCGAAGCTCGATTTGGAAAACGCGAGGGCCAACTTCATGGTCGTATCACTGGCCAGATTCCGCGGAGATAGTTCCGGAGTAGACAGTTCCGTGACCAGATATCCGAGGCGGTACATTTCCGTCTGTAACCCAACCGAGGTGATGAGGAATACCCACGAGGTAATCAGCAGGAAATCATCCCACCAGAGTTTCCCCGCGCGCGTGCTCCGACAGTAGATTCGTAGGGCGATAAAAATGGTCGAGATGGACGCCATTACCCAGATTGACGCCGTGATTTTGGTGGCCAGTGTCTCGTCCCCTGAGGGGAGAGGGTAGCTTTGCGCAGGGTCATCCGCCATGGTGATGTGATCAAGGTGATGATGTCCCGACGACGATAATGATGTGACGATACAATACAATAGAATAGAGTTGAGGTGTAGGTGGATCAAGTCAAGTCAAGTCAGGCACTGCCCGCGGCTTGATTTGAGATCAGATCTGAGATTCAGAACTGGATCCGGCACTTGAAAAGTCGGGGGTGGTCAGTGTGTTAATGTACAAACAAGCTTGGTTTGGTAAAAAGTAAGCAACCAGCATTTAAATGCTGACTGGGCTGAAGAAAAGAAAGGGGAGACAAAATCCTCGTGTCCAACAATCCGTACCGTTGGGAAAGCGGAGGCTTACATGTACCACGAGAATTGATGACTTCGCCACATTAGAGATAAGATCCAGGCAGATTCAGGCATGCAAGCAAGCAGCCAAGCAAGCAAGCACAGTGACTGCGCCGTTTCAGATCTTTTTTCTCTTTCTCTCAGTAACCCTTCCATGCAGAAAGATGCAGGACTTCATCTTTGAATGGTAGGGAGGAAGGGAGGTTGGTTGGTTGGTCAGTCGGTCGGCTGGTTGGTTGATTGCACGGCATCTTCCGGTACTACCGGGAAGGCATTCCCCCTTAACTCAGAGGCGTTTTTAGAGGCTCCCTCACTGAGTAAATCCCGGTCCCGTTCCCGGGGCATACACTACAAAGTGAAGTCGAGAAAGCTAAAATTTGGTCGGAGGGATTTCCCCGAAAGTAGCGCCCGTACGAGAATGCAACCTTGGACCGGGGGGGCGTTTTGCTGGGCCGCGCCTGGACGGCAAAGGCTTAAAGAGTCGACTGGACTGGACTGCGCCGTAAAAACTTTATTGAACCAAGACATTGTGGCTTCTGGCGAGAAAAGGCACAGCAGCAGCACAGCAACGACGGCTGGATTTTCCCAAGCCGCGGACGGTTGCGGGTGCAACCGCTTGAAACTTTTACTGTATAGACAGGCAGATACATCAATTTGCTCTGAATAGAAGAAAGGCAGCCTGAGTGGGCTGCGTGGGCTGCGTCAAGTGGACTGAGATGGGGGTTGCGGGCTGCGGGCTAGTGCTGCGTGGGCGGAATGCGGGATGCGGACATCTGGGAGCTAGCTGCTGGCTACGAGCTGCGTCGACTGCAAAGAACCAATTTGCCCGACGATGCATTTGTACGACGACCTCCATCACTGACAAAGCAAAAAAGAATTCGGCTGCCTTGGCCCTTGCGCATATAATGACACCCACCTACCCCGAATATTGCTGCGTATGTCAACAATTATGTTGTGTCGCACACGTGTCGTGCTGTCTGTCTGTCTTTCTGTCTACGTCTGATGCATCGGGTTGGGGGCCGTTTTTCAGCTCAGCTACTGCGTGCGTACTTCGTACTCTCACTGAGGGATGGATGTGCTGACTGAAAATGTCCCACCACCATTCGGTTCCGTGTTGTGTGTGGCTGCCAACTCTCTTGGGGTTCTGTGTCTGCCGAGTCAGCATTATCTTGCACGCTTCGTGTCTTGTCAATGTGGCACAGCACAGCAAAAAAATGGTGTGAGTGGAGGAAAATCCGACATCGGCATAATTCTGAACATGGAAGGTGATTTTACCTCCCCCCCCCCCTCTCTCTTTCCTTCCTTGCTCTCTCTTTTGGAATTCTCTAAGCGACATTTCTTGCTCTCTGCTTTCTGCTTTTTGCACTGCTTTTTTTGCTTTTTCGAATGCAACACGAGGACATGCCATGCAGACATGCCTGGCGACATGCGACATGCGACATGAAATGAGATCCTTCCCATGCTTTCCCCATGCCCAGCCCATGCCAGCCCGTGTTTAGTGTAACGTCAAAAACTCACCAACCAACAGCGCTGCAGCGGAGGGAATCTTAAAGGTTCGGGATTAGGGGGGATTTACCAGGGCAGGCAGGGCAAATATACGTCCCGCACCGAACCGTCCCACCAGGTGTGGCACCGCACCGTGGCACCAGCACCAGCACCAGCACCCACAAAGCGTGGCAGATGCTGGGCAGATGGAGATGAGGATGGGGATCGACTTGGCATGTTAACGCTGCAATCAAGATTTGTGATTGTCTGGGTAAAATATGTAAGGGTACTTTCGTACCTGGAACAGGAGGATTCTCCGTCCCGAAAAAAATATTGGAAAACGTGCGCGCACATTTGACACACATTGACACACACATGGACACATGGATCAATAGATGGGCCCGGCCGCACAGAAACTCGAGTGATATCTTGCGCACACCTCCCACCTCTCCCCGGATTTGCACGACGGATCGGGGGGATCGTGACCAGGTTTCGATGGATCTACACGTGTACAGCTTATGCTTTACCTCGTTGGGACAAGCACACGGACAATATAGCGTATTCTAGCGCAGATATTGGACAATTGCATCGGGCAGACTGCACATATATACTCTTTTCCCCCTCCAAAAGCTCCAAAAGCGCAAAATATTGGAAGGATCCGAAAACGAAGACAGAAAATTGACCGATTTCCCCTCTTTTTTTCCTCCTTTCATCTTGAACTAGAGCCAGACGAGGGTGGCACAGCGATTTGCTTCTCACTAGAAACAGCTTAGCCCCGGACCGGCCCTTGTCCCCGCACCTTGTTCTATGCCGTGTGTTGTGCAGTTGAGTTGAGTTGTTGCGCCCCAGGTTAATTACTATAATGTTACCACTATCCATATCTCGGCGGCACTCCCTCCCACTCCAAAGGGCCCCAAACCGCCCCCCCCCAACCATCCATTCCCTTCTTTTTCCCTCGTGGCAGGCTTGTCTTGGTTGCCTTCCTACCCGCCCGCCACTCAATCCCAATCTCTGGATTGCACCCGCCCGCCCGTCCAACAGACTCAGCCCCCCCTTTTTTACAGCCGAACGCATTGCTGCTGTACTGCTGTGCTACAGTGCTGCGGTTCTGTGGTTTGTGTGTGTGTGTGTTCACATACCATTAGCACGTATAGTGTATAGTGAACACCCAACCAACCAGGAGCCATGGTTTCGTCCAGTCTTTTGCGCAGTCTCGTGGCGCTGAGTGTGTTTTTTACCACTCGTATCAATGCCGTCTCTACACCACCACTTCTCCCTCAACAACAACAGCGCCAGCTGGTCGCGCGGGAGATGGGCCCATCATCACCTGTCGGCAGTTTCAATGGTGTAAGTTTTGACTCTCTCTGTCTGCCTGCCTAACCAGCAGGTGGAACCAAGAAATTCATTCATGAGGGCGGGCGCTAACACACGTGGAAAAACAAAGTGCCAAGCCCTGATCCGCGCGGGTTTGGGGGATCTTGTCTATTTTTCCCGCGATGCCGAGTACAACGGCACCATCACGACCTACTACGCAGCCGATGTGCAGGACGTGAAACCGTCGTGCATCTTCAAACCAAAGACGGCAGTCGACGTTTCCAAGGCGATCAAGGTGCTGAACAGCCAGGAAGGCAAGAATTTCCCCGTCGCCATCCGCAGCGGTGGTCACGCGCCCTATGCGTCCAACAACATCAAGGACGGTGTGGTCATTGACCTCAGCAGGCTGAACTCGGTCACACACAAGCCGTGCAATGGCAAGCCGGGAATTGTGTCGGTGGGCACGGGTGCTCGATGGGGTGAGGTGTACAACACCATCCAGGCCCAGGGTATCATGGTCGCTGGAGCCCGCGAGAACCGCGTTGGTCTCGGGGGCTTCATGCTGGGTGGAGGGTTTTCGTGGTACTCTGGGTACCGCGGCATCTGCGCCGACAATGTCGTGGCCTATGAAATTGTTCTGGCCGACGGCACCATCACCAGCGTGACTGCCTCCAACAAGCCCGACCTCTTCCGCGCGCTCAAGGGTGGCCTCAACAACCTCGGTATTGTCACTCGCTTTGACATTCAAGCCTTTGCCGCCAAAGACGTCTATGGAGGTCTCGTTGCGTATCCGTGGTCGCAAGCCAACACCATTGTTGACATTTTTGTCGAGATGACCGACAACATCGCCAAGAACCGGGCCGAGTCCGGCTTTGTCGCGCTCAGCTGGGGACCCGACGTGGGATCGAGCGTCGTGTTCATCACCGGCCAAGTCGACGGCGAAGCCAACACGCCCATGGCGAAGAAGCTCACCGACCTCAAACCCCTCCTCGACATTCGCGCCAAACAACCCCTCACCAACCTGACCGCCCAAGTCGCGTCCACCAGCGGCCTCTACAACATCTGGTACACTCTCTCCACGCAAAACACACGCGACATGGCACGCAAAGTCGTTTCTGTCTTTGAGAAACACGTTGCCGCGCTCGAGAAGCTCAACATTGTCGAGCCCATCCGGTTTATCATCGTGTACACGCCTGTTCCCAAGGTTTTCGGAACCAACAAGAACATTCTCGGGCTCGACAATCTCAAAACCAACACCATGGTCCTGCAGCCCGAGGCTCTCTTCCCCACTAAAAAATGGGAATCCCTCGTGCAGGGAAAACTGCGCGACGCGACCGCGGAAATTGATGCCTATGCGAAAAAAACCAAACAGGACGCCCCGTTCTTGTACATTAACTATGCGAACCCCGAACAGAACCCGCTAAGGGGATATGGCAAGGAAAATGGCATGTTTTTGGCAAAGGCTGCGAAGAAATGGGATAGCGAAGGGTATTTTCAGAGGAAAAACGTTGCGGGGGAATTCAAGCTGGATGACCTCTGACACTCCTCAAAAAAA
>Ga0247765_1001125_pt1 | contig 14810 bp, 8 predicted proteins | sample UWRJL106311C6_FD_179949 | JGI IMG/M metagenome (GOLD analysis project Ga0247765, IMG submission 179949) | Plant litter microbial communities from Arlington Agricultural Research Station in Wisconsin, United States - UWRJ-L106-311C-6 | ecosystem: Environmental > Terrestrial > Plant litter >... | reverse complement strand
GAGGACCAGGCCGGCCTTGACGACGTTCTTCGCCGCCTCGAGGTCGCCGTCGATCGCCACCTGCAACGAGGGGCTGACCTCGAGGTCGGAGCGCTGGCGGCCCCCCTTGGCGAAGCCGGCCTCCAGGTGCTCGCCCCAGGTCTCCTCGAAGGCATCGACGCTGAAGAAGATCGGGATCCAGCCGTCGCAGATCTCCGCCGCCATCTCCACCGATTTGCGCCCGATCGCCCCAACGAAGACGGGGATGTGGTTGCGCAGCGGGTGGAAGTTCAGCTTCAGCGGCTTGCCCTCCCCGTCTGGCAGCGGCAGCGTGTAGTGCTCGCCCTGGTGGTCGACCGGGCCCTCGCGGGCGATGATCTCCCGCACGACTTCGATGTACTCGCGGGTGCGGCCCCAGGGCTTCGCGTACGGCACCCCGTACCAGCCCTCGGAGACCTGCGGGCCCGACGGGCCGAAGCCGAAGAGGAAGCGGCCGCCGGAGAGTTTGTCGATCGTCGCTCCGGCCATCGCCGCCGCGGCGGGCGGGCGCGCCGGCACCTGCATGATCGCGGCGCCGAGGTTGATCTTCTCCGTCTTCGCCGCCAGCCAGGCGAGCACGCTGACCACGTCGGAGCCGTAGGACTCGGCCGCCCAGACGGACTCGTAGCCCATTCCCTCGGCGGCGAGGACGATCTCGGCGGCCTCCTCACCGGCCGGGCCGATCCCCCAGTAGCCGAGGTTGAGTCCAAGCTTCAGGCCCATAGTTCCCTCACCCTATTGAATAGGGACCGAATGGGTAACGGCCGTCCCAGCATGGATCAAGGGCTTTCCAGCAAGGAGGCGGCCGCCCGCCTGCGCAAGCTCGGCCCGCCGCCGGAGAACTCCTCGCGCTCGACCGCGAGCATCGTCGCCGGCAACGTCTTCACCCTCTTCAACGCGATCATCGGGGCCTTCTTCGTCCTCGACCTGGCGCTGGGGCTGTACGCGGACTCGATCTTCGGCCTGATCGCCGTGATCAACTCATACATCGGCATCCGCCAGGAGCTGAAGGCGAAGGCGACGCTGGACGAGCTGGCGGTGCTGGTGGCGCCGCACGCGCGGGTCGTGCGCGACGGCACGGTTGCCGAGCTGATCTCGACCGAGGTGGTGCCCGGCGACGTGATCCAGGTCGGCCCGGGCGACCAGCTCGTCGCCGACGGCGAGGTGATCGCCTCGCGCGGGATGACGATGGACGAGTCCCTGCTGACCGGCGAGAGCGACGGGATCAAGAAGGGCGAGGGCGAGGGCGTCCTCTCCGGCTCCTTCTGCGTCTCGGGCTCCGGCCACTACGTCGTCGACGCGGTGCGCGAGGAGAGCTACGCCGGCCGCGTTGCCGGCGAGGCGAAGACCTTCCGCCACCCGCCCTCGCCGCTGCAGGAGGAGGTCAACCGGGTAATCCTCGCCTCCACCTACGTGATGCTGCCGCTGGCGGCGCTGCTCGTCCTCAGCCTGAAGCTGCGCAGCGTTGGGCTGGAGAGTGCGGCGCAGACGGCGACCGCCGGCCTGGTGACGCTGATCCCCGAGGGGCTGGTGCTGCTGATGAGCGTCACCTTCGCGGTGGCGGCGGTGCGGCTGGCGAAACGGGACACGCTGGTCCAGCAGATGAGCGCGACCGAGAGCCTCGCCGCGGTGGACACGATCTGCGTTGACAAGACGGGGACGCTGACCGCGGGGGAGCTGCGGCTGGCCGGGGTCGAGTACGCCGACGGGGTCGATCCGGAGGCGGGGGCGCGGGCGCTCGGCCGCTTCGCCGCCAGCGCCGGGGACCGCAACAAGACCCTGGAGACGATCGCCGAGAAGTTCCCGGGGCAGGCGAGCAGGGTGAGCGGCGAGGTGCCGTTCTCCTCAGAGTGGAAGTGGAGCGGCGCCTCCCTCGACGGCGCCGACGGTGCCACCTACGTGCTGGGGGCGCCGGACATCCTCACCGAGTCCGGCGCGCTGACGCTGCCCTCGCGGCTGGCGGCGAAGCTGGAAGAGGAGACCGCGGCCGGGCGGCGGGTCGTCGCCTTCGGGCAGACGACGGAGGCGCTGCCGAGCGACCCGGCGGCGAACGGGGCGCCGCAGCTGACCCCGCTGGCGCTGGTCGTGCTGGAGGAGACGCTGCGGCCGGACGCGGCGGAGACGATCGCCGGCATGCGCGAGGAGGGCGTCGACCTGAAGCTGATCTCCGGCGACGCGGCGGCGACCGTGACCGCGGTTGCCTACGCGGTCGGGGTGCCGCGCGAGGCTGGGGTGATCGAGGGGCCTGACCTGCCCGAGGACGAGGAGGGGCTGAAGCGGGCGGCGCTGGAGAACACGATCTTCTGCCGGATCAAGCCCGAGCAGAAGAAATCATTGGTGGGGGCGCTGGTCGGGGCGGGGCGCTACGTGGCGATGGTCGGCGACGGCGTCAACGACGTGCCGGCGCTGAAGCGGGCGCGGATGGCGGTCTCGATGGGCTCGGGGACGCAGGTGACGAAGGGTGTCGCCGACGTCGTCCTGCTCAAAGACCAGTTCGAGCGCCTGCCCGAGGCGGTCGGCGAAGGGCGTCGGATCGCCCGCAACATCCACCGCCTCGGCCGCCTCTACCTGACGAAGACCGTCTACGCGGCGACGCTGATCCTGCTCGTCGCCGTGCCCGGGTTCGTCTTCCCCTTCCTCCCCCGCCACCTCACCGTCGCCGCCTTCCTGACGATCGGCATCCCCTCCTTCGTGCTGGCGCTGATGCCCTCCGATGGGCCGCTCTACCGCGGCCGCCTGCTCCGCGCCCTGGCGGCCTTCGCCGTCCCCGCCGGCGTCGCGACCGCGATCGGCTCGATCCTCTCCTTCTTCCTCGTCGACACCGTCGCCGGCGCCAGCCTCGCCGCCGGCCGCACCGCTGCGACCACGACCCTCATCGTCCTCGGCCTCTGCTTCATCCTCCTGCTCGAGCGCGGCCCCGGCCGCGAGCACATCGCGATCCAGAGCAACATGCTCGCCATGGTCGCCGCCCTAGGCGCCGCCTTCGCCGGCATCCTCGCCATCGCCCCCCTCCGCGACTTCTTCGACATGGTCCTGCTGAGTGCCCCGGAATGGTTCCTGGCGCTGCTGGCGGCGGCGGTCGGCCTGACGCTCGCGAGTGTGCTGTGGAAACTCCCGCAGATCGAACGCTGGGAAGTGCCGGAGGAGCGGGTGGGGTCCGACTAGTCGATATGATGTCTTCATATGAGCCGCCTTCTATCCGTATCCATTCCCGACGATCTCGCTGGGGCTCTTGACTCGCTGGTGCAAGACACCGGCAGGACGAAAAGCGAAGTCGTGCGGGACGCCCTGCGGCGACAGGTCCAGCTAGGACGCCTAGCGGAGCTACAGGTCTACGGACGTGAGCTGGCCGAGGCACAGGGGATCGGACCCGAAGACACCGAGGCCTTGGTCGACGAGCTACGCACGCAGCGGCGCTGATCCTGCGCCTCTCCTGCGACACCAATGTCCTGGTCTCGGCCTTTATCGCCGCCGGGCCACCAAGCCGGATCATCGAGAAGGCCATTGATGGAGAGGTCGAGTTGGTTCTCCTCGAGCCGGTGATGATCGAGCTGGAGAGGGTTCTCATCGAGAAGCTCGGTTTTGACAAAGTGCGCTGGGGAGACGTCGAGGGTCTGCTGAGGGACGTTGCTACCGAAGAGGCCCTCGCGCCTTCGGACCCTCCAGAGAACATCTCAGGGGATCCGGCCGACGACCTGGTTTTAGCCAGCGCCGCGAACGCTCAGATTGCAGTCCTCGTCTCAGGAGACCGAAAGCACCTGCTGCCCTTAGGCGAATATCGCGGGGTGCAGATCCTCGCCCCTCAAGCCCTTCTGGCCCACCTCAACCGCGATATCGAAGCTAGGCGATCCTCCTAGGCGCAGTCTTCGCCGGAACCGTGACCACCGCCCCCTCCGCCACTTCTTCGACATGGTCCTGCTCAGCGCCCTGGAATGGTTCCTGGCGCTGCTGGCGGCGGCGGTAGGTCTGACGCTCGCGAGAGTGCTGTGGAAACTCCCGCAGATCGAACGCTGGGAAGTGCCGGAGGAGCGGGTGGAAAGCGCTCCAGCGCCCTAGACCCAGCTCATTCAAGCGTGATCTTGACGATCAGTGGAGAACTTTCCAGCGGAAAACCACCGGAGTCGTGTCAATCAAGCCCGCCACTGCGGCCCTGACGCGGAAGATGTGACGACCTGGAGACACGGTTGCTCTGAAAGGCGAATGGCACGAGCGGTAGGACTTACCGTCAAGTTTGCACTGGAAACGAGCTTCCCCTTCATTCGAGGCAAACACAAAGACCGCTCGGCGTCGTGACGTCCGATGAGCCGGCCTGTGCTTGAGCCTCGTATTGGGAGGAGTTGGGCCCATTACGTAAAGGCGAAAGGCTGCGCTGTTACTCCCAAGATGGCCCTCATCGCCGGAATAGGAGACCGAGATCTGGTGTGATCCAGCCCTAGTGGCCGCTGGCGAATAAGTAAATTGACATTGGGTCTTATCAAGAGCTATTGGCACCAAGACGCAGGTCGAGCCCGGGAGGAAGATGCCGCTTCCGGTGCTCTGAAACGTGACCTTTCCCATGGGCGCCACCACGCTGACATCTACGTTGGAGACCGTAGCGACGCAGTTCGTCGAATGCCCCGTCACGATTGCCGGGGACGCGCAAGTCACGTCCGTCGTAGTAACGACTGGTTGGACGCCAAGGCGCAAGGTGGCTTCGCTGACAGCATGACTCGAGTCGCCGGAATAAGTTGCAGTCAATGGCATGTCCGGACCAAGCGCCATTACGGGGAACCGCGCATTGCATTCTGCTCGATGCGGACCCGCTGCGGATAATTCGCAGCTAGCAAGCCTTGCTTGTCCGCCCGCCGATTCAATCGCTAGATCGACAGCCCCCGCAAGAGGAATCGCGTCCGCGGCCTCAACCGTCGCAGAGCAAGTCAGCTCTTGGCCAAACCTAAGGCCCACCGGGAGGCAGGCGACAGTGGTGGTCGTCGGAGCAAGTATCTCGTCCGCCCCCATGTCGGGCCCACCTCCAACAACCCGAGATCCGCCGTCGATGTCAAAAAGGCCGCTCGATTCATCGAGAACCCCCATGTCGACCGTGGGCGAACCCGGCAGCTCATGAAACTGGTCAACGGCGAGGAGCGGAGGCTCCGTGATATTTCCATCGGTTCCGGGGTCAGTCACCGATGCAGTCCCTTCATTCTTGGACACCGCTTTTGCGGTCGCGAAGTCTGACGCTTCGAGGGTGATCACTGAAGCACTGCTGGACCCAGAACTGACCGCTTCAACGTCCATGGCAGTGCCTTTTGCGATGGTGCTTTTCACATCGATGTAAATATTCGCAGTGGTGATATCGAACAAAATTCCATGAGATTCCTCGCCGGTCCCGATTGCGGTCACGTTTCGTAGCGTCCTCGTGTTCATCGGCCAAACGTTGCCGCCCGTACGCTGCCCCACGCCAACTCCTTCTCGACCGGTCGAGATGCAAGCGCTGTCTCGGAGCACAGACTGAAAATGAAGCTGGCAAGCAAAGCTTTTTCCGCTGAGCTCCTGACGACCAAGCGCTCAGCGACCGACTCTCCCATAGTGAGCGGCGTCTGGCCCTGAGGAGCAATGATTTCCAGATCAGAGACCGTATTGCCGCCGTTCAAAGCCATCACATAGTTGATCGAATTCGAGCGAATCACCGGCCGCGGCTGTCCAGGCTCACCGCGGACCTTGATGTTCAAGGGCAGAGCAATTCGTTCTTCGGGACCAAGGTCTTCCATACCGCTGTATTCGCCGGGCAGAAGAATGATTTCGTCCCCACCTTTTGCTCTTTCGGCAATGGGCACTTCTTCCGATGCAGCGACATACAGCGAACATGGATCAGCTTTCACGCAAGGAGACGGCCCGCTACCCCCAGGAGAAGCAAAGCGGAACGCAGCGCTGGCCTTGCCAGCTCCAGCGGCGCAAGTGGCGACGACACATATCGCCGAGAGGAACAAGAGCCATCCAAGACGAGCATCACGTATTCCAAATGGGCGCCGCTCACTCTTCACCTCGGCCGCCAACGCATATTTACGGAGATTAGGCAGGAGACTCCTCTCCTCACTCTGCTTGTTTCGATCAGAGATCATTCAATCTCTTGAGCTTAAAGACAAGAGACGGACGCGAGCGAGCACTTGGTCTTTTTCTAGCGGTTATGGCGCTATAAAGCTATGAGCAGCCATCAGGACGACCGCTGGCGATAACGACATCGCCGCCCACAGCCGGGCATTCCTGGCTCCGACAAGTTTGCACGACGGGTGCCGTAATCGTGACTATGTGCGTACACGTCTTGCTTGGAGAGACGAAGAACTTTCCCTCAATCTTGACTTCCCCCGTCGAACTGGCAGAACAGGCAATGCCACTGCCAAATCGACTGCATTCGCCGTACGGTCCACCAGCTCCGGAGTCTGTCACTCTCGGGTGTAGCCCTATACGCCGAAAGCCCGGACGGGAGGCCTTGTGAGATACAAGTTCCCGCCCGATGCCGTAGAAAGGTTGATCTCTTTTACCATGTGATCGGCACACAACGAAATAGTCAATCTCGCCAGGCTTCTCTCCAAGGAATACACGTGCCTTGAAGCAGGAAGTCGGACTTTCGCCGTAAGGGACGGTCGCAGGATAGTTGGCCAGCTTGCCGTCCTGCGTCGAAGTATTCAATCCGCAACCGAATAGGAAGGTAATCAGCAACACGATCACGGCACGCAGATATGGAATAAGCTTTTTCACTCTGTCTAACAACCTGTGAACTTCCGGAAAGTTGCGTCTCTGCTCAGCATCCTTGTGGGCGCGTACGCAGAAAGTCGTGCACACTCGGCGACCCTAAGCATTCGCCTCTTACACAACGTGGCCCATGAACCTCGGTTAAGGCCACTCCTGCTTGACATGCTTCCCCATGTGCGACCCACACCCTGCCGGTCACCCTCAGGAGTCCAGTTCCTCGCCCCGTACATTCAGCAATACCCGTGCGCAGCTTGCACGATCCATATCGCGCAGGGATCTTTGAACCCCTGACTAGCGGCCGGACCCGGACATTGGTGATCTTGACCTCGGCAGATGGATTTCCAGCTAGCTTGAAGCGGCGCACAAGGAAACCTACCTTATGATCGCTACCCGCCAGGCACTTGGCGGTAAAATCTATCGCCGAGCGCTCCTTGTTTACAACAGCATTTCCCCGCAGGCAAGCCCAGTTGGTCGTGTTTTGTCCAAGTGTGTCTTGTTGGTCGATGGTCTGCCCGTTGCCCGGTGCGCACGATGCAAGGAAGAGCAGAGCGGAGACCACACCTGCAAATAGGAAGTCCATCAGGTGATCTCTTCTTTGAAAGATACACATAGATCTGTTCATCATTCTTCCTTGAGAACCTGCACGCCGAGGAAAGCAGTTACTCCGGGCATTTCTCCACTCAATTTGCCAGGAATCAAAGGCGTAAAGCCCATTCTTGGGCAAGAATTGAGGCTGCCGTACACGACGTGACATTTCTTTTGGGGTGACCGCACCCCAGTAGTAATAAGACCGACGGCCTTATGGGTATAGGGATCCCATACGGGGCCTCCGCTATCGCCAGAAATTGAAGGTCCATCCACCTTGTACAACACACGTTCATGACCATCTTCTTGTTCGGCTTCATACCGAACGGTCACCCTTCCGCAGTGCGGTCCGCTCATTACTCCAGACCAGCAGACGAACCGCCCTACCTTTGGCGCCTCGACCCCCTGAATGGATTGTGCTTCGAGCACACGGGACCCAGGCGGAGGGTTAAGTACGCTAAAGCTCCGTATGCCGCTATCGATCCGGATGGCCTCAGCATCGGTAACCCTGAATTCCGAGACTGAGAAGGGACCACGCTTAACCTCACCAACGGGCGCGTTCTCTCTTGTTTCGCCGAGCCGTTCGCTTTGCCGGTAGACAGTTGCACCGTGGGGCCAACAATGGCCGGCAGTCAGGGTGAAGTAGGTATAGACTGGAGTACCTCTTACTTCACCCGTTTTTGCTCGCGATCCAAACCCTGCAGTACAAAAGCTTGGCCCTATAGCTAGCGCGGCTCCTCCAATTACAGGCCCGCTATTTGGAAAGCGACTCAGCATAAGGCTGTCGCGTTCTTCCTCGTGAACAGTTATAGGGGCAGATGAACCAAACCGGCCCGCTAGAAAGGTCCCCACTGACGCTGGATCAGTTGCGCCTACTTCGACCGAGTTGCCACTCGGCGCGACTTCTACCGAGACGGCTGTGCCGGTTACAGGCGATCCACGCAACGCCTGAGTAACACTCGAGGCAAACACTTCCAGGTTCACAATCGGACTGGTAGGCGGCGTAGGGAATTCAAAGACCATGGCAGGTGATAACAGACCTGCTTCCTGCTTTAGGGCACTGACGAGAACTGCCTGGTTTTCGGTGAACCCAACATAGATCTTGCCGCCGGCCCTGTCGTCGACGTAGAAGCCTCCATAGCTGGCTGCCGCATGTTCTTCTGCCCACTGTGGAATTACTTCAGACGCTTGCTGTGCGATCTGCTTACGGGTTTCCATTTCTGCGAGTTCAGGCGCTCGCATTGGAATGCCCCAGTTTGCGACAGCGGTGACTGCAGTCGGCTGCTGCGATTCCCATTCGTAGAGAAGTTCAAGGATGAATCGGGTTTGTTCCGATTTGGATGTCGATTTATTGCGATCAAGGCCGTAGTCTTCACGGAACTGCTTGATGCTTTCGTACGTCGGGGGCTCCGGCGCTTCCGGATCCACAGGTGGCTGCTGCGGGATCGTCACGAAGAAGCGTTCCGCAATCTCCTGGCCTAAGAAGTCAGTGGCAACTACTTCCAAGTTCAGCTGACCCGGGGGGTGAGCAGCAGCGTGCGTAACCCAGTCAAGGGTTACGGCATCACAATTATGGGCAGGCGGTTGCGATTTGTCTTCGCAGGTCTTTTCTTCCACGACGGCATTGCCATTGACGAGGAGCTGGACGGAAGCAATCTCGTTCTGGGATTTCGCCGTGACCGCGAAGTAGTGGTTTTTATTTTCTATGGGAGTAGGGCTGTTGCGGTTTGACCAAAGGCTGCCTTCGAAGCCTTCCAAAGTTGGGGAGACTTTGGCGTACCACCATTTGACCAGTGAGCCGTCTTCGCCGAAGCTGTAGATGATTTCTGGCTCGCCTCCGCCCCACACTTTGGATTCGCGAGAGGTTTCGCTGTACCAGAAGCTGGTCGTTTTTTCAGTGCCCCCGGTTGGCTTGACCGTGACCGTTAACGCACGGCCAAATTCGTCGTAGGTGACTTTGGCCCAGGTGCCGTTCGGCAGAGTGATTTTCGTGATCCTGTTGCTGGTGTCACGTTCGTATTTGGTTTCGCCTTCAGGGTCTTTGGCGGCGGTTAGGTTTCCGGAGGCGTAGCTGTAGGTGGCGGTGTCCGAGCCTGAGCTGACGCTGGAGGTGAGGCCGCTGGACGAGGCGACAGTGATGGCCGGGTCGGGAGCTTCCGGTTCCTCGAGTTCCATCTTCGTCAGCAGGCCGGAGCCGTAGCTGTAGTCGATCGCCGGGACCTGGGTGACGGCCGGTTTCGCGAACTGGCTCGCCGACAGCTTCTGGATGCGGTTGTGGTTGGTGTCAGTTACCCAGACGCCGCCTTTATCGTCGGCATCCACGCCCATCGGGCCGGCAAAGCTGAATTCGGCGGAGGTCCCGTACTGCGCCACGTATTCGCCGGTGCTCGAGAACTGCTGCACACGGTTGTTGGTCTGATCCCCAACCCAGATGCCGCCGCTTGAATCGACGTCGATCGCAGCGGGGCGGCTGAACTGCCCGTTTCCGCTCCCCGCCGAGCCGAATTGCTTGACGAAAAAGCCTTTGGCGCTCCACTGCTCGACGCGGTTATTGCCGGCGTCGGCCACCCAGAGACCGTTTTCGGGTCCAACCGCGATGGCCACTGGTTCTTTGACCTGGCCGGCTTCGCTGCCTTCAGAGGACACGCTGGTGAGGAAAACGCCGCCGGAGCTGAACTTTTTCAGCTTGTTATTGCCCGTATCGGCGATCCAGACGGCACCTTCGGAGGTGGTCGCTATGCCCTTCGGGGCGTTCAGCTGACCCCCCGTGCTGCCGGTCGTGCCAGCCTGGCACGTGTTGCCGGAGGCAGCCGTGCAGATGCTCCGTTCGGCTTCGGTCCCCGCGGCGTCGACCTTGGTTTTGTTCACGTCCCGGCCGGCGACGAGAACAAATTCCCCTTTGCTGTTGAACTCCGCTATGCGGTTGTTCGAGGTATCCGCGATCCAGAGGTTGCCGCTGGGGTCAGTCGCGATCGCGCTGGGGAGAAAGAGTTTTCCTCCCCCACTGCCTTTGGAGCCCACGGCCGTGAGAAATTCACCTTTTTCACCAAACTTCTCGATCCGGCTGTTGCCCCTGTCGACAACCCAAATAGCACTGGATGCGACCGCGATGTCGGCAGGTGCACTGAACTGGCCGTTGCCGTTGCCGAGCGAGCCGATCCGCGAGTTCGCGAAGAGGAATGAACCGGTCAGCCACTTCTGCAGCTGACCGTGTTCGGAATCAGTGACCCAAAGTTCACCCGCGGAGTTGACGAATATCCCGGTGGGGGCGGTGAGCTGCCCTTCCGAGCCGAACTGGGTTATGTAGTCGCCTGAGCGGCTGAGTTGCTGGACGCGCTGGTTGCCCTGGTCCCCCACATAAAGGTTGCCTTCGGGGTCGGCTTCGATCGAGACAGGGCTTTTGAATTCGCCGTTACCGGACCCTTCTTTCCCGGCCTGGCCAACCCAAACACCTTCGGTGGTCCACCCCTGGATGCGGTTATTCCCGGTGTCAGCTACCCAGAGGGAACCGCCGCCCTGGGAGACGTAGGCAATCCCCGTCGGTGCACTTAACTGCCCGATTTTGCTGCCCAGCGAGCCGAATTTCGCCACCACCCCGCCCTGCGTGTTGAGCCTCTCGACGCGGGCGTTGCCCTTCTCGACGACGAAGAAGTCCTGGCCGCCGATCGTCGCGATGCCGACCGGTTCCGTTACCTGCCCTTCGAGAGAGCCGGCGGTGCCCGCCTGGCAAACGTTCCCCGAGGCGGCGGTGCAGAGGTTCTTTTCCGCCTGCGTCCCCCCGGCTTCGACCTTGGTCTTGTTCACGTTCCAGCCGACGCTGGAGATGAATTCGCCTTTGGCGGTAAACCGGGTGATGCGGTTGTTCGCGGTGTCGGTGACGTCGATGTTGCCGAGCGAATCGATCGCGATCCCCGAGGGCGATTTCAGCTGCCCGGCACCGGATCCGACAGACCCCGCGGTGCGGATAAATACACCAGCTTCGGTGTACTCCTCCAGGCGGTTGTTCCCCTTGTCAACCGTCCAGATATTTCCCTGGGTATCGGTTGCAGCGTCGGCGGGGTGGTCGAGCTGCCCGTTGCCGCTGCCCGCGGAGCCGAGTGATTCCACGTAAGCGGGGAAAACCGGTTCGGGTTCGACCGTGACTTCCGGCGAGACGCTCGAGAGGCGGGTTTCTTCGATGCGGCCGCTGGCGTCGAAAACCGAGGTTTCTTCGTCGACGGTGCTACGGACTTCATAGTCGCCGCCGGGCACTTTGGCGATGGTGGCGTGCAGTTCGGGGTCGAAGACCGTCTGCGTCTGGCTCTGCGGCAGTTCGACCGGAGTCGTAACCGCGCTCGTCTTCACCATCGTCGCGGTTTCGGGAGCGGGTTCTTTTTCCGACGGCTTGAATTCCGGCGCCTGCGCCAGCGTCCAGCCGTTCCCCCACTGGCCGTCTCTGGAGTCCGGCTGCTGCGAGTTGTAAATGCGTTCGACCTCAAGGTCGCCGCTGGGGGCATTCACATCGAGGTCGCGCTCGCGGTAGACGACGTTGCCGTTGGTTACGTTGACCGCGAGTTCGGGGCCGCGGTATTCGCCGTCGCCGGAGTATTCGTGGCCGTCGGGAAGGACGAAGTGCTGCAGGACGTACTCTTCTTTCATCCCGGTCGCCGGGATGTATTCGAATTCGATTTTGCTCGTGCCTTCTTTGGTTTCGTTGCCGACGAAGTCCTTCGCACGGGTTTCGAGCGAGTGCGTTCCTTCGTCGAGGCCGGTGAGCGGGACCGCAAAGGTCGGTTCGAATTTGCTGGGACAGGACGTCGCCTGACAGGTCGCGGCTTTGCTTTCCAGCGCTTTCCCGTCGAGGAAGAGCTTGACTTCTTTGACCCCGGAGCCGAACGACGGGCCCGCCCCGATCAGGTCTTCCGTTTCGACCTTCAGGTTGTAGACGGGGAGCGTGAGTTCGTCGACCCCTTTCGGTTCCGTCGCTTTCGCGAACTGGCCGCTGAGTTTGATCGCCGGCGAGGCTCCGTCGACCTGGAGTTCGTAGGTGCTGGGCGGGCCGATCCTCCCCGACGCCGACATCGCATTGACGCTGACTGACACCCCGCCTTCCATGAAGGCTTCGGTGTTGAAGGTCAGCTGGCCACTCGCGGAAGCGGGGCAGCGGTTTCCATAGAGGCCGCTGCACCACGGCTGGTTCCACGGCCATTCTTTTTCCCCGGGGCTGATCAGCCTGATCTTCTGCACCCCAAGGCCCGGGCTCGAGGCCCCGACCGTGAGGGTGTAAGAGTTGCCCTTCTTCAGCCAGCCGGTGGGCATGCCGGTGACACTGGGCTGAGTGGGTGGTTCCCAGTCGTCGAGCCACACCGCCGCGCCGCCGACCGCCAGGTCCCGCCAGCACGGGATGTTGATCCCCCCGGCCGAGGAGAGCCCGACGATGAACGACCGCCCCCACCCTTCCCCGGCCTGCACCGTGAAGAGGCCTTTGAGGGCTTCGTTCGTTTTCAGAGGTGCCCAACCGCTGCCGGTCCAGAGCCCCTCGTAATCGTGCGGCTGCGCGTACTGCGTGCTGCTGCAACCGTGGTCGTCGCGGTAGAGCGGGTTGAGCCAGACCTGCGAGACGAAGCTGCCGAGGTTCGGCGCCACGTACGCCCAGTGGGCGTGCACTTCGGAGCCGTAGTTGCGACTCGGCGCGCTGACGTACAGCCCCCTGCCGGAACCCCAGCAGGTATAGAAGCACGAGGTGCCAATGGCCATCTGGCCGTACGGTTCACTGGTCCACTGCCAGGCGCCGTTTTCGAGCGCGTTGTAGCTGTGGCCACCGGTCCAGCTGACTCCGGTGTTGAGCCAGTCCTCAACGATCGGGTCGACCAGGATCGGATAGGCGAATTTCTGCTGCCGGTGCGGTACCTGCAGGACGACTCCGTTCCCTTCGATCTGGAGCTCGACCGGCACTTCGCTTCCCTGCGCGTCGACGGCGCTGGGGGACGGGATCGACGCCAGCGCTTCGTCGCCGCGCACCACTTCGGCCCCACCGCTACCGTCAGCGCGCAACGCAGCGCCCTGCGGGAGGTCGAGCTGGAAGTGCAGCGTCTCCGGACTCTGCGGCGAGCGCAACTGGTCGAAGAGCTCGACCCCGTGGGCGACGGGTGAGACCAAAAGGTCACTGTCGGGCTGAACGTCGTGGTAGAAGACGTTCTCTTCGCCGAGCGGCTGCGCGGCGCCCGCCGCACCCGCGAGTGAGATGCCCAGCCCTTCCTCCCCCACTTCGACGGGCGCTGCCGCCGAGGAGGGGATCTGCACGTCGACGAGTGGGTTCTTCGCTTCGAAGCCGGTGTTGGCCGAGACAAGGCTGAGGTCGACTTTGCTTACTTCGCCTTCTTCGTCTTCGGTGCGGACGGGGATTCCCGCTTCCATCAGCGAGGTGTCCCCTTCCTGACTTACGACCGCGCCTTCTTCGCCGGCGGTGTGGATGATTTTCGCGTCGCTGAGGAAGCGGGCCGGGTCGGCGTTGAGGAGCTCGAGCTGTTCCGGGAACGCGCTGACCAGCAGCTGCTTCGCTTCGCCCGCGGTCGCTTCGGTGAAAGCGGCGCGCGTTTCTTCGCGTTCCTGAGTTGCCGCCGGGGTTTCGAGTTCTTCTTCACGGCGGGCTTCTTCGCGTTCCACCGCTTCCATCCCCTCGGTGATCTGCTGCTGGTTTGGCAGGAAGTCGGGCGCTTCCGCGGCCGACAGCTGCAGCGAAGGCGACGGCTCCGGAATTTCAGAGGGAGTGGGTTCAGCCTCTTCGGCGGCCATTACCGGGACCGCCCCGACCATGAGCAGGAGCAGCGCGAAGAGGGCGAGCCAAAGTGGTCGGCTCGCGATCCCACTTGGTGTTTCCCCCAACGGGGACTCTGAGTTCTTGCCGCCTAACACAAGGTGGCGGACTTTACTCAAATACTCGCCACCATTTAGTTTAGCCTTGGTAAACCGTTGCAGGAGAGGGAAAATGAGACAAGGTGTCCAGTCAAAAATGCATCAAATCACCTTGGATTTTCTTGTTTCCGGCGCTTAACCGGACACCTTGACCATTTGCAACGGAATCGGGCTCTTAAAGTGGGTAGGAAACTGTTTGCCGTGAATGTCCCTCGCTACCAACTCGAACCCGACTGTTTCGACGAGGCGTTTGACGCTGACAGAACGCCGCGTCCGCACTACGCGCCGCTGCTGGAAGCGCTGGCCGGAAGGGACCTGCGGGAGCTGCGCGCGCGGGTCGAGGCGAGCGTTGCCGCCAGCGGGCTGACCTTCGGCAGAGGGGAACCGATCGCGGTCGATCCGGTGCCGCGGCTGATCGCGGCGGAGGAGTGGGAGCGGCTGCTGCCGGGGCTGCTGCAGCGGGCACGGGCGCTGAACGCCTTCCTCGCCGACGCCTACGGGCCGCAGCGAATCTTCGACGCCGACGTCATCCCGCGGCGGCTGCTCGAGACCTCCGACGGGTACGCGCCGGCGATGCAGGG
>Ga0247765_1001124_pt1 | contig 14815 bp, 13 predicted proteins | sample UWRJL106311C6_FD_179949 | JGI IMG/M metagenome (GOLD analysis project Ga0247765, IMG submission 179949) | Plant litter microbial communities from Arlington Agricultural Research Station in Wisconsin, United States - UWRJ-L106-311C-6 | ecosystem: Environmental > Terrestrial > Plant litter >... | reverse complement strand
GAAGAAAAAAAAAAAAACTCACAAGCATAAACATCCCCGCCCATCGCCTCGGCCACCCACAAATAGTTACAATCCAACACGCCTTCTCCCCACAGCGCCATCTGTCGGCTTCCTTGTCCAGTATATCCATACGACCCATCAAATACGGGCGGGTATATCTCGGTCATCAGCTCTTTTACCTGGCTCTCGCTCAACAAGCCGGTAGAACTAAACGACCACTTCAACCACTGCGCAAAGTCTTCCTCCGTCTTGACGCGGGGGTCAAAGAAGACCGCTCCCTCCCTGGCGCCGTGTCCCAGCATGATTTTGACCCGGGATTTTTTTCCTGCTACTCCCCTAGCCTTGAATGCGTCCCCCATTGTGCTGACTACCGTCTTTCCATCCACCACAGGGGTGAATACGTAATTTATCCCCTTGGCTCGTCTGATGATCTCTTGGTTTGCCCTAATCACATCTTGTGTATTAGCTTCTCTTGCCCCGTCTATTCCTTTCCCTTCCACACCGAGCTCCTTTAAAAACTCCTTGTAGCTTTCAGGTTCCTCCATCTCTGATAAATCCAACCCAGGCAACGGCATCATTGCGGGACTCTGTATTATCGCCTTTGCAAACGGCGGAGTTTCTCCTCGGGAAGCCATCGCCGCAATATGCGCCAGGATAGCGCCCCCTCCCGCCGATTCGCCCATGACGGAAATGTCCTCCCGGGATCCACCAAACGAGGGAATATGGGTTTTTACCCAGGCCAAAGCGGCAAGCTGGTCAAGCAAGCCGGTGTTGGGTGTGACTGACGAAGAAGGGCCGGAAAGAAATCCGAGAGCCCCGAGACGGTAGTTGAGAGAGATGAAAATCATAGGTTTTCCGAGAGATCGAGAGTGAGAGAGGAGGCCGGTGGGGTGGAAGCCGGGAGTGGGATGGCCGATTTTGGAGCTGAGAGTGTAGCCGCCTCCGTGGATCTGTTTCTTATTAGTCAGAGAACTGGAGTTAAGATCAAATTGGAACCGGGGATATCGCAAAAAGTGATTTGATAGGGGCGAGGGTAGGTAGGTAGGTAGGTAGGCAGAGGAGGGGAAGGCTAACCCAAACCAAAACAGGCGCTTCCGCTCTTTTGTCCCCCTGCGCAGAGCGAAGAATCTCCCCCGGAACATGGACGTCCAAGAACAAACAATCTTCTGTAACATTCCCATTAAACACGGATTGGGGAAACGGTGTCGACGAATTAATCGCGGCTTCCCATGCCTCGAGCGTAAACGGAACACCGTTGCTGAAACGGCTTATAGGGATAAAGGCATTAGATTGCCAGTCGGGAACACCCTGTGGGCATGTCCTGATTTCGGAACCGGTTTGGATGGTGGAGCGGTCGGTTTTGGGAGGAAGAGGAGCGCGGAAACGGAGATTTCCAGTAGGGGGTTGGGCATAGCGGATGTTGGAGAAGACGTAAATGTCGGTGGTGGTGTTGTAGCTAAGCGCTTGGTGGAGTTCATAGCCGAGGTCAATGATGGGAAGATTGTTCTTGGGTGCAGCGAGGGCGTTTGCGGTTATTAGGCCCACTGCGAGGACGGTAGTTGTAACAAAGCGCATGGTTGTTTTTAAGATGTGATGTTTGGTTGGTTGAGTGGTGTGCTCTCCTGTCATTCTGATGGGATGACACCCACTTGTTATTTATCTTTTATACTTTCTCTGTCTTTGCGAACTTGTAACAAGGCATGTCAGTCACAAAAGTGCTTGCAGGCCTCCATAATCCATGTCAGACTCAAAGTTCCTCATGGCAGTAAAGGTCAAACATCTCAATTACACGCATTGCGCAGTCTCTGAGTTGCGTGTCAATAAATCACACGACTGATTCGGTAGTGTGAGGTGGAACTTTGAACTAGTACACGGCAGAGAGGCTGAGTCCCTGGTGACGACATTAAGGTTGAAGATCCTTACATTACAAGTCCACGCTGTTGTCAGGTTACAGTACTATACCGGATCTGGTATCATGTAAGAAAAGAACTTTTGTTCAAAAGTTCCGACGATGGCTCGGACTGCACTAGCATCCTGCAAAGACCGGGCCGAACACGAGTTGGTCCCAAACAGGCAAGACAGATGTCCCTGCAGATGCCAAGATGCAACACTGCCACGACCACAGACAATATACGGTGAGCCCGCCCTGCCAGAAAGGGTTGTGTGTCTATCACTGGTCCCAGACAAACACAATCTCATTTACATAAGGTCGCCATATTAGGACATGTGTGTTGGTGCAAGATGCCGCCGCTACTATTCATCAACAAGACGCAATCGTCAGAAGTGCTCACCCGCAGCTTCAGAGCTGACGAAAAGTCCCGTATCCTCAGCCATGTTCAGAACCGCCGTCGCAAGAACGAAGCCAAGCGAAAGCGGAATGCCCGCGCTGAAAGTCAACATGTCGAGAGCCACGTCGATACCGACACACAACCTAATCCGGAAACATGTAACGAAAAAAAAGATAAGGAATACCCCCACATCGCCAGCATATCCACCTACCACCCCTCCCATAACAGCTCCGATCCCTTTTACAGCACCGTCGCCGGCCAGGATATTGGCTGTCACGCCATGCTGCACCTCACCTTCAGCCAGGGCGCCAAAACGACATTTCTATCCGAAGCATTCGCCCCTCCGTCCATGTATGGGTTCCTCCCAAACATGCCCATGCGCCACGACCGCGTCATGCAGGCGCGTTTGCGTCGGTGTATTCAAGACCCGCTACTCATGTACGCGACGCTCGCGTACGGGTCAAGCTGTCTGGCTTGGATGTTTGGGGTTTTTGAGCCTTCCCGTCCACCGGAATATTTCCTCGTCAAGGCCATTTCGTTGGCGAGGAAGCGGGTTGCGAATCTCAAGTGTTGGTCTGACAAGAAGACTTCTTCTCCTCCACCTCGCCAAAGTGAAAGTGAAAGCGAGGAAGAGAAAGAAGAAAAACAATGGCTGGCCCTCTCCATCTACTCCCTCGCCATAACCGAGAGTTGGAACGACATGTCTTTACTCTGGACGCGCTGTCCGCCGCGCCAAGCTCTTGCCCTCACCCTCGCTTCACCCTCACAAGCCGACAACTTTTCCGTCGCCGCTGCAGAGACGCATCTGCGTGCGCTCGTGAAATTCGTCTCCTGCAATGGCGGATGGGAGGCCTTTGATCCGTATTTGCTGGAAAGTGTCGTGTTGGCGACGAAATACAAGAGTCTCTGGGCGATGGAACGGCCGGTGCTGAAATTGGGGTGGGAGCCTGGGGCAGTTCCCCCCGTGCCTGTGCCTGTTTCTGTACCCTTGTCGGGAGCAGCAACAGCAAATGGGACGGAAACCAAGCTGGGACTGGAGCTGGGAAAACACCTTCTCCGTCTCCCCTTGCTTGAGGAGCTCAAGACTATCATTGCCGATATCGCAGAGTATACCCGTATCGCTCGCGCAGCGTGGTCCTCTTTCACTTTCCCTCCCCATCCACATCCCCATCCTAGTTCCTCTCCCCTTTGGAATTGCACCCCCAGACCCTTCAACCCCGGATCCTCCTCCCAATCCGAAGGACAATCACCATCTCAAAATCTAATAGAGTCCTCCCCGCTTCAAAACTGGCTATTCCTTCGACTACAATCCTTTTCCCACCGACTAATGCATCTCCCCTCGGCGTTACTTTCCCCATTCGATGAGGCCATCCGCATCGTGGTGCTTTGTTTTCTTCTTACCGCAACAAACATTCATGGACCGGCGATCATGGCGGAAACGATGGCGTCGAGGATAAAGCTTGCTCTAGCAAAATCACAATTTTGGGGCAGTGACTGTGATGGAGATGGTGGGAGGTCACTATGGACTCCCACGTTACGGTTCTGGTGTCTATGTATTGGTGCAATAGCAGCGGGGAGGACAACGGAGAGAGAGTGGTTTTTGGACCGGATTTCCGACTTGTACATGTCGAGTGAACATGACAAGCATGCCCGCGGTGAACTGAGAGATCATGAAGACGACGAGGGGGACGAGGAGGTTGAAGAGAGCTTGGATGGCTATCTGTTTCTGTGGGATTCCCATGGTCTGGAACTTTCTGTCTTGCTCGAGCAGCTGCCACCCGAAGTGGCCTTGTACTGCCAACGTACATTCGTGGGCCGCTGTCACGACCAAAGCAAGGAGATGATGGTCGAAGACAACCAACTGCCTCTGAGGTGGCGAACCGTATCGACAGGCCAAGATGCCCATAGTCTTAGCCTCACCAGTCTCGGCATGCCGGTTCTGGGCTAATCTATAGCAACACCGCTTATTGGACACGCTTACTCCGTATTAGGTTCACTTGCCGAGTCCGTGACTTGACATATTGCAAATTTGGGACTTCACTCTACCTGGACTTCGATATCTATCACGGCTCCGCACAGGTCTGGCAACTGCCCTGGCTATGTCAAGCTGGAGAGACTGGAGAGTGCGGCCCCATAGTGGAGAATTCAGCACTTATACCGTATAAGAGGCATAAGGGATGCTTTGGCCTATGGGATGCTTTGGTATATGGGATACTTTAGTATATAGGATGCTTCAGGTCACAGCGGAACTCGAACACGGCATCAGACCTGACTTTTCTCTTCCGGAACTTCCTACTTCTAGTAAAATAGGTAACGAACCGTCTACACAACGCCCATTCGAAAGTACTACTTCCATCACCGACTAGAATAACCCCAACAAGTCATCGTTTCCACCCTTTTGCTCGGCAGGTTTATATCCCAGTTGCTGTGATGGTGGTGGCGGAGCACTCATCCCACTGAGATCCATCCCCGCAAAACTGTCCATGACATTCCCCATCCCTCCAGCCGGTTGACTCTGTGTCGATGGTCCTGCGTCAAAAAGACCCATCATATCCGCCATCCCACCGCTCGGCGCACTACCCAGCCCACTAGCCGTGCTGGGACTAGCAGTTCGGTCTGGCGTGCCAGTGTTGTGCTCGGCGCTGGCCGGGGCAGCACCATCAAAGTCAATGTCCAGAAGGTTTTCGAGGTTGTTCTGAGGTGCCCCTGAGCCGTTGGCTGCGGCGGCCACGGAAGCGGCGATGGGATTCTCTGCGAGGTTTTGTCGTTGTTCTTGGATAGCGGCCCGTTGGATCTCGTCGGCGCCAAAACGGCCCTTGCCAACAAACGACTCCGGGGGCTTGTGGTAGACCGAAGCCAGAGTCGAAAGTTCAGTCAGGAGTTGCTCAAGGAGCACAGGAGGCAAGCTCGTTACTGTCGTGGTAATAGGTGGTTTTTGTGAGAGAATAATGCTCTGGCAACGGTAAGCATGCATCCAGCAGCGAACTGATGGGAACGAACCTTGGCAACGTCAAGATCGCCAGAGAGCAGACGCCAGTAAATGTAGGCACGGTCCCGAATATCGGGGTTGTCGCTGTCGGCCGTTGCGTGCTGCAATACCTTTTGCACAAGCCCCTGGTTATTGCTTGGCTTCTTCAAGAAGAGCTTTACGACAGCGGTGAGAATTTGCAGTTGTGTCTGACAAGTTAGCGTGCGTTCACTCAGTTCAACATCATACATACCTGGGTAAACTCCTCGGCAAATACATCCACGAAACCGGACAGGATCTCGTCCGCGTTCTTGATCTTTTCGGCGTACTCTCCGACAATCCAGATTAGAGACCCACGAGCATTGGGCTCGTCCAGCTCATCAATGTACTTGCAGAGGGTAGGAATGACGCCCTCATAACCCGGGTACTTGCGCAGAATATCCTTGATGACGACGACAACCTCCTGGACGACATAGTTCACCTTGGTGGCGATGAGGTCGAGCAACGTGTTGACACACTTTTCACTAGCCGCCTCGATCTTAATGGCGACCTGGCCAATGGCCTTCACAGCCCGCTTAACAAAATCCATGTCGACTTCTAGCGCATACTCTTTTAGTTCCGCCAGCAGCTGCTCAAAGTTCTTGTCGTTTGCTATCCTCACCATGATCTCGAGCTTCTGTAGCTTCACATACGGGGGGTCGTTGTACTTGCAGAAGAATACCCTCAGCTCTTTGCTGAGGATATCTGGCTTTGCTTGGAGAAGGAGGTCAATGTTCCTCAGAGCAACATACTGAACCTCGGGGGCGGATGCGATAAGGGTGACTGGGACTGTTAGAGCCTGCTCACAGATGAAATTGTGAACCTTACCTAGAGGAGGGGCCATCTTCTTCAGATACTGCCTGACCAGCTCGGAGTTGATCAACTTCATGTGCGTAAAGACCACCTTGACCGCCGCCAAAACGACGCTGGGGTTAACGTGCTGAAACTGCGGTGCTACCCTCTCGCAGATATGCTCCGCCTCCTTTACGTCGTGGGTCTGGTAGTCGGAGAGCGTGGTCAAGATGGTAACTCGACCCCACTCGGTACACTCGTTGAGAGCCATGAGGAGTTTCTTGAGGGTCGCTGGTGTCACGACTAGCGCCTTGGTCTCGGGCGCCGTCTCGCTAATCTCCGACAGAGCCTGGACAGAGTTGGCGACGACCATTGGGTTGGGGTCACCAATTAGCTCTTGTAGTATTTCGAGGAAGCCGTTCTCCAAACATGTCGTCGGATTCAGGTCGAACAGCTTGGCGACGCAAATCGCAGCAGTCTTCCGGACGTAGGGGGACTCGTCACGCAGCGTCTTGCGCAAGGGCTCCTCCATGTAGTCCACCATCTTGTCGACGCGGATGCAGCCCATAGTTCGGATCGCCAACGCTCGGATCAGGGGATTGGGGTCTTCGGAATCTTGGACGAAGGTGTTGACGGCGAGAATACAGAGATCGGGGTGTGATTTGGCGTAGTTCCTGTCTTGTCAGCGCTTGTCTGGGTCATGGGAAAGTCGTGCGACCAACATCAGGTACAGATAGACCAGCTTCTTCTGGTCCAGGTCCGGCGTCGCAATATTCTTGAGGACATCTGGGAAGAGCGCCGACACGTCCTTGCCGAGGGTCATGGCCATGATTGTCTTCTGGATGGCCTCTTTTCGCTCATAGGCGTACTGTGACACCAGACCTGCCCGAAGTTCAAAGGTTTCGCCCTTCCGCGGGGGGGCAAATGCCCCGCGGATGCGGTTCACGGCCTGGGCCATGGTTCGGGTGATGTGTGGTTACCGAAGCGAGGGGTCGGGCTTTAAGGACGTTTCGGTGAACGGAGGGTTGACCGGGGCAATAGATCGTCGTGAGGGTTTGCGATAGCTCGTATCACTGTCACTCGCAGGAATGGACCACGCGCTCTTAGACGCCGTCGGGAGCTCGGAGAGGGAAGCTGTGAGCGCCGTTGGTGAGGTGGACTCCTGCTCAAAGGGGCCAAGCCGCGCCCGAATTGTCCTTGGCGTCGATGCTGCAAGTCCCCCACCAGTGTGGCTGAAACGAATCCAGCCACAGGCCGCAAAACTTCTGTCCACTGGCTCTTGGCATTCTGATGCAGCACGCATTCAAGCTCCCACAGCGAGCGACGTCATGTGAACGTAGGGAGCACTCAGAGACATAATACATCGAACTTGCGCATCAGAATGGTAAAGTCTAGTCTCCTCACACACAGACCACTGCCTAATGTCGCAACAGGCCAGTTTCCCAAACCTGAGGCGACTCTTCATCGATTCGCGGACCGATAGCGAGGAACGAGATGTCTCCCGCAAAGCAGTGAGTTTAGCGATTACATTGCGGGACTGAAGGCTAAGTCGTGCTCAGTTCTACAACGCCGTCCTTTTCCTCGGCTCCGTCGCCATATTTAGCTTGATAGCACAAAGGATGAATGCCGCTAAATAAAACAAAACATAAATTCACCGTCCGATGTGCTGTGCGCATGAGTTTCCGAGGTATCATCATTTTACAGGGCATTACAGGCCAACGCGAAGGACTCGCCCGTCCCAGCGCCTATTGACCCGCTCGTCATATACCAACGTCTCAGTCCGACTCGCTCTCGTCGCCGAGGAAAGCCAAGTCAGCTCTTAGTTTCGTTGGTCCCCTTTTGTGAACCTGAACGTCCTCACTATCGTCGCCGCTCTTCTCCGCGTCCGGCAGCTGCCCACTGCTTTCCTCGTCGGATGGCTCTTTTAGATTCTTAACAGCCCCACGGCGAGCCCGGCCCTGATTCACTCCCCAGTTCTTTTCTCCCTCCCTGACAGCGTCCAGGTCAGCCATAAGCTCCCGGCGCTCCTTGATCTCCTTCGCCCTGGCATCGGAGAAGCGACCGGTCATGCCGATTTCGGTCAACATGTTCTTAAGATGGCGAATCTTCCCCCCCTTGTCGCCTCCATACTTCTTAAGCTCGATCCCCCAGATCTTGCGAACACCGCATTTCACAAGCTGACCCTGAAGCTGTTTGATGAGCGCATCATCTGGCGACTGGTCTGCTGGTGTTGCTGATTGCGCCTTGCGCCCTTTCTTTGCCGAATTGTCCTTCGCCTTGCCTCTCTTCTTCTTCTTGGGAGTCTCATCGAAGACCTCTGAAGTATCACTACCACTCACATCCTTAGTCTTCGGCTCGCTCTCTTTTTTGGCTTTTTTAGTCTTCGGTTTGCGTTTTGGCGGCTCATCGTACACAATCGACATATCGCTTTCGTTGTCCGAGTCCACCTTCGTAGGGTTGCTCTTGTTGTCAGACTTAGACTTCGTCGGTTGGCTCTGGTCCAATGTAGTAGGACTAGCTGAGGCATCATCCTTGTCGCTCTCAAGTTCGCTCAAGGGAGACCCCGTGTCCGAGTCAGCCACGAGCTTCTCGGCTGATTTCCGTTTCGGTTTTGGTGCCGTGGGCTTCGCCTTCTTTCTCGGTCGCTCTTCTTCGCTCGACGACACGAAATCATCCTCGCTGCTCTCGTTGCTCCCGCTTCCCTCGTCTGAGTCGACGACTCTCTTGCCCCTGCCGGCGAGGAGCTTGCGTTTCTTCGGCTTTGGCACTATCTCACTGAGCGACGTAGCTGACTCTTCTCCTTCGGATTCCTCGTTGGATGTAGGCTCTTTCTTTGCCCTCTTCTTGGTCTCTTTCTTTGGGGTACCATTCTTGGAGACGGCCTTCTTGGGGCCATTCTTATTCGCTGCCTTTTTAGGGACCTTTTTTGGTGAAGGGTCTGGTGTCGGGTCTGGCTCGCGCTTGGGTGGGGAAGAAGGGAAGTCGTTCTGAACGTCGGCCTGTTGCATATATCGCGTTAGCAAATACTGCCACAGCGGGGAGGCACAAGCTCGGTCCGGATGTCGTACCAGCGCAGTATGGATTATCTGCTTGCTCCTTTCTTTCCAGGCGTCGTCTTTGAAGAAGTCGCCCCGGAGACCCAACTTCTCCTGGACAACTTGGCGCGCATAGTTCACAGTCAATTGGTCCCGCTCATCGCTTTTGTATATGCGGCGCACTGTGGCAGCCAACTCCTTCGTGACGGTTGCGTCGTCAACCTTTTTGGGCGGCATCCCCACTTTGTTCAGTTCTGACCTGGGATAATGACGGTTTCGAGCGCGGCGATATTCTGGACAGCGGAAGTGGTCCAAAAGAAAAGAAAGGCAATTCCACAATATGCGAATACAAATTTGGTTAATGGACGCGTTCCGATCTGTGACAGACGCGTTTCGAGTGGGGTGAAAGTGGAAGCTCGGCTGTTGTGGATCTCCTAGCGATTGCCCCATGCCCAAGTTGATTAGATAAGCGATGCAGATCGACTCCTTCACCCCCACGATCACCCTTCGATTGACAAGCTCGAAGCACGCCAGAGAACAATGGACAATAAGATCCGGCGACTATAAGCTCGCCTCAAGATCTTGGGGGTACCGGGATGGCCATTTCAAGCAAAATGAAGCTAAGGAGCCAGATATGACAGAGAACCCTGTGTGAGCCTACTAGGTCACTATCTACGTTGTCTTTCCCTGTCATTGTGCTCTTTTTCTCCCAAGCATATGTGCCAGCAACTGGATTTGCGAATGATCAACAACAAGAATTGTAGTTCCGGCATCGACTAACCAGGTCCACATCTGGTATCCACACATACACTAGAAGGTGGACCTATCCGTACTTACACACGAGCTTCCCAACGTCGTGCAGCGGGTTTCCACAGCTGAACAACACCATAGTATCCTCTCATCGTCACAGCACACCATACTCATCAACCCTCTCAGGACTCGGACACAGCATACAAGAGAAAGTATATTCATGTGGGTATCCAACGTCATCTAATCCATTACACCATCCCATCCCCAGTCATACCCAACATAATAGCCAATAAGTCAAGAGACTGACCGCCATCACCGAGAACTTGACACCCTGTGTCGAATCAGCCCCATTCTCCGGGGGAGGGCCAACGCCGCCACCACCCGGAATCGGAGGTGATCCGGCCAACACCTTTTGGCCGCTTGGGTACTTGATATCCCAAACAGGAGCGCTGCTGAGCACCGATGGGCTGCCCAGAACGTGCGGACACGAGGCCTGATTGGCTGCTGGCCAGTCGAGGGAGCACGGCTCATCATAGCCCCAGGTGCAGATGGGGTCGAGAATGTTGTAGAGAACGTGATTCTTTCCAATCCAGCTGTCCTGCTCGAGGCAGCTGGCGAGAAAGTTCATGCTGTTTGCGGCGCTTAGGGGCAGCTTGCCGTCCTTGGTCCAGATGAGGTCGGCGCAATGCGACACGTCGACGTCCTCGGTCTGCATGGGCACGGCGCCGCCGGCGGTCGGCTTGTCGGTAGCCGAGTGACCGGTATAGAGATAGTTCCAAGCGTCATAGCTGACGTCGTGGGCGCCGCCCGACTGGTCGATGCGAAGCAGATAAACGGAGCGGCCCTCGTAACTCAGCGAGACGCAAATGTTGGAGCAGTCGATGGATCCAGGCCAGTAGGCGATGCGGTTGGTGTTGACCTTGCACCCGAGCACACCAACTGACGATGAATAACTGTCATGGGGAGTTGCCCAGACAGTCTGGCCGCCCGCCACAACACACGTGGCGGCGCTGGCAAGAAGCGAAGAGAGTAGGACGGCGCGCATTTTGCGACCGGGGACTGCCTTACCTAAGGTAGGCAGGTGCGCTAAAGCAGATGTGAGGCTACCGAAGCCGATAAATGAATGACTATGTTCCAAGAGAAGTAATGAGTGGCATGCCGCCGGAGCGGCGGGATCTGCGACACCGTCTCAGGCGATAAGAGACATGTACAGACGACCTGGTGAGTGAGAAAAGAAGACGAAAAATGCAAAAACACGCGCCCGGATCGTGGCATCGGCCTGAGATTAATGTGTCGATTGGGGCTTAGCGCCAACGGGTGGAGCAGCCTGGTTGGCTCCCGCGCCAGAAATAGCCCCACCCCCTCATTATCCACCAGCCGAATCCCGAGTGGATCCTCTTCAGATCCTATCGAAGATCACGGGGAAGGGCTGCTAAGATCGTCGTCGATTGCCGGGCTGCGATGTCTGTGACCAACCTTCCCGTCTGTCCACACTCTTTTCACAGTGCGCTAAAATGCCAGCACTCCGCATAGCGCGCGCCGCGGCCTCGCTGTCGCTTTTTCACCTTGTCGCCCATGTCCCTCCCGCACAGAGCCAAGCCTCACCGGGCCTGCCCTTGGTGATCAACACTTGGGGTGGCCCTTTCACCGCCGCAACCGATGCCGCCTACCTTGCACTTCTCAGCCCCAGCACCTCGGCTCTTGATGCCATCGAGGTTGGTTGCTCGGCTTGCGAGCGCAATCGATGTGACACAACCGTCGGCTACGGCGGATCTCCGGATGAAGCATGCGAGACAACCCTCGACGCCATGATCATGGACGGCATCACTATGAAGACGGGAGCTGTGGCAGGACTGCGGCGCGTGCGAGATGCCATATCCGTTGCCCGTCATGTGCTCGAATATACCGCGCACTCGCTGTTGGTGGGTGACCATGCGACCAGGTTTGCAGTCGAGAACGGGTTCCGCGAAGAAGACCTCTCGACGTCCGAGTCTCGGGAAAAGTGTGAAGCATGGAGGGCAGCAAACTGTCAGTCCAACTACCGTATCAACGTGACACCTGACCCCAAGACGTCGTGTGGGCCATATACACCGGTCGTGTTAGACTCGCTTGCCGAGGGGTATCCAAAGCTGCTGGAAACTGGATCCGCCACATCACACGATACCATTTCGATGGTTGCTATCCATGCATCCGGGGTTATGGCAGCTGGGACATCTACTAATGGAGCATCGCACAAGGTACCGGGCCGTGTTGGTGACGGACCTATTGTTGGGAGTGGGTCGTATGTCGATGGAGATGTGGGTGGGTGTGGAGCCACGGGAGATGGAGACATCATGATGCGCTTCCTCCCGTGTTACCAAGCTGTGGAGAACTTGCGGCAGGGAATGTCCCCAACTGAGGCTGCCGAGGATGCCGTTAAGCGCATGCTTCGCAAGTACCCGAGGATATCGAGCGGCATTGTCGTTGTCAACACGCAGGGCGAACATGGGGCGGCAGCTTCGGGGTGGACTTTCACCTACGCTGTCCGGGGAGGTCAGATGAACGCGACGCAGGTGATTACTGTTCCACCGGTAGACATTGACTCTCAGACCAGGCTTCTGAGCTGGTCAGCTCTGCAGTATGAGCTATGAGCTATGAGCCTTTCCCAAAGTTGGAAGCTGGTCATATCGACTGCTGGCTGTCAGATATTGGAGTCGAGAATTCTGAAGCCAGTCCAGATTATTCTCCGATCCTCTCATCACGATCATGCTACACCATGTCACACCACGCGACTTTCATTGCTGGACATGGTCTGTAAGTCTACGAAACTGTAATAGCCGACCGGGAGCACACATCTTGCCCGCATCCACTGCCATCACCTTATCGGCTTCAGATGAACGTACAACGGCCCCTTTTCCCAGAGATTGAAAAACCTCTGCTTCTTGGTCCAATCTAAGCTTTCCTTGGCGAGTTCCATGTCAAAGTTCCATAGCATCCGAGCAAGAATCACACGCATCTCGATATACGCCAGACTAAAGCCTCGTTAGCTTGCGCGCCGAGATTACAGGCTCAGGCGACTTACTTCTTCCCGATGCAATTCCTCGAGCCAAGATGAAATGGCTGGAATGCCTCCTTGTTGTCCCCAGCAAACTCTGGGTCGCCAAGCCATCTCTCTGGACGGTATGACAAGGGGTCTTTGAAGTTTTTCTCGTCGCGGTACAGCACCCATTGGTGGATGGCGACGATGTTCTATCAAGATCTGTCAGTTTTGGTTTCGAGAATCCAGGCCAGGGAGATGGGGAGACTGACGTTCTCGGGCACAAAGTTTCCGCAGATGGTTGCACCTCCTTTGGGAACCACGCGGGGCAAACCCGACGGCACGGGTGGATATACGCGAAAGGCCTCGTCTAGACAGGCTAGGAGGTACGGCAGCACACTGACACTTGAAAAGTCGATCTCGTCCTCCGACTTGAACGCACTGCGGATCTCTGCATTGAGCCGAGTGAGGGTGGGTGGGTTGGTCAGCAAGAGGTATGTCACGCCTGACAGTAAGGTGGCCGTCGTCTCGGACCCTCCAATGATGATGATAGCGCTGGTAGCCTGCAGTTTGTCGACAGTCAAGCCCAACTCCTCCCGCTTCCTCAACAATCCCTCAATGATGTCTGGCCGCTCCTTACCAGACTCCATGCGACGAATCACCTTGGCCTTGGTCAGATCGTGATGGCGCTCACGCTCTTTCCAGGCGCTCGCCGGGATGAGAGCGAGAAGTAGCTTTATCAGCCATGGATACTGCGCCGCCGACTGGAATATGGTGCCGGTGCGCGCCAACACGAAAATGGCCTTTACCCAGGGGTGGTAGTCGGAGTTGTCCAAGCACCCGAAGCTACTTGTATAAGTCTTGGTCCGTCCAACAAATGCGGGATTGGGGACCCTTACCTCTCTCCAAACGCTAGGTCGCCGATGATGTCGAAAGTGGTAAAGTTGTACCAAGCCGCCATATCCACAGCCTTGCCTCCTTCACTATGTTCCCGCAATCGACGCATCATGAGGTCAATATAGCTACTGATTATAGGCTGTTGTTCGCGCAAGCTCTTCTCGCTAAACCCGTGGGCCAACGCTCGACGCAGCACGCTGTGCTCCTCTTTCGGTGCATTCGAGATATCAGGTGGGATACTAGTAACCGGACGATAGAAGGCGGGACTCTTTTCAAATTCGGCTCCTCCGGCCCGGTAGCAAAAGACATCCTTCCATGCTGCCGGATCGGCAAACGCCAGCTCGTCGGGTGCGATGCGAACGACGGGGCCGTAACGACGGTGAAGATCGGGCATGATGAAGGGAAGGGTCCCGGTGATGTGCCGGTAGCAGTACGTCATCCGGGTAACCCGCATAAGCAGGGGCCCCGGGTACCGCCGGAGCGGGTGCAGGAAGAGGTTGTAAATGACATAACCAACAAGGTAGAGGGCGACCTGGAATGGGCCAAGGATGTTTGTTAGCTGATCAATTGCCAAGCTTGATGACAGGAGTCTGACACCCCCGCGGGTAAAATGTAAAAAAAAAACAACCCACCGATGCCAGGGCGACGGTAACGGCATTTCCCAGACCCAGTTTCAAGAGCGCCATTTTTAGCGGGAGTGGCTTCGTTAGCCAGGAACAAGAAAAAAGACGGTGGATATCTGGGAGAAACCTAGAAGCATAAACAATAGGAAACTCCGACCGTTTTTCACTTGCCGCACCCAGGACTGACCGGTCCATGTGGTGTTTATACGCCGGGGCAGGAACGCCCCTTACACATACCTCCCGACTTGCTCACCCAAACGAGCAAGCAGGATTTGTCTCTCGTCCATTCCAATGCCAATTCCGAAGTTGGATGCGGCAAAGTACGCGTACGGCGTAGCAACGTTGATCTTGAGACGGGACCGAACAAAAGGTGCCGATGGAAGACATATAGCTTTGTGCAAAAGTCC
>Ga0247765_1001123_pt1 | contig 14839 bp, 3 predicted proteins | sample UWRJL106311C6_FD_179949 | JGI IMG/M metagenome (GOLD analysis project Ga0247765, IMG submission 179949) | Plant litter microbial communities from Arlington Agricultural Research Station in Wisconsin, United States - UWRJ-L106-311C-6 | ecosystem: Environmental > Terrestrial > Plant litter >... | reverse complement strand
GGCGGTGAGGTCGGGCCGGCCGAGGTAGCCGCGCGCGAGGCCGGGCCCGGCCACGCAGAGCTCCGCGGGCACGCCCACGGGAGCGAGCCGGCCATGCACTCCGACGAGGTGGATCCGGTTCTCCCCCAGAGGGCGGCCGAGAGGCAGCGGACCTGCCGGCCCGCCCTCCTCTGCCCGGTGGGTGGCGATCCCGATCGTGCTCTCAGTCGGACCGTAATGATTGAAGAGGCGGCAGGCGGGCGCGAGCTCGCGGATCCGGCGCACCAGCTGGGTGTCCGCCGCCTCGCCGCCGAGGATCAGGCAACGACGCGGCAGCAGGCGCTCCGGCGACCGGCAGGCCATTAGCGCCGCGAGATGAGAGGGAACGATCTTCAGACAGTCGATCGCCTCGCGTGCGAAATAATCGCCCATGGCGTCGCCGTCGGCGATCTCTTCCGTGGAGAGGACGTGCAGGCAGCCGCCGGTCCAGAGCGGCAGAAAAAGCGTGGTGTTGCCGAGGTCGGCGGCGAGCGACGAGACGCTGGCGCAGGTCGCCGCCGGGGGCAGCTCCAGCCGTTCGCGGATCGCCGCCACATACTGTGTGAGCTGGCGGTGCTCCACCGCCACACCCTTCGGTCGGCCGGTGGAACCCGAGGTGTAGATGACATAGGCGAGGTTCTCCGGCTGGACCCGCGGCCACGACCGGATCACAGGAGCGTTCGTCATCCGCGCGTCTCCGGCGTCGAGGCAGACAACCTCGGCGGTCGTAGCCGGGAGGCTCGCCGCCAGGGGTTCCTCGGTCAACAGAATAGAGACCCCGGCATCCGCGAGCAGGAACGCCAGCCGCTCCGCTGGCAGCCCGCCAGCCAAGGGGACGTAGGCTCCACCGGCCTTCCACACGGCCAGCACCGCGACCACCGCCGCCACCGAGCGCTCGAGCAGGATCCCGACCCGAACTTCCGGGCCGGTGCCCAGACGGAGCAGGTGGCCGGCCAGCCGGTTGCTGCGCTCTTCGAGCTCGCGGTAAGTCAGGCGCTCGGCGGCCGAGACCACCGCCGGGGCCTCCGGCGTGCGTCCGGCCTGGACGGCGAAGAGATGATGGAAGGCGCTCCGGGGAGCGTCCGTGCCGCCGCCGTTCCAATCCTGGAGGAGCTGGCGGCGCTCACCTTCGGTCAGCATCGGAATGTCGGACAGCAGGGCTCCGGGCGCAGCCGCCACCATCCCTTCGATGAGGGTAGCGAAGTGGCCGAGGGCGCGTTCGATGGTCGCCTCATCGAAGCGGTCGCAGCCATAGAACAGACGGAGCTGCATCCGCTCCCCCGGAACCGCCGCCCCGGCTAGCGGGTAGTTGCCACGTTGAAGGTTCCGGATATCCTCGAATTCGAGCCCCCCCGCGAAGCTGGTTTCCTGCGGGAAATTTTCAAAGACGAAGATGCTCTCGAAGAGCGGCGTTCCCTGCGGCACCTCGCTCCACTTCTGCACCTGGACGAGCGGGCTGTACTCGAAATGACGCAGCTCGGCTTGGTTGCGCTGCAAATCCGCCAACCATGCCGGCAGCGGCGCATCGGAGCAGTCCACCCGTACAGGGAGGGTGTTGATGAACATTCCGACGATCGATTCCACCCGCTCGATCTCGGCGGGCCGGCCTGCGACCACTGTGCCATAGACTACTTCCGGCTCACCGCTGTAACGCCCCAGGAGGAGAGACCAGGCTCCCTGCACGAGGGTGCTCAGGGTCAGCCGGTGGCGGCGCGCGAAAGCCTGCAACGACTCCGTGGCGGCCACGGTGAGCAGAGTGGACCGGCTGGCATGGGAGTCGGACTCGCCACCGGCCGGGTGGTCGACGCAGAGCGGTGTGGGCGCGGTGATGCCGGACAGCGACGCACGCCAGAAGGCCTCCGCCTGCGCCAGGTCCTGCCGTTGCAGCCACGCGATGTAGTCCCGGTAAGGACGGGCGGGCTCGAAGCGAGGCTCGCCGCCACGGGCGAGCGCGGCATAGGCGGCGAACACCTCGAGGAGGACGATCGCTCGGCACCAGCCGTCGAGGATCAGGTGATGGAAGGACCAGATCAGCCGATAGGCGTCGGTGCCGATCCACATCGCAGCCAGGCGCATGAGCGGTGCCCGGTTGGGCTCGAATCCTCGCGCGCGGTCGGCGGCCAAGTAGGCCGCGAGCTCCGCCTCCAGAGCCTCCCCGGTCAAGTGGCGCCAATCGTGCTCTTCGAGGGGCATGACTACCGAGCGGCCGACGACCTGCATGGGCTTGGCGGTGCTCCGCCAGACGAAGGCGGTGCGCAGGGCGGGATGACGATCGACGACGTACTGAAACGCGGCGGTGAGCAAGGGCAGATCGACACCGCGAAGCACGCACGTATATTGGGTCAAGTAGACGCCGTACTCGGGCGAGTGGAGGGTGTGGAACAGCATCCCCTCCTGGGTTGGGGAGAGAGGGTAGATGTCCTCGACGAGTTGCCCTGGCTGCATCATCTGGCGACTCAAGCAGTCCTCACTTTGCAAACTCGGCTTCGCGCAAAGCCGCCTCCAACTCGTCCTGGCCGAGCTGAGCCAGCGGGAAGTCGGAAGCGGCATAGCTGCCGTCCGCCGGCCCCGACAGGCATTGGGCGGCGATCGAGCGCAGGGCTGCGGCGAAGCCCCAGGCGAGCCCTTCCACGGTCTCGGCCCGGTGCAGGTTGGAGCTGTAGGTCCACGTGATCCGGAGACAATGCCCGCGCACCATGGCGTCGACCTCGAACAGGTGCGACCGGCGGCCTTGCAGGCTGCGCATCGGCCCAGGGTCTTCCGGCGCCGGGCCCAGGAGCTCCGAGGTCAGGACCTGGTCGACTTGGCCGAGATAGTTGAGCTTGATCTCGGGCCTCGGACGGGCGGCGAGCTCTTCGTCCTCCCCGAGGTGGAGCAGCAGGCCATGGGCGAAGCCATGGTTGGGGATCATGCGCATCTGCTCCCCTACACGCTTCAGCGCCGCGCCTGCGCCGGTCGTCGCGGAGAGGTCGACGAAGACCGGAAAGTGTGTGGTGAACCATCCGACGGTGCGCGACAGGTCGAGATCGCCGCCGATCTCCTCGCGGCCATGCCCCTCGAGGTCCACCCGCAGCATGTCGCTCCCCGTCCAGGCGCGGCAGGCGAGCGCCAGGGCGGTAACCAGGACCTCGTCGACGCGGGCGTGGAGTGTCCGGGTCGCCTCCTTTAGAAGGGTGGCCGTCTCGCCTGCGTCGAGGGCGACCTCCACGATCCGCGCGGCGGCGACGATGTTCTCCCCTTGTCGGTGATCAACCGGCAGGGGCGGCAGATCGGACGGTTGGGCCAGCCAGTACGCGCGATCGCCCTCGAACCGGCCGTCGCACGCGGCTTCCGTCAGCAGCTCCGCCCACTGCTGGAATGAGGTGGTCCGCTCCGGGAGCTCCAGCAGACCACCACGCCGGAGGTCGGCGAGCACTCGTTCCAGATCCTCGAGGACGATGCGCCAGGAGACACCGTCAATCGCCAAGTGGTGGATCACGACGAGCAAACGTCCGGCGCGCCCGGGACCAAAGTCGAAGAGAGCGGCGCGGACCAGGGGACCGCTTCGCAGGTCGAGGCTCGCCTGGATCTCTCGCGCCAGCGACGTCATCGTCGCCGTCGCTGCCGGTTCCCCGGCGGCGGACAGGTCGAAGACCTGGAATGGGACCTCGCCATCCTCCTGGGCGATTTCCTGCCGCCAACGGCCTCCCTCCCGAAAGCACCGCAGCCGCAGGGCGTCATGGTGCTCGAGGAGCGCGGCGAACGCCGTAGCTAGGTGCTTGGCTTCGAGCCCTTGGCGGACCTCGAGCATCACCGCCTGATTGAAGTGCTGGGGATCTGGTAGATCCTGCGCGAAAAACCAATGCTGAATCGGGGTGAGCGGCACCGGTCCGCTTACCGGCCCGGAGGCGGCCGGGTTCCTCTGCCCGTCTCCCGCCACCGCCGCGAGATCGGCGATTGTCTGATGCCTGAACAGGTCACGGGTCGCCAGGCGCAGGCCCTGGCGATTGGCTCGGGCCACGACCTGGATGGCGAGAATCGAATCGCCACCCAACCCGAAGAAGTTGTCCTCGATGCCAACCTCGGAGACGCCGAGGACTTCTCTCCAGATCGCGGCGAGCAGGTGCTCTTGCCGGTTGCGCGGCGCCACAGTCGACTGGGCACGCTCCGGAGTCATGTCGGGAGCGGGCAGAGCCACGCGGTCGATCTTGCCGTTGCGCGTTAAGGGAAAGGCCCGCAAAGATATGTAACGAGCCGGGACCATTGCTTCGGGGAGTCTGCAGCGCAGAAATTCGCGCAACTCCTCGGCGGCCGCGGGCTGCGACTCTTCAGGGACGATGTAGGCGACGAGGCCCAGGGCTCCCCCGTCCTCGCGAGCCACTACCACGGCGTCCTGGATCCCGGGGTGTGATTTGATCGCCGCCTCCACCTCGCCCGGCTCGACGCGGAAGCCACGGATCTTCACCTGCTGGTCGGCGCGGCCGAGGAACTCCAGCGTGCCGTCCGGCAGCCGGCGGGCGCGGTCGCCGGTGCGGTAGAGGCGGGCGCCGGCCTCATCTCCGAAGGGATCGGGCACGAACCGCTCCGCCGTAAGGTCGGCCGCGGCCAGGTATCCGCGCGCCACGTTGGCGCCGCCGACGTAGATCTCCCCCGGCACGCCGGTCGGCACCGGGAGCAGGGCGCTGTCGACGACGTGGACCTGGACGTTGGCCAGCGGCCGGCCCAGCGGGACTCCGGCGGCGAAGGAGGAGCGCCGGCCTCGCTCGATCGGGAATGTCAGGACGCCGACCGTGGTCTCGGTCGGCCCGTAGTGATTGAGGATGCGGCACCGCGGAGCCAGGGTCCCGATGCGCTCCGCCAGCTCCCAGCTCAGGGCTTCCCCCCCCAGGACCAGCACCCGGCGCGGCAGCAGCCGCTCCGGATGGGCGGTGCCGAGGAGGGCCGAGAGGTGAGAGGGGACGACCTTCAGGCAGTCCACCCCGAAGCGGTCGAAATCGGCGGCGAGCCGCTCCGCATCGGAGGCGCGCTCCTCGGTCGCCACATAGAGCCGGCCACCGCCGCAAAGCGCCGGGAAGAGAACGGTATTGCCGAGGTCCGCGGCAAAGGTGGAGACCATCGCGAATCCGCTGCCGGGAGGCAGGTCGAGGACCGCGGAGATCGCCCGCACGTAGTTGGCGATCTGGCGATGCTCCACCTCCACTCCTTTGGGTGTACCGGTCGAGCCTGACGTGAAGAGCACGTAAGCGAGATCGTTCCCGTCCGCCACCGGAGGAAGGTCGGCGTCTGATTCGTTCGTTTCATCGCCGGCGTCGACCAGCAGCGACGGGGTGGAGCCCGTCAGGCCGGATGCCAACGACCGTCGGGAGACGACGGCCATGGGGCGGGCGCCCGCGAGCAGGGAGCCGACGCGTTCCGGCGGCAGGACCGGATCGATCGGGACGTAGGCCGCTCCCGCCTTGAGCACGCCCAGGATCGCGGTCACCATCTCCACCGAACGGTCGAGCAGGAGGGCGATCCGGGCCCCGGGACCGGCGCCGAGCCTCCGCAGCCGGCGCGCGAGCCGGTTCGACCGCTCGTGCAGCTCTCGATAGGTGATCTCGCTCTCGCCGCAGGCGACCGCGATGCGCTCGGGACCGAGCCGCGCCTGCTCGGCGAAGAGCTCGTGCATGCACCCGGCGCCCGTCCACCTCCCCCCGGTCTGAGGGCCCTGGACCAGCTCCCGGCGCTCGCCCTCCCCTACGACCGCCAGCTCGCCGATCGGCGCGCGCGGCATCTCGAGGGCTTCCGCGAGCAGCCGGGAGAAGCTCTCCGCCAGGCGCCGGGCCGAGGGCTCGTCCCAGCGCACGGGATCGTAGGCGAGATCGATCGCCAGCTCGCCCCTGTGTCTCGTGGCGGCCAGCCGGACCAGGAAGGGCTCACTGCAGCAATACCCGGCGAGCACCAGGCCATCGGCGGAGGCCGGTTCCTCGAAATCGAAAAGAGCGGCGAAGCACCCGGGCTCCATGTCGCAATACTCCTGCCACTCGCGAGCCTCGGCGAGACGGCCCTGGACGACCCGCGCCAGCTCGGCGAGCCCCATCGCCGGATCGACGTCGGTTCGCAGGGGCAGGTAGCGCGACATCGGTCCGACCGCACTGGCGAGGATCTCGTAATCGCGACCATCGCAGGCGCAACCGATCGTGAGCTCGGCCTGCCCGGTGAGCCGGCGGAGGAGAGCCTGCCAGACGGCGAGCAGAACCTCGCCGGCGGAGGTCCCGGCCCCCCGCGCCAGCTCTTCGATCCGTGCGGCCGTGCCGATGGCCAGCTCGACGGGTGCCGTGCGCGGCGCGAAGACGCCGGCAGGCTCCGGGGAGGTGACGAAAGGCAGGGCCAGAGCCCTCGAGGACTCGGCCGTGAAGCCGCTCCAATAGTCGCGTCCCTCCCGGGCGTCCTCCTCCAGGAGCATGCCGTTCTGCCACTCGGCGTATTTGGCGTACTGCACCGGCTCATCCCCGCCGTCCGCTCCGGCGCCTCCGCAGAGAGCCGCCACCTCTCTGGCCAGGTTGTGGAGACTGCGCGAATCGGCGCAGAGGGCCGGGAGGGTCAGGACGAGAGCCTGGCCCCCGCCCGCCATGGGGGCGAGGCAGGCATGCAGCACGGGACCCGCGGCGAGATCGAAGGGCGCGCGCCGCTCGGCTCCCAGCAGATCGTCGAGCTCGCGGTCACCGATGGGCCCCGTCTCGCTCCAGACGAGGCCTCCCGGCTCCGTGACGACCTGCAGGGGCACGCTGCCGCTGCGATCGAACGTCGTCCGCAGAATCTGGTGGCGAGCGACCATCCGCTCGAGAGCACGACGCGGCGACTCTCCTTCCACCCGAGTGGGCAGGAGCACGGCGCATTGCGCTCGATAGGCGGCGGCTTCCGGGCCCAACTGCCAGAGCCGCCGCTGCTGGGGTGACAGCCGGAACCCTCTCACAGCTCGAGATCGCTCATCTGGAACATCTCTCCCATGGCAACCACGATCTTGCGCGGACCGACGAAGGACTGCCGGGCGTGCGCGACGAGCATGTTGTCGAGCAGCAGGATGTCCCCGGCCTGCCACGGGAAGCTCACCGAGGTCCGCCAGTAGGCGTCGGAGACCTCTGACATCACCGAGTCCTCGATCCGTGAGCCGTCGCCGTAGTAGACATTGCGCGGAAAGTCCTCCTCCATGAAGAGTGCGCCGAGAGCCTCGCGGAGCTCCGGTTCGAGGCAGAAGACGTGATGAAGCTGGAGCTGGTTGAAGAAGATCGGCTCGCCCGTCTTCGGGTGCCTGGTCACGGCGACGGCCGACTGCTGGGTGCGCAGCCCCACGTCCGTCCATTCGAAGGAGATCCCGGACTGCCGGCAGTAGTCCTCGACGGCGGCGTGGTCGTCGGTACGGAAGAAATCCTGCCAGCTGACGTCGAGCCCTTCGGAAAAGTTGCGCACGTAGAGGAGCTTCTTCTCCGCGAAGCGGCGGACCAGATCGGCCGGCAGCGCGCGGTAGAGCTCGCGGCAGTCGACGATCGGCGTCTCTCCCCCCTGGAGCGACGGCTGGACACAGAAGAACATTTGCTTGAGCGGCCAGCGGTGCATGTGCGAGCTCTCGTTGTGGAAGAGGATGATCTTGTTCGCCGGGTAAGGGGTCGACCGGTAAACCTTCTCACCACCCTGCTCGGTCGGCAGGTCACCGTACTCGCCGAAGAGATCCGGACAGACGGCGAGCGCCAGCTCCTCGAAGCGCGGGACCGTCGAGACTCCGAAGCCGCGCAGAAGCAGAGCCCCGTTTTCACGCAGCCGGGCCTCGATCCACGCCAGGTTCTCGCGCACCCAGAAAACCGGGTCGAGGTCGGCCACCGCCGGCTCGACGAGCAGGGGGAGGGTCTTGCCGGGGAGCAGGGGGCCCGTCCTGACCAATTCCTCCCGAGCGTCCGTGACTCCCCTGGGCTCGGCATTCAGGAATTTGTGGAGCTTGTTCAGTTGTCTTTCTTGCATGGGTCCCCCACGAATTCTCTACGTTGATTGTTTGAATGCCGTGGTCGGCGTGACTCCCGCCGCTCGCCGGGCAGGCATGTAGGAAGCGACGACCGCGATAGCGACCAGGAGCGCGGAAACCGCCGTGAAGGTCACGATGTCCGTGGCGCTCACTTGGAAGAGGAAGCTCGACATGACGCGCCCCAGGGCGAGGGCCGCGGCGAGTCCGATCACCAGGCCGGCGAGGGTCAGGGCGAGCACGTTGCTGAGGATCAGCCATATCAGGTCACCGCGATCCGCGCCCAGCGCGATCCGCACCCCGATCTCCTGGATGCGCTCGTTGACGGAGTGCGCCATGACGCCGTAGATACCGACCGCAGTCAGCAGCAGGGCGATCCCCGCGAACATTGTGAGCAGCATCATGCTCAGACGCGGCTTGGCGATCGAGGAGGAGAGGAGCTCGTCCATCGGCTGGATCCAGGCGATCGCCTGGCTGGGATCGACGGCCCAGACAGCGCGGCGGGCGGCGGGAGCGACCGCGCCGGGATCGCCGGTGGTGCGCAGGACGTAGGTCATGAAGAACCAGGGGTCCTGGGCAAACGGGACGTAGACCTGAGAGGGCGGCGCCTCGGACAGGCCGAAACGCCGCATGTCCCCCGCGACTCCCACAACCGTCCACCAGGGACCCTTGAGCCCCTCGAAGCTCACGCGTCTCCCTATCGGATCGGTGGCCGGCCAATAGCGGTCGGCCAGAGTCTTGCTGATCACCACCACCTTCGGCGCCGAGGTGCCGTCGCTCTCCTCGATCCAGCGGCCGCGCACCAGCGACGCTCCGAGGGCCTGGAAGAAGCCGGATGAGACCGCGTCGTAGTAGACGGTGGCGTCCTCTCCCGGCCTCGCGGCGGACTGTCCTTCGACATAGAGGTCGACGGAAAGCTTGGAGGAGGTCAGCATCACGTTGGTCACCATGCCGGCGGAGCGCACCTCCGGGATCCGCCGCAGGCGTTCGAGAACCTGCCGAGAGAACGCCGCGGAGGCCACCGGTGGGGTCTTCTGCGGCAGCACCACCCGCATCGCGAGGCACCGCTCGGGCTGGAATCCAGGGTCCACGTCCAACAGTCTGCGGAAGCTCTGGACGAGCAGGCCGGCGCCGATCAGCAGCACCATGGCGAGAGAGATTTCCGAGACCAGCAGGACGGCGCGCATGCGCCGGCGAGAGACGCTCCCCGTCGATCGGCCAGAGCCCTCCTTGAGCATCGTCGTCAGTTCGCTCCTCGCGGAAGCCTGCAACGCTGGAAGGAGCCCGAAGGCGAGGCCGCAGGCCACGGAGATCAGCAGGGCGAAGGCGAGCACTCCGACGTCCACGTGCGCCTGGCTCAAGCGGCGGATGTCGCCAGGGGCGAGCGCGGTCAGCAACTGCGTCCCCCAGGCTGCTAGCAGGACGCCGCAGCCGCCGCCGAGGAGGGCGAGGAAGACCGCACCGGTGAGGCGCTCGCGCACCAGACGCCAAGGGCTGGCGCCGATCGCGGTCCGGATCACCGCCTCCCGCTGGCGCGCCGCGGCGCGCGCGAGCTCGAGATGGGTGATATTGACGCACACCAGCAGCAGCAGGAAGCCGACCGCGCCGAACAGCATCCACAACGCGGGACGGACATCCCCTATGAGCCAGTCACGCAACGGGATCGCACGGAAGCCGCGACCGGCGTTGGTCTCCGGGTTCTGCCGCTCCAACCGCCCGGCGAGGGTATCCAGCTCGGCCTGAGCCTGCCGCAGGTCGACGCCCGGACGCAGACGAGCGACGACGTGCACGAAGCTGCCGCCGCGATCGCTCAGGTCCGCCGGCGAGAAGCTGAGTGGTTGCCAGAGTTCCTCATCCTCGATCGGCTCGAAGTCGGCCGGCATGACGCCGACGATCATGCGCGGCTCGCCGTTGATAGTGATCGTTCGCCCGACCGCCGCCCGGTCGCTCGCGAAGCGGCGCACCCAGAGACTGTAGGAGAGCACGACCACCTGGCCGCGGCCGTGGCTGTCCTCGCCGGCCAGGAAACCCCGGCCGGCGAGCGGCTGGCGTCCCAGCAGCCGGAACCAGTCGGCGGTCACGAAGGTGCATGGGAGCCGCTCCGGATCTCCGCCGCCGCTGAGCCCCACGCTGACGTTGGTGTACGCCGCCATTCCGGAGAGGCTGTGGCTCTGCCGCCTCAGATCGAGGAAATCGGCGGGCGCGAGGTTGCTCGCGCCCTGGTGATTCGTGGTCTGGCGAAGCTGTACTAGGCGATCCGGCGCGGCATAGGCAGCCGGGCGCAGGAGGACCGCTTCCACGACGCTGAACATCGTGGTCACCGCCCCGATCCCCAGGGCCAGCGTGAGGGCGGCGGTTAGAGTCGAGCTGGGGCTTTGCCGGAGCTGGCGCGCGGCGATGCGCAGATCCGTTGCCAATCCTTTCATCCCTTCATCCTCCTAGCTCCGGTTGGCTTCCTTGACGCCGACGACTCCGGCTTGCAGCTTCAGCAGCCGTCCCAGCCGGGACTGCTTGCGCTCCTCCCTCTCCTGCCGGCTGCGGGCGCGCGCGTCGGGCGGCTCGATCTCCAGGGCTTCGAGACGCTCGTCTGGTGTCTCGACGATGCTCGCCAGCAGGGTCTCGAACCGGCCGACGAGCCGGTCGATGACCGCCGGCTCGAACCGATCCGTGCGATAGCTCCAGGCGCCGCTGAGCCCCGCCTCGACAGGCTCCAGGAACAGGGTCAGATCCTGCTTCGCAGCGCCGTCCCAGAGCGGCATCAGCCCAAAGTCGACGCCGGGCAGCCGCAGCGGCTCTCGCGGCGTCGGACGGAACGAGAAAATGGCGCACACCAGCGGCGTCTGCCCGAGCGCGCGTTCCGGCCTCAGCTCCTCCACCAACCGCTCGAACGGCAGATCCTGATGGGCGAAGGCGCCGAGAGCGGCGCGGCGCACTCGCCGCAGGAGCTCTAGGAAGGTTGGATTACCGCGCAAATCGCCGCGCAAGGGCAGGAGGTTGACGAAGAAGCCGATCAACGGCTCGGTTTCAGGACGGGTACGGTTGGCGACGTTCACGCCTATGACTAGGTCGTCCTGACCGCAGCAGCGATAGAGCAGTGTTTGAAAAGCGGCGAGCAACGTCATGAACATCGTGGTGCCCGCCGAGCGGCTCAGCGAGTCGAGCTTGCCGCGGATCACGGCCGGCACCTCGAAGCTGCGCAAAGCGCCCCGAGCGTCGGCGGTCGCCGGCGCGAAGTCGGGGAACAGGTCAAACCGGGCCGGAGCCCCCGCCAGCTGGCTCCGCCAGAACCGCAGGGGCGCCGCGAGTGTCTCTCCCGCCAGCCAATCCCGCTGCCAAGCCGCGAAGTCTGAGTACTGAACCTGCAACTCCGGCAAGGGGCTCGGGCGCCCCTCGCGGATAGCGGCATAGAGGATCGAGAGCTCGCGGACGAGCACCTCCAACGACCAGTCGTCGCTCACAATGTGGTGCATCGTCACCAACCACACGTGCTCGCGCTCCGCGAGCTTCAGCACGGCGGCCCGCAGCAGCGGCCCGCGGGCCAGATCGAAAGGCCTGCCAGCCTCCTCGCGCCTCAGCCGCAGTTCCTGGGCCTCGCGGGCGGAGGCCTGCAGGCCGCTGAGATCGACGACGGCGAGCCACGCGTGCGCGTCCTCCGAAGGCGGCAGAACCTTCTGCACAGGCTCGCCCAGGCGCGCGGGAAAGACAGTGCGCAGGATCTCGTGACGGCGCGTCACCTCGGCGAGCGCCAGGGCGAACGCCTGCGGTCGGAAGTCACCTAGCAGACGCAGTGCGATGGGACAGTTGTAGCCTGGTCCTCCGGATTCGAGATGGTGCAGGAACCAGAGCCGGCGCTGGGCGAACGACAGCGGTGGCTCGGCGCCGTGAGCCCGCCGGCGGACCGGCGGCGCCGCGCGTCCGGCGCCGTCCGTCCCGCCGTCTACGGATGCTTCGATCCAGGCGGCCAGCCGCGCCGGGGTCGGATGGCTGAAGAGCGCGGTCGCGGGCAGCTCCCTGCCCGCCGCCTCGCTGATCGCGGCCAGGGAGCGGACCGCCAGGAGGGAATGGCCGCCCAGGGCGAAGAAATCCTCGTCCGCGCCGATCTGGTCGCGCTCGAGAGCCCGGGCCAGGGTGACGGCCACGATTTCCTCGAGCTGCGTACGGAAAGCCCGTTGCCCCTCTGGTCTGCCCCCGCTCCAGGCGGGCTCCGGCAAGGCGCGGCGGTCGAGCTTGCCGCTCGGCGTCAGCGGTAGGTCGGGCAAACGCACGAAGAGGGCCGGCACCATGGGCTCCGGCAGTCGGGCGGCGAGGTGGTCGCGCAGCACCTCGAAGCTACTCTCCTCCTCCGCGAGAGCCGGAACGACGTACGCGACCAGGCGCTGGTCGCCGCCCGCCGTCCGCCGGAGCGCCACGGCGCAGCCACGGACCGCGGGGTGGCCGCGCAGAGCGGCCTCAATTTCCCCCAGCTCGATGCGGAACCCCCGCAGCTTGATCTGGCCGTCGGCGCGGCCGAGAAATTCGATCGCGCCGTTGTCCCACCGGCGGGCGAGGTCACCGGTTCGGTAGAGGGTCGCGCCGGGCCGCTCGCTGAAGGGATTGGGAAGAAAGCGCTCGGCGGTGAGCTCCGGACGCCCCAGATAGCCGCGCGCCAAACCGATGCCGGCGATATGAAGCTCGCCGACCGCTCCCTGCGGCACGAGGCGCAGCGAGCGGTCGAGCACATGCAGCTCCAGGTTCGCGATCGGACGCCCGATCGGGACCGGTCCCCAGCCATCGCGCTCGCACTCCCAGAAAGTGACATCGACCGCGGCTTCCGTCGGTCCGTAGAGGTTCCACAAACCCGCGTTCAGCCGCGAGAAGAAACGCCGCTGGAGGTCGACGTTCAAGGCCTCGCCGCTGCAGACCACGCGGAGCAGGCTGTCGCAACCGCCGGCTGCCGAGTGGTCGAGGAAGGCTTCGAGCATCGAGGGAACGAAGTGGGCGGTGGTGATTCCCGCCTCGCGGATGAGCCCGCACAGGTAGCCGGGATCGCCGTGCCGGCCCGGAGCGCAGACCACCAGACGGGCGCCGGCGAGCAGCGGCAGGAACAGCTCCCAGACCGAGACGTCGAAGCTCAGAGGCGTCTTGTGCAGGACCCGGTCGGCGGCGCGCACCCCCAGGGCTTCCCGCATCCAGAGCAAGCGGTTGACGATGCCGCGGTGCGTGTTGAGCGCAGCCTTGGGGTTTCCCGTCGAGCCCGAGGTGTAGATGCCGTAGGCGAGGCACCCGGGATCGGCATCGATCCGCAGGGGGAGATCGCTCACACCGGCCAGCAGCTCGGGATCGTCGACGCAGAGCACCTCCTGTCCTTCCCGGATCGGCAGCCCCTCCACCAGCGAGCGCCGGGTCAACAACAGCGGCACGGCGGAATCGGCGAGCATGAACGCGAGGCGCTCGGTGGGATAGCCGGGATCGAGCGGCAGATAGGCCGCCCCCGCGCCGAGGATGCCGAGAACGCCCCAGACCATCTCCAGAGAGCGCTCGACGCAGAGGCCGACCAGATCGTCCGGCCCGATCCCCAGATCGCGCAATCGGCGCGCCAGGCGGTTGGCCTGACGCTCCAGGGATCGATAGGTGAGCTCCCGGCCTTCGAAGACGACCGCCACGGCGTCGGGGGACCGCGCGGCCTGAGCGGCGATCAGGCCGTGGAGGGTCTGCGGGCCCGCCGTCCAAACGCGCCGGCTGTCGTTGTGCTCGCAGGCCAGTTGGTGCCGCTCGGGCTCGGTGAGCAGCGGCAGCTCGGAAATCCGCAGCGCGGGCCGCTCGACCGCGCTCGCCAACAGCATCCGCAGATTGCCGGCGAAGCGCTGGATGGTGGCGCCGTCGAACAGCTCGCGGTTGTAGCTCAGCGAGAGAACGAGCCCGGCCGTGAGCTCGGTCGCCGCCAGCGTCAGGTCGAACTGCGAGCCCCGGGCGCGCACGGAGAGCGATTCGCAGGCCAGGGGCCCCAGTGAGATCGCCACTCCACCAACCCCGGCGGCGAGCGAGGCGAGCCCCGTTGGCGTTGAGGGGAGATCCCGATGAAACACGCAGAGCGCTTGAAAGATGGGCGAGCGGCTGGCGTCGCGCACCGGGCGCAGCCGCTCGGCGAGCAGGGGGAAAGGGTACTCCTGGTGAGCGTACGCCGCGAGGATGGTACGGTGAAGCCGGCCGAGGAGCTCCGCGAAGGCGGGATCTCCCGAGAAGTCGCCACGCAGGACGACCGGGTTGACCCGATAGCCCACCGCATTCGACGAGCCGGCACTCCGACGGCAGGCGGTGGGAGATCCCACCACCACGCACTGCTGTCCGGTGATGCGGCTGAGCGCCGACATGAAGGCGGCGATCAGGATGGTCGACAACGTCACCCCGGCGGTCCGGCCGAGCGCCCGCGCCGCCTCGCCGGTGGCGGTGTCCGAGCGGTCGGACCAGGAGCCGCCCCGGAAAGTCTGCAGCGGTGGCCGGCGGTGGTCGGTCGGCAACTCAAGGTCCGGCAGGTCTCCGGCCAGCTGGTCCCGCCAGTAGCTCCAGTGGGCCTCCCCCTCGGCGCTGGCGAGCCAGCGCCGCTGCCTCTCCGCATAGGCCCCGCCGTCGTCGGCCGCGGACGCCGGCGCGGCGCCCGCCTCACCCGTGTAAAGCCTGGAGAGCTCGCGCGCCATGACGGCCAGCGACCAGAAGTCACAGCAGATGTGGTGGGCGGCGAAGAGGAGGACGTGCTCTCCGGGGGCGGTCGCGAACAGGCGGATCCGCAGCAGCGGCCCGGCGGCCAGGTCGAAAGGGCGCTCCAGCTCGGCGAGCAGCCGGTCGGCCAGCGCGCGGTCCCCGAGGACGGAA